>Ga0075421_100000414_pt1 | contig 44207 bp, 44 predicted proteins | sample SoiMetdeltSBSDD5_FD_75292 | JGI IMG/M metagenome (GOLD analysis project Ga0075421, IMG submission 75292) | Bulk soil microbial communities from a Populus tree surrounding site in Tennessee, USA - Soil MetaG P. deltoides SBSDD5 | ecosystem: Environmental > Terrestrial > Soil > Tree plantation... | reverse complement strand
CTCCCCTTTGCTGCACTTCGGCGGGTCGGCGTTTCCTCTGTCCAAGATCGGTATCGAGGGCGGCTACTCCATCTACACCGGGCTCATCGCGCTGGCGGTCAACCTGGCTGTCGCCGTCGCGGCTACGGTCCTGTTGCGCCTGACGCGGGTCCCCGACGGGGAGGACATCACCTGGCGCCGCGACTACCTGGCCGACGAGGAGGACAGGGGGATCCGGCGGCTGGACGAGTTGCTTGACGGACGCAGCGCGGATCCGAGCTTCCACGCCTCCCCGGCCAAGCACGCGGCACCGGAGGACCCGCGGCCGCCCAGGCAGATCACTGGCGATGACACGCCGACACAAACCCTGCCCGTGACCCGCCCCGACGACTGGAGGCGCGGCTGAGGCCTGGATGCGCGGCCGAGGCGGGGTTACCCGATCAGTGCTGCCGCGACCAGACCGTGGGCGATGCCCATGCGCAGCTCCGCGGCGCGCTGACCGGACAGGTACTGCGTTTGTGGCACGCCTCGCGGCGGGCGCACGCCCAAGCACGGTCCAAACAGGACGATCACCTGGCCGGCGTCCGCCGCCACCGTCCAGGAAGGATCAGGGGTCGTCTCCGCGATGACCCATGGATCGCCCTGGGGATCGCGCAGCTCGAGCCAGGCCGGGCCCACCACGACGGACCACCCGGGCAGCGGATCGGGCACGCGGGCGCCGGTGAGGCGCTGGAACCCCAGCAGCCGCAACAGCTCCACCTGGAGCTCGACCTGCGCCGGGGCGCCGGGCCCCTTGACCATGAAGGTTTCGCCGGTCTCCAGGAGCAGGACCGGTCTTGGCGAGCCGAACCCGATGTGGGGGTGGTCGCCGAACAGGGTCTGCGCTGCGACGACGCCGTCGAGCAGCAGCAGGCGCAGGTCGTCGCGCGCCGGGTGGGTGCGGGCATCAACGGTGTCGAGAATCATGGCAACTCCCGGATCGGCATGTCGCGTAGTGACATAAGATATGGCACTGAGAGACGCAAGCATATACCCCCGTGGTCCACTTCACAGTTAGGGATCCGTCCGTGACCGTTAACCCACACCCGACGCGGGAAAACCTCGCCTCAGCCGCGATAAAACTCTTCCTGGCCAAGGGATTCGAGCGGACCACGGCGGACGAGATCGCCGAGGAGGCAGGGGTGGCACGCCGGACCTTCTTCCGATATTTCCGTGCCAAGGAGGACGCCGTCCTTCCCGACCACGACGGCTGCCTCGACCGGGTGCGCGAGCTGCTGGAGCGCTCCGCGGACCCGGCCGACCCGCTGGCGGCGCTTCACCGGGCTGCCCACCTCGTGCTCGGGCTGTACTCGCACGACCCAGCCATGGCCGTGCGGCGCTACGAGCTCATGCACAAGGTGGAATCGTTGCGGGAACGGGAAATCATGACGATTAACCGGTACCAGCGGGCGTTCGCCGAGCACCTGCGCCGCATCTCGCCGGAGGACGACCTGTTGCGCCACGACGTGACCGCTGCCGCCATCGTCGCCACCCACAACCACGTTCTGCGCCAATGGATCCGCGACGGTGCCGCGGGCGACGTGCATGCGCGCCTCGACGAGGCCCTCGGGACGGTGACCGCGGCGCTGACGGCCTGGCCGCCCGGCGATGAGCGGCAAGAGGACTCCCTTGTCGTCGTGGTGGCTTCCGCAGGGACGCCCATGTGGCGCATCGCGAAGCAGCTGCGCGCGGCGGCGAAGGCCTAGTCATCCACCTCACCGAACGGGGTAAGACCGCTGCGGCCGGTGGACGATCGCCGAGGAACGTCCAGCCCTCACGCACGGCGGCGTCGAACACCGCGCCGATCGCCTGCGCGTCGTCAGCGTCGCGCGGCGCGATGAGAAACCGCTGACGGCACCGGACTGGATCGTGCTCACGGGTCAGGATGCCAGACCCCCCGCTATCGAACCTCCATGCCCAAGCGGCGGCGCAGCTCGTCGCGTCTGAGTTCCAGCTCGCGCCGCACCGCATCCTGCTCCTCTGTCGCGGTGAACAGCTCGCCGATCTCATTCGAGTCGAGCGTACCGTCGTCGCGGCCGCCGAGCTCCTGGTGGATATCGGTCGCATTGCCCCGTGCCCGCGCGATCAGTTCCTCGACCTGCCTGAGCTCGTCGCGCAACGCTGCCTCGTCCGACGCCATCTGCCGACCTCCGTTCGCTGGCCCCTTCTACCTGCTCATTGTCGGGCTTGCGCTGCGGGCTCGAGGCCCGTTCGCTTCAACCCAGCCGAAAGCGCCATGTGCAGTTCCGCCACGTGTCGTTTCGAAAGTGCGAAATGCACCTTACGCGACTTCGACAATCTGTGACCGAGCCATTGACGCACAGCCATGCTCGGTGCTTCACACGAGACCTCCTTAGGTCCGAAGGCGGCGCGGCACCCTAGATACTTGAGCGCTAACGCAAGCAGGAACGAAGAATCGACAAATCTCACATCGATATGCAGCGGCGGCGACGGCGAGTCTAATGTGGATAGCTGCAGACGGGTTCCGGCTCGAGTATGATCACGCGAAAGCCCGGCATGCGCTTGGCGCGCTCAACGACGAACTCCGGGAGTACACATGATCAAAAAATCGCTAGCCCTAGCGGCCGCCGCTCTGGCATTCCTGGCCATGAGCGCCAGCCCCTCGGCCGCGATCACCGATGGCGAGCTCGATGGCAACCGCCATCCCTACGTCGGCCTGATGGTTGCCCAGGACGCAGCGGGCAAACCGTTGTGGCGCTGCAGCGGCACACTGCTGTCGGCCACGCTCTTCCTCACCGCCGGTCACTGCACCGAATCACCCGCCGCGCACGTCGAGATCTGGTTCGACGCCGATGTGGAGTCGGGCATCCCCGGCAACGGCTACCCCAACAACGGCGACGCCGGCGGCACGCCGTACACCCATCCCAGCTACAACCCCAACGCCTTCTTCCTGTTCGACCTTGGCGTTGTTGTCCTCGACGAGCCCTACAGCGTGAGCAAGTATGGCGCGCTTCCGCAGCAGGACATCCTTGACCGGCTGGCCACCAGCCGGGGGACCAAGGACGTCACGTTCACCGCGGTTGGCTATGGCCTGCAGAAGAGCTTCCCCGACTCGGCGTCATTCCACGAGTCGGCCCTGCGCATCCGCATGGTCGCCCACCCGCGCCTGATCCAGATCAACACCGGATTCACTGGTGACTTCTCGGTGCTGCTGTCCAACAACGCCAACACCGGTGGCACCTGCTTCGGTGACTCGGGCGGCCCGAACTTCATCGGCAACTCAAACGTCATAGGCGGTGTCACGTCCTACGGCATCAACGGCAACTGCGCCGGGACCGGTGGCGTCTACCGAGTCGATCGCGCCGATGACCTCGGCTGGCTCCGGTCCGCGTTCGGCTCACACCTCCCTTAGCAAAGTCCTTTCGACAGCCACATCCCGGCGCGCACACCGGCGCCGGGATGTGCTCATTAGAGGGATGGGGCTGACGTCACTGCGGCGGGCCGGGTGGGCCGGGTGGGTTTTGCGTTGGCGATGGCTGGGGTGCGGGGGGCTGGGGTGCGGGGGGCCGCTGATACGGGTAAGGCGGTTGTCCCGCGGGCGGATTAGCCACCGGTGGCTTGGATTGCTTACGCGCGAAATAGATGATCGCCCATATGATGCCACCGATGACAGCGAGCCCGAAACCGAGAAAGCACATGACGCCGAAGAGGCGGCCGGCGGCATAACCTGCATCGTAAGGATCCATCGGCGCATCGTACGCAACCGAATTCTTCACCCCGCGGTCAAGGCCGCCTGTTCGTCATAGACGGCAGCTGATCTCCATGCCGTCTTCCACGGGGAACGTGACGCTCTGATAGCCGTTGTGCGGGTCACGGACGTAGTCCAGATAGGGCTGCAGATCGGTCAGCTCGACGTCGTCGGCGACCACGAGGGTGCCCGGCGCGAGGCGTGGTTCGACGATACGGAGCACGGGCAGGCACAGATCCTTCCATCCGTCGAGCAGGACGAAGTCCACAGGGCCGGCCAGCCGAGAGAGGGTTTCACGGGCGTCTCCTTCCAGGACGGTGATGAGGTCGTCCAACCCGGTCTCCGTGAAGGTCTGGCGGGCGGCTTCAGCCTTGGTCGCGCTGAGCTCCGTGGTGAAGACATGGCCTGTGCCGTTGTCGCACACGGCGGCGGCCAGGTAGAGCGTGGAGATGCCGAAAGAGGTGCCGAACTCGACCACGGTGGCGGGGCGGGCTGCCCGGATGAGGTTGTAGAGCAGCCGCCCGCCCTGGGCGGAGATCGGCATATAGACCTGTGCCTTCGCGTCGGCCTGTTCTTGTGGTGTGGCTGCGGCGAAGCCGTCAGGCCAAATTGCCTTCAGGCGCGCGCGTATCGCATTGTCCAGTTTGGCCTCGGCGAACATGCGGTCTAGCGCTGAGGCGACTCGCGGGTCGTTCAGCGTGCTGGCAGTCGTCATGCCATTAGAGTAGACGCAACGTTGCGTCTTGTCTAGCATTGGCATACGCTGCATCCGAGGAGGCGGGGATGATGCGGGAAAGCCCTTTAGGCGAGACGGCAAGCGCGGGCCGGAGCGCCCGGCGGCACCACGGCAACCGGCACGGGCGCAGTGAGCTTGCCCGGCAAGCGGTGCTGGAGGCGGCCGACGACCTGCTCGTCGAGAAGGGATTCTCCGGCGTCACCATCGAGGGCATCGCCGCGCGGGCGGGCGTGGCCAAGCAGACCATCTATCGCTGGTGGCACACGAGGACAGACATCCTGCTGGATGCCTTCTTGCAAGACGCCGCGGAGGAGCTGATCCCGCCCGATCACGGCGATCTGGCTCGTGACCTACGCTCCTACCTGCGCCAGCTGGCCGACTTCCTCACCCGATCCGACGCGGGCGCCGTCTTCAAGGCCCTGCTCGGTCACGCCCAGCACAACCCGGAGTTCGCCGCGGTCCTGCGGAGGAGATTCCTCGACGAGCAGCGCCGGCGCGACCACCTTCCGTTGCAGCGCGCGGTGCAGCGCGGACAACTGCCTGCCGGACTTGACATGGCAGCGGAGACCGATCAGCTTGTCGGGCCGATCTACCACCGCGTCCTGGTTACCGCGGACCGCGTCGACCCAGCTTTTACTGACAAGCTTGTCGATGCCTTCGTCCAGCGGATGTCGCTGGCGGCGGATGCTTGCTAGACGCCTCTCGGCGCTGATCTTGCTGATCCGAGGTGCCTGACGCGACACGCTGATACCGTTGCGGTCCGAGGAAGAGACGCAGAACCCCGATCAAGGTGATCCTTGAACAGATCGACTTGATCGGGGTTCTGCCCCGCGTGAGTTGCCACTAGCGGTTCGGTGTTACGGAGTTTGCCGCAGCTCCTAAAAGGACGGTCGCTGGTACTTGCCCGGGGCGTGGTCGGCGAAGGCGGGCGGTGCCACCCCGCTTTGCCCGTCGAGGAAGTCGAACACCCCGAAGTAGTCCGGGCCTAAAGCGTTGGCCGCCGCGTTGAGCGTGGCCGGGCCCAGGTCGGGCCAGACACCTTTGTCCACTCGGTGCAACAGCGCGCGCAGCGCGGTTATCTCCTCGGCCGCGTTGAATGTGCAGTGGCTCCCGCGGAACACGTAGACCTGCCGCAGGCGTGCGGGGTCACCATTGCGGCGGACCGCGTCGGCGAGCCACGACTGCTGCTCGGTCAGCGCACCGCCATCGTGGGTGGTGTGGATGGCCAGCACCGGATCGGGTGTGGTGCCCCGCGGCACCACGTTGCGGTACATGTAGGCCACCGCCTGCGGATCGGGCAGGATCCGCCGCGCCCCCGCCAGGGCATCCAAGTCGGCCTCCAGATCGGTGCCCGGCGCCGCCGCGTAAGCCTGGATCGCCAGGTCGCGCTGGGGCGAACGGGCGAGTTGGCGGCGATAGTCGATGCCGAAGTTCCATGACGGGTTGCCGCCCGCGCGGGCCTCAACGTCCGCGCGCCCGAACGGACCATAGCCGTAAAGGTGCGCGCTGGACAGCCACGTGAACTGCTGGCTGAGCCGCTCGCCCAGCTCGGTGGGTTTGGGTACGAACGCCCCACCCCAGTCGTGCACACCGCCGATCGCGCCCGCGAGCGCCAGACGCGCCTGGCCCTCGGGCGTCTGCCGGGCCGCAACCATAGCGGCCAGCAAAGCGTTGGTGGCGGCTTCCGGATCGCTCGGGTGCACCAGCTCCATGTCCGGCGTGCCGAGCAGGGTCTTGACCGTGAACAGCGCATCGAGCGCGGTGTTGAAGGTGCCGTTGATGTCGTAGGCCGCGCACTGCGTCACGACCCCGTCGAAGCGCTGCGGCTGGCGTTCGTCAAGCTGGATCGAGACGCCGCCACCCATCGACAAGCCGCTGGTCACCGTCCGCTTTGGACGGCCGATATTCGCACCGAACCAGTCGAGTAGCTTGAACTGGTCCTCGACCGCCTCGGCCACCTCGAACCCGCGGCCGTCGTCGCGATAGTTGGACGCCGCCACCGCGTACCCGTTGGCCAGCAGCCAAGTCTCGGTCTCGGGCCGGGTGGACAGAGCGACCGCCTCCGGCAGCGGCAGGCCGGGCGGATAGTAACCGTGGCTGTAGAGCACAAGCGTGCCGTTCCAGCGATCCGGCATCTCGACCCGGTAACGAGCCCCGTCGATTACGCCGGTGTAACTGCCCCTTCCCTGCGGTACCGCGGTGGCGGGGGCACCCACCATTGCGGTCATTACCGCCGAAAATGAGATGAGAACGAGGATCCGTCGAGTGAACAAGGATGTGCCTCCTCCCGTGTGGTCTCCACCCGACCAGATCACAGGTGGTCGAGCATCGCAACCGCAGCGGGAGCGACGGGGGCCGCGGGCTTGCACCGAGGTGGTCACCGCCGCCGCGGTCTATTCCGGTGTGCTCGACGAATTCCGCGTTTTCCTGCAGGGCCAATTGTTACTTGTGCTGATTGGTGTAACCGTAAGGTCGCGTGATGATCTCGAGGTTGTGGCCGTTGGGATCGTTCCAGTAAAGACCTCGCCCGCCATCATTGGTGTTGATCTGGCCTGGGTACTGGTGGAACGGGTCGGCCCAGAAAGTGAGCCGCCGCTGCTTGATCCGGTCCCAGATATGGTCGAACTCTTCCTCACTTACGAGGAAGGCATAGTGCTGTGAATGTATCGGTCCCGTGGTCTGGATGACATCGAGAGAAACATCGTTGCCGAGCTCGACCACCCGGAACGGTCCAAACGTGCTGGCCGGCGCGAGACCAAGGATGTCCGCGAGGAAGTCGGCGGTCAGATCCCGGTCCCCGGCTTCCACGATGGTGTGGTTCAGCTGCACTGCCATGGCGAGCCTCCTCAAGGTCCGTCAACAAAAGGCTAACGCGCCAACCGGGACGGCGTATCCGCCCCGGACGCTGGGGCGATCACCGCGACGCGCCGACCGACCATCAACCCGGCCACCACGTAGATCAACTTAAGCTACGTGGCATTGCCCTGTCTCCTCGATAGGCGGGGGTGCGACCGATAACAAGCCTCAATGTCGTGCACAGTCCCGACAGCGACGGGACTCTTCCCACCGGGTATACCCGCCGTGTATAGTCCGCGCATGACGCAGAAGGGGTGACGGATTTGGAGCGCTGGTTGTCCGAACCTGAGGAGCCGCAGCCCCAGCTCCAGACGGTGCTGTTTCAGAAGGTCGTGCTGGCGCTGATGTCGGGCCGGCCCGCGCACGAATACCTTGACGCACAACGCGAAGCGCACCTCAAGGTGATGCGCGAGCTCACCGCCGCGCGGCGCACCGCATCGCTGCGGGACAGTCTGCTCATCGACTATCAGCTCTTCCATATCGAGGCGGATCTGCGCTGGATCGACCACGCGTCCGGGCGGCCGGACAACCTCATCGAGGAGATGGAGATCGAGCTATGAGCGAAGCGACGCCATTGCTTGCCGGCCGCGGCCTGCACAAGAACTTTGGGCTCACCCAAGCGCTGCGCGGGGCGGACCTGTCCCTTGAGGCGGGCGAAGTGCTCGCGGTAATGGGACCGAGCGGCTCCGGCAAATCCACGCTGCTGCATTGCCTGGCAGGCATCCTGACCCCAGACAGCGGTGAGGTTATCTTCAATGGCCAGCGCATCGACAGGATGCTCGACGGGCAGCGCACCCGGTTGCGGCGCACCGTGTTTGGCTTCGTCTTCCAGTTTGGACAGCTGGTGCCCGAACTTCCGGTGCTGGAGAACATCGCACTACCGCTGCTGCTCGCTGGCAAGGGACGGCGGGTGGCGATCGCGGCGGCGCAGGCATGGTTACCGCGGCTCGGCCTGGAGGGCCTGGGGCACCGGCTGCCGGGGGAGATCTCCGGCGGGCAGGGCCAGCGGGTCGCCATCGCCCGAGCTCTGGTTACCGGGCCACGGATCGTCTTCGCCGACGAACCCACCGGATCTCTCGACTCGGTCGCCGGCGACCAGGTGATGGAGCTGCTCGTGAGCGTGGCCAAAGAAGAGCACGCCAGCGTCATCGTGGTCACCCACGAGCCGCGGGTGGCGGCGTACGCGGACCGCCAAGTCACCGTCCGGGACGGACGGACCGTGCAACCGGCGGTTGTGGGAGGAGCGCCATGAACCTTCTGCTAGGGATCCGCATGGCTTTCGCGGGTGGCCGGGAGGCCGCGGCCCGGATGGCATTGATGGCGATCGGAGTCGCGGTCGGCGTGGTCCTGATCCTGTTGAGCCTGACCGGGTTGCCGATCATGCAGACCCACATCGACCGCCTGGCCTGGCACCGCACCGACGAGGCCAGCCCGGCCACCGCACCCGATCCGGCGTTGTGGATCGCCGTCACCGACCGGTACGCGGGCCACGACGTCATCCGCGTGCACGTCGCCGCGCTCGGGCCGCGACCCCCGGTACCGCCCGGCATTGACCGGTTACCCGGCCCGGGTGAGGTGTTCGTCTCGCCGGCGCTCGAAGAGTTGATGCGGTCCGTTCCGGACGACCAACTGCGCAACCGATTCCCCGGCAGGATCGCCGGCACCATCGGACCCGAAGGGCTCATCATGCCGGAGGAACTGGTGGGCATCGTGGGGCGTACACCGGCGGAGATGCGCGACACCCATGGCGCAATCGAGATCCGCGGCATCGAGCAACCGGGCGAGCGCCTCGACCTGTACGCCGTGTTTGGGGTCCTCTTTGGACTGCTTGCCGCGCTGATTATCGGCCCGGTGGCGGTCTTCGTTTCCATGGCCGCCCGCATCGGCGGGGTGCGGCGTGAACAACGATTCGCCGCCCTCCGGCTGGCCGGGGCGACCCGATGGCAGACCGCGGTGCTCGCCTCGACCGAAACCGCCGGTGCGGCGCTCGCTGGGATCGTGGTGGGCTGTTTGGGTTTTCTCGCGGCCCGGCCGATCGTTGCCGGCCAGGTGACACTCGGGCACGGCATGCACATTTTCACGCAGGACGTTCGCGTGCCGATCGTGCCGGCGGTGGTGGCGGTGGTAGCGGTGCTGGTGCTCGCCATCGGCACCACGCTGGTGACGCTTACAGCGGTACAGATAATGCCGCTCGGTGTGTTTCGGCGCCGGCGGCGCAGATCCCCGCGGGCTTGGCGGCTGCTGCCCATCGCCGCCGGGATCCTGGGTTCGTGGTACGTCGCGATGCTCGCACGCGACCCGAACTACGAGCAGACTCCGCTCGTGGCACTCATCTCGCTTCTTGCCCCACTTTCCATATTGGTGGGATTCTTTCTGTCCGGAGCATGGGTGTGCCACTGGCTCAGCCGTGGCCTGGCCCGCTTGAGTGGGCGCGCGACCACGCTGATGGTTGCGCGGCGGATGGCAGCCGACCCTTACAGCACATTCCGCTCGGTCAGTGGCGCGGCGCTGGCCATCTATGTGGCGACCGGGATCGGCCTCCTCGCGGCCCATGATCGCGCCGGCGCTCCGGCAATTGGCGACGTTCCATCGGTGTTGGACGACGGTGTGGTCGCGGTACATGTGCGCGGTGTGCCCGAGACCGCGCTGGCACCGTTCATGTCTCCTGGCGTGATCGTGGCCAGGGTGGCCCCGGATCGCCAGATCGTGGTGGCATGCGCTGATCTGGCCCGCGTAACCGATCTGGGCTGTCCGCTGCCGATGTATGTCGAGGGCCCGACCGGGAGCGAGGACTACCTCGCGCTGGAGGACCTGTTCGCCCTGCCTCACCCCGGGGCGAGCAGCGCCGACGACATCTTCGCCGCCCGTGGGTTTGTGGAACCAGATCCGGATGCCGATGGGTTACCGATCCAGACGCTGTTCATACCGACCGATGGCACGTCGGCGGCGCAGGAACGCGTCCGGACCATCGCGGCCGTCACAGTGCCGCTCTCGCGAAGCAAGATAAGCGACGACCTGCCTGGCCGCACACTGTTCGGGTCGGTCACCGGCTTGGAAACCATGCTGCCTTATGTGATGGTGTTCGTCCTGCTGGTCGCGGCATGTAGCCTGACCGTCTCAGTGATCAATGGAGTGTTGGAACGCCGGCGCCCGTTCGCGTTGCTGCGTGCCTCGGGCCTGCGGCTCGGCGAGCTGCGCGGCATCGTGATGCTGGAGATCGGGATTCCGCTGGCGCTCAGTGCGCTCGGCGGAGTCGGGCTGGCGATGCTGAACATGTATGCGACCGTGCCACGGGGCGAGTGGGTATTGCCCAGCGGCACCTTCTTCGCCGGGCTCGGTGCCGGAGCGCTGGCGGCGTTCGCGGTGTCGTTAATCGCGTTGCCGTTCATGAATATCGCGACGAGGCACGAGAGCGTCCGCTTCGAATAGCAAGTAGCCCCATCGGGTGTACCCGTCGTGCTTTATAGAGAGTTACATACGCCCGTCTTGCGGGCACGCACAAATCGATTTGGCTCCCCTTGGCTTGCAAGACGCAACAGATGTCTGCTGGTCACGTGGCCGGGCCGCTCAGGCTCTCGCCGCTGCGCCGCCGACGTGCTCTCGATGCGCACTGTTCGGTAATGGTGGCCTTGCTCTACCTTCGCCACAGCCTGTCCCAACAGCTGCTGGCCGACCTTCCGGACGACACCGCCGTCCCGTGCCGGACGACGACAAGCGCCAGCGCGTCACGTGACGTCGTGGTGGGGGAACGGCCTGCGCGGCGGGGATGGTTCATGCGGCCCACCCGGCCCCGCCTCGGGTACCTCGATCGGCTCCGTCGTTCCCAGATCCGGGCCGGGTACATCATCGGACTCATCGGCGTCCTCACCGGCACGTCGCTCCCCACGCTGGCCCTCCGGCACCGCGACCGGTTCACTGCCCTCGTTCATCGGCGAATCCTCGCCCACGCCCCACGGCGGGTCGGCATCGAGCGGACCCTCGAGATCTGTCGGCACAGGCGCGCCCGGCTCGCCGGAGATGTCGTCTGCGGGCTGCCCCGGCAGCTCCGCCTCCCCTCGCACTGCGTCATCGCTCATCGGTACCCTCCGGTCAATAATCGTCGACGGGCATATACCCAGCCACGACCATGTCAGTCGAGCTCAGGCCTATGGCGGAGCGGATTTGCTGCGCGCCGCCACGACTGCTCGGCTGCGCTGGGTGGGGAGGACGCGGTACCCTGATGCCCCCTGCCTGGCCGTCACAGAGCCTGGTCAAAGTCGACCACCGCAGCGGCGGGTGTAGATGAGGATGAGGCGCCGCGCGAGTCGCGAGGCGCATCCGGCAGCGGGTTCGGGAGGATGCCTCGTTGGCGAGATCTTCAGTTCGGTCATGGAGAAGCCTGCCGCAAGCAGATCGACAAATCCGTGTTACACGGCCAACCGACGTGCGTGGACGAGGCACTCCATCCTGTCGCGCTTGACAACGAGCGTGTTCGATCCAAGGATCGTCATCACGGTCCATTTTGGATGTCTGAGCGTGGAGGTGCGTATGCGCCGTCTCATGTCGATCCTGCTCGTGTCGGTTCTCACTTGGGTCCTCGTGCCGACATCGGCTCACGCTGTGGCATATCCGGGAGGCCGGCGCATCTACAGCGTCGCCCTGGGTGCGATCCCCGCGCCGGGGGTTACCACTGGGCCGGTCTGGGTCCGCATCGCGCTTTACTACTTCTTCGGCGACGGGACCGTCCGGGAGGGATTCTGGTTCTGGAGCCGCACACAGGCGATCGGTGCGGCTAGCACCGGGATCAGCTCCGCCGGTTGCGACAACTGCACGGTGCGCACCGCCGCCGGGTTCCAAACCAGTGGAAAGTCGTTGTCCGGCAGGTACACCAACAACGGCACCCAGACCACCATCACCTGGTCCACCGGATCGGTCGAGACCTGGACGATCAGCCAACCCGCCAGCGACCTCGCCCGGATGGATCTGGCAAGCTCCAACTACGACGCGAACGTCGGCTGGGCCTTCGGCAGCGCCGCCTCCAACGACGCGTTCAGCACCATGAGCGCGGTACCGAGGAAGTCCTACTACGGCAGGTATGCGGCCTTCCACACGGCCGGAGGGGCCGGACCGAGCGTGATGCACTTGCAGGATTACAGGCAGTGCCACACCAATTGCCTTAGCCTGCTGAGCGCGCCGTCAACGGCGTGCAGCGCCTGCCCGGATGGCAGTTCCTCCTCGCCCATCCGCTACTACCTCGCTGGGGCCGGAAAGAAGACCTACTACGAGCACTGGTGCCGCTGCCTGACCACGGCCAACTGCTACACCGGCGGGTCGCATCGCAAGCCGCTGCTACAGGTGCTCGGCGACACCGGGACGTTCCACGGCTGGGTGGGTGTGGAGGCATCCAACTTCAGCGCCAACTCCGGGTACTTCGCGGTCAACTTCCACGTCGACGTCTGAGCCGATGGCCGGTTTGCGACGGTATGAACCGAGCTCGCAGGTGGCGCGGTATGAGGCCGAAGAGGCCTCTTCGGGATGGGTAATGTCGAGTCCAATCACGCCGGCTTCACGGGCGCCCAACGCCGGTCCCAACATCATCCGGGTGGTCGCCGCCGACGCCGAAGGCGGGCCCAGGTTTGCTTCCCTCAGCTACCGTGGCGACCCGTCTGCGATGGCGGCTGCTCAGGATCGGTGCCGACGCACGTGTACGGCGTCGGACGGTAAGCTCGTGGCTGTGGTCGTGGCCCTCCGCGAAATCACCGGTGCGAACCGGGAGGCGGTCCTTGCGCTGGGTGTGGCACCCGGGCAGGAGCGGTTTGTCTCGTCTGTGCGCGGCGCGCTGCGAGAGGCTGCCGAATATCCGCAGGCCAAGCCGTGGTATCGGGCGGTCTACGCGGGTGACGAACCGGTTGGGTTCGTGATGCTGAGCTGGAATGTAGAACCGCAACCACCGGAGATCAACGGGCCGTGGTTCCTGTGGAAGCTACTCATCGACCAGCGGCACCAGGGCCGCGGTTACGGCCTGGAGGTCGTGCGGCACATTGCGGAGCTCGTGCATGCTCAGGGCGCGACAGAACTGCTGACCAGCTACGTACCAGCGGCCGACGGCCCGGCAGGGTTCTACCAGCGGCTCGGGTTCGTGCCGACCGGCAAGCTCGATCCGCAAGGCGAGGTCATCATGCGCCTCCCGCTGCCCTGGACGCCGACTGCCGGCCATCCGGCAACATAGGTCGCCGCCGGACCGCCCAGCAGCCACTCGGCTTTTGACCGTCGCCGCGCTGCTGCGCCTGACGTCGACAACCGCGCGCTCGCCGGCAGTTGAGGATGCCCTCGGGAAAGCGCCATGGTCATGTGATGTCGAAGATCCACCCGACTTGGGTCAAATTAGTGTGCATCGATGCTGACTACTGCCACCGGCCGCCGGTGCCGTCCGACCCTTCCGCGGGTTCGACGTGCTGCCCGGCCACCAACGCAGGCAAGGCGAGGGCCTGTGCTGCCTGCTGATCCAACTCGGCGTCGGCCAACGCGGCGACGACCCTGGCCGCGTCGTTGATCAAGGCGGACACTAGCGCATCTCGAGCGGCCTTGTCGTCCCAGGCGATCGCCGGCTTGCCCAGCCGGTCCCAGTCACGGGCCCTGGCAGCGATCCGCGATCAGCTCGGCGGCCGGGGCACCTCGCGACGGACCCGCCGCATCGCGGCGATCAGCTGGGTCATCGTGTCCTGCGTGGCCGCCGTCGTCGAGCATCACCGAGTCCACCGCGCGTGGGCCTCGTTCTCAGCATCCCGGTGGCGGCGACCACGGCCCGGGCCGCCTCGAAGATGCGCTCCGCACGGTCCCAGGCCCGCGGCCGGTTACGCCACTTGGGCCGGTAAGCAGCCGACTGTCATCGGCGCAAGCGTGCCAGTGCTATGGGCCGGGTACGCCGAGCCGGACGACCCAGGCCGGGTACTTTTTGTCGTTGACCCGCTGAACCATATTGTCGACGAGCCAGCGCAGCTTGTGCGGTTTGAACTGGTCGGCCGGCGTGCCGAACGCCTCATGGCTGATGGTGTAGAACACGCGCGATAGCAGGCCGGTACCGCCGTGGCGGGCCATTGCCAGTTCCCCGTTTGCGCCGATGCCCCACGCCGTGCCCGGCGCCCGTCGCGTCACGACCCGGCCGAGGTACGCGGTGACCAGCTCGACGGTCACCGCGTACCACGGCTCGAACGGCACCCGGCCGTACTGGATGTCAATCCTGGTGAGCACGCCGTAGAACGACGCGCCAAGAACCGGCGTGGCGTCGGCGAATGTGGTTTGTAGACGGTCGCGCGAGTCCCGCAGCCACGCCCACAGCTGGTCGACCGATCGACGGGAGCCATTCAGTCGCAGGCCGGTGACGCTGCGCAACTGGTCGACCATTGAGTCCGTGTTCGCCAGCCACGCGGCCAGTGTGGCCTCCTCGGTGACGCAAAGGTGCGGGTTGGTCGCCGTGGTCAGCGGTGGTACTCCTTGTCCTGCGGCCAGCTCCAGCAGGTACGGCCGCTGATCTGGTCGACAGCTTTCGAAGTCCTTCTGGTACACCTGCTGGGCCTCGGTGAGTCGGCCACGCGAGACCAGTACTCGGGCATGCAGCCGTAACTCGCTAGGGTAGTGAGAGTAGCGACCCTCATGCTTGATCGACTGCTCGTTCTGCCACCGGTCCAGCATGGCGTCCACACTGGGCAGTGCATCCAGCGCGGGTAGCAGGCGGCCGGTAATGGCTTCGGCCAGTTCGCCGTCGGCATCGAGCCCGCCTGAGTAGTCCGCGACGGTCTTCTGCAGCTGCGGCAGGAACGTTTCCACCTCGCGCATCTGGGCCTGCCATTGGGCAAGTCTGATGTCAGCGGTGACGGTTAGCCAGTGTTTGCCCCACTGGAACCGGTGGCCCAGGATGATGACGTGGGTGAGCTCCGCATCCAGTACGCGGGTCAGCTCCCAGCCGTGCCGTTGATAGCCGTGCCGTTGATAGCCGTGCCGTTGGTAGCCATGCGCGGCGATAAGGTCGGACACGATGCCGCCCGCCCGGTCGACCGCAGCCATCCACTGACGCTTCTCCTGCTTGGCGGCCTCCCACCAGCGCCGCATCGCCTCGGACAGCTGCGAGGTCGGCACGGCGTCGGCGGCTATCACGATGACTTCCTCCTCAGCGTGTTCGACATCGATGACGCCGGGAAGCGTCTGGAGGAACTCGACCGCCTCGGCCACCAAGTCCGCCCGGTCAAGCGCGACGCCGTCCTCGAACACCAGCTGATGCGACACTGGTCCGCCAGGTTTTGCCTCGTGAATGTGCCACTGCTCGGGCATGACGGACAGTATGCCCGGACGAGGCTACGGAAGTTGAGTGGAGCGTTGATCCAGAGTCGGTGCGCTCCCAGCTGACGGCGCAGCTCGCGCGAGAGATCGCCCAAGGTGGTCTATCCGGATCAGATCACTATCGGCGGCATGTGGGCGTGTCCCAAGGGGTTCCGCGACCGGCCTTTTCCGAGGTGGCGTAATCGGCTTGTGCGCAGTGTCGAGGGCTGCTTCGCTGTTGCCCGTGACCGAACTTCAAACGCCGCGACTGTGCTTGCACGCCATCGACACAGCAGAGGGTGAACGCATCGTCGGGCGGCGCGCCGGAGCCGGGGATGCCTGGGCTGAGGATTTTCCTTTCGACGGCGACGTCATCGGCGTCACGGCCTTTCTCACAGCTACGGCCGCCCACGGGGACCAGCGCCCTTTCGGGCACTACCGGATCACCCGGACCGCCGACGGGAAGGCCATCGGTGGAATCGGTTTCAAGGGTCAGCCGGACGACGGATGTGTCGGGGTCGGTTACGGCCTTGCCCCATCAGCCCGTGGTCACGGCTATGCAGCGGAGGCACTCGTCGCCCTGCTGAACGTCGCGGCTGATCACGGATTGTCCCGAGTTGTCGCCGACACCACCGGGGACAACGTCGCTTCCCAGCGGACCCTCGAACGTGCCGGGTTCCGCCAAATAGGCACCAACGGTGACCTCTACCTATACGAGGTACTCCTCGACGCCCCTTCGCGACCGGCTCAGACGCGGTAGCCCGATCGCCCGTTGGGGCAGCCCGTAGCTCCCGCGCGATCGGTGGTCCTTCGGAACCGTCTATCGCTCATCGGCAGAAGGGCATGGCAGACATCAGAGCGGCTTACTGGTCACGGCGGATCCGATGGCCCAGCCGAAGGAGTCAAGGTAACTCGGGGTCGGGGTGGACGGTCAGGTAACGACTGGCGGAGGCATCGTCGATGAGCGAGTTGTCGGCGAGCCATTCAACGGCGCGACGCTTGGCACGGGTGTCGTGGAAAACGTGCCATGCGGGTAGCAGGTGCGGGTACTCCTCGTGCAGCTCGGCCTTGAACCGACGGAAGGCTCCTCTACCATCAATGGCCCGAGCCAGTCGGCGCCGGGCGCGATCGTCGCTGATCCGCTCAGCGAAGTCCACCATGTCCTGGTACCAGACATAGGACGGCAACGGATCGATACAGACCAAATCCAGCTCGTCGAGATCCACTGGATCCTGCCCATTGATGCCCGTGTCAGAAGTCCAAAACGCGACCTCTCCAGTCTGCGGGTTGATCAGCCACCGGTGCTCGTAGTCGAGTTGGTCGGCCAGCGCCGTGGCGATCTCGTCCAGGTCAAGCCTACTCAGGTCAAGCACCAGGCCAGGATAGTCCGAACCGGATCGTCAGCGCTCCGACAAACAGCGCGCGCTATCAGCGCATGAGCGGATCTGTCAGTCGTTGTCGAGGTGGGGGTGACGAGGGTGCGTAGCCAGGGTTGGGTCAGCGCTGGTTCGGGGTTTCATGGCGCGGGCAAGTGCTCGTCGCCTTCCACGGACCGGCCGTAGGCGATCATCACGACGGCTTGGGCGAGAGCCTGACGGGCCTTGGCGTCGCGGTTGCGTCCTTTGTCTCTGCCATCCACCCGGGTCGGGGCGGTGATGCTAGCCGGCTGAAGCCGCTGTGAAAACGGCGTCCGCAGCACACGTAACCCGTGCATCCGCGGTTAAGATAGCGATCTTGACCTGGAATGAACTATCTCGGCATGACCGCTCGGTTCGCGGTATGAGAGGTCAGTCGTAGCCGGATAGCTGAGGATGCGGGGCCCGGGCGCGGCCTGCAAAATGGCTTGGAACTGCCCCTCCGTTGGCTCACGATGGTCGGGTGTCTGATCCCGAGGGTGCGGCGGATGCCGTCGCGACTGACCGCTTGGTCCTGCGGAAGCCGAGCCGAACGGACCTACCGGAGCTGTTCGCGCTGTACGCCGACCGACGAGTGTGGGGGCCCGACCCCCTGACTCGCCACGACGCGATCGAACAGACCGACAGAATGGTCGACAACTGGTGTGCGGCGTGGCGTCGTGATGGTCTGGGAATGTGGACCGCTTACAGCGCGGACAACATCTTCGTCGGCATAGGGGGCTGCTTCGTCCGCTACGGCGTCGCGTGGAGTCTCGGCTTCCGCCTTCTTCCCCGGTTCTGGGGACAGGGCTACGCGCAAGAGATCAGCGCGGCAGCGACGACCGCGGCGCGAGGTCGGCGCCCCGACCTGCCAATGACCGCTTACGTGCTGGAGAGCAACGAACGGTCTCGGCGGGCTGTCGAGCGCACCGGGCTCAAGCTGGCCTGGCGCGGCGCGGACGCGGGGAACCCCGACGCCTCGGCCGTCCGACTGCTCTACAGCGATCGGCAACTGCCCAAGGAAGCCGTGAATGCGCTGACCGAGCGCTGAACGCGTTGGACGATCGGATTCCGTTGTGGACAGAGGATGATCGCGGCCTCGCTGTGCTCGGGATCTATGTTCGGTGCGGGACCGGCGGATTCTGACGGTCATCGCAACAGTGGTCCGATCAGCTCGATCGGCAAACGGAAGCACCGCTGCGCGGTCCCCGACCGGCACGCGGTGGTCCTGCCAACTGTCGCCTGACGCTACAACTGATCACCCGTTCCGCTCGGTGGTCGCAAGCACTTGAGCAGTCTCCAGTGCCCCGTCGTACCATTGATCGCAGGTCGGGTCCAAAATGGGCAGGTGTCCTACCGGGTGGTGGCCCGCGGTATGAAAAGTGGGGCCAGCCGGACCATTCTCGGGGTTGGACTGGGCTGGCGGATAAGGCGTACGGCTTCGCGTCCGAGGTCGCCGAGGGGCTGGCGGACGCTGCTGAGACCGACGAGCTCGGCGGTGGGGCTGTCGTCGTAACCGGTGACGGCGATGTCTTCTGGGCAGCGCAGGCCTGCGGCGGTGATTTCAGCGCGGACGCCGAAGGCGAGCAAATCGTTGGCACAGACAATGGCTTGGGGATAGTCGGGCGCGGTGGCCGAGAGCAATTGACGGGCGGCAGTCCGTCCTGCGGCCACGTGAGTTTCGCTCACCGTGACGATCGGCAGCGGGGTTATGCCGCGATGGTCGCAGGCAGCGGTGAATGCTTGGGCGCGCTCGGCGATGCTGGAGATTCCGGCGGCGGCGCCAACGAATGCGGCGGTGGTGCAGCCGCTTGCGGCCAGGTGAGACACGACTTGGGCGATGCCACTGGATTCGTCGACGCCGACGAAGTCGAGGTTGTCTACAGCGTGGCGGTCGATTTGCAGTAGTGGCAACTGCCCGGCGATCGACCGTAGGGCGGCGGCGCTGCGTTCGGTGTCGACCGGGCAGATGATCAGCGCGTCAACCTGGCGGCGCAGCACGGTATCGAGCCGGTGGGCTTCGATGGCGACATCATTGTCGGCATCGCACAGGATGACGTGGATGCCGACGCGGGCGAACTCCTGTTCGACACCTTGCACGACAGCGGGAAAGTAGGGGTTGGTGATCTCAGGGATGATCATTCCAATGACGCCGGTTGTCCGGGTGCGCAGCGATGCGGCGGCGGCACTGGGCCGGTAGTTGAGGCGCCTGCAGGCGCGTTCGACTTCGCGTTTGGTGGCTTCGCTGACACCGTATTGGCCTGACAGCGCTCGCGACACCGTTGATACGGACACGCCGGCCGCTGCCGCGACGTCCCGGATGGTCACCACGATGCGCTCCCCGGCCTTTCGGGATCGGTTTTTGCCTGAAGGCTAGCAGCGGGTGGGTGGCTCGATGGCAGTGCGTTGTGTCGTGCCGTGAAGGTGTAGCTGATGCTCAGGCTGGTGCCGGGGTCGAGCAGTCGCATCGGCTGTGGCTGGGCGTGCAGGAGGCGGCGCAACCCGGCCGGGGCGTGCGTTTGCGGTTCGATCGCGACCGCGTCGAGGTGGGCGGGGCTGGCGCCGACAACGCAGCTCTGGTCTGCTGCGAAAGCCAAGCTCGCCGTGATTTCATGCTGGGGCCAGCGCAGCCGGACGATCTGTTCGGTCAGGCCGGTCCAGGTGGCGTCGAGGTCGTCAGCCATGACAGCACAGCTACGCAGGTCGAAGGGCGGGGATACCGGCTCGGGCTTGGCGGCGGTGGCCGCGTTGGCCGGATAGACGCTGTGCGCCGGGATCAGGACCTCGACCGGCTTGGCGAACCATGGATGGATGCCGATCCCTGCGGGCATCGGCACGTCATCGACGTTAGTCAACATGTAGTCGAGGGTGATGGCCGCATCGGCGGCCGTGATGTCCATGGCGACCTTGTAACGCCATGGCCACGTGTTGCCGCCTGCGAGTATCTCGAGCCGTCGATCGTTGACCTGTTGCCAGGGTTGGGCGTAGACCTGGCCGTGGATGGCGGAGCCATCGGGAAAGTTCGGGGACAGGGCCACCGTGCGCCCGGCGATGTTTACTGGCCGGCAGTCGAGCCGGTTACACCATGGGGCCATCACGTAGCAGCCCCAGAAGAACGGGTCACGCCGGTGCGCGTCCAAGTCTTGTGGAGTGCGCAGCAGATCGACACCGAAGGCGCGCAGCCGGTGCACCCGTGCGCCGAGTTCGGGTGCGACCTGTAGGTGCAGGTCGCCTTCGGTGTAAGTGATCAGTTCAGGCATGGATGGCCTGCTCGCCGGTGCTTGCCTGGGGGGACGACGTGCTTTGTGGATGCACGACGACCTTGCGGGTGGCGGGGTCGGTGCTGCTGGCCACGGCGAACGCCTGAGCGACATCGTCGAGGGCGAACTGATGGCTGACGACGATTGACGGTGAGACGCGGCCGGCCGCGACCAGATCGATGACCTTCGGCCAGAGGCCAGGGCTACCGAGGCTGCCGATCAGGGTCAGGTCACGCAACACGAGGCTGTCGAGATCTACTGGTGCCGTCGGCAGTCCACATAGGCCCAGCACCACGATCTGGCCACCATCGGCGGCGAGGTGAATGGCGGCGGCGGTGCCGGACGCGGTACCGGTGGCATCGATGACTTGACTGAAGCGGTGCATTGCGGTTTCGCTGGTATCGAAGCCGAGGCTGGCAGCGAACTGGCGGCGGGCTGGATCGCGCTCAACGACGAGTATGGGTCCCCTGTCCAGGGCGCGGGCGGCCAGAGCGCATAGCAGACCGATGGTGCCCGCGCCCACGATCGCGATCGGGCCCGCTGGTTCCGGCGACAACCGGTGCAGACCGCGGTAGGCGACCGCTAGAGGCTCGACGAGCGCCGCGTCGAGTGGGTTGACGCCCGGCGGGATGCGGTGGGCCGACCGGGCGGGAAACACCATCGTGGCTGCCATGCCGCCAGCGCGGTTGAGGATCCCGGTCTCGGTGCGCCGCGGGCAAAGGTGATAGGCGCCTTCTGTGCATCTGGCACAGCTGCCGCAGCCGATGGAGCATTCGCCGACCACCCGGTCACCAACCGCGAAGCCGGTCACCGCGGGCCCGAGCTCGCTGACAATGCCTGTCCACTCGTGACCTGGCACGATCGGGTATCGGGCGCTGCCAGCGGTCAGGTAGCCCATGGTGCCCGCGAGCAGTTCGAGGTCGGTCCCGCAGATCCCAGCGACATCCGGCTTGATCAGCAGTTCACCGGGGCCGGGGGTTAGGGCGGACTGCGGGTGCACGTCAAGTAGATGTGGGCCGGCGAGGACGGCGTATCGATGCGCGGCGGGTTTCACTCTATGCCTCCCGGGAGACGCCGCCATGTAAGCGCTGGTCGACGCGGGGTTGGTGGGACAGATAGGGCCAAACTGGAGTTCCGTCTCGCAGTCGGCTGCGTTCGGGAACGATACCGAAGATTGACTCTAATGCTCAAGTATTCGGTTGGCAATGCTCCTGCATTTTGGCTGTTGCTAAGCGTGGTTCGTGATGGCATGCTCCTCGGTATCGTTTCGAAGAGGCGAACAACCTATTACGTACCGCTACGCGGGACGGACGTGGATTTAGCTGAGGAGCATCCATTGGCAGCGCACATCAGCGGGCGTCGCAACCCGCGTTCGGCGGAGCTCACTGACGGTTCACGCCGGGCGCCGCAGCGGGCCATGCTGCGCGCGGTTGGGTTGACCGATAGCGACTGGGAAAAGCCGCAGATCGGCATCGCCTCGTCCTGGAGCGACCTCGCACCGTGCAACCAATCGTTGCGGCGGCTGGCGGCGGCAACTGGCGACGGGGTACGTGACGGCGGCGGCATTCCGCTGGAGTTCAACACGATCATGGTGGCGGACGCCATCGCGACCGGGCACGAGGGCATGCGTGCCTCGCTGGTGTCCCGTGAGGTGATCGCCGACTCGGTTGAGCTGGTGGCGCACGGGCAACGGCTCGACGGCCTGGCGCTGCTGGTCGGCTGTGACAAGACGGTGCCGGCGATGCTGATGGCAGCCGCCCGGCTGGATGTGGCCGCAGCGGTCGTTTATGCGGGCACGATTCTGCCGGGAAGGCTCACTGGATTGGACGGTGCGGTCCGCGAGGTAACGCTGCAGGACGTGTTCGAGGCGGTGGGTGCCCACGCAGCGGGTGCGATCGACGACGAGCAGCTGGCGGCGGTTGAGCGAGCGGCCTGCCCCGGCGCGGGCACCTGCGGAGGCATGTACACCGCCAACACCATGGCATGCGTGGCGGAGGCGCTGGGCATGGCGCCACTGGGCTCCGCATCACCGCCTGCCTCCGATGCCCGCCGCGACGTCCTCGCCTGGTCACCGGCAAGCTGGTGGTGGAGCTTGTGGACAGAGGCGTCACCACACGGCAGATCCTGACCCGCGAAGCCTTCGACAACGCGATCGCCGTCACGATGGCGCTTGGCGGCTCCACCAACGCTGTGTTACACCTGCTGGCCATCGCCCGCGAGGCAGGAGTCCCGTTGGCCCTGAATGACTTCGAGCGTATTGGCGCCCGTGTGCCGCAGCTCGCCGACGTCAAACCGTTCGGCCGCTACACGATGCGTGACCTTGATGCGGTCGGCGGCCTGCCGGTTGTGTTGCGAACGCTGCTGGATTCCCAGTTGCTGCACGGTGATGCGCCAACGGTTACCGGGCGCAGTCTCGGCGAGGAGGTGGCCGCCCTGGCCCCACCCGAGCCAGACGGCCGGGTGGTCTTCCCGATCGACAGACCACGCGGAGCACATGGCGGAGTGGCGGTCCTGTACGGCAACGTGGCACCCGAGGGCGCGGTACTTAAGTCCGCTGGTCTGGAAGACGTCGTATTCAATGGCACAGCACGGGTTTTCGACGGCGAGACGGCGGCCATGGCGGCGGTCACGGCCGGGCGGGTGACCCCCGGCGACGTTGTGGTGATCCGTTACGAAGGCCCGGCCGGTGGCCCAGGAATGCCGGAGATGCTTGCGGTCACGGCTGCGATCAAAGGTGCCGGGCTGGGCCGCGACGTTGCACTGGTCACGGACGGCCGGTTCTCCGGCGCCACCGCCGGTCTGTGCGTTGGGCATGTGGCTCCAGAGGCGAGTAAGGCCGGGCCTATTAGCTTGATCGCAGACGGTGACCGGATCACCATCGACGTCCCGGCCAGGCGCCTAGACGTGCACGCCGACCAGTCCGAACTGGACCGTCGCCGCCGTGCCTGGGCTCCGCCAGCGCCGCGCTACACCACGGGCGTGCTGGCCCGCTACGCGCGCACGGTCGCCTCCGCCGCCACCGGGGCGGTGTGCTGATCCAGGCTCGTGCGCCCATCCGCCCATAGACGACTGATGAGACGGAAGAAGAAACCAAGATATGGCTGAGCAGACGGATCACGGCTCGCCGCTGCTTCGGCGGCGGCGAGCGGGCAAACCGGTCACTAGCGCCACGACAGGGCCGGCGGCCGGCCGGCCCTCCAGCGGCAAGCCTCGTCTGACGCGCAGACAGCGGCTGAGCCGTGATCGGTCAATGTTGCTCATGGTTCTGCCGGCCGGGTTGCTGTTGCTGTTGTTTACCTACGTTCCGTTGCTGGGCAACGTGCTCGCATTCCTGGACTACCAGCCATACCTGCCTATCGAGCAGTCGCCGTGGGTAGGGTTTGCCAACTTTGAGCTGCTGTTCGACGACCCGGCTTTCTGGCGCGCGGTGTGGAACACACTGCAGATCACTTTCCTGCAGGTCGCGTTTGCGTTTCCGGTACCGATCGCGCTGGCCATCCTATTGAGCTCATTGATCAGCTCGCGGATAAAGAAGCTGGTGCAGACCATCGTCTACCTTCCGCATTTCCTGTCCTGGGTGCTCGTGGTAGCCCTGTTCCAGCAGATGTTCGGCGGCTCTGGGGTCCTCAACCAGCTGCTTAACCAGCAAGGGCTGCACCCGGTCAACGTCATGACCAACCCGGAAACCTTCAAGCTGCTGATCGTCGCCCAGAACGTATGGAAGGACGCGGGCTGGGCGACGATCATCTTCCTCGCCGCCCTGATCGCGATCGACGATGCACTCTACGAGTCGGCCGCCATCGACGGGGCCGGCTGGTGGCGCAGGCTATGGCACGTCACCTTGCCCGGCATCCGGCCAATCATCGCCATCCTGCTGATCCTCAACCTGGGCCAGGCCCTCAACGTCGGCTTCGAGCAGATCCTGCTGCAGCGCGCCAGTGTCGGCCCCGACGCCGCAGAGGTCTTGGACACGTACGTCTACTTCCACGGCATCGGCGATGGCAACTTCGGCCTGGGCGCCGCTGCCGGGCTCTTCAAGGGCATCGTCGGCCTCGTGTTGATCTTAGTGGCCAACAGGGTCTCGCACCTCATGGGCGAGGAAGGTGTGTATTCGCGCCGATGAATACTTCAATTTCGCAGCCGGCCTGGGCGGGAAAGCCATCGATCTCCGTGAAGGTGGCCAAAGCTGTTGTGCTGTCGGTGGTCTGTGCCGTCGTCCTCTTCCCGTTCCTGGTAGTAGTGTCCACGAGTCTGGCCACACAGGCCGATCTGAACGCCAACGGCGGATACGTCATCCTGCCCAAGAGCTTCACTCTCGACGCGTACCGGGCCATCCTTTCCGGCGGCGTCGTGACTGATGCCGTGCTGGTAAGCACATTCGTCACCGTCATCGGAACAGCCCTGAGTCTGGTGTGTACGACGCTGGCTGCCTATGGGCTCACTCGGCGCGATTCCTGGGGCCACAAGCCGATCCTGACGTTCTTCCTGCTCACCTTCCTGTTCACACCCGGGATCATCCCCAGCTATCTGATGGTCAAGCAGCTGGGCCTGATCGACAATCTCTGGGCGCTTATCCTGCCGTCGGCGATCAGTGCCTTCAACCTGGTGATCCTGCGCGGATTCTTCATCGGTATCCCGCAGGAGCTCATGGACGCAGCGAGAATCGACGGCGCTGGCGAGTGGCGCATCCTACGTTCCATCGTCTTGCCACTATCGCGAGCTGTGCTGGCGGTCATCGGCCTGTTCTACGCCGTCGGGTATTGGAACGCCTTCTTCAACGCAATGCTCTACCTAAACGACTCCAGCCGCTGGCCGCTGCAGCTGGTCGTACGGACCTATGTCCTGCAAGCCAATCCGATCCTCGACTCTGGCGCTGGTGCCGAGGCCCAGCCGCCGACCCAGGCCATCCAGATGGCGGTCGTCGTCCTTGCACTCATCCCGATCGCCGCGATCTATCCCTTCCTGCAACGCAACTTCACCAAAGGCGTCCTTACCGGCGCGATCAAAGGCTAACCAACGCACTTCGTCCCCTCAGCGAAGGAGCCACCATGACCAAACATTCGTCCGCAGAAGGCCTCGGCAGGGTGTCTACGAGGCATCTGCGCTCAACCATCGCTACCGCCATCACTGTCGGTGGACTCAACGAAGAGGGTCTGGTCACGCTGGCCGCGTCGGGCTGTGACCGTTACCCCTCCCAACGCTCTGCCCAGAGGTACCGAATGCCAGATCACCCAGCAAGGCGATGGACAGATCACCATCGTTGCAGCCGCCGGCGCGAGATTGAACAACCTGAGCAATCACACCAAATCCGCCGGCAAGTATGCCCGGCTCGACCTGCGCGTGGCCGCCAACAATGACGGCACGTCCGCCGCATGGGTCCTATCTGGGGACACCGCACCGTAACCGACTGCCAAATCCGAAGTAAGGAACAGAAACCATGAGCACACAAGAACCAGGGTCTGCCCGAGTCGGGCGGCGAACGCTGTTACTCGGCGGTGCCGGCGCTGGCGCACTCGCGTTGGGCGGCAGCATGCTTTCCGGCTGTTCCGGGCAGCCTTCCTCGCCAGCCGTCGCGTCCGGCGGGCTGGCAAAGGCACTACCCGCCTACATCCCGATCGTCTCCGACGCCACACCTGTCAGTCCGGGAAGTCAGGACGGACTTGTTATGGCGGTTTATGACAACTATCCGAGCAATCCGTTCTCCCGCCTGCCCGGGCCGGTCGGCGATGGCAAGCCAACGAACGCTTTCATGGTCACTTATAGTGCCCTGCCGCCGGCGAAGGACCAGAACGCTTACTGGCAGTACCTGAACAAGCAGCTCAATACTGACCTGAGCATAAACATCGTGGCCGGGTCCGACTATGCGACCAAGATCGCGGCGTTGATCGCCGGTGGCACCCTGCCCGACATCGTGCAGGTCCAGACCAACACTGCCGGGCTGCAACGGTTGCCAGACATCGCCAACGCCAAGTTCATCGACATGGGCCCTTATCTGTCTGGAGACAAGGTCAAGGCATACCCATACCTGGCCAACATCCCGACCGAGACCTGGAAGGCGTCGATCTGGGGCGGACGGCTTTACGGCGTGCCGACAACCCGGTCGCTGTTCGGCACCGTCAGCTACAAAAACCGTGCGGTGCTGGAAGCCGCCGGGGTGACTGCTGACCCCACAGACCTGGACTCGTTCACCGCCCTGTGTAAGCAGGTCACGAATCCGGCCAAGGGCATCTACGCGCTGGGCGGAGAGAGCGGACCAGGATATCCCGTTGCCTTCTCGATGTTCCTGATGACTTTCGGCGTCGCCAATACGTGGGCCCAAGACGCCAGCGGCGCCCTGACCCTGCCCCAGCTCTCCGATCAGTGGTACGCCGCCATCGACTACACCAAGAAGCTGTGGGACTTGGGTGTCTACCACCCGGACACCCCAGCGATGACCAACGCTGCCAAGGCAAGTGCGTTCGAAGGCGGCCGGCTCGCGTTCATCGATGATTCGCTGGCTTACTGGAACGTCGCGGTGAAGCGGACCCCCGGCCTGCGCCTGGATATGCGCACGCCGTTCGGCGCGGCAGGCGGGCAGCCGGTGCACTGGCTGGGCTTGGGCACCTACGGCACCAGCGCGATCCGCAAGGGCGACGAAGACCGGGTCCCTGCCCTTTTGAGCATTCTCAACTACCTGGCCGCACCATTTGGGACCGTGGAATTCCTGAACAAGGAGTACGGCGAGAAGGGCGCTTCGTACACCACAGACGCCAAGGGCAACCCAATGCGCACCGAGCGGGGCAACCTGGAAACCACCGTCAACATCAACCGCCTCGCCAACGGCCCGCTGGTTTTGTTCGATACTTCGGTGTCCAACGAAAATCTGCTCCTGCAGCAGGAGGCGCAAAAGAAGCTCGCCGCCATCGCCAAGGCCAACCCGTCGGCCGGCTACGACACTGTCGCCGTTCCGGCGCAGGGCAGTGCCGCCGCGATGCAGAACATATACGACACGCAGAACGGATATGTTCTGGGCCGCAAGAATCTCACCGATCTCAAGGCGGCCGTCAACGACTACTGGAACAAATACGGCAAGACCGTGGCCAAGCAAATCGCAGACGCCAAGGCCGCCGACAAGTGACACGCCAGAAAGGCAGATGAGTGATGCCCGGACACGACCAGATTCGAGTTGCCGTCATCGGACTCGGCGGGATCGCGCGCACCGCTCATCTGCCCACCCTGGCCGGATGCGATGACGTCGAGATCGCTGGTGTCTGCGACAAGCCAGAAGTTCTTTCACAGCAGCGGTTCGCACCCGGATTCGACGACATCGACCGGATGCTCGACGCCATCCGGCCGGACGCCGCTTTCGTGCTAACACCGGCCGCGGCGCACACCGGGATCTTGCAAACACTTATCACCCAAGGTGTCCCGGCGTTCTGCGAAAAGCCGCTAGCTTCGACTGTCCAGGACGCTCGGCAGATCGTGGATCTGGCCGAGTCGCACCGGGTACCCCTGATGGTCGGCTTTAATCGGCGCTTCGCCCCTACCTATCTCACAGCGAAGGCGGCGCTGGAGGCGGTTCCGGCGACCATCGGCACGTTCCAGAAGTCGCGGCGCGAGCGACATTATCGTGCCTCGCTTGACAATCTCATCCATATGGTCGACCTCGCCAGGTTCTTTTTCGGGGAATGCTTGGACGTCACCGCGATGGCGTCCTATGACGAGCCCTATTGGGAGGAGAACCTTTCAGCCACACTGCGTTTCGCCTCCGGCCAGATCGCCACCATCGTTGGAAACCGTAGCTGCGGCATCTGGACCGAACGCGTGGACCTACACGGAGGCGGACAGAGCGTCACCGTCAACGCGCCCGGCGAGATCCGCATCGCCACCGGCGACACCGAGCAGGTGGAACGCCTATCGCCGGCAGCCTCCGGCTTCGACCATCCCCTTGACGCTCTGGGTTTCAGGGCACAGACCCGGCATTTCCTCGACGCCGTGCACGCCAGGCATGACCTCACACAGAACACCGCCCGCAGCGGCCTTGCCTCCCAGGAACTGATGGGCCGTATCCTGGCCGCCGCCGGGCTGCCCATCACTGACAAGCCGCAGGAGATCGCATGACCATCATCATCAAACCCGGTCACACGGTCGAATTCATCGGTGACAGCATCACCGACTGCGACCGGCTGGACGACCTCGAACTTGGGCTCGGCGACGGCTATGTCCGCCTCATCGCGGACACCCTGCGGCCGTTGGGGATTCACGTCATCAACCGCGGGATCAGCGGCAACCGCTCCGCGGACCTCGTCACCCGCTGGCGCAATGACTGCCTGGACCTCGCGCCCGATGTCCTCTCGATCATGATCGGGATCAACGACACCTGGCGCCGCTTCGACAGCGGCGACCCCACCTCAACCGAGGTCTTCGAAGACAACTACCGCAAGCTGCTCAACGCAACCGTCAGCGAACTCCGCGCGCAGATCGTGCTGATCGAGCCGTGGCTTCTGCCCGCGAGCCCGGATCAGCAGGCGTGGCGCCAAGACCTCGACCCGAAAATCGAGGTCGTCGGCCGCCTCGCGGCCGAATTCGGGCTGACGCTGTTGCCGCTCGATGCCATCCTGCAGCGCCAGGCCGAGACGGATACCGGCGCCGCGCTGGCCGCCGATGGTGTGCATCCCACCGCGCACGGGCACCAGATCATCGCCCAAGCCTGGCTGAACCTGACCCGCTAGACACGGAAGGCGTTCATCCACAGTGACCGGATTCAACGAAGATTTCCTATGGGGTGCCGCCACAGCGGCCTACCAGATTGAAGGAGCGGCAAAGGAAGACGGTCGCACGCCCTCGATCTGGGATACCTTCAGCCACACGCCTGGGCGGACACACGCCGGCGACACCGGTGATGTGGCGTGCGACCACTACCACCGATACGCCGACGACGTCGCACTGATGGCATCACTCGGCCTGAACGCCTACCGGTTCTCGGTGTCGTGGCCACGCATCCAGCCCGGCGGACGTGGCCCTGCCAACCCGGCAGGCCTGGACTTCTACAGGCGCCTCGTCGATGAATTGCTTCGGTACGACATAAGCCCTTGGCTCACGCTCTACCACTGGGATCTCCCGCAGGAGCTTGAAGACGTGGGAGGCTGGTCCAACCGTGACACCGCCGCCCGGTTCGCCGACTACGCCCAGCTGGTGCACGACGCGCTCGGCGACCGGGTGCGGCATTGGACCACCCTCAACGAGCCATGGTGCTCAGCGTTTCTCGGCTACGCCTCCGGCGAGCAGGCTCCCGGCAGGCGCGAGCCAGACGCGTCGGTGCGCTCGGCCCACCACCTACTCCTCGGCCACGGCCTCGCCGTACAGGCGATCAAAGCCAGCCGGCCTTCGACACAGGCCGGCATCACCCTCAACCTTTACGCCGTTTCACCGGCCACCGACGCTCCCGCCGACATCGACGCGGCGCGGCGCATCGATGGGCTGTCCAACCGCTGGTTCCTCGACCCGGTGCTGCACGGGCGATACCCAGCCGATGTCACCGCCGATCTACGCGAGATATCTGACTTCAGCCATATCCACGACGGTGATCTGGAGATCATCAACACGCCACTGGACATGCTCGGCGTCAACTACTACAGCCGCCATGTCGTCGCGGGCGCCGACGCCGACGACCCACCTGCCGACCACTGGCGCAAGACCTCGGCCTTCCCCGGCAGCGCCGAGGTCCGGTTCATCAGCCGTGGCTTCCCCGTCACGGCGATGGGCTGGGAACTAGACGCCCCCGGTCTGGTCGAGGTGCTGCGCAGGGTTCACGCCGACTTCACCGGCCTGCCGTTGTATATCACCGAAAACGGTGCGGCCTTCGATGACCAGCTCATCGAGGGTACAGTCAACGACCCGCAACGTATCGACTTCTTCGACCAGCACCTGCGTGCGTGCCAGCAGGCGATCGGCGAAGGCGTTCCCGTCCGCGGATACTTCGCGTGGTCGCTGCTGGACAACTACGAGTGGTCCTACGGCTACAGCAAACGCTTTGGACTGGTCTACGTCGACTACGAGACCCAGCAACGCATCGCCAAAGCCAGCGCGCACTGGTATGCCAACCTGATCCGCATGAACAGACCGGCCGCGCATCGTCTCGGCGAAGGTTCCCGAAAGAACAGCACCGGATAGATCACGCGGCGCGCAGCGCCGCCGGCATCGAGTCGTCCGGTAGCGGTTGGTGTGTGAGATCGTGGCTTGCGCCGGCGGCGCCCAGGCATCCGTCGACCCCGCCGCAGCGACAGCGGCGAAGACCTCCAACCCGAAGGCCAAGTTCGACGCGCGCATCTCGTCACCACTCACCTGACTACCTTCCCATGTCAGCGCCGCTTCCGGCCTGGCCGGATCGTGTCTTGGCCGAGCCACCCGGGGTGGCTGCGGCGTGGACGGCGCTGAGGTAGAGCGCGAGGTGCTCCCGCGCGGCGGCGTGCCATGTGTGGGCGCCGGCCAGCGACCGGCCCGCCTCCTGCCGCACCGGGTCGGGATGCGCCACGGCTTGGCGCATCGCCGTGGCGAGGCCGGAGGGGTCGGTGCCGTAGCGGACGGTGGCCCCGAAGACCTCCCGGAGCACCGGCAGGTCGCGGGCGACGACGGGAATCCCGGCGGCGAGCGCCTCCAGCGCGGCCAGGCCGAAACCCTCCTTGATGGACGGGAAGGCGAAGACACTGGCCGCGGCGACGATGGCGGGCAGGTCGCCATGGGCAACCGGTCCGAGGACCACCGGGTCCAGGCCGAGCCGGATGGCCCGGGACTCCCACTCGGCCCGGTAGTCGCGGTAGTCGAAGAGCGTCTCGCCGCCCGCGATGACCAGCCGCAGACCGGGGTCCTCCCGATGCAGGAGGGCATACGCGTCGAGCAGGTCCAGCGAACCTTTACGAGGTTCGATACCACCGACGGCGAGCACATACCGGCCGAGACGGGCACGCCAGCGGTCCCGGGCCGACACCGCCGCGGGATCGTGGCCGGCCGTGGCGGCGAAGCGGGCCGCCTCGACACCGTTGGGAATGACCGTCGCGCTGATCCCCCAGCCCTCGCGCAGCTCCCGGGCGACCGCGGCGGACACGCATATGTGCGCGTACGGCGTGACGATGGCGCGCTCGTGGCAGGCGGCCAGCTCGGGAGTGGTGAAATGGTCGATGTGGTGCACCGTGCGGATACACCGCTCGACCGCGTTGGCACTGATGCAGTCCTGGGCGTGCACGATGTCGTACCGGCCCGGGTCAAAGGCCGCGCGCAGGGTGGCGATGGAGCGCAGGATGCGGGCGCCCACCTCCTCACCCTCCACCTCCGGCAACGCGACGATCTCCTGCCGCACGGCGGGATCGACGGGGCGGAAGAACCCGGTGTCCCCGCCCCTGCCGAGCGTCCAGACGCTAACCTGCTGGCCCGCCGCGGCCAGCGCCTCGGCGAGGCAGAGCGTGTGGACCACTCCCCCGCGCGGCTTTGTCGAGTAGCTGAGCAGCGCGATGGACAGCGGGCGGTTCACGGCAGGCCCCGATAATTGTCCGGCCGGCGCTCGTCGAGATGCCAAAGGACGCGGCGTGCCGCGGCGATCTCGGCCGCCACGTCCAGCTCGGCCACCGCGAGACCGGCCTTCCCCCAGGTCCGGGCGAGGATGTTGCCGGCCGGGCCGACCACCTTGGCCTGGCCTAGGAAGCGCAGCCCGCCCATCGAGCCGGTCTGGTTGGCGGAGACCAGCACGACCTGGTTCTCCGCCGCCCGGGCACAGTCGTACAGATCGAACAGCCGGGACTGGCGGTCCTGCGCGATTTTCGGGGCCCGGTTGGTGATGCTCGCCGGCCACGCCGACAGGCAGGCGATGATCTGCGCGCCGTCCAGCGCGAGGCTGCGCGCCGACTCCGGAAAGGTCTTGTCGTAGTCGATGAGCATGCCGATCCGCCCGACCGGGGTATCGAATGCGGTGAATCCGTCACCGGGCCGGTATGCGATGGTCTCCCCGGCCGGCAGGTGCACCTTGCGGTGCCGGCCCAGGACACCGTCACCGGTGACACACACCGCCGCGTTGTACCGGTCATCCCCGTTGGACTCGCAGTAGCCCAGACACACCACCATCTCCGCGGCTTCCACAACGACCCGGCCCAGCAATGGATCGTCCGGCTTCAATGCCGGTGGCAGCGCATCGGGGTCTGGATGGCGCAGGTCGGCCAGGTACCCGCCGAGCGCCGCATCGGGCAGCACCAGCAGCGCGGCACCGCACGCGCGCGCGTCACCGATGAGCTTCGCGATGCGCCCGAAGCCGAACTCCAGGTCGCGACCGAAGTGCGCGGCGGCCGCCGCGAGGCGGATCACCCCGATCCCGGGATGGCAGTGAGGCTGGGGTAGGTCTCCGGACGCCGGTCCCGCAGGTGTGCCATGCTCCGGCGGGCGGTCTCGAGCGCGCGCCGCACATCCAGCTCGGCGACTGCCATGCCGGCGACGACGCCGGTCGTGGCGAGCACCTCCCCACCCGGGTCGACCACCTTGGCGCTGGCGACGAAGCGCAGCAAGCCGAACGTCCCGGCCTGGTTGGCCGACAGCAACACGACCTGGTTCTCCAGCGCCCGCGCCCGGTCGAACAGGTCGAACCGGCGGGTCCACCGATCCTCGGCGAGGTCGGCGCTCGGGTTGGTCCGGCTGCTCGGCCACGCCGAGGCGCACACCACGATCTCGGCCCCGTCCAGGGCAAGGGAGCGGGCCGACTCGGGGAACGCCTTGTCGTAGCAGACCATCATGCCGAGCCGGCCGACCGGAGTATCGAACGCGCCGAACCCATCACCGGCCGCGTAGCTGGCGTCCTCCCGCAACGGCTGGTGCACCTTGCGATGCCGGCCGAGAACACCGTCTCCGCTGACACACACCACACTGTTGTATCTGCTACCTCCGGCGTCTTCACAGAACCCGGCACACACCACCATGTCCCCGGCGAGCGCGGCCAGCCGGGCGATCTCCGGCCCGTCGGCGTGCAGGGCCGGTGGCGGGTCGGCACCGCCGTCGAGGTCGGCCAGGTAGCCGCCCAGGCATGCCTCGGGCAGGGCGAGCAGCCGGACCCCCTGGTCGCGCGCGGCGCCGACCAGCACCGCGATCCGCTGGAAGTCCGCCTCGAGGTCGCGATCGAACGGTGCCGCCACCGCAGCCATCCGCATGCTCAGGCCCCCCCTAGTCCGGTCACTGCGCCAGGGACGGCTTCGGTGCGCTCCCCGTCCGGCCAGCTCAGCCAGACGCCTTGCCCCGCAACAAGTTCGCCGCACTCCGCGGTGGTCGCCGGCGCGGCCGGTGGCCCGGCCCGGCCCGGTTGGTCCGTGGTGAGCATGCCGAAGCCGGGGAAGCAGGTCAACCAGTCCCCCATGGTGGCACCACCCGGTCGGGGTATCCGGGCCACGTCAAGAACCGCGCCGCATCCACTGGCCTCGGCGAGCATGCCGAGCGTGCCGGCGATGCCCGCCATCGAGACGTCCTTGGCGGCGGCCGGGCGGGCGGCGGCCACGGAGCCGAGCATGGCGCGCAGTTGGGGGGTAAGCCGCCCCGACGTGGAGTCCCATTGCCGGCCCGGATAGCCACGGCGCCAGCCACCCGCCAGGTCGACGGACAGCCGGATCCGGTGCCCCGGGCGCCCGCCCCCGCCCGGTACCGGATCGGGGGTCCGGCCCACCGCGGTCACCGAGAGGGCGGCGGGTACGCCGAACTGGGTGTGCCCACCGAGGATCGGGACATCGTAGGCGGCACAGGCTCGGCGCAGGCCGGCGAGCACCCGGGACGCGAAGGCGGCGTCCCAAGCGCCGAGCGCGTCGAGCAGCCCGACCGGCGTGGCCCCCATCGCGGCGAGGTCGTTGAGGTTGACCACGACGCCGCACCAGCCGGCCCACTCCGGATTGCGCTCCACCATCGACGGCAGGATCGCATCGCAGGCCGCCACGAGGTCGGTACCTGGTACCGGTGCGCCATCGTCGCCGACGAAACCCGCACCACCGGGCGCGATCCCGGCCAGCAACGGCCCGAGCGGGCTCTTGGTGGCCCCCGCCAGCGCGGCGATGCGCCCGATCGGCCAGCGCATCAGGACGTGGGGCGTACCGGCCACGGTCACCGGCCGGACCGGCCGCCAACCCAGCCGGGTGAACAGGATCTCGTTGCGGGCCTGGACGGTCGCCTCGAACCGGAGCACGCCGGCGTTCTCCGCGAAGGCACAGGCGGCCCGGACCAGGGCCGGCCCCACGCCGCGGGCAATGCGGGCCGCCCGGTCCACGGCCAGGCGGCTGCCGGTCCACCACCCGAGATCCGCGCCGCCGCCGGCGGGCCCGAGCCGCACGCCGCCGATGACGGTACCGGCGCGGTCGCGGGCGACCAGCACGACGGTCCGCGGGTCCTCGTCGCGCTCGTCCCGATCGTGGCCGGCGAACAGGCCCTGCTCCTCGACGAACACCCGGGTCCGCAGCGCCCGGTAGGCGGCCGGATCGGTCGCCTGTTCGATGTGGAACGCGGGCGGCCGCTCGCCCAGCAGGGCGGGGACGTCGAGGGTCTGCGTGGTCATCCGCCGGCCGCCTGCAACACGCCACAGGCACCGCAGGCGGCGCAGCCGGCCCGCTGGTCGGTGCCGCGCATGCCGGCGGAGCGCAGCAGCGCGGCCACCCGTTCGGTTACTTCGCGAACCAGCTCCGGGGCGGGTGCGCCGATGCCATCGCGGCGCGCGAGGGTACCCATCATCGGGCGGAACGGCACCACGAACGGGTACACGCCCATCTCGATCAACGCGGCCGCACCGGCCACGATCTGATCCGGCTGCTCACCGAGCCCGATCAGCAGGTATGTGCTGACCCGGTTACGCCCGAACACCCGGACAGCCTCATCCCACGCCGCCATGTACGCCGCGATCGCTACCGTCGCCTTGCCCGGCATCCACCTGCGGCGGACCTCGTCGTCGAGGGACTCGACGTGGATCCCGATCGTCACCGCCCCGGCGCGGTGCAGGTCGGTGAGGGCGGACAGGTCGGCCGGGGGCTCGAGCTGCACCTGGATCGGCAGCGTCGGGACGGCGGCGTGCACCGACCGCACGCAGCGTTCCAGGTGTCGCGCGCCCCGGTCGGGTCCGGCCGTGGTGCCGGTGGTCAGCACCATCTGCCGTACCCCGTCGAGGCGTACCGCCGCCTCGGCCACCTCGGCGAGCTGGGCCGGTGACTTCACGGCTATGGTGGCTCCGGAGCGGAGGGACTCCTCGATGGTGCAGAACCGGCAGCGCTGGTCCTCGACGTACCGGATGCAGGTCTGTATCACCGTGCTGGCAAGCACATCCGCGCCGTGCAGCCGGGCGATCTGTTCGTAGCGCACACCATCGGCGGTGGTCAGGTCGTAGAAGCGGGGCCGGCGGACGACCTGGACGGACAGCCCGGTGTCCAGGTCACCATGCCACAGCCGGCTGTCCCTTACCACGTAAGGACTTTCCGGGTTCACCGGCAGGGCAGCGCTGGCACCCTCCACGATGAGGTGGCCGTCGTCGCTCGGCCCGGCGCCGGCCGGTCGGCGGACCGGTGCGTCCACCCTCACGCCGCGCACGGCGATCTCGGCTCTGGTGCCAACGCTCACGCCCCACCTCCTAGAACATGTAGGTCGAGTTGATGATCGCGCCCTTACGCGCGTAGTGGATCAGCGCGTCCTGCACGTCGAGCGGGTGGGTGGGGATCACCCCTTCGATCAGGTCCTCCTCGCGGGCGCCGTGCAGGGACAGCCCGAACCGGCAGCAGTACACCTTGCCGCCCTCGGCCATGAACGTCTTGAGCGAGTTGTTGATGTTGTGCTCGCCCGGGAAGGCGGAGTTGCCCGTGGTGGGGAAGCCCCGGGTGCCAAGGCAGTTGAGCGAACCCGGGCCGTAGAAGTAGATCGCCGACTCGAAGCCCTTGCGTAAGGCCCGGGTCGCCTGCAGGATGGCCACGAAACTCACCGAGGACTCGTGTGCGATGCCGTGCACCAGGGTGAAATACACCTCGCCGTTTTCCGCTTGGTAATCCGGGAACACTTTGGTGCCACCGTAGATGCTGGAACCCTCGGCCAGCGACGGATGCGGGATCTCGTCGAGGCTCTGCTTCTCGAGGTCGGTCAGTTCGGACATCTCGTCTCCTTCGCTTGCTACCCATAGAGTTTTTCGAACGTCTTCCGGAAGACCAGGTCGGCCAGCTCGCCGTCGCGCACCGCCGCGCGCATCCTGGCGTACTCCCCGGGATGGTCGCCCCAGGGTTCGTCGCTGGCGAACAGCAGGCGGTCGTGCCCGATGCCGCGCCGGGTGATCTCGGCGGTCAGCCAGCGCGCGGCGAAGCCGATCGCCCACGACAGATCGGTGTAGACCCGCTTGCCGGCGGCCACCCAGTCGAGGAAGCGGTGCCCGGCCAGCTTGATGTGTCCACTGGCGCCGCCACCGAAATGCACCAGGTGTACCGGGACCCGGTCGGCGTACCGGTCCACCAGGTGACCCACCTCGTCGATGTCCGAGTTTCCGCCCGGTGAGGTGTGTATGTGCACCACCAGGTCGTGGAGCTCGGCGGAAGCGAAAATCCGGTCGAGCAGCGGACGGCATTCTGGGTCGGTCGCCCGGCCGCCCAGCAGGAAGCTGAGCTTCAGCGCACGCACTCCCGGCTCCCCGGCCAGCCCGAGTGCCCGCGCGGTCAGCGGCTCGTCCGCTTGACAGGGGGAAACCCAGAGCCCGCAACGGATCCGGTCATCGGTCGCCGCTGCCTCGATACAGAGGTCGTTGAACGAGAACGCCAGGGCCGGATCCGGTACCCCGTAGTTCGGCAGCACCAGCGCCCGCCCGGTGCCTTCCGCGTCGAGGTCGGCGAGCAACTGCCGGACGGTGGCCCGCGCGCCGATGTCCGGTCGCACCGGCGGCCCACCGTAGAACGGGAAGGCGGGCAGCACGCCGAGATGGCGGTGCGCGTCGAAGACCTCAGCCATGGCGCACTCCAGCCAGCACGCGTGGCAGGAACCAGTCCAGATCGGGGTACGTCTCCATCGACGAGCCGGCGATCCAGCGCACCTCCTCGGTGGCGCGCCGCTGGCTCGTCGCGCTGATCCGCTCGGCCAGGTGCTCGGCGTCGCGGGCGACACCCGAGAAGCGACCCGAGCCCCAGGTGTGCTGCCAGGGCAGACCGAGGAAGTACAGGCTGGGACAGCTCGTCACGCCGCGGACATGGGTCGGGTAGCCCCGCCCGTCGAAGACCGGCACGTGCACCCACCGGTGGTCGCGGTGGAAGCCGGTGCCCCACACCACCGACGTGACACCCGCATCGGCCAGGTCGAGTTCGTACGGCTCCTCGCACGGTGTCCACACCGGGGTGTACCGCGCCTCGGCCGGCGCCTCGATGCCCTTGGCGGCGATGTATTCGTCGATGGAGTCCTTGATGCTCTCCGACACCGCGTCGGCGTGGTCGAGGTTGTGCCGCAGATCCGGCCCGAAGCGTGCGGTGCCGCCGGCGATGCCGGTGAGTCGGCCGTACAGCCGCATCCCGTCGCGGGCGAACGCCCGCAGGTCGATGTCCCGTCCGCCGTCGCGCCCGGTGACGTAGTGGTTGACCCGGAACCGGATGGCGTCCGCGTCGGGGAACTGGCCGATCCCCTTGTCGTAGTAGCCCATCCCGGCCAGCCAGGCAACGACGTCGCGGCCCCGGTAGAGGCGGGCGACCCGGGGCGCCCCGCCGACCGCGAGGTGGACCTGACGGCCGGCCAGGTGCAGGTCCTCGGCGATCTGGCAGCCGGACTGGCCGGTCCCGACCACGAGGACCGCTCCGTCCGGCAACTGTTCCGGCCGGCGGTACTGGGAGGAGTGCAGCTGTGCGATCCGGTCGGGCAGCCGCTCGGCCATCCGCGGTAGCGCCGGGGCGTGGTATGGCCCGGTGGCCACCACGACCTGTTCGGCGGTGAGCCGGCCCGCGCCGGTCTCGATCTCGAACAGCCCGGCGGTGGTACGGCGCAACCCGGTCACCTCGACGCCCTCGACCAGCGGCGGGCCGAACGAGGCGACGTACTCGTCCAGGTACCGCACGACATCCTCGCGCGTCATGAAGCCGTCCGGCTCGGCGCCACGGTAGGGGAAGCCCGGCAACTGGCACTGCCAGTTCGGCGTCACCAGGCAGAACGAGTCCCAGCGCCGCTCCCGCCACTCGTAGCCGACCCGGTGGCGCTCCAGCACCACATGGTCGACGCCGCGCTGGCGCAGGCAGTAGCTCATCGCCAGGCCGGCCTGCCCGCCGCCGACGACGACTACCGGGCGATGGCCCCCGTCCAGCGCTCCCACGCCACCACCGGGCCGCACCCCGCTCACCGCCCGACGCTCCCATCCCCGAGGGGCCTAGGTACAAGGGCCCGGGTACCGCACTTCATGCGACAAGTAGACGGATGATCGATTACCGGACAGTTTCATCCGGAACAAGGGCTCGTTAGATGCTCCTCACCGAGGACAACTCGCCGTGGTCGACCAGCAGTGTGGCTCGGTCAGGCAGGACGACGAGGTCATCGGGTCCGGGCCACACCGCGACGGTCTTGACCGATTAGGGTCGCGGTGTGACCATGGCCACTCATCCGGGTGCCGGGCTCGGTCGGTCTGGGCTCGCGTCACCTTACCCGGCAGGAGCTGCCGACGGGACAGGTCATCGCGTTGGGGCCGATACCGCAGCAGCACCGTCGCCCAGGTATCGGCCACGCCTTGGCTCAACCCACAGTTGACAAGTGGCGATCTCATCCCTGGGCTTCGCGTCGCGGCTTGAACCGGCGAACCTCCTGGGGCCAGCCGCACGCTTCCGCGATCTTGCCGGCCCACATTCTGGCCGCCTCCTCGTCGGCCACGTCCACTATGGTCAGTCCGCCCAGGAACTCCTTGCTCTCGACGAAGGGACCGTCGGTGAACAACAATGTGCCGCTCGTGTCGTCGGCACTGAAGACCGGGCCGTCCTCTTCCTCCAGACCCCCGGCGAAGACGTACGCCCCGGCGGCCTTTATCTCGTCAACGACCGCCCTGGCCAGTGGCCCGCGCCCGCGGAACCACTCCTCGGTGTGGTCACCCACCCACTGCTGGTTGAAGTAGATGAGGTACTCGGACATGTTTGCTCCCTCTGCTCGGCCGGACCCGGTGTCCGTCTCCACCTACGCTACGAACGGCGTCCGGCAGATCCGACACTGCCAGGCTGGAAATCTGCAAAAGCGGGAAAATTTCGTTGCGCGGGCGCGGTGCCCAGACTTAGCTGAACGCCATGTCCGCCCCCTCACCGATCTTCGTAGCGGGTACGGGTCGTTCGGGAACATCGCAGCTCGCGGACATTCTCGGCGAACACCCGCAGATCCACAGGATTCCACTGCCCGGCAGGCGCGACCCAGATCGTGGTCATAGCGTTCCCGCAGCCATCGGCGAGCGGCACTACTGGCACGCGGTGGGACGGCTGTGGCCGCAGCTGGTCGCGAGCACGTTCGACGAGTCCGTGCCTGCGGCAGGGTTCGGGCACGCCGACTGGCCTGCCGGGCCGTTGGAGCCTCCCAGTTACCGGCGGGCGGTCCCGAGGTACTTCAGCGATCGGCGCGAACTGCTCGAGATCCTTCGTCGCGCAGTCGACACGATGTTCGGCGCAGCAGCTGCCGACGCGGGAAAGCCGACCTGGTGCGAGAAGACACCGTTCAACCTTCTGTGTATGGACTTCCTCTGGGAGCTCGTCCCTGAGGCGAGCATCGTCCACATCAAGCGCCACCCGGTCGCGGTGCTCGCCTCACACGTCGACCAGCCATGGGCACCGCCCACGGTCGATGGCGCGCTCGCCTGGCTCAAACCGGTCTATGACCGATGGCTCGCCTGGAAGTCCACGGCCGATCTGACCGGCAAGCGATATGTGGAAGTTAGGGCCGAGGATCTCGCAGCCAACTGGCCCGAGCAACGCCGCGCCCTGTTCGAACTGCTCGGTGTCGACGACTTCGCGACCAGCTCGACGTTCCAGCCACACCGCCTGGAAAATCGCCATGACCAATTCGACCCCGCAACCCGCGAGTTCGTCGAACGAACACTCGACGGTGTTATCCCAGCCATGGGATACGCGTAGAGGCCGCCAGATCCTGACCGAGGCATAACCTGGCCTGTTCACACTCACACCGAAACGGACGTGACCTCCCGGATCGCCCTCTGGAGACGGCCGGGCCGTCGGCGGTGCCGTTGGAGGGGTTTTCGGGATCGACCGGATGTCGGTAGCCAAGCCCAGCTCGTCATACCTGATCCCGAAAAGGCATGCCGCCGCCGAGCACCAGGTCGGTATTGAAAGGCGCCTCACGAACCGCGAAACCCCAGTTCAGCGCACGGCGCCGCCCTCGCGATGGATGACCCGCGGGAACGGCTGACTGCCGCAACGGGAGTAGAGGTTGGCCTCACCTGAGTGGGTGGCCTGCCTGGTGTCCGGCGGCCCGGCCCCGTTCTAGCGTCAGGCGCACAGCATCTCCGCGTGACGCAAGGAGCGACGATGACCGCGCAAGCTGACACCAACACACACGTATTCGCCGCGCCACCGTTACCGCAGGATCGCGGTCCCCGCGCCACGCTGCAGGTGTTGCGGGTCGTCGCGGTCCTGCACTCCCTCGCGTTCCTCGGCCAACCGGTGTTCGCCGGCGGGTACCTCATGGGCGACGTCGACGCGCTCGCCCTGCACGACGCCAACGCGTTCATCGTCGGCGGCCTCGACGTGATCCAACTGGTCTGCGCAATCGTCTTCTTCTGGGGTGGGCGCGGCCGGGCGTGGCCGATCTGGGCCAGCCTCGCCATCGCGCTCGCCGTCGAGGTCCAGGTGGGCATGGGGTACGAACGCCTGCTCATCGTGCACCTACCGCTGGGCGTTTCACTCGCCGTAGCACAGGTCCTGACCACCGTCTGGCTGTTCCGCGCGGCCGCTGCCACGCCCCGCCCGCGCCGCGTGCGGGGTTCACAGCCGGAGCGTGGCCAGTGAACCGGCGGCACGTCCTCGGCGCTCTCGGGCTCTCGGCGCTCGGCGCGGCCAGCTTCGGCGGCCTCGGCCTCGCGTCACCACATGGGCAGACCGGTGAACTGTTACGCAGCCGGGCCCGGTTACCCCGCCCATACACGCTGCCGTTACCGGTACCCCGGATCGCCCGGCCAGTGCGCACCGACGCGACCACCGACTTCTACGAACTCGTCCAGCACGACGCGGACCAGGAAATCCTGCCCGGACTGCGCACCCGGGTCTTCGGCTACGACGGGACGTTCCCGGGCCCGACGTTCGCCACCCGCAGCGGTCGCTCGATCGTGGTCACTCACCGCAACGACCTGCGGGTGCCGGTCGCGGTACACCTGCACGGCGGCCACACCCCGGCGGACAGCGACGGCTACCCCACCGACCTCATCCAGCCGGCCGGCCGGCGCGACTACACCTACCCGATGCGGCAGCGGGCGGCCACGCTGTGGTACCACGACCACCGGATGGACTTCACCGGCCAGCAGCTGTACCGCGGCCTGGCCGGATTCCACATCGTCACCGACGACGAGGACGACCGGCTCGGGCTGCCCACGGGCGACCGTGACATCCCACTGATGATCACCGACCGTGCCTTCGAGGAGGACGGCTCGTTCCGGTACCCGGCGCAGCACCACGGCGCGGGCGTCACGGACGCGCACATGGAGGGGGTACTCGGTGACGTCATCCTCGTCAACGGTGCGCCCTGGCCGGTGCTGGAAGTGACCGCCGCCCGGTACCGCCTCCGGCTGCTGAACGCCTCCAACGCCCGCCGCTACCGGCTCGGCCTGAACCCGCCGCGGACGCCGCTCGTGCAGATCGGCTCGGACGGCGGGTTGCTGGAGCGGCCGCTCGAACACGCCGAGGTGCTCCTGGCCCCCGGCGAGCGGTGCGAGATTGTCGTGGACTTCGGCGCCTTCGCCCCCGGCGACGAAGCGACGTTGCGCAACGGCCTCGGGTCCGGGGACACCCGCGAGGTGATGCGGTTCCGGGTCACGAGCCGCGGCGGCGACGACAGCCGCGTTCCGCAGCAACTGAGCCGGATCGAGCCGCTGCGACCGGACCGCGCGGTGCGCACCCGCACCTGGAGCTTCCGCCGGGCACCGACCGGCGAGCACCCGGCCTGGCTCGTGGACGGACGCGCCTTCGACTCCGAGCGGATCGACGCCGAGGTCCGGCTCGGCGAGATCGAAGTCTGGCGGTTCACCTCCGACCTGCACCACCCCGTACACGTACACCTCGACCCGTTCCAGGTGCTCACCCGGCGCGGCGGCGGCCCCGGCCCGCACGACGCCGGCTGGAAGGACACTGTGGACCTCTCCCCCAGCGAGTCGGTGGAGGTGGCCGTGCGGTTCACCGACTACCCCGGGCGGTACCTGCTGCATTGCCACAACCTGGAGCACGAGGACATGGCGATGATGGCCGCGTTCCGCACCAGCTAGCGCCGTTGCATCCTCCCAGTACCGACGCTGAGGCTCGTGCAATCACACGCACAGAAGCGTGGTGGGCGCGACTTGGAAACTCTGGCCAACACATAGATAGGGCCATCCATGACTATCACTGCTCTGGCTTCTGCAGGTGTCGCTTGGCGGCGCCTTGGCCGGGTCACTGGCGTCGCCGGGCTTGCCGCCGTAGTCCTCATCTTTGTCCCTATCGTCGTCGGCACGCCCCCGGAGCCCGACTTCAACGCCCCCGCAACCGAATTCCTCACCTACTACCGGTCGCCCCACACGCCTGGGGCCCAGTTCCGATCTTTCATCTTCACCGCTGGGTTGATCACGTTCGTCTGGTTCGTCGTCGCGCTGACCACCCTGCTGCGCCGCGCTGAGGGCGAGGCACCGTGGCGGTCTACCATCGCGATGGTCTCCGGTGTACTCCTCGTGGCTCCGGTGCTGTCCGGGAACGAGGTTGCTGCCGCGTTCCGCGCCGATGACCTCGACCCGCAGATCGCCAGGTATGCCTTCGATGAGGCCCAAGCCGCATTCGCCAATGCCAGGGTGGCCCTTGGCAGTTTCGCCGTCTGCTGCGGCTGGGTTATCGCCTCGACCCGATTCGTCCCCCGCTGGCTGGGATGGCTGGCGATCGCAAGTGGAGTGGGGCTCGCCCTCAGCCGCATCAGCTGGACCAGCCCAGTCTGGCTGCTGCCCTACCTGATGTTCTGGCTGTGGGTCATCATCGTGTCCATGCTGCTGCTGCGCCGCAACTTCCGCGGCGTCGCCGAGTCCGGCTGACAGGCCCGAGTTTGTCGCGGGCATGGCTCTGTCTCGCCCAGCAGTGCCCGGCACCGTCCGAAGCTCGGCAGCGGCCTCGCCCGACCTCGAGGTTGCGCAGGTACTGCTCGACCTCCGGTTCGCGTTCCCTCGTCAGACCGACCAGCTGCGCCCAGAACGCCAGGCCGTTGCCGAGGTCTTTTCTGACGAGCCGCAACTCATGCTCGAGTCGCTCAGGGCGGGTGATCGCCGACCAGGGCCAGGCACTGGATCGCGGCTAGACCGTATTGCGCACTGGCGTTGGTGGACACGAAGCTCGCCTCGTCCACCGGCTCGAGCACGGCCGGGCGGATGACCTTCACCGCGGTCCAGGGTGCGTTGCGCGGGTAGCCGGCGTGCCCTCGGCAGCTTCAGCATCGCGAGCGGCTGGGCGATCCTCGCCACCGGGGCGGAGTCGGCCTGGCTGGGCTGGTGGGCACTGTCCGGCGGGTTCGGACTGGTAGCGGCCCGCGCAGTCTGGACCTCGGCGGTGTGGCTCATCCCGTACGCCTTGTTCTGGGTGTGGATCCTCGTCGTCTCCAGCCGGATGTTGCGAAAGCGGCTGGAGGCGGCCCGGCGGTCAACCTGACAGTCCGCTCTCGCGTAGGAAGGTGAGCACCGCGGTCACCCGCCGGTGCATCGGCACCTCGGCGGTCAGGCCGAGCTTGGTGAAGATCGCGTTGACGTGCTTCTC
>Ga0075421_100000413_pt1 | contig 44217 bp, 32 predicted proteins | sample SoiMetdeltSBSDD5_FD_75292 | JGI IMG/M metagenome (GOLD analysis project Ga0075421, IMG submission 75292) | Bulk soil microbial communities from a Populus tree surrounding site in Tennessee, USA - Soil MetaG P. deltoides SBSDD5 | ecosystem: Environmental > Terrestrial > Soil > Tree plantation... | reverse complement strand
ACCCTGACCGAGGAGTACCGACTGCTCGCCGACACGTTCGGTTACGACGCCGAGACGTGCGGAGCCCTGGCCCTCGCGGCCCTCGACGCGTCGTTCCTGCCGGAATCGGAGAAGGTGGAACACCGGGTGGCGTTCCGTCGCGAGCTGGCGGCGCTCGGCGAGGAGCTGCTGGGGCGCCGCGTCGCGCCGGACTTCAGCGAGGTCTCGGCCACGACACCGGGCAGCGGCTGAACGAATCGCCGAAACCAACTCAGGTCGGCGGGGAACCCACAGGTGGTCCCATCCGACCGTTCCGACGAGAGGAGGCCTCGCATGCGATCCCACGGCATCACACGCTTCGTCCTCGCCACCGCGCTCCTGGTCCCGCTCGCACCGCTCGCCGCGTCGGCACAGGCAACGGCCACGGCGGCACCCGCCGGCGCGCGCACCTACACCATCGACCGCAACCACAGCAGCGTCGGCTTCCGCATCCGTCATCTGGTGAGCCGCGTCGACGGGCGCTTCGGCGACTTCGCAGGCACCATCACCTTCGACCCCGCGGCGCCGGAGAAGTCGAGCGTCGACGTCACGGTGCAGTCAGCCAGCATCGACACCGACGCACAGAAGCGCGACGAGCACCTCCGCTCGGCGGACTTCTTCGACGTCGCCAAGTACCCGACCCTCACCTTCAAGAGCGTCTCGGTACAGAAGAAGTCGCCGACCGAGCTCACGCTCACCGGTGACCTCATGATCCACGGCGTCACCAAGCGCGTCACGGTCCCTGTCGAGCTGCTCGGCACGATGCCGTTTCGCGACGGCGAGAAGGCCGGCTTTGCCACCACGTTCACGATCGACCGCAAGGACTACGGCATCGTCTGGAACCGCGCCCTCGACCAGGGTGGCGGCCTGCTCGGCGACGAGGTCACGGTGACCATCCAGCTCGAGACTGGCTGGGAGCCGCCGAAGCCGGCCGAGGCGGCGAAGCCAGGGCGCTGAGCGGCGGCCACGCGGTGTTAGCCTTTGGGTCGACTTAGAGAGGCGCGGGTGGCTTCCGTGCGCCACCTGCTGCTCTCTTCGGCGGATCAACCTATGCGCTTCGCCAGGCTCCTCGTCGCCATCGCGCTCTCGGCGCCGCTCGCGCCGGACGTGTGTTTTGCCCAGACGGGAGCCGGGATCCTCCGCGACATTGCGCAGCCGCCGTCCGTGCCGCCCCAGTCGCTCGCCTGGGGGCCGGTGCACTTCGTCGAGCTCGGCGGCGTCCTCTACTTCAGCGCCTGGGACGCGACGCGCGGCGTCGAGCTCTGGCGGACAGACGGAACCGAGCAGGGCACGTACGTCGTGAGGGACATCTGTCCGGGCTCGTGCAACGGACGACTATTCCCCGAGATGGTGGTTTCAGGCGGCCTCCTCTACTTTGCAGCCGATGATGGAGCCCACGGCACGGAACTCTGGCGCAGCGACGGCACCGCTGCCGGGACCCGGATCGTCAAGGATGTTCTGCCGGGCCTCCGCCCCGGCTGGCCCTCGTTCCTGACGGCTGGCCGCGGGGGCGTTTACTTCGTCGCCCACGACGGCGTGCATGGCTTCGAGCTCTGGTGGAGCGACGGAACGGCCGCGGCGACCGCGCTGGTGGCAGACGTGTTGCCAGGCAATCCGATCGGGCCATGGCAGAGCGAGGATCCCGGTCCGACCCACCTGGCGATGCTAGACGCAGACACACTTCTCTTCGCCGCCAACGACGGAGTGCACGGCAGGGAGGTGTGGCGCACCGACGGCTCGGCGGTCGGGACGCAACTCGTGCGCGATGTCAACACCGGACCTGGCGATGGGCTGTACGTCTACCAGGCGTTTCCCGGCAACTTGCTGAGTCCCGTAGTGGCGGGTGGGCACTACTTCTTTGGCGGGTTCCGAGACGCGGGCACGGGAGATCAGTTGCCATGGGTAAGCGACGGCACGTCCGCGGGGACGTTTCCCCTGGTACCGCCGACCGCGCCCGGCCGGTGGTCGCTACACTCACTATTCGCTTTCGGAAGCACCGTTTTTTTCTGCGGTGGACCCAGCTCGGCTTCGTCTTCACTCACGTTGTGGCGGAGCGACGGAACGGTGGCGGGAACTTACCCTCTCGGCACCTCGGCAAACGGCGGCGCTGCCCTCGCTCCCACCGCTTTCGTCCGCAACGGCGACGACGTCTACTTCGCCGGCAGCCAGGATTCGACCGGGCGCGAGCTCTGGGCCACCGACGGCACGGAGCCGGGGACGCGATTGGTCGCCGAGATCGTGCCCGGGCCAGCCGGAGGGCTGGTCTGGACTCTCCGTGGCATGGCTGCTGCCGCCGGTCGCGTGTTCTTTCCCGCCGATGATGGAGTCCACGGGGTCGAGCTCTGGTCCACTGACGGCACGGCACCGGGGACGAGCCTCGTCGGTGACTTCGCTCCGGGACCCGCGTGGACGGTGGACCCGTACGAACATCCGACGATGCCGGCGGAGCTCGCCGGGCACCTCCTCTGGCGCTCGGTGGAGCCGGACGGGCCGATCCTCCGCAGCCTCGACCTCGCGACGGGCGATTCGGTCGCCGTGCAGCGTGCCGCAGATCGCCCATCGTCGGAACGGTACTGCGTGCTGATCCGGTGCCCGGCCATGGAACCGACATCTACTGGCGTGGCATTCCTGGCCGCCGAGGCAACGAGCGTCGAGCCATGGGCGAGCGATGGCTCGCCCGCGGGAACGTTTCCGCAAGGCGAGCTCAGGCCAGGGGCACAGGTCGACTCCTTTGGCGAGCTCGCGATCCTGGGCGATGCCACGATCGTGATCGGGTCCGTCTCGAACGACGGCCTTCTGTGGGAAACACAGGTCTGGGCCGCGGCGAACGGTGTCGCCACTCAGCTCACCGACGAGGCCTGGGGGAGCGATTCGCCGCGCGACCCGGTCGCCTGGGACGGTGCGGTCTATTTCGCCGGAGGGCTCGGTGTCTGGCGCACCAACGGCACGGTCCCGGGCACCGCGCCGCTCTACGCCGCCGGAGCCCAGTGCGGGTCGATCACTGCGTCGGGAGAGCAGCTCTACTTCGTGTGCAACTGCGAGCTCTTCGTGACCGAAGGGACGCCCGGATCGACGCGGCCCGTGGCTCCGAGCATCGACGTGATGGTCGATCAGGTGTTCGCCGCCGTTTCTCCGGCGGGCGGGCTTTACTTCGTCGGCGAAGACAACGACACTGGGCGCGAGCTCTGGTTCACGGACGGAACGGAGGTCGGCACGCGTCGAGTCGTGGACCTGGTGACTGGTCCCCCCGGCTCCATCCCGTCGATTGAGCCCTACCAGTGGGGCCGACCCGCCACCTCTGCGGCGATCGGGAAGCTGGCCTACTTCGTCGCCGACGACGGAGTGACCGGCGAGGAGCTCTGGGTCACCGACGGCACCCCAGGCGCCGCGACGTTGCTGGAGGTACGTCCGGGCGCAGGCTCGGCGGAGCCGCGCTGGCTGACTCCGGTAGGCGGCACGCTCTACTTCGTCGCTGACGACGGCGTCCATGGGCGGGAACTTTGGCGCACGGACGGCACGGCCTCGGGAACCCAGCTCGTCTCGGACACCCGTCCCGGTGCGGAGTCGTCGTCCCCTCGCGATCTAGCGAGCACGAACGGCGAGCTTGCCTTTGCTGCGGACGATGACGTGCACGGCATGGAACTCTGGCGGACCACATCAGGCGGCCTCGGCGCCGAGCTCCTTCTCGACCTCTGGCCGGGGCCCGATCCCGGCAGCCCGCAAGGGATCGTCAGCTCCGCCGGCAAGCTCTTCTTCTTCGGCGACGACGGACGGCTCGGGCTCGAGCCCTGGGCTTTCCCAGCAGGGGGCGAGCTCTTCGCGGACGGCTTCGAGACCGGCGCGACCGCTCGATGGTCCGGAGCGCAGGAACCGTCCCCTTGACGGGATGAAAGGGAGAAGGGCCGCGGCGAATGCCGCGGCCCGCTCTCCATTGACCCCACGCTGACGCGCCAGCTAGTCGTCGTCGCTGGTCGACGCCGCCGCGGACGCCGCGGGCTCCGCTGACGCTGCCGCGCTCGCCGCGGGAGCGGCGGCCGGAGCGCCCCCGCTCTCCGCCGCCGCGATGGCGGCCTTGCGTGCCGCCTCGAACTCGTCGCCCGGGGTCCAGGTGGGCATCTGATCCTGCTGGGCCACCCAGAGGCCGACGAGGAAGCCGAGCTGCGAGTCCTCGACCATGCCGTCGAAGTTCCAGTCCGGAGTCAGCTCGTCGCTCGGCTGGTGGTAGCTCTCGTTCTCGTGCTTCTCCATCTGCTCCTTGCCCCAGCCGGCCGGCCGGCCGACGAATTCGGTGCCGGGCTCGAGGTAGACGCCGGGGACGCCGACCTTGGCGAAGCTGAACTGGTCGGAGCGGTAGAAGAAGCCGCGGTCGGGGAACTGGTCGGGCTTGACCGAGCGGCCGCCCTGCTCCCCGGCGAAGCGGCGCACGACGTCGCCGAGCGAGGATTTCTCGAGGCCGACGAAGGTGATGTCCTTGGTCTTCCCCCAGATGTTGGCGCTGTCGAAGTTGACGTCGGCGGCGATCTTTCCGGCGGGGATGGGCGGGTGCTCGGCGAGGTATTTCGAACCCAGCAGGCCCTGCTCCTCCGCGGCGACGAAGGCGAACATGACGGTCCGCCGCGGCGCCTCCGGTAGCGCCTTGAAGGCGCGGGCGATGGCGAGGACCTCGGCGCAGCCCGAGGCGTTGTCGCGGGCGCCGTTGTAGATCGTGTCGCCGGACTTGTCCGGCTCGCCGATGCCGAGGTGGTCGTGGTGTGCGGTGTAGATCACCGCCTCGTCGGAGAGCTCGGCGTCGCTCCCCGGAATCTTGCCGAGCACGTTCGCCGTCTGCACGCGACGGATCTTGGTCGACAACGTGAGCGAGGTGTGGACCCCGAGTGGCACCGGCTGGAAGTCGCGCGACTTTGCGGCCTGCACGAGCTCGTCGAGCTTCTTGCCGCCGAGCTCGACGAGGCGGCGGGAGGCATCTTCGGTGAGCCAGCCGCGCACCTGGACGCGGGGCTCGCTCTCGTGCGGCAGCTCGAACTGCTCGCCGGTCCACGAAGTCTGCACGACCTGATACGGGTAGCCGGCGGACGGTGTGGTGTGGATGATGACCGCCGCCGCGGCTCCTTGCCGCGCTGCGCTCTCGTATTTATAGGTCCAACGGCCGTAGTAGAGACGCCGCTCGCCGGCGAAGAGGTTCGGGTCCCAGTCGGGGTCGTTGTTGAGCATCAGCAGGACCTTGCCTTTCAGGTCCTGTCCCTTGAAGTCGTCCCACTGGTACTCGGGAGCCTGGATGCCGTAGCCGACGAAGACCACCTCGGCGCCCTGGAGCGTCGCCTTCGGCTCCTGCACGCCGCTCGCGGCGATGAACTCTTCGCGGCGCTTGAACGCGACCTTCTTGCCGCCACCACCGTCGAAGGTCCAGGTCGCCGGCGGGGAGGCGTCGATTCCCACGAGCTCGAAGCTCTGCGTCCAGCCGCCGTCGGCCGCAGCCGGCTGCAGGCCGATCTGCTGCATCTGCTGCACGAGGTAGTCGCGGGTCTTGGGGTCGGCGGAGGTGCCGGGGCCGCGGCCCTCGAAGGCGTCGCTGCCGAGCTGGGCGATCGGCTCGCGGAGCACGTCGGCCGTGATCGCCGCGGCGGCCCCTTGGGCCTGCTCGGGGAGCGGCCGCTCTGCCGCGGTGGCCGGCGGGGCGGGCGTGGCGGCCGCTCCGGGCGTCTCGGTGGCCGGCTTGCAGGCGAGCGCCCCCGCGGCGAGCAGCGAGACTACCGCGAGCGCTCCTCTCTTCCAGGCGCAAAGCTGGGTCATCGTTGGGTTTCCTCCGTGTCTGGAACGGTTGCGAAGCCGAGGGAACGTTGAAAGCAAGATCGGTGCGATGGGCACGTCACAGGATGCATGTCACAGGAGGCACGTTACAGCAGCCTTTGCTCGCGCAGGTGGTCGAGGTGGGCCTGCACCTGGCGCCCGGCGACGGGGCGCAGCGGGGGTGGCACCTCGCCCTCGTCGTAGGCATGCGGCACGATGGCGTCGGGGTCGCGCAAGCCCTGGCGCCACGCGGCGAGCACCCGGGCCTCACGCGCGCGACGGTGCTCGGCGAGCTGCGAGAGCACCTGCGCACCGTCGCGCAGCACCGGGCCGTGAGCGGGGAAGAGGAACCGCGGCGCGAGCGCGCGTGCCTTGTCGAGCGAGGCGAGGTAGTCGCCCATGTTGCCGTCGGGCGGGTCGATGACGATGGTGGAGAGGGCGGAGAGCAGGTCGCCGCAGAGGAGCGTGCCATCCTCCTCGACGAGAAACGAGAGATGCCCGCGCGCGTGCCCCGGGGTGTGGACGACACGCACGTGGAAGCCCGGGCCGAGCTCGTGGCGCTCGCCGTCGGCGAGAGTGGCGTCGACGCGGAGCCCCCGCGCGGCGAGTCGCTCCGCGGTCGCCGGGTGCGCGGCGACGGGCACGCCGAAGGCGGCGGCAGCGGCGGCGACGCCCCCCACGTGGTCCGGGTGGTGGTGCGTGATCCAGATCGCCACCACCTCGCGCCCGAGCCGCTCGGCCGCCGCGGCGAGCGCGGCGTGCAGCTTCTCCTGCTCCTCGGGCCAGGGCGAGCCGGGATCGACGAGCACCGCGGGTCCGGTGCCGAGCAGGTAGGCGTTGGTGTGCGTCGCGGGCGGCAGGGTCGGCGTGCGCAGCGGCACCATCACCACGCCGGGGCGGAACTCGATGCGGCGGAAGGGGCCGAGGTCTGCTTCGGCGGGATCGCGCAGGCGGGGGAGCCCGGCCTCCGGACCGTCTTCGGCGAGCACGGTCATGAGGTGGAGGATGGGGGGCGCCGCGAGGACCTCGCCGGCGTGCCAGCGGGCGAGGGCGGCGGCCGGCTCGACCCACTCCCCCTCGGCGAGCTCGCCGGGAACGACCGTCGGTTGCGCGTCGCGCTCGCTCGGCCACTGGAGCAGGAAGAAGCGGTTGTCGAAGCGCAGCGGCGCGAACGGGGGCGTCAACCAGCGCCCCGCCCAGACGAGCTGGGACGCGTCGAGCGCCAAGCTGCCTTCGGCCAGCGCGGTGGCGAGCGCGCCGGCAGCCGCGTCGCGCGGCAGGTCGAGCGTGCGCCCCTCGCTCGCCTCGTCTCGAGCGTCGCCGACCAGGAGGAGCCCCGTCTCCTCCCACAGCTCGCGCAACGCGGCGGCTTCCAGGCCGGGCACGAGATCGGGACCTGCCTCCTCACCCTCGAGGCGCGAGCCTGCCGGGATGGCGAAGCCCCCAGGGACGTGGCGCGTCGCTCCACGCACCGCGAGCTCGGCGTCGCCGCGGGCGAGGCCGCCTCCCGGGAAGGCGTGCCAGCCCGGCATGAAGGGGACCGCCTCCGAGCGACGCACCCAGAACACCTCGAGCCGTCCGTCGCGCCGCCGCCAGGGCACGACAGCGGCCGAGGGGCGGGGAGCCCGCGGCGCGGCGACCGGCGCACCTGCCGCCGCGGCGAGCACCTGCTCGTAGAGCCCCACGGCGGTTTGCGCGGGCGCTGGCGCCGTGCCGTCTTCGGGCCAGCTCACGGCTTCGGTGTCGGCGCCGGCGTCGCCGTTGGCGCCGTTGGAGGTGCCGCCGACGCCGGCGATGCCACCGGCGCGACGAGTCCCAGCTCGCGGCTGAGGCCGGCGACCACTCCGCGCAGGAAGGTCTCGCTCTTGACCATCCCGTTGCCCCACTTCGCGTCGAGCTCGGCGAGCGGAGCGGCGGCGACCACCTCGTCGGCGCTCTTGCCGGCCTTCACGAGCGGGAGGACCCGCTCGCGCACGGTGGAGAGCATGTCGCGATAGACCCGCAGCTCGGCGGGAGTCGTGAGCTCGCCGTGCCCGGGGATGATCTTCGTCGCGGGTCCCGTGAAGGGGAGCACGCGGTCGATGGCGGCGATCCACCCCGAGAGCGAGGCGCCCGAGGGCACATCGAAGACCGGATACCCGCCCTGGAACATCAGGTCGCCGGTGTGGATGACGTCGGCCTTGCGGAAGACGACGACGGCGTCGCCGTCGGTGTGTGCCGGCGGCACGTGGAAGGCATGGATCTCGTCGCCGTTCAGGTGGAAGGTGACCGCGTCGGTGAAGGTGACGATGGGCAGCGCCACACGCGGGGCCGGTGCCACGGTGCGCCCCGAGATCTCGTTGAACAGACCGGCGGCGAGCCGGGTGCGCACGTTGTCGTGGGCGACGATGAGCACGCCCGCCTGGCCGAGGTTCTCGTTGCCGCCGGTGTGGTCGCCGTGCCAGTGCGTGTTGAGCACGAACCGGATGGGCTTGGGGGTCACCGCCGCGATGGCGGCCTTGATCTTGTCCGTCAGCGGCGCGTACTGGTCGTCGACGACGAAGGCGCCGTCGTCACCCACCGAGAGGCCGATGTTTCCGCCGGCCCCCTGCAGCATGTAGATCCCCGGCGCCACAGGCACCGTCTTCACCTCGACCTTGCTCCAGTCGCGCTGGGCGAGGGCGACGGTGGCCACGCAGGCGACGAGCGTCGCCACCACGGACACGAGATGACTGCGCTTGCTCATCATTCCTCGCTGGCGCTTCGAGTTCATCGCTCTCCTCGCTGGCGGTTCGCGGATCGGCCCGGCGCCGCGAGCGCATCCACCTCGGCGTGGCGGTAGCAGGTCACGAGGTGGTCGTTGACCATGCCCACCGCCTGCATGAAGGCGTAGACGATGGTCGGACCCACGAAGCTGAAGCCCCGGTTCCTGAGCTCCTTGCTGATCGTCTTCGCCAGAGCGGTCTCGGCAGGACGCTGCGCGGGCCGGCGCCATTGATTGCGGATCGGCTCCCCACCGGTGAACCCCCAGAGCCACTTCGCGAAGCTCCCTTCCTCTCCTTGGAGCTTCTGGTAAGCGCGGGCGTTGGCGATCGCCGAGCGCACCTTGGCGCGGTTGCGGATGATCCCGGGGTCGGCGAGGAGGCGGGCGACGTCCTTCTCGCCGTAGCGGGCCATGCGCTCGGGGTCGAGGCCGTGGAAGGCACGGTAGTACCCCTCCTCGCGCGCCAGGATCGTGGACCAGGAGAGCCCCGCCTGGGCGCCGTCGAGGATCAGCTTGGCGAAGAGCTGCCGGTCGTCGCGCACCGGCACGCCCCACTGGCGGTCGTGGTAGTCGACCATCCGCGGGCTCGCATTGGCCACCCAGTCGCAGCGCCGCCTGTCGTCGCCTGCCCCTGGCTCCGGTGCCGCGCGCGCGCCCGTCCTCGCGCCGGCATTGCGCGCCGCGCCGACCGCGATCGACTTCGCCGTCTTCTTCGCGGGCCTTCCCGGTGCCTTCGCCGCTCGCTCGGCCATGGGCGATCTCTACCAGAGGTGATGCGACACGGGCAAGGCGGCGAGGGCCCAGTTGCTATGCTCGCCCGCCGTGATCCCGGCATACGCCTTCGGAGCGGGCGCCTTCGTCGCTCTCGAGACGCTCTACCTGCTGCTGCGGCGCGGCCGCTGGCCGGTGCGGGTGAGGCTGCTCTTCCACCTCTGGGCGGTGTCCGCCGCGACGGTGGTGGTGCTGGCGGTGATGACCCGCCGCGAGGGCGCCGGCTGGCGGGTGAGCGCGTCCCTGGCCGCCCTCCTCACCGCCGTCGTCGTCTTCTCGCTCGTCGATTCGCTGATCTTCCAGCGGCCCTGGAACGCGGCACGCGGGCCGATGATGCCGAAGCTCGCGCGCGACGTCCTGCGCGTGCTCGTGCTCGCCGCCACGGCGCTGCTCGTGGCGACGATGATTCTCGACCAGCCGCTGCCGGCGGTCCTCGTCTCTTCGACGGTGCTCTCGGCGGTCATCGGCCTCGCCCTCCAGGACAGCCTCAAGAACGTCTTCGCGGGCATGGCGCTCGAGCTCGAGAAGCCATTCGAGCGCGGCGACTGGCTCCTCGTCGAGGGGCAGACGCAGACGGTGCAGGTCATCGACAGCTCGTGGCGCAGCGTGCGACTGCGCACGCGCGACGGCGTCGACCTCTGGGAGCCCAACTCCACGCTGTCGACGTCGCGGCTGCTCAACTACGGCGCCGGCGAGCGGCCGGTGGGCATCAACTTTCACGTCCACGTCGTCTTCGACGCGCCCCCCTTCCGCGTCAAGGCGGCACTGCTCACGGCGGCGCGGGCGACGCCCGGCGCGCTCGAGACACCGGCACCCGAGGCGTTCCTCAACTCCTTCGACGACCCCGGAGCCGACTACCGGCTGCGCGTCTGGACGCGCAATCTCGCCGACCTCTCCCGCTTCCAGGATGCGGTCAACAGCAGGATCTGGTACGAGCTGCACCGGCAGGGGCTGGTGATCGCCTACCCGACGCGCACCGTCCTCCTGCGGCACGTCGAGCGCGAGGAGCGGCGTCGCACGGAGGAGAAGCAGCAGGCGGCCGTCGAGCTCCTCTCGCAGCTGCCGTTCTTCGGCGAGCTTGACGGGGACGCCGTCGGCCACCTCGCCACCGGCGCCGTGCACCAGCACTTCGGCAGCGGCGAGGTGCTCGTGCGCGAGGGCGAGACGGGCGAGTCGATGTTCGTCGTCGAGCACGGCCGCGTGCGGGTGACGAAATCGGGAGGGGAGATCGGCACCGGCGTCGTCGTCCTCGCCACCCTCGGCGAGGGGGCGTTTTTCGGCGAGATGTCGCTGCTCACCGGCGCGCCGCGCAGCGCCACGGTGACCTCCGAAGGCGGCTGCGAGGTGCTGGTGCTGAGCAAGGCGGCCCTCGCGCCGCTGCTCGAGCACGACCCGCAGCTCGCCGAGCAGCTCTCGGAGGCGGTGATGGCACGGCGGGCGGAGACGGCGGCGACGCTCGAGGACCGCCGCGACCGCCATCGAGAGACCGGCGAGGAACGAGCCGAGGGGTCGCTCCTCGCGCGCATTCGCGCCTTCTTCAAGCTGCCGCCCGGCGACTGACGGGCTCTCCGCCGGAAGGGGGCTCGTTACCGGAGCGGCTGGAACGTGGCTTGCTGCGCCGAGCGGCGCGCTCCCCACCGCCGGTGGAGCGTGCGAGGCCGCACGCGCGGCAGGAGGTTTTGATGCCTGAAGCCTGGAGCGACAAGGACGAGCGTCAGTACGAGCACATCAAGGAGAGCGAGGGGGAGGAGGGGCGCTCGCCGGAGACCGCCAAGCGCATCGCGGCGGCGACCGTGAACAAGCAGCGCAGCAGCGAGGGCCGCACCAAGACCAAGAGCAAGTCGAAGAAGGGTGGCTCCAAGAAGGGCAGCTCGAAGAAAGGCGGCTCGAAGAAGAGCAGCGCGAAGAAGGGTAGCGCCAAGAAGGGCAGCGCGAAGAAGGGCTCGGCCAAGAAAGGCTCGTCGAGGAAGGGCGCCGCCAAGAAGGGGGGCTCGAAGAAGGGTGGCGCCAAGAAGCGCAGCGCCAAGAAGGGCGGGCGCAAGCGCTGAGTCCTGGCCGTCCCTCCCTCCGATAGAATCGGCCGCCGCTCGCGGGCGACGGGCCGCGACACCTCCCGAGGTCCGCCGCGGCCCACCCCACGAGAACCATGTTGCCAGGGACTCCAGCGCGCTCCGGCGCCACCGCCGCGCCCGCCGCCGACCCGGCCGCGGACGAGGCCGCCGGCGCCGGTCCGCGGGCCGCAGCCGCCGCGAAGCGCGGCGCCCTCCTCGCCGGCCTCGGGCTGATCCTCCTCTTCTTCGCCGGCCTGGGCGCGGCCCCGCTCGGCGAGCCTGACGAGGGCCGCTACGCCGAGATCCCGCGCGAGATGCTCGCCACCGGCGACTTCGTGTCGCCGCGCCTCGAGGGCGTCCTCTATTTCGAGAAGCCGCCGCTCTACTACTGGCTGGAGGCGGCGGTCATGGGCGCGCTGGGCGTCGGCGAGGTGGCGGCGCGGCTGACGAGCGCGCTCCTGGGCTTCGCCGGCCTCGGACTGGCCTGGGCGATGGGACGGTCGATCGGCGGCGCGCGTGTAGGCCTCGTGTCCGCCCTCATCCTCGGCACGTCCGTGTTCTACGTCGCGCTGGCGCGCATGAACACGATCGACATGACGGCGAGCTTCTTCATCGCCGCCACGCTCGTCTGCTTCTGGCTCGCGCACCGCGAGGCGCCGGGGCGCCGGCGCTTCCTGCTCTGGCTGGCGGCCTTCGCCGCCGCGGCGCTGGCGGTCCTGAGCAAAGGCCTCATCGGCATCGTCCTCCCGGGTGCGATCGCCTTCCTCTACCTCGTCGGAACGCGTCAGTGGCGCGTCTTCCGCGAGGTCCCCTGGGTGCGCGCGACGCTGGTCTTCCTCGCCCTCGCCGTGCCGTGGCACGTCCTCATGGCTCGCCGGCACGCGGACTTCCTCTGGTTCTACTTCGTGCGCGAGCACTTCCTCCGCTACACGACGCCGGAGGCGGAGCGCTGGCAGCCCGTCTGGTACTTCCTGCCGGTGCTCGCCGTCGGCCTCCTCCCGTGGAGCGGCCTGCTGCCCGCGGCGGTCCCGCTCCTGCGCGGCGCCGACCCCCGGCAGCGCGGCGCGCAGTTCCTCGTCACCTGGGCCGGGTTCATCGTGCTCTTCTTCTCAGCCTCGCACTCGAAGATCGCCACCTATGTGCTGCCGGCGGCTCTCCCGCTGGCGGTCCTCGGGGCGCTCGCCGCCGACGCCGCGCCCGAAGCCGGGCCCCGTGCCCGCGCCGTGCTGCGGTGGGGGAGCGCGAGCATGGCGGTCCTGCTGGCGGTCCTCGCCGCCGCCGTGGTCTGGATCGCTCTGGGTCGCGTCCCGAAGCTCACGACCGACGCGATGCCTGCGGTCGCCGCCGCGGGGGCGGCGAGCGGGCTCGTCGCGGTCGTCGCCGCCGTGACCGCGTGGCGGGGTGGGAGGCGCGCCGTGACCCTCCTCGGCGTGGCCGCCATGGCCTGGTGCGGGGCGCTCGTGCTCGCCACTCCGGTGGTCGCCGCGCGCCGCAGCAGCGATCAGCTGGCCGCCGTGCTGCGCGAGCGGCTCCGCCCGGGCGACGAGGTGGCCGCGCTCGCCTGCTTTCCGGAGAGCCTCGCCGTCTACCTCGGGCGCGGCTACACGATCGTCGACTACCGCGGCGAGCTCACCTTCGGCATCACGCACCTGACGCCCGCCGAGCGCCTGCGCCGCTTCCCGACGATCGACGAGTTCCGCCCGCGCTGGAAGTCCGCCCGGCCGATCTTCGCCGTCGTCGACGAGCCCAAGCTGCCGCGGCTCTCCGAGGCCGGCCTCGCCCCGCAGGCGGTGCTGGCGCGGCAGGGGAAGGTGCTGCTCGTCGCCAACACCGCCGCGGCCGCCGCCCTGGCCGAGCGCAAGCGCCCCATGGCAGCAGGGACGCCCGGAGGGAGCCCCGAATGATCGAGCCGTTCCGCCGCCGCGACGACTTCCTGCCCTTCTCGCGGCCCACCATCCGCCAGGTGGAGATCGACGAGGTGGTCGACACCCTGCGTTCGGGCTGGATCACCACCGGCCCGAAGAGCGAGCGCTTCGAGCGCGACCTCGCCGAATACATCGGGGTGAACCACGCCCTGGCGCTCTCCTCGGCGACGGCCGGCATGCACATCGGCCTGCTCGCCCTCGGCCTCCGCCCCGGGGACGAGGTGATCACGACCCCGATCACCTGGGCCTCGACCTTCAACATGATCGAGCAGACCGGCGGCACCCCGGTGCCCGTCGACGTCCACCCCGACACGCTGCAGATCGACGAGGACCAGCTCGCGGCGGCGATCACGCCCCGCACGGTCGGCATCCTGCCCGTCCACTTCGGAGGCGCCCCGGCGCACCTGCAGCCGATGCTCGACCTCGCGGAGCGGCACGGCCTCTGGGTCGTCGAGGACGCCGCGCACGGCATCGGCACGCGCTACGCCGGCCACCACGTGGGAACCCGCACCCGCCTCGGCATCTTCTCCTTCCACCCGATCAAGAACGTCACCACCATCGAGGGTGGGGTGCTCACCCTCGACGACGACGAGCTCGCCCGCAAGCTGCGCGCGTACCGCTTCCACGGCCTCGAGAAGTCGGCCTGGAACCGCTACGCGGAGGGTGGAACACCGCAGGTCGAGATCGTCCTCCCCGGCTTCAAGTACAACTTCACGGACGTGCAGGCGTCGCTCGGCATCCACCAGCTCGCCTCGGTCGACGACTTCAACCGCCGCCGCTGCGAGCTCGCCGCGCTCTACCACGAGCTGCTCGCCGACGTCCCGGAGATCGCGCGGCCGGGGATCCCCGGCTACGGCCACGTCCACACCTGGCACCTCTACGTGGTCAAGGTGCGCGACGAGGCGGGGCTGTCGCGCGACGCGTTCATGACCGCGCTCAAGGCGCGCAACGTCGGCACCGGGATTCACTTCCGCGCCGTGCACACCCAGCCGTACTATGCCGGCAAGTACCCGCAGTGGCTGGGCAGGCTGCCCAACGCCGAGTGGGCGTCGGACCGCCTCTGCTCCCTGCCGCTCTTCCCGATGATGGACGAAGGGGACGTGCGCTACGTGGTCGATGCCATCCGCGACGTGCTCGCCGAGGCGAGGCGCAGCACGTGACGGCGCCGCGGGTGTCCGTCGTCGTGCCGGTCTTCGACGAGGAGGCGAACCTGCCCGAGTTGCTCGCGCGCCTGGCCAAGGTGGGGGAGGAGCTCGGGCCGCACGAGATCATCCTCGTCAACGACGGCAGCCGCGACCGTTCGCTCGAGCTGATGCGCGCCGCCACGGCCACCTCGCCGAACCTCGTCGTCATCGACCTGAACCGCAACTACGGCCAGCACGCCGCCGTCTTCGCCGGTTTCGCCGTCGCCCGCGGCGAGGTGGTGGTCACCCTCGACGCCGACCTGCAGAACCCGCCGGAAGAAGTGCCGCGCCTGGTGGCGAAGATCGACGAGGGGTACGACGTCGTCGGCTCGGTGCGAGTGCAGCGGCAGGACACGCTCTTCCGGCGGACCGCGTCGAAGATCGTCAACCGGCTGACCGCGCGGGTCACCGGCGCAAAGCTCACCGACTACGGGTGCATGTTGCGCGCCTACCGCCGCGGCGTGGTGGAGGCGCTCTCGGCCTCCGGGGAGATCTCCACCTTCATCCCGGTGCTCGCCGACATGTTCGCCGGCCGCGTCACCGAGATCCCGGTGGCGCACGCCGAACGCGCCGCGGGGGCGAGCAAATACAGCCCGTGGAAGCTCGTGCGGCTCCAGTTTGACCTGCTCACGAGCTTCACGGTGCTGCCGCTGCGCCTGACGATGGGAGTGGGCGTGGTCACCGCGCTCGCGTCGCTCGCGGTGGCGGCGGTGCTCCTCGCGGGGCGGCTCCTCTACGGCAGCGAGTGGGCGGTGTCGGGGGTGTTCACGCTCTTCGCCGTGCTCTTCGGCCTCATCGGCTTCCTCATCTTCGCGCTCGGCCTCCTCGGCGAATATGTGGGGAGGATCTACATGGAGGTGCGGCGCCGGCCGCGCTACGTGGTGCGCACGATCTATCGCGGCGCGGCGGGTGGGAACGCATGAGGACCGTGGTTCTGGGCTACCACGGCATGGGCTGCCTCGGGCTCGAGGCGCTGCTCGCGCACGGCTACGAGGTCGCCGCCGTCGCGACGCATCGCGACGACCCGCACGAAGAGGTCTGGTGGCCCTCGCTGGCGGCCCTCGCCGAGCGGCACCGGATCCCGGTGTCGTATCCGGAGTCGGGGAGCGACCCTGCGATCGGGCGCCTCGTCGCGGAGGCCGAGCCCGACGTCCTCTTCTCGTTCTACTTCCGTTGGATGCTCCCCGCCGCCGTGCTCGAGGTGTCGCCGCGGGGGGCCTTCAATCTCCACGGCTCGCTGCTGCCGCGCTATCGCGGGCGCGCGCCCGTCAACTGGGTGCTGGTGCACGGCGAGACCGAGACCGGCGTGAGCCTCCACCGCATGGTGGCCAAGCCCGACGCCGGCGACCTCGTGGCCCACGAGCGAGTGGCGATCGCGCCCCTCGACACCGCCTTCACGCTCTTCCGCAAGCTCGAGGGCGCGGCGCGCCGCGTGCTCGACCGCGCCCTGCCGGCGATCGCCGCCGGCAGCGTCCCTTCGACGCCGCTCGACCTCGCCGCCGGCTCCTACTTCGGCGGCCGCAAGCCCGCCGACGGCGCCATCGACTGGGGCTGGCCGGCGCGGCGGATCTTCGACCTCGTGCGTGCCGTGACCCACCCCTACCCCGGAGCGTTCACCACGCTGGGAGAAGCCAGGCTGCTCGTCTGGTGGGCGCTGGCGGAGGAGGCGCCGCGGGATGCCGCCGTCGACGCCGCGCCGGGCACGGTCCTCGCGGTCGATCCCACAGGGGTCCTCGTCGCCACCGGCGAGGGCGTGCTGCGCCTCGTCACCATCCAGCGCGCCGGCGAGCCCGAGCTGCCGGCGGCAGCCCTCGCCCCGCTCGCCGGACTCGTGCCCGGGGCAGTTCTCGGCGCCGCCCCCGCCGCCCAACTCGCGGAGTCTCCATGAACGTCCTCATCCTCGGCGTCAACGGCTTCATCGGCAACGCGCTCACGCAGCGCATCCTGGCCGCGACCAACTGGCACGTCTTCGGGATGGACGTCGCCGACCACAAGCTCGGGCACTCGCTGAGCGACCCGCGGATGCACTTCCTCGAGGGGGACATCTCGATCAACCGCGAGTGGATCGAATACCACGTGCGCAAGTGCGACGTGGTGATTCCACTCGTGGCGATCGCCACGCCGGCGACCTACGTCAAGGACCCGCTCGGCGTCTTCCAGCTCGACTTCGAGGAGAACCTGCGGATCATCCGCGACTGCGTGAAGTACCGGAAGCGGGTCGTCTTCCCCTCGACCTCCGAGGTCTACGGCATGTGCCAGGACGCGGAGTTCGACGAAGACTCGAGCCCGCTCGTCTACGGGCCGATCGCCAAGCAGCGCTGGATCTACGCCTGCAGCAAGCAGCTCATGGACCGCGTCATCGCCGCCTACGGCCAGCAGCAGGGGCTGCGCTACACCTGCTTCCGCCCCTTCAACTGGATCGGCCCCAAGCTCGACGACATCGACGCGGCGAAGGAGGGCTCCTCGCGCGTCGTCACGCAGTTCATCATCGACCTCTTCCGCGGCGAGCCCATCCGCCTCGTCGACGGCGGCGCCCAGCGGCGCTGCTTCACCTTCCTCGACGACGGCATCGACTGCCTGCTGCGCATCGTCGAGAACCGCGGCGGGGTCTGCGACGGCGAGATCTTCAACATCGGCAACCCTGCCGGCGAGCTGTCGGTCCGCGAGCTCGCGGAGCGGCTCATCGCCATCTACGAGTCGCGGCGGGGCGACATCCCCGGCTACAGCGCGCCGCGCATCGAGGCGGTGAGCGCCGAGAGCTACTTCGGCGGCGGCTACCAGGACATCGCCGCGCGCACGCCGTCGATCCGCAAGGCGCACCGCCTCCTCGGCTGGGAGCCGAAGACGGGTGTCGACGAGGCGCTGGCGAAGACGTTCGACGCCTTCCTCGCCGACTGGCGCGAGCTGCAAGGGGGGGCGAGCGCCGGCGTGACGGCTGGCGGCGCCGCGACGTGACCGCGGCGCCGCAGGCCGGCGGCCCGCCGCTCGGCCTGCGGGTCGACATCGACACGCACGAAGGCATGCGGGACGGCGTCCCGCGCCTGCTCGAGACCTTCGCGGCGGCCGGCGTCCAGGCGACCTTCTACCTCAGCATGGGCCCCGACCGCTCGGGGCTCGCCGTGCTCAACGCCCTGCGCCCCGGCTTCCTCGCCAAGATGCGCCGCACGGGCGCGGCGCGGGTCTACGGCTGGCGCACGATCCTCTCGGGCACGCTGCTCCCGGCGCGGCCGATCGCCACCGCCTTCCCGGAGATCGCGCGCCGCGTGCGAGCCGAGGGGCACGAGGTGGGAGTCCATGCCTGGGAGCACCGGCGCTGGCAGGACCGCCTGCTGTCGTGGCCCGCCGAGACGGTGGCGGGGGAGCTCGACCGCGGGCGCGACGCCTTCCGCGCGATCTTCGGCGTCGAGCCGCGGACCTACGCGGCCCCGGCCTGGCTGAGCAACGACGCCACGCTGCTGCACGAGGAGTCCTACGGGCTCGACCACGCCAGCGACTGCCGCGGCACGGAGCCTTTCCTCCCGGTGGTCGGCGGGCGCGCATTGCGAACGCCGCAGGTCCCCGCGACGCTGCCGACCCTCGACGAGGCGATGGGCGACACGCATCGTGAGGCCGCCGGCTACTTCGACTCCATGCTGGAGGCGGCCTCGAAGCCGGGATGGCACGTGCTGACGGTGCATTCCGAGCTCGAGGGCGGCCCGTACGCGGACGCCTTCGCAGTCTTCCTGGACCGCTGCGCGAAGCGCGGCGTGCGATGCATGACGCTCGGCGCCCTGCTCGCCGAGCGCCGCGCAGCCGGGCCGCTGCGGGAGTGCGCGCTGGCCCACGCGTCGGTTCGCGGTCGCCACGGCGTCGTGTCGATGCAACAGGGCTAGTGGCAGCGGAGGACAGACGATGGGCCAGGTGTTCCTCGACATCACCATGTCGCTCGACGGCTTCGTCGCCGGTCCGAACGTCGGCGTCGCCAACCCGCTGGGAGAGGGCGGAAAGCGCCTGCACGACTGGCTCTTCCTCGGCGCCGCAGACGCGAGCGGCGTGGATCGCCGGGTGGCGGAGGAGCTCTTCACCGGGACCGGCGCGTTCGTGATGGGGCGCCGGATGTTCGACGTCGGCATCGGCGAGTGGGGCGACGACGGCGCCTTCGGCGTGCCGGTCTTCGTGCTCACCCACCGCGCCGGTGCACCGGTGGTCAAGGGGCCGACCACGTTTCACTTCGTCACCGGCGGCATCGCGAACGCCGTCGGCCTCGCCGCGGAGGCGGCCGGCGAGGGGACCGTAGGGCTCGTCGGTGGCGCCGAGGCCGATCGCCAGGCGCTGGCGGCGGGGCTGGTGGACGAGCTCCGCGTCCACGTCGCGACGTTCTTGCTCGGCGCGGGAACCAGGCTCTTCGAGGGTGGCGGCTGGGGCCACGTCGAGCTCGAACGCACCCGCGTCGTCGAGTCGCCGTTCGCGACCCACCTGCGCTACCGCGTCGTGCGGTGAGCCCGGGGCCTCCGCGGCCCCGACCGTGCGCGCCGATTCGGCCGTCGCCTGGGCCGTTGCCCGAGGATGGCCACCCCTGGAATGCACCACCGACCCCCCGCGTACCCTTGACTGAAGTGATACCAATGTGATATCACTTCGATAGCTAGTCAAGGAGACTCCCGCCATGCTGCGCGAAATCGAGAAGCGAACGTTGTCCGGCCTCGCGATGCTGTACGTGCTGCTCGCGGTGCTGCTCGGGACCGGTTACCTGGCGATCGAGGCCATCCGCCACGGGCGGGTGCTCGAGGCCGTCCTCTGGGCGCTTGCCCTGGTGGTGGACGGCATCCTGCTCTGTGGCTTCGTCGTCGTCAATCCCAATGAAGGCAAGGTGTTACAGCTCTTCGGCGACTACAAGGGGACGGTGAAGCAGCCGGGGCTGCGCTGGGCCAACCCCTTCTACACCAAGCGCCGCGTCTCCCTCCGCGTGCGCAACTTCGAGACCGTCAAGCTCAAGGTCAACGACGCGCGGGGCAACCCGATCGAGATCGCCACGATCGTCGTCTGGAAGGTCGTCGACACCGCCGAAGCGATCTTCTACGTCGACGACTACGAGAACTACGTCCGCGTTCAGTGCGAGTCGGCGTTGCGCACCCTGGCCACGGGCTATCCCTACGACGCGCACGGCGACGAGCTGGATCTCGTGGGGCACACCGCCGAGGTGTCGAAGCGGCTGCAGAGCGAGATCGAAGAGCGCGTGGCGCGAGCCGGTGTGGACGTCATCGAGACGCGCATCAGCCACCTCGCCTACGCGCCGGAGATCGCCGCCGCCATGCTGCGCCGCCAGCAGGCGACCGCCGTCGTCGCCGCCCGCCAGAAGATCGTCGAGGGCGCCGTGGGCATGGTCGAGATGGCGCTCGAGATGCTCGCCCAGAAGCAGGTCATCACCCTCGACGAGGAGCGCAAGGCGGCGATGGTCTCGAACCTCATGGTGGTGCTCTGCAGCGAGCACTCGACCCAGCCGGTCGTCAACACCGGGACGTTGCACAACTAAGTGGGCGAACCGAAGGTGAGCCCGCGTGACGTGGAGCAGACGCGCGACCGTGCGCGGCTGAGCAACAACTGAGCGATGGCCGATCGGAAGCCCTTCTTGCTACGGCTCGAGCCCGCCGTCCACCAGGCCCTGCAGCGCTGGGCCGACGACGAGCTGCGCAGCCTCAACGGGCAGATCGAGTTCCTGCTGCGGGACGCGCTGCAGCGGGCCGGCCGCCGGCCCGCTGCCGGCAAGCCGCCGCCACGTCAGCGATCGGATCGAGAAGAGTGAGTCAACTTACGTGAGCGGCCCCGTGCCGCAAGAGGAGGAGGACCGATGAACGCTCGAACCTATTGCATGCTCTCTGCCCTGGTCTTCGCCGCGCTGGCTGCCGGGCACCTGCTGCGGGCGGTGCAAGGCTGGCCGGCTCAGGTGGGTGGCTGGCAGGTGCCGGTGGGCCTGTCGTGGGCGGCGGTCGTCGTGGGGGGCGGCCTCGCGATCTGGGGCTTCCGCACGATGGCTCGCAGCGGAGCCTGAGCGTGAACCGTCCGCCGGACACGCCTGCGGCATCGACCCGCTCGGTGAACCGCAGGCGTGACCGGCGTGAGGGATGATGGCGGGATGGCGGAACCCGATGTCCCTCTCGCCTTCGTCTCGCCGGACGCGATGGTCGACTGGACGCTGTCGCGGGTCGGCAGCCGCGTCGTGCTGGGAACCCCCCTCGCCCTCGGCAAGCCGAACCAGCTGGTCAACGCGTTCTACCGGCGGGCGGAGCAGGATCCTTCGATCCAGCTCGTCATCTACACCGCCCTGAGCCTGGCGCCGCCGACCTGGGCAAGTGAGCTCGAGCGCCGGCTCGTCCAGCCGATGGTCGATCGGCTGTGGGGCGGCTACCCGGCCCTGGCCTGGGTCGAGCCGATGCGCCGCGGCGAGCTCCCGGGCAACATCGAGGTGCGCGAGTTCTACTTCCGCGCCGGGTCGATGCTTCACAGCCCCGCCGCGCAGCGCAGCTACATCTCCACCAACTACTCCCACGTCGTGCGTGACGTGCTCGCCGCAGGCATCAACGTCCTCGCCCAGGCGGTCGGCGCCGAGGAGGTCGACGGGCAGCTCCGCTACAGCCTTTCGTGCAACTCGGACCTCACCGTCGACCTGCTGCCGCGCCTGCGGGCGCTCCAGGCCGCCGGCCAGCCCACCGTCGCCCTGGCCCAGGTCAACCGCCGGCTCCCGTTCCTGTATGGCGACGCCATGGTGTCTCCGCACGCCTTCGACGGCGTGCTCGACGGCGGCGACCTCGACCTGCCCCTGTTCGGGACCCCGAACCTGCCGATCGACACCACCGACTACCTCATCGCCCTGCACGTCAGCGCCTTGATCCGCGACGGCGGCACCCTGCAGCTCGGCATCGGCTCGCTCGGCGACGCCATCGTCAACCTCCTGCAGCTCCGCCACGGCGACAACGGCACCTATCGCCGCGCCCTCGCCGAGTGCGGCGTCGAGCCGCGGTGGGCGGAGCTGATCGCCCGCGTCGGCGGCACCGCACCCTTCGAGCGCGGGCTCTACGCCGCCAGCGAGATGCTGATCGACGGCTTCCTCGACCTCTGGCGGAACGGCATCCTCAAGCGCCGGGTGTACCCGCACGCCACCCTCCAGCGACTGCTCGACGACGGGCGGATCGGCGAGGAGGTCACCGCCGGCACGCTCGCCGCGCTCGTCGAGGCCGGAGTGGTCGCGGCGCGGCTCGGTGCCGGGGACGTCGAGCTGCTGCGGCGGCTCGGCGTGTTCCGCCCCGATGTCGCCCTGACGGGGGAGCGGCTGGTCAGCGGCGACCGCTCTGCCCCTGCCGACATCTCGACGCCGGCGGCTCGTGAGGTCGTCGCCGCGGCGATGCTCGGCGACCGCCTGCTGGGCGGGCGGCTCGTCCACTCCTGTTTCTTCCTCGGCCCGCAGGCCTTCTACCAGGCCCTCCGCGAGCTGCCGCGGGAGCAGCGCGAGCTGATCGAGATGACCGGCATCTCGTTCGTCAACGAGCTGTTCGGCGAGGAGGATCTCAAGCGCGCCCAGCGGCGTCACGCCCGCTTCGTCAACACCGGACTGATGGCGACCTTGACCGGCGCCGTGACCTCCGACGGCCTCGAGGACGGCCGCCTGGTCTCGGGGGTCGGCGGCCAGTACAACTTCGTCGCCATGGCGCACGCCCTGGACGAGGGGCGGTCGATCCTCATGATCCGCAGCACGCGCGAGCACGAGGGGCAGGTGCAGTCGAACATCCTCTGGAACTACGGGCACACCACCATCCCTCGCCACCTGCGCGACATCGTGGTCACCGAATACGGCATCGCCGACCTGCGCGGCCGGTCCGACGAAGAGGTGATCGCCGCGATGCTGGAGGTCGCCGATTCACGCTTCCAGGAGGAGCTGCTCGAGGAGGCGCGACGGGCGGGAAAGGTGGGTGCCGACTATCGCCTCCCCGACGCGTGCCGAGAGAACACCCCCGAGCGCCTGGAACGCCAGTTGGCGCCCTTCCGCGAGCGCGGGTTGTTCGCGGAGCTCCCCTACGGCACCGACCTGACTCCCGAAGAGGTCACCCTCGCCAAGGCGCTCCGCCGGCTCAAGGCGCGCGTCAAGAACCGCGACCTGTCGCTGTTTCCGGACCTCGGCGAGATCCAGCAGATCCTCGCGGTGCCGGCGTCGGCGCGTCCCTACCTCGAGCGCATGGGGCTCGCCGAGCCCGAGGGGCTCCAGGAGACGCTGCTGCAGCGGGCCGTGGTCTTCGCGTTGATCAGCGACGGTGCCCTGTGAGGTCGCCTCGCGGGGTACGCCTGGCGCCTCGCCGGACCGCGGCTCAGTGGCGCGGCAAGCGCTCGACCGGCAGCCCGGCGCAGTCGCCGAGCGCGGCCTCGACGTAGCGACCGACGACCGCCTTCCGCCACTGGGTCTGGAAGTCGGTGTTGTCCATCGGCGTCGCCGCCTTCTTCGCCAGCTCGGCAGCATGGCTGATCGTTCCCGGGTCGAGCGGGCTGCCGACGAGAGACGCCGCGGCTGCCGCCGCCTCGCGGGGTGCCGAGCCAACGGCGCCGAGCCAGAGCGCGGCGCGCTCGACGAGACCGGCGGGGCCGACCCACACGGCGGCTGCCACCGAGAGCACGGCGAAGTCGATCGAGCCGCGGCGGCGCAGCTTCCAGAAGGACGTGCGGCAATGGGCGGCATCGGCCTCGGCGGGCACGTGGACCTCGACGAGCACGTCGTCCGGGCGTTTCGTGAGGTAGTCGATGCCGTCGTCGCGGTAGAGCGCCGCGATCGGCAGCTCGCGCTCGCCGTCGCGGCTCGCCAGGCGCAACGTGGCGCCCAGGGCACAAAGCATCGGCGCCGCGTCGGAGGCAGAGTGCGCCCAGCAACGCGGGCTGGAGGTGGCGACCCAGCAGATCGTGCCCGCCTCTTTCATGCAGTAGTCGATCGACCGACGCCACTCCTCGGTCTGGTTGTAGTAGGTGCAGCGGGTGTCGAGGCAGAGGTTGCCGCCGATCGTGCCCATGTTGCGCAGCGGCGGCGATGAGATGCTCTCGACGGCGCGAGCGAGGGCAGGGTAACGGGCGCGAACGGCCGCGTGGTCGGCGACGGTCGAGAGCGTCGTCGTGCCGCCGATGCGGAGGCCGCCGCCATTCCCGTCGACGACACCGGCGAGGCTGGGGATCCCCATCAGGCTGACCAGCGTCGACGCATGCTGGTGGCGCCGCTTCATGTTGGGAAGCAGATCCGTGCCGCCGGCGACGATGCGCGCCGCGGGTCCCTCGCCGGCGAGGATGGCGAGCGCTTCGTCGAGGGTGGCCGGCTGACGGTAGGAAAGCGGCGGGAGTCTCAGCATCGCGTGGCCTGCGGTCGGATGGGATGGTGCGCGGTGCGCACCCTACAGGAGCGGCCTTGGCGCCGCCGGGGGCCTGCGGCGTAAGGTGCGCACCGCGCACCATTCTTCGGATGGTGGGCACGGCGCCCACCCCTGCGACGCGGTGGTTCACGATACGGCCGTGGCAGGGCACTGTGGGTAGGGTGGGCCGTGCCCACCATCTGGTCTCTTCCCATCAAGTGGTCGTCAGCGGCTTCTTCTGCCGCAGCGCCTCCTCGCGCGTCGTCATCGTCCCGGCCGAGCGCATCCCGGAGCGCAGCTTGTCCTTCCAGTCGTTGATCGCCCGCCCGTCGCCACCCTCGTCGGGAGTGGGCACGAGGAGCGTCTCCCCGGGGTCGATCGGCGGGAAGGTCGTCGGGCCGAAGCGCGCCTCTTGGCCCTTGTCCTTCCGCTTGAGCGCCTCGAGCACCATGTGCGGGTGGATGGGGATCTGGTCGACGCGCACGCCGACGGCGTCGAAGATGGCGTTGGCGACGGCCGGCATCACCGGCAAGAGCGGCCCTTGCCCGACCTCCTTGGCGCCGAAGGGTCCCTGGGCGTCGGGGTCCTCGATCAGGTAGGTGGTCACCGGCGGCATGTCGCGGAACGTCGGGCTCTTGTATTCGAGCAGCGACGGGTGCTTGTGGACGAGCGCCGCCGAGAGGTGTTTCGGCAGGCGGCGGAAGACCTGCTCCTCCATCATCGCCTCGCCGAGCGCCATGTAGACGCTCCCCTCCACCTGCCCCATCACCAGTGCGGGATTGATGCACTGACCGACGTCGTGCGCGATCCACACGCGCTCGACGTCGTAGAGGCCGGTCATGGCGTCGACGTGGACCTCGACGACCGACGCGCTGTAGGAGTAGGTGGGGGAGGGACCGACGCCGGCGCCGCGGTACTTCCCGGGCGAGCGTGGCGGGATGTACGAGCCGGTGGTGGCGAGCGTGCCGAAGCGCGCCTCGGCCGCGATGCACGCCTCCTGGAAGGTCACTCCCTTGTCGGGATCGGCGACGTCGAAGACGCGGCCCTCGCCGAAGGCGAGCCGCGACTCCGGCACCTCGAGCTGCGTCGCCACCGCCTTCGCGAGCAGCTCGCGCGCGCGGTCGGCCGCCTGGAGCGCGGCGTTGCCGACCATCAGCGTCACCCGCGAGGAGTAGCTGCCGAGGTCGACCGGCGTCAGGTCGGTGTCGCCGACGCAGAGCCGGATGTCCGCGAGCGGGATGCCGAGCACCTCGGCCACCATCGCCGCGAGCACCGAGTCGGAGCCCTGCCCGATCTCGGTCTCGCCGCAGAAGACGGCGACGCCGCCGCTCCTGTCGAGCTTGAGCATCACTCCCGACTGCGGCATGTGGTTCCAGTAGATCGGCAGCCCGGCGCCGCAGAGGTACGAGCCGCAGGCGAGGCCGAGGCCGCGCCCCGGCGGCAGCTTGCCGTAGCGCTCCTTCCAGCCGCTGCCTTCGACGACGGCCTCGATGCACTGCCGCAGCGCCATCGTGCCGAGCTTGAGCCAGTTGGCGGTCGTCGAGTGCGGCTCGGCGAGGGTGCGCAGCCGCAGCTCCGCGGGGTCGATGCCGAGCCGGTGCGCCGCCTTGTCGAGGTGCACCTCGAAGCCGAAGCGCGGCTGCGGCGTGCCGTGGCCGCGCTTGGGGCCGCACGGCGGCTTGTTGGTGAAGGCGCGGACGCCGTCGAAGCGATAGCGGGGGAGCCCGTAGGTGACCGTCTGCAGCGCGCCGGTGTAGTAGGTGCTGGCCACGCCATAGCTGCCGTAGGCGCCGCCGTCGAGGGCGGTCTGCAGGTGCTGCGCGGTGATGTTCCCGTCCTTCTTGAAGCCGGTCTTCATCTGCATCGCCACCGGGTGGCGGCCGCGGTGGCAGTAGAAGACCTCCTCGCGGGTGAGCGTGACCTTCACCGGCCGCCCGAGCTTCAGCGCCATCTTCGCGGCGGCGATCTCGTGGTTGAAGGGGTCGCTCTTGCCCCCGAAGCCGCCGCCGTTCGGCGTCGCGACGACGCGGATGCGGGAAGCCGGGAGCCCGAGTACCTTGGTGAGCGCCCGGTGCGCGTAGTGCGGCGTCTGCGTCGAGGAGTAGACGGTGATCCGTCCCTCGTCCTCGGGCACGGCGACCGTCGCGTGCTGCTCCATCGGCAGGTGCGTGTTCCCCTCGTAGAAGAACGTGTCCTCGAGCACGAGGTCGGCCTCGGCGAAGCCCGCCTCGACGTCGCCGAACTGCAACGACACCTGCTTGTGGATGTTGCCGTGGTCGCCGTATTCGTGGAGGCGGGGCTCGGGCGTGGCGAGCGCCTCCTCGACCGAGCCGATCGTCGGCAGCAGCTCGTATTCGACGACGACCGCGAGCGCCGCGGCGGTCGCCTGATCCTCGGTGACCGCCGCCACCGCCACCACCGGGTCGCCGACGAAGCGGACGACGTCGCGGCAGAGCGCGTGCTCGTCCTGCGACACGGGGAGGATGCCGAACGGCTCCGGCATCGCGTCGCCGGTGAGGATGCCGAGCACGCCGGGCATCGCTTCCGCGGCGGCGGTGTCGATGCGCACGATGCGGCCGTGCGCCACCGTGCTGCGCACGAGCTTCATGAAGACCATCCGCGGGAAGGAGAGGTCGTCGGCGAAGCGCGTCTGTCCGGTCACCTTGGCGCGGCCGTCGACGCGGCGGAAGGGCTTGCCGACGACATGCTTCGGCTTGCGGCGACTCGATTCGTCGGGCTCTCCGCCGGGCGCCGGCGGTGGGGTGGTGATGGGCTCGGCCATGATGTTCGGTGGATTTGAACCTGCGTTCGAATTGTTTCCCCCGAGCCGGTGGCCTGTCAACCCGGGTCCGGCCCGGGGACGGCCGGCTGCCCGCCGTGCGGCAAGCGGGGACGGAGATCCAGGTGGCAAGATCCGTCTGATGGAGACCTCTGTCCGGTGAAGACCATGCGCGCGATCCAGCTCGACGCACCCGGCCCCCCCGAGGCCCTCCGCCTGGTCGAGCTCCCGGTGCCGGAACCGAAGCCCGGCTGGGTCCGCCTCCGCGTCGAAGCCTGTGGGCTCAACCGTTCCGAGCTGCACCTGCGGCTCGGCATGTCCCGCGGCGTCACCTTCCCGCGGGTCCCCGGCATCGAGTGTGCGGGAGTCGTCGACGCGGCGCCCGACGGCGGGTTTCGTCCCGGGCAGCAGGTGGTGGCGATGATGGGCGACATGGGCCGCACCTACGACGGCGGCTACGCCGAATACACGGTGGTGCCGGCGCGCAACGTCATCCCGATCTCCACGTCGCTGCCGTGGGAAGTGGTCGGCGCGATCCCCGAGATGCTGCAGACGGCGCACGGCTCGCTGACCGTCGGCCTCGACCTGCGCGCGGGGCAGACGCTGCTGGTGCGCGGGGGGACGTCGTCGGTGGGTCTCGCGGCCGCGCTCCTGGCCCGCAAGGTCGGCGCGACCGTGCTCGCCACGACGCGGCAGCCCGATCGTCTCGCGGCCCTCGCGTCACACGGTGTCGACCATCCGCTCCTCGACGACGGCAAGGTGGCGGCGCAGGTGCGTGCCCTCTACCCCGACGGCGTCGACGCCACGCTCGAGCTCGTCGGCACGCCGACGTTGCCCGACTCCCTCCGCGCCACCCGCGTGCACGGCACGGTCTGCTTCACCGGCCTGTTGTCGAACCAGTGGATCATCCCCGACTTCTACCCGATCGGCTACCTGCCGAGCGGGGTGCGGCTCACCGCTTATGGTGGCGAGGCGAGCGACCTGCCGGCCGCCGTGTTGCAGGAGCTCCTCGACGACGTGGCCGCCGGCCGCTTCACCGTTCCCATCCACCGCGTCTACGCGCTCGAGGAGATCGCCGAGGCGCACCGCGCGATGGAGGCCAACGAGGCCGTCGGCAAGCAGGTGGTGCGGATGCGGCACGCGGGGTGAATCACCCAGCGTGGGCATCAGGCCTGCGCCCCGACGTGATGAAAAAGGAAACAGACCATTGGAAGTTGCCGGCGGCGGCAACCGCGTCGTAGAGGGTCTCCCAGCGATCGACTTCCGCGTCGCTCATCATCCCCCGATCTCGGGCCGTGCTCGCCCACGAGCGGAGCCCCATCACGTTGTCGACTGACGCCGGGTCGCGAACGACTAGGACCCGCTCTTCGACCGACACCTCTTCCAGGCGCGCCGCGAGGAAGAGCTCCCGCATCCGGTGGGCCAGCGTGCCGTTCCGTAGGAGGTGTTGCGCGCGAAACTCGAACACCTTCCGAGCCAGGGCCTGATCGGAGAGCTCCATCGCCTGGGTTCCGTAGTCGGGGTCGACCACGACGACCGTGGCTCCAGGTTTCATGACACGAGCGAGCTCGCCCAGGGCGCGTTGCGGGTCGGGCAGGTGCTGGAACGTCCTGTCCGCCCAGCAGCCGTCCACGACGCGGCCCGCAAGCGGCAGCGCCGCCGCGTCGGCCATGATGGTCATCTCCAGGCCGCGGGCGCGAGCCTCGCGACACATGGTGAGCGATCTGTCGATGCCGATGACCCTCGCTCCCAGCGCCATGGCATCCGTACCGGCTCCCGAGCCGACATCGAGATAGAGGCCCGTCGGACGAGGGGACACGATCGCTCGCACGCGTGCCTTGTAGTCGCGGTAGAAGGGTTCCCGCTGAATCGTGTCGAGGCACTCGACCCACCGGGCAGGTCTCGCGTCGTCGTCGACACGCGTGAATCCGTGTGCGCGGCCGGGTGTCGACACGGTCCCTCCTGGCATGCTCAGGGCAGCAGCAGCACCTTGCCCGTGCTTTGCCGGCTCTCGAGCAAAGCGTGCGCAGCGGCGCCGTCGGAAAGCGGAAACCGGGCCGCGATGTGGACGCGCAGCTTGCCGGCCCGCACCCAGTCGAAGAGCTCCTGCGACCGTCGCACACGCTCCTCGTGGCTCGTGAGCACGTTCCAGAGGTCGCCGCCGGTGATCCGCTTCGAGGTGTCCATCAACATCGCCGGGTCGACGAGCGGCGGCTTTCCCCCTGCCATGCCGAAGAAGACGACGTGGCCGCCCGTCCTGACGCTGGCGAAGCTCTCGGGGAGCGTCGTACCCACCGAGTCGTAGATCACGTCGACGCCGCGCCCACCGTTGGCGTCCCGCAGACGCGCCGGCCAATTCTCGCCGTAGAGGAAGACAGCCTCGGCGCCGGCGTCGTGGGCTGCCGCGGCCTTGGTGCGGCTGGAGGTGAGCCCGTAGACCCGCGCGCCGTGCAGGCGGGCGATCTGCACGAGCAGGAGGCCGACGCCGCCGGCGGCGGCGTGCACCGCGATCACCTCGCCGGCTGCGAGCGGATGGCTGTCGCGCGTCAGGTATTGGGCCGTGAGACCCTGGAGGAGCAATGCCGCCGCGGTGTCGAGCCCGATGTCGTCGGGCACTGGGATCAGCCGATCGAGCGGCACGCTGACGAGCTCGGCGTTGGCGAACGGGCTGTCGGCGAAGGCGACCCGCGCGCCGGGCGCGAGCTGCTGGTCCGGGGGCTCGCCGACCATCGACTCGAGGATGCCGGCGCCCTCGTAGCCGGCGATGTAGGGAGGCTCGCCGGCGAGGTGGTAGCGCCCCTGACGGCGGTAGACGTCGGCGAAGTTGAGACCGATCGCCGCCGGTCGCACGATCGCATGCCCCGGCCGCGGAACCGGGTCCGCGACCTCGAGGAGCTCGAGGACCTCGGGTCCTCCGAAGCGGGAGAAGGTGAGCGCCCGCACGCCGCGATTCTACGGGCACGCCGTGGCTCACTCGCGCGGATGGGCTCACTCGCGCGGAGTGGGCTCCCTCGCGCGGAGGGCCGGCGCACCACCACCCAGCCCCCGCGAACCGCCGTTCGTCGACGGCGGCTCCGCCCGGACCCCACTCGCGCTACCATGCCCCCGCGATGCAGAGCCAGATCCACGTCAAGAACCTCAAGAAGCAGTTCCCCAAGGTCGTCGCCGTCGCCGGCGTCGACCTCGACGTGGCGCCGGGCGAGGTCTTCGGCCTCCTCGGCCCCAACGGCGCCGGCAAGACGACGACGCTCGAGATGATCGAGGGGCTGACGCCCCCCGACGCCGGCGAGATCGAGGTCTGCGGCCGCAACTGGCGGCAGCACGCTTCCGAGATCCGCGCCCGCATCGGCGTCCAGCTGCAGGCGACGAGCCTCTACAACAAGATCACCCCGCGTGAGGCGCTCGACCTCTTCGGCAGCTACTACCCGCGGCGGCGCCCCACCGAGGAGCTGCTCGAGCTCGTGCAGCTCCAGGAGAAGGCTGACGCGTACCACGTCACGCTCTCCGGCGGGCAGGCACAGCGTCTCGCGCTCGCCCTCGCGCTGGTGAACGACCCCGAGGTCGTCTTCCTCGACGAGCCGACGGCCGGCCTCGACCCTCAGGGCCGGCGCTCGCTCTGGGAGGTCGTGCGCGGCATGAAGGCCGCCGGCCGCACCGTCATGCTCACCACGCACTACATGGACGAGGCCGAGTCGCTCTGCGACCGGCTGGCGATCATCGACCACGGGAAGCTCCTGCAATCGGGCACGCCGCGCGAGCTCATCGCGGGGCTCGGCATCCCGAGCGTCGTCGAGCTCACCTTCGACGGCCCGGCGCCGGACCCGACGGCGTTCCGCGAACGTATCGGCAGCGCCATCGAGGTCCGCGGCAGCCTCTGGGAGATCCCGACGCCCGATCCCAAGGCCCTCCTGCCGCGGCTCTTCACGGCGATCGAAAGCGCGGGCCTCGAATACGGCCAGGTGCACGTGCGCCGCGCCACGCTCGAGGACGTCTTCCTCCACATGACGGGGCGGAGCCTTCGGGACTGACCCGGGACTGACCCGGGACTGACCAGGGACTGACCATGGAATCCACCGTCACGGTCACCGCAACCGCCGCCGCGCCGGCTGCCGCCGGCGCCGGGCAGCCGATGAAGCACCCGAACCCGCTCGCGCTGCTCTGGCAGCAGTTCCGCATCGAGTGGCGCCTCTACCTGCGCGACCGCGGCGCCATGTTCTGGACGTTCCTCTTCCCACTGTTGATGCTGTTCGGGATGGGAGTGATCTTCCGCTCCGGTGGGACGCCGTCGCTGACTCTCGTGCGCATCGCCCCGGCGGAGGAGTCGCCGCGCGACGTCGCCTTCGTGAAGGCGCTCGGCGACTCTCACCTCAAGGTGGTGACCCTCGACGCCGCCGCCGCGGAGGCACGCTGGCGCAAGGGCGAGACCGCGGCGCAGATCGAGAGCGTCGGCGACGGCTACCGCCTGCGCCTCAACAGCTACCTCATCGCGCAGGGGCAGATGGCGGCGCAGGCGGCAAGCCAGGCCTTCCTCGTGGCGCAGGCTCGCCTCGCCGGCTCGCCCGAGCCCGAGCGCATCCCGGTCGTCGTCGAGAGCCCCGGCCATGCGCAGGCCCGCACCTACGCAGCGTTCCTGGTGCCGGGCCTCATCGGCCTCAACCTGCTGACCATGGGCCTCTTCGCCGTCGGCATGGTCACCGTCTCGTACCGCGAGAAGGGGAAGTTCCGGCGGCTGGCGGTGACGCCGCTGCCGAAGTGGGTCTTCCTGCTCGGGCAGATCGCCCAGCGCGTCACCGTCGTCGTGCTGCAGACGGCGGTCCTCCTGATCGCCGCGCGGCTGGGGTTCGGCATCGCCAACCAGGGCTCGTACATGCTGTTCGCGGCGCTCGTCGTCTTCGGCACCGCCACCTTCATCGCCATGGGGTTCGCGCTCTCGAGCCTGGCGTCGACCGTGGAGACGTACGGCGCCGTCGCCAACCTCGCGTTCTTCCCGATGATGCTGCTCTCGGGCGTCTACTTCCGGCTCGACAACGCGCCGAAGTGGCTGCAGAACGCGGTGCTGGTGCTGCCGCTGTCGCCCTACCTGCGGGCGCTACGGGCGGTGTTCAACGACGGCGCGTCGCTCGCCGGGCACGGGGTCGGTCTGGCGATCCTCGGCGCGTGGGCGCTGGGCTGCTTCGCGCTCGCGGTCAAGCGCTTCCGCTGGGTGTAGGCCGCGCCTCGGATACAGGGGCTTGCGCTCGCGCGCTGCGCCCGCTATCCTTGTGCGGAAATTTCCGCACTAAACGAAGAAGCCCGCTGAACCCATGCGCCGCTCCGACCCCTTCACCTCCCTCAGTCGCCGCGAGCGGCAGATCATGGACGTCCTCTGCCGGCTCGGCCGTGCCACCGCCGCCGAGGTGCAGGGCGAGATCGCCGATCCGCCCGGCTATTCGGCCGTGCGCTCGGCGCTGGCGTTGCTCGAGGTGCGGGGGCTGGTGCGCCACGAGGAGGACGGCCGGCGGTACGTGTACCTGCCGGCGACGCCGGCGCGCCGGACGCGGCACGGCGCGCTCGAGCACGTGCTGCGGACGTTCTTCGGAGACTCGCGCATGGAGGCGCTGGCGGCACTGATGGCGGACCCCGGTGCCCTGAGCGACGACGAGCTACGCGAGCTCGAACGCATGGTGGCGAAGGCGCGAAAGGAGCGCGAGCGGTGACGTTTGCATCCCTGACGGAGAGTCTCCTGCGGTTCGCCGAGGGAGCGGCCGCGTCAGCGGGCGGCACGGCGCTCCGCTGGACCCCCATCCTGCTGCTCGCCGTTGTCGGAGCGCGCCTCTCCCGTTCGACGGGAGCCGCCTTTCGCCACGCGATTTGGGGCACCGCGCTGGTGGCTCTGGCGATGATGCCGCTCGCCGGTGAGACGTTGCCACGCTGGGAAGTGCCGCTCGACGGCGCCGGCGCATGGTCAAGGGTGCGGGAAGCGACCCTGGCGCGGTTGCCTGCCGAGCTCCAGCGTGGCGCACGGACGCTCGCCGACGACGGTGCCGCGCGCCGGGCCGCAGCTGCCGAGGGCGTCCCCGGGGGCAGGCTCGAGGGAAGCGGCTGGCCGCGCCGGCTCGCCCTCCTCTGGCTCGCCGGGATCTGCGTGGGGCTCCTGCGCGAGGCGGCGCAGCTCGCGCGCGCGCGCCGCCTGCTGCGCGGCTCGAGCCCCGACTCCGCTGCCATGAGTCGCGACGTGGCGACGCGGATCGGTAAGGCGGGCGGCGTCGACATCTGGACGGGGCCGATCGCGATTCCGGCGGCAATCGGCGCGTGGCGGACGCGGGTCTTGATGCCCCGCGGTTGGAGATCGTGGCCCACGCGGTGGATCGAGGCGGCCCTCTGTCACGAAGTCGCCCACCTCGAGCGCGGCGACCTCCGCTGGCGCGCGTTCGTGCGCTGGCTCCGCCTGCCGTTCTGGTTTCACCCCGGCGTCTGGTGGGCGGCACGGCGGCTCGACGAGGAGGCGGAAGCCGCGTGCGACGAGCGGGTCGTCGAGCGCGGGCTCGACCGCATCGCCTACGCTGAGGCGCTCGTGCAGATCGCCGCCGCCGTGCGCTCCGCGCGGCCCCCGCTGCCGTCGTCGGCCGCTGCGCTCGACGGCCCCGTCCTGACGCGGCGCGTGCGCAGCCTGCTGGCGCGCGAGCCGTCGACCCGGCGCCGGCCGCGAAGGGCGTGGCTGATCCCGCTCGCCGTGCTGGCGTTGTTGCTGGGAAGCGGCGACGTGGCGATCCGCGCCGGCACGCCGCGACTGCGGGGGGAGCTGCCGCTCGTGCGCGTCACCGGCGGCGACTGGATGTTGCATTGCGTCCCCGGCGACGTCGCGTGCGCTGCCGCGACGCATCAGGCGTACCGTCTCCTGCGCAGGTCCAGCGCCGGTGGCGTGGCCATCGTCGCGGAGGTGGAGGACGGCCGCGTCGAAGGTTACGCCTCGACCGGTGGCGGCGAGGGCGCGGTGCCTGCCGTGCCCCGCGTGGCGCCCGGCTCGCTGGCCAAGCTCGCGCTGGCGGCAGCGTGGTGGGAGAGCGGGCTGGGTGACCGGGCGCTCGAGTGCCCGTCCATGTCGACCACGACCGCCGGCCTGCGCATCCGGAGCACGAGTATGGGACCGTCGCCGTTGATCGCCCCTCGTGACGTGCTCGTGTATTCGTGCAACAGCGCGGCTGTGGCCATGGCGGGCGAGCTCGAGGCGAGGCTGGGGAGGGGTGTGTTGCCGTCGGCGATGGCTCCGTTGCTCGCCGCCGACGCGCTCGCGCAGGAGGGGCCGGACGTGGGTGCCTTCGCCGCGCTTGGCGGGGTCGACTGGCAGGCGCAGGCGGTGGGTATCGGGCCGCTCGCCACGACGCCGATGGAGGTCGCCCGTCTCGTGCAGGCCGCCGGCAACGGCGGCGTGGCGACGGCGCCCTGGGCGGCGGCGGCAGCGGGCGCACGACTGCCACCGCGGCGGCTTTTCTCTCCGAACACAGCGCGGCTGCTGCGCGACGCACTCGACGACGCGGTGCGGCGCGGCACCGCGCACGAGGCGACGACCGTCATGGGCGGCGCGCCCTGGCGGCTCGGCGGCAAGACCGGCACCGTGCGCAACGAGAACGGCACCACCGACGGGTGGTTTGCCGGCTTGCTCAGCGACGCGGCGGGGCAGCCCCGCAAGGTGGTGGTGGTGTGGCTGCGGGCGGGCGGCCCCGGCGGCCACGAGCCGACACGCCTGGCGGCGCGGCTCGCTCGTGCGGTGGGAGGCTGACCGTCACCCCTGCGGCCCGCCAAGCGACGCAGTCCGAGCGTGAGTGCGGAGATTTCAGCATTTGAGGAACCCAGCAGTCGAGGAGTTGAGACCGTGATGACCTGTTCCTGCCATCGTCGTTCCGGACATTCAGGACGTTTCCTGGCCTCGTTGCTCGCCCTCGTGGCCCTCGCGACGTGCGCCGCGCCCTTGCCCGCCCAGCTGCACAACGACGACGAGCGCGCCTGGAACGAGCCCATCGAGCCCTTCCGCGTCGCCGGCAACCTCTACTACGTGGGGGCGACGGAGGTGACCTCCTACCTCGTCGCCACGCCCGCCGGCCACGTCGTCATCGACAGCGGCTTCGCCGAGACGGTGCCGCAGGTGCTCGCCAACATCCGCACCCTCGGCTTCGACCCCGGGGACGTGAAGCTGCTCCTCATCAGCCACCCGCACTACGACCACGTCGGCGGCATCGCCGACCTGCGCGACGCCACGGGGGCACGCATCGTGGTGAGCGAGCCCGACGCCGAGCAGGCGCGCCGGGGCGGGATCGGCGACTTCGCCTTCGGCGACAGGTTCCCGTACCGCGGCTTCGCCGCCGACCGCGTCGTCCGCGACGGCGACACGGTGGCGCTCGGCGGCTCGGTGCTCACGGCCAACGTCACTCCCGGCCACACGCGCGGCTGCACGAGCTGGTCGATGGATGTGGTCGAGGCGGGCAAGCCGCTGCGGGCGATCTTCGTCTGCAGCCTCACCGCCCCGGGCTACCAGCTGGCCAAGAACACGGCCTACCCGCGCATCGTCGAGGACTACCGCGAGACCTTCCGCCGCATGGCGGCGATGCCCGTGGACCTCTTCCTCGCGGCCCACGGCAGCTTCTTCGGACTGGTGGAGAAGCGGGCGGCGCTCTCGCGCAACCCCAAGCAAACCCGCCAGCGCAACCCGTTCGTCGACCCCGAGGGCTTCAAGGCGCACGTGGAGCGCAGGCGGCAGGAGCTCGAGGAGCGGCTGGCCAAGCAGAAATCCGAAGGCTGAAGCTCCCTCGTGGAGGTCCCTGGTGAGCGGGGGAGGGTCTCGGGCGACCCCCGCTCGGCCTCGCGACCGCTCCCGGACGGCCGCGCTGACCGATAATGGCGGCGGTCCCGCCATGGAGCCCGGCTTCGCCACCGACCGGTTCAGCGCCGCGCGCCGCCTCGGCGCCGGCGCCTACGGCGAGGTCTGGGCGGTCCACGACCGCGAGCTCGGCCGCGACGTGGCGCTGAAGACGCTCCTCTCGCCGCACGCGGCGGCGATCTACCGGTTCAAGCAGGAGTTCCGCTCCCTCGCCGACCTCTCCCATCCCAACCTCGTGCAGCTCCACGAGCTCTTCTTCCAGGAGGGGCGCTGGTTCTTCACCATGGAGCTGGTGCCCGGGGACGACTTCCTCTCCGCCGTGCGGCGCCGTGCCGGCGACGCCTCGGCCGCCGCGATCGGCAGCGCGGTGCGCCCGCTTGCGCGCCAGCTAGCCGAGGGACTCAACACGCTCCACGACCGCGGCATGTTGCATCGCGACTTGAAGCCCTCCAATGTGCGCGTGACGCCGGAGGGCCGCGTCGTCATCCTCGACTTCGGCCTCGTCACCGAGATGGGGCCCGAGCACCTCGCCGAGACGCAGAACTCGGAGATCGTCGGCACGCCGGCCTACATGGCGCCCGAGCAGGGCTCGGCGCCCCTCACCGCCGCCGCCGACTGGTACGCGGTCGGCGTGCTGCTCTACGAGACCCTCACCGGGCGGGCCCCGTTCGAGGGCTCGCTCCTGCAGGTGCTGGTCGCCAAGCAGCGCGGGGCGCCGACGCCGCCGCGCGAGCTCGAGTCGGACGTCGCGCCCGACCTCGAGGCGCTCTGCGTCGAGCTCCTCCGCATGGACCCCGCCGCGCGGCCGAGCGGCGAGGACGTGCTGCGCCGGCTCGGCGATCCGGGCGGCGTGGCCCGCGTCGACGACGGCGGCGATGCCACCGCGACGCGCCGGCGTGGGCCCGCCTTCGTCGGCCGCGACGAGCACCTCGGGCGACTCTTCGACGCCTTCGCCGGCACCCGCGAGGGGCGCGCGGTTGCCGTGCACGTGCATGGCAGCTCGGGCCTCGGCAAGACCTCGCTCCTGCGGGCTTTCGCCGAGCGGCTGCGCCGCGTCGAGCCGGAAGCGGTGGTGCTCTCCAGCCGCTGCCACGTCAACGAGAGCGTGCCGTTCCGCGCCTTCGACGGCATCATCGACGCGCTGACGCGTTTCCTCCGCATCCTGCCCGCGATGGAAGTGCAATCGCTCCAACCGCGAGACGCCCTCGCCCTCGGTCGCCTCTTCCCCGTGCTGCTGCGCGTCGACGGGCTCGCCGAAGGCGACCGGCGCGTGGCCGAGATTCCCGACGCGCGCGAGCTGCGCCGCCGTGCCTTCGCGGCGCTGCGCGACCTCTTCGCCCGTCTCGCCGCTCGCCGCCCCCTGCTCCTCTGGCTCGACGACGTGCAGTGGGGGGATGCCGACAGCGCGGCGCTCCTCGCCGAGTTGACGCGCGAGCCGGATGCCCCGGCGATGATGGTGGCCCTCGTCTTCCGCGACGAGGAGGCCGAGGCGAGCCCGCTGCTCGCCACGCTCGCGGCGGGCCGCGGCACGGCGTCGGACGGTCGGCCCGTCGACCTCGCCGTCGGCGAGCTCGCCTCCGAGTCGACGCTCGAGCTGGCGGCGAAGCTCCTTGCCGAGTCCCGGCAGCGACCGTCGGACGCCGCCGCGCTGGCGGCCGCCATCGCCGCCGAGGCGGGTGGCAGCCCGCTCTTCGTCACCGAGCTGGTGCGGTTCTGGAGCCACCGCGTCGGTGCGCCGCAGGGAACGGCCCAGGGTACGGCGACGCTCGGGGCGGTCCCCTCGCTCGACGAGGCGCTGCGGTCGCGCGTGGCGGAGCTGCCGGCGGCGGCGCAGCGACTCATGAAGGTGGTGGCGGTGGCGGGCGAGCCGGCGCGCGTGGGGATCGCCCGGCGAGCCGCCGGGCTCGAGTCGGCGGACCTGCCCGCGCTGCAGGCGCTGCGCGTCGCCAAGCTCGTTCGTCTCTCGGGTGAGCACAGCGAGGACTGGATCGAGGTCTACCACGACCGCGTGCGCGAGGCCCTCGTTGCCGAGCTGCCTGCCGCGGAGCTCGCGGACTGGCACCGTCGCCTGGCGCGCGAGCTCGAGCTCTCGGGCGGCGGCGAGCCGGAGGCGCTGGCCTTCCACTTCGAGCGCTCCGGCGAGCCGGGGAGGGCGGCGCACCATGCCGCGGTCGCCGCCGACGCCGCCGTCGAGTCGCTGGCGTTCGACCGCGCCGCCCGCCTCTACCGCCGCGCCCTGGAGCTGCGCCGGGACGCCGCGGCCACCCGCGGGCCGGGGAGCGATGCGGCGGTCGACCGGCGGTTGCTCGTGCGGCTCGCTCACGCCCTGGTGGCTGCCGGTCGCGGCGCCGAGGCGGCGGCCGCCTTCACTGCGGCCACGCACGGGGCCTCGCCCGTGGAGGCGCTGGAGCTCCGCCGCTGCGCCGCGGAGCAGCTCCTCTTCAGCGGCCACGTCGACCAGGGGCTCGAACAGCTCGGCGAGGTGCTGGGCATCGTCGGCTTCAGGATGCCGCCGACGCCGCGCGCGGCGCTCCCGGGGCTCCTCTGGAGGCGCGCCCGGCTGTTGCGGTGGCGGGTCCTCGACTACCGGTTCCAGGAGCGCGACGCGCAGGAGATCGCGCCGCTCGAGCTCACCCGCATCGACGCGTGCTGGTCGGCGGCCGTGGGCCTCGGCGTCGTCGACAACATCCGCGGCGCCGCCTTCCAGGCGCACCACCTCGAGCTCGCGCTCGCCGCCGGCGAGCCCTATCGCGTGGCGCGGGCGCTGGCGATCGAGATGGGGTATTCGGCGACGGCCGGCTGCCGCGCGCGCAAGCGCACGGACCGCCTGCGGGTGCTCACCCAGGGTCTCGCCGACCGGCTCGAGAGCCCCCACGCGCGCGGGCTGGCGACGATGGTGAGCGGGCTCGCCGCCTACCTCGAGGGGCGCTTTCCCATCGCCCTCGAGCAGCTCGACCGCGCCGAGGCGCAGCTGCGGAGCGAGTGCGAAGGCGTGGCGTGGGAGCTCGACAACGCCCACTTCTGGGCGGTGCGTGCGCTGCACATGATGGGCGACCTGCGCGAGGTGGGTCGTCGGCTGCCGCGCTACCTGGCCGAGGCGCGGGAGCGCGGCGACCTCTACGCGGAGACCAACTTGCGCACCAACGCCGCCTGCTTCGCGCGGCTCGCACGCGAGGGGCCCGAGGCCGCGGTGGCCGACCTCGACGACGCCATCGCGCGCTGGTCGGACCGCGGCTTCCACGTCCAGCACTTCTGGGACCTGATCGGCCGGGTCGACGCCGACTGCTATGCCGGCCGCGGCGTCGCCGCGTGGCGGCGGGTCACCGAGGGGTGGCCGCGGCTGCGGCGCTCGATGCTCTTGCGCCTCGAATCGACGCGCATCATCGGACACCTGATGCGAGGGCGCGCCGCGCTGGCGGCCGCCGCCGAGCTCGGCCGGGACGGCGGCGAGCGCCGGCAGCGCCTCGCAGACGCGGCGGCGAGCGCCGGCACCATCCGTCGCACGGGCGCCCCCTGGGGGATCGGGCTGGCGTCGTTGCTCGCTGCCGGCGTCGCGAGGGGACGGGAGCGGCCGGAGGCCGCCGCGATGCACCTGCGCGGGGCGGTCGACGCGCTCGACGGGGTGCCGATGCGGCTGCACCAGGGGGCAGCGCGCTGGCGGCTGGCTCAGCTCGTCGGTGGCGCGGAAGCGGACGAGCTCGGCACGGCGGCACGGGAGGCCTTCACGGCGCAGCCCGTGCGCGAGCCCGAGCGCCTCGTGGACGTGCTCGCCCCGTGGCCCGCTTGAGCCGGAGTATCGAGCTCAGCCGGCGGCGACCGGCGTCATCGTCTGGTGCGCCTTGAGGAAGGTCTCGGGCTGGCTGAACACCTTCGCCATGTTCATGCCCTTCTTGACCGCCGAGAAGGTGACCTTGCCGGTGGCGAGCGCGGCGCCGAGCTGCACGTAAGTCTTGACCTTGCCCTTCGTGCGGTAGCGCAGGTCGAGCACGTGGCGCCAGAGAGCCGAATACTCGCCGTAGAACTCGTCGAGCGGCAGCTTCGTGGGCAGGACCGCGTGGACGATGTCGTACATCTCCCAGTCGTGGGTCGTCACCTGGCGGCTCGCCGCGTCCCAGAGGTCGGTGCCGGGCAGCGGCGTGAGGATGGAGAAGCCGCTGTTGTAGGCGCCCATCATCTCGATCCACTCTTTGAGGCGCTCGAAGTCGTCGCGGTCCCAGGCAGGGTCGACGATGAAGTTCGGCGTGAAGCCGACGCCGAGGTCTTTCAAGATCTCGATCGCGCGCACGTTGTTGCTGGCGGTGTTCTTCTTGTTGACCGCCTTGAGCCCCTCGTCGGTGACCGACTCGAGGCCGAGGAAGATCGCCAGCGAGCCGCAGTCCTTCCACTTCTCGATCAGGTGGGGGAACTTGCAGATGATGTCGGTGCGCGTCTGCACCGTGAAGTACTTCTTGATACCGGCGGCCTTGATGGCATCTGCCATCTCCTCGCCGCGCCGGACGTTCATCCAGAAGATGTCGTCGGTGATGAAGACGTTCGGCGCCTCGACCGCCTGGAGCTCGGCGACGACGCGCGCCGGCGACTTCTCGCGGAAGGTGCTCTCGTGGAACTTCCACACCGAGCAGAAGTTGCACTTGAAGGGGCAGCCGCGGGCGGTCTCCAGGAGGGCGAGCGGCTTCCTGAAGTTGATGTAGTAGTGCGGGGCGTAGCGGGCGATCAGGTGGCGGGCCGGCATCGGCAGCGTGTCGAGCTCGCGGCGCGCCGGGGCGTGGCCGGTGGGCGTCTGGCCGCCGTCGCGGTTGAGCACCAGACCCGCCACGTCGCGCAGGTCGCGGTCGTGGGCGAGCGCCTCGACCAGCTGCGGCATCACCTCCTCGCCATCGCCCACCGCGATGACGTCGAAGAGGGGCTGCTCGAACCAGTGCGGCTCGCGGGAGGCGTCGTGGCCCCCGACGACCACGAAGGCACGGGGCATCTCGCGCTGGACCCGTTCGGCGAGGCGCACGGTGCGCTTGCGCTCGGTGGTGAAGTTGCACTGCAGGCCGACGACGTCGGGGTCGAAGCGCCGGCAGGCCTCCATCCCCTCCTCCTCGCCGTCGATGCGGAGGTCGAAGATGGCGCATTCGTGGCCCAGCTCCTCGAGCGCGCCGGCGACGCAGATGAGCCCCAGCGGCTCGACGAAGGTGAGCATCTCGAGGCCGAGGATGCCCCCGATCGGTGGCTTGAGAAAAGCGACCTTCACCTGGATGAGCCTCCGTCTTCGCGGCGGATGGGAGAACCGTTGGCGGAAGCATACAGGAGCGACCGATCAGGCCGGCCCCCGGCTGCCAGTCAGGGCACCTGGGGGGCCGGTGGTACCATCGTCGGGCTCGTTGCGTTGGACGCATCTCGAGCGCATCTCGGCCCATCCGGAGCGCATCTGGGGCCATCTGGAGCGCATTGGGGCCATCTGGAGCGCATTGGAACGCAGTGAAGCGCTCGCCGCCGCTGCGCCAGCGCAAGAAACCGTGCCGAGACACCTTCGCTCGACGTTCGTCTCGCCCGTCGCCGCCGTCATGCTCGCGGCCGTGGCGGCGCCGCTCCACGCCGGGCCGCTCGCCGCCCGCGCGGCGGCCATCGACAACCCGCGGCGCGGCGACGTCGTCGCCCTCGCGGGACCGCTGCGGCTCGGCCGCGGCGAGATCCTCCCGGCGGCCGCGACCCGCGTCCACGCGCTCCTCGCCGACGGCGTCCCGTGCGGCCTCCTCGTCGACGGCAAGGCGCGCTTCCGCTACCGGGTGGAAGACCGCTTTTCGATGCCCGTCGCCGAGCGCAACCTCGAGCGCGGCTCCTCGCTCGAGCCGCGCCGCATGGGCGCGGCCCTGGCCGTCGAGGTCCAGCTCACGGGGGCCGTCGTGTGGGGCTGGGGCATGACGCCGGCGCCGGCGCCGGATGCGGCCGCCACGGGCTCGACGGGTTCGACGGGTTCGACGGAGGCGCTCCCACGCTGGGCGGCCGAGCCGATCGCCGATCGGCGTTTCTCGCCGGCCTCGCACGACCTGCTCGAGGCCGAGGCCAACGGCGACCTCGGCCTGCGCTTCGCGATGCTGCGCGGGCAGGACGAGCTGCTGTTGCTGCATGTCGACCCGGTTGCCGGCGACGAGGACCTCTACACGCTGGCGCGGTCGCTCGACCCGGGATCCACTTTCCGCGAGGGGGTCGGCGCCGTGCTGCTCGCCTCGCAGCCGATGGGACACCCCTGGTGGGTGCGCCAGCAATCGGCGCTGGTCGCCGAGCACGAGGCCTTGCGGGTGGAGAACCCGGCCGGCGACGACCTACGCTTCAACAGCCGTTCGCGTCTGCGGGCACGACGGAGCGGCGTCGCGCTCTGGCAGGCGGAGCTCGTCGATCGTGTCTTCGACGCGGGCGGCCGCGTCCGCCGGCTGGCCGTGCAGAGCGTGCGGGTCGACGGCCGCCCTGCCGACTTCGTGCACGAGAACGGCCAGCTCCTGGTTCCGCTCGGTCGCTCGCTGGCGACCGGGGACGCCGTCGAGATCGAGGTCGCCTACGGGGGAGACCTCGCCGTGCGTCCCGCCGGCAACTCCTACTGGGTGCTCGGCACGTGGCCCTGGTACCCCCGCCGCCAGCTCGACGGCGAGCTGGCGACGATGGAGATCGAGGTCGACGTGCCGGAGGCGTTCACGCCGTTCGCGTCCGGGGCGGAGGTCTCGCGCAGCGCCGCGGCGGGGCGGCGCAAGCTCGTCACCCGCCTCGACAAGCCGATGCAGTTCGCGGTGGTCACCGCCGGCAAATACGCCGTGGTCGAGGAGACCCGCGACGGCGTCACCTGCCGCGTCGCCACCTACGCCCTGCTCAAGGAGCGGGCGGCACGCGAGCTCCTCGAGAAGTTCTTCTCCGGACGCCAGATGCTCGAGCAGCTCTTCGGCGAGCCGTACCCATTCCACAACTTCTCGATCGTCGAGCTCAACGAATGGGGCTTCGGGCAGGCGCCGCCGGGGATCATGTTCTTCACCCGGGAGTTCTTCACCGCACCGGTCGAGGGCAGGACGCGGGTCTTCTTCGACAACCTGGACGCGCGCTTCCTGCACGAGATCGCCCACGGCTGGTTCGGCAACGTCTCCAAGATGGACGCGCCCGAGGAGAGCTGGCTCGCCGAGAGCTTCGCCGACTACACCGCGGCCCTCGCGCTCTGGCGCCTCAGAGGCGGCGACCGCGGCGCCTACGCCCTCGACGAGATCGTCAAGGGCTGGTACCGCGGCGCGAGCGAGATCGCGCCGGGGGCGAGCCTCTATCTCTCGACCCGGCTCGCCTTCAACGACGAGCGCTCGATCGTCGACTTCTTCCGCCTGCGCTACGCGCGGGGACCGCTGGTCGTCCATGCCCTGAGGCTCGAGCTGCAGCGCCAGAAGGGGAGCGTGGAAGAGGGCGATCGCCACTTCATCGCCCTCCTGCGGTCCTTCCTCCAGCGCACCCGCTACACGTGGGGGACCACGGCCGAGCTGGTGAAGACGCTCGACGAGCTCACCGGCGGCGACTGGCAGCCCTGGTTCGAACGCTACGTCTACGGCACCGAGACCCCACAGATCCCCTCGATCACCGGCTCGACTCCGCCCGCGGCGGGCGGGTAGCTCGCCCGCAACGGAACGCGAAACGCCCGGTCAAGCTCGATCGCCATCGGCGGCCTCCGCGTAGGGTGCGCACCGCGCACCATCCGGTTCCCCCTTTGTCGCTCACTATTCGGGCACATCGCCATCGAGCGAGGGACCCGCGCCACCCGACCAGGATCGTGGGTACAACCCCAACCGGACGTAGCGATGGAAGGTCTAGAAGCGCCAGGCATCGACCTCCGACGCGACACCATGTCGCACGGGATTCCAGTGGATGTAGTCGACGTGCAACATGAGGTCGCGCTCGCTGCGAATGGTGTGCTCCCAGAACCGTCTCTGCCAGAGGCGGCCGTCGCGATGAGGGGTCCTGTCCTTTGATTCCATTCGTAGAGCGCGGGTCGATGCGCGCTTGATCGCGCTCCAACGACCGGAGTAGTCAGCGTCCCCTTCGGGCAACCTCCAGATGCAGTGGAGATGGTCGGGCAACAGAACCCAGGCGACGATGTCGAATGGGTGGCTCGAGCGGACTTCGGCGATTGACTGCCTCAACACGGCGCGAACCGGTTGGGTGCAGAGGATCTCCTGGCGTCCCGCAGCAACGACCGTGAAGAAGTAGGTGCCACCGGCAACACGATTCCGATGTACCTAGGGCACTCCCTATCAAACGGAATCCAGGTCGGCGCACTTGCAGTGAAGTTGCGGTAGGAAGACGGTTCCTAGATCCGGATGGTGCGCGGTGCGCACCCTACTCGGAGCTGGCTGCCGGCGGCGTCGCGTAGACCCGAACCGTGCCCACGTAGCGAACGCGGGCCGTGAACTCGGCACCGGCAGCGCGACCGACGCCCGGCACAATCGCGCACCTCCGTGCGCGCGATGCCCTAGCGCGCGTCCGGCGGCAGCTCGGATCCGTACAGCGTCGCCCGCTCCGGCTGCCACGCCTCGCCGCGCAGCATCGCCGCCGCACCCTCCACCGCCTCGAGGATCTTGATGTACCCGGTGCAGCGGCAGAGGTTGCCGGCGAGCGCCGCGGAGATCTCGTCGCGCGTCGGCCGCGCGTTCTCGGCGAGTAGGGCCTTGGCCGCCATCAGGATGCCGGGCGTGCAGTAACCGCACTGCGCGGCGCCGAGGTCGGCGAAGGTGGCCTG
>Ga0075421_100000412_pt1 | contig 44246 bp, 43 predicted proteins | sample SoiMetdeltSBSDD5_FD_75292 | JGI IMG/M metagenome (GOLD analysis project Ga0075421, IMG submission 75292) | Bulk soil microbial communities from a Populus tree surrounding site in Tennessee, USA - Soil MetaG P. deltoides SBSDD5 | ecosystem: Environmental > Terrestrial > Soil > Tree plantation... | reverse complement strand
ACCTTGCCGAACAGCCGGCCGTCCTTGTGCACGAGCACCGACTTGGCGGCGACGTCGCCCTCCAGATAGCCGAAAACCTCGAGCTGGCGACAGTTGCGCAACTCGCGCACACCGCGGATCACGGTATCCGCTGTGACGATAAGCACGCCGTTCTCAGCCACGCTACTGCCCCGTTTTTTCCTGTGCCCGATGACGATCGCCGGCACGTTGGCTGGCAATTTGGCCCAAATGCAGGCTCCTTGGCTAGGGGGATGCGTCGCCTGTGCGCGAGCCAGCGCGGCGATGCGGGCTGACGCCGGGGCCGGTTCGTGCCAGGGTGGCACAAGAAGCCGACAAGGAAACAGGGAGAGCCGCATGCGCGCCATCGTCGCCTACCTCACCGCCAAGCCGGGCAAGGAAGCGGAGTTCAAGGAGAAGATGACGGCGCAGGCCCAACGCTGCCTCGCCAACGAGCCGGGCTGCCTGCAGTTCGACGTGGCGCAGGACCCCAACAATCCCGCCCGCCTCGTGATGCTCGAGGTCTACAAGGACGAGGCGGCCGTGAAGGCGCACACGGAGAGCCAGCACTACAAGGATTTCCGCCCGGTGGTGAGCGAGCTCCTTGCCGACCGCAAGATCGAGGTGCTCGAGATGGTCTCGGACGGCAAGAGCAAGAGATAGGTTTCAGGGATTAGGGATCAGGGATTAGGGATCAGGACAGCAGCCGCCGATCCCTGGAACCCAATCCCTAATCCCTAATCCCTAATCCCTGAGCGACGCGAAGCGGAGCGGAGCGTGCGGGTCGGCTTCATCGGGCTCGGCGTGATGGGCGGCGCCATGGCCGGGCATCTGGCCAAGGGCGGGCATGCGCTGGCGCTCTACGACCTCGAGCTCGCGGCGGCCAGGAGGGTGGCGCGGCGCCACAAGGGTGCGCGCGCCATGCGCAGCCCACGCGAGGTGGCGGCGGCCTCCGAGGTGGTCTTCACCATGCTGGCGGAGGGTACGGCGGTGCGCGCGTGCGTCTTCGGCGAGGACGGCCTGGCCGCGGGCTTTAACGCGGGCGCGATCCTGGTCGATACGTCGTCCGCAGAGCCGTGGCTCACGCGTGAGACCGCGGACCGCCTCGCCGCGCAGGGCGTGGCCATGGTCGATGCTCCGGTCTCCGGCGCCAAGGAAGGCGCGGTCGGCGCCACCCTCGTCTTCATGTGCGGCGGCGAGGCTGCGGCGCTCGAGCGGGTGCGTCCGCTGCTCGAGTTGATGGGCCGGCACGTCTTCCACCTGGGGCCAGTGGGCAGCGGGCATGCCATGAAGACGGTGAACAACCTCGCCACCGCGCTCACCGTGCTCGGCACCACCGAGGCCATGCTGATCGGCAAGGCGTACGGCTTGTCGCCTTCCGCCATGCTCGACGTGCTCAACGTCTCGACGGGGCGCAGCTTCGTCACCGACGTGAAGTTCGGCCCGCAGGTGATCGAGCGCCGCTTCGACGACGCCTTCCGTCTCGCCCTGATGCTGAAGGACGTGGGCATCGCCAACCGCCTGGCCGACGAGCAGGGCCTCGGCGTGCCCATGAGCGGGCTGGGTGAGCAGCTCTGGCGCGCAGCGGACAGGGCGCTGGGGCCCGGCGCGTGCGTGCTCGACGTGGTGCGCTGGTACGAGCGCGCGACGGGGGTGGAGCTGAAGGATTAGGCACGCACCCGTCATCCCGGTCGGAGCGATGCGCGCCGCAGGCGAGCAGCGCTCCGAACCGGGACCTCGGGAGGTTCGACTCGCTCCTGGAGGTCCCGGATAGCCTCACCCCTGGCCCTGCGGGCCGGGGCTCGGCTTCCGGGATGACGGGTGGCGACGCCTACTCCTTGTAGTCGGGCTCCTGGCGGTCGAGGATGCGCTTCAGGGCTTCGAGGTGGCGCTCGGCGGGGGTGAGGCCCGTGTAGTACTGGACGCCGCCGATGTCGGAGATGGTCTTCGCCACCACCGGCTCGGGCAGCTTCTTCAGGCGCTGTCCCGTCCACATGGCGTAGATCTGCACCTGCGCCGCGCGCTCGATGTAGTAGAGGCGGTCGTAGGCCTCGGCCACCGACTTGCCCACGGTGGTGACGCCGTGGTTGGCCATGAAGAGGATGGTCTTGTCGCCGATCACCCGGGCGAGGCGCTCGCCCTCCGCAGGCTCGAAGGCAGGGCCGGTGTACTCATCGTCGTAGGCGATCTTGCCCATCATGCCGACCTCGGTCTGGCCGATCTCCTTGATGCGCGGGTCCTCCAGCCGGGTCAGCGCGCTGGTGTAGGGCATGTGGGTGTGGAACACGGCGGCGGCCTGCGGCAGCGTCTTGTGGATCGGGGCATGGATGCAGTAGCAGGAGCGCTCCACGTCGCCCGCGCCGCGCTTCACCTTGCCGTCGTCGATGCCGACCTCCATGAACGTGGAGGCCTTCACCTCCGACCAGTGCATGCCGAACGGGATCTGGTAATAGCGATCGGGCCTGCCGGGGACGACCAGGGTGAGGTGGTTGAAGATGCCCTCGTGAAATCCGTGCAGAACAGCCATGCGGTGGGCGGCGGCCAGATCGACGCGGGCTTCCCATTCGGCGTCGCTGCAGTCCGCGCGGGCAACGGGGGAGACTTTGTCCAGCATGGCGGTGTCCTCCTAGACATGGGCCACTGTCGGGGGTGAAGTGGTCTGGCGCCAGCCTAGCAATCGCGGCCCGCGATGCGAAGCCGTCAGGCAGGGCAACACAGTCGGCGCGGTGGCGATAGCCCTTCCGGACGGAGTTGCAGCCCGCGTCCTGCTGCGTCGCCAGCGCGGCGCCCTGGATATGCTAACAGGGTGCGCAACCCCAACGAGCTCGAGAGTGCCCGGGTGACCGATACAGCCTCCACACCTTCCGTCGCGAGGGGCCCCGTGGGCCGGCTCTCGCAATGGCCGGGCGTGCTCCTGATGCTCACCGCCATCTTCTGGGCCGGCAATACCGTGGCGGGCCGGCTGGCCGTCGGGCACGTGTCGCCGATGACGCTGGTGATCCTGCGCTGGACGGTGGTGCTGGCGGTGCTGTGGCCGATCTACGGCGGCCAGGTGCGGGCGCACTGGTCCGAGGTGAGGCCCCGGCTCGGCCGGATCGCTCTCATGGCCTTCCTCGGCTACACGGGCTTCAACGTGCTCTACTATTGGGCGGCGCACACGACGACCGCCATCAACATCGGCATCCTGCAGGGCTCGATCCCCGTGGCGGTGCTGATGGGCGCCTTCTTTATGCACGGCACACGCGCGCGGCTCGTGCAGATCGCGGGCGTGCTCATCACCTCGGTCGGCGTCGTGGTGGTCGCGACCCAGGGCGCGCCGCTGTCGATCCTGGAGATCGACCTCAACCGCGGTGACCTCGCGATGCTGGCAGCCTGCGTGCTCTATGCCTTCTACACGGTGGCCCTCCGCGACCGTCCCAACATGCCGGGCGCGGCGTTCTTCACCCTGCTGGCGCTGATCGCCGCGCTCACCTCGATACCGCCGCTGGTGATCGAAGGGATGATGCTGGGGTTCGCGCTGCCGACCTGGCAGGGGTGGCTCGTCATCCTCTATGTGGCGGTCTTCCCGTCGTGCCTGGCGCAGCTGTGCTATCTGCGCGGCGTCGACCTGATCGGGCCGGGACGCGCCGGCGTGTACGTCAACCTGGTGCCGGTGTTCTCGGCGATCATGGCAGTCCTCCTGATCGACGAGAAGTTCGCGCTCTATCATGGCGTGGCGCTGGCCCTGGTGCTCGGCGGCATCTGGCTGGCGCAGCGCACTGCAGGCCGCTGAGCGGAGCGCAGGTCTGCGCGCACTGCTTACGGATCGGGCAACCATTCTATAGGGCAAGGCTATCGGTCGCTCGCGCGAGTTCATCGCGCGCGCTGCAACCCCTATGCGAACCGGTCCACCTCGCCCCATTTCTCCGGCTCCATTCGCAAATTCCTCGGTATTGGTCATGACCGTGACACGAGCCGCCTCAGTTCAGACGCACTCGGACTTCACATCTGTCGCACGCCGCCGCGGGGGATGGGGGCGGTCGCGATGCAGGACCAGGGGAGGGACTGTCATGCGTAGCGGACTGTCGGCTGCGGCCTGTCTGACCGTGCTGGCAACGGGCATCCTCGCGCCCGGTACGTGCGGCCCGGCAAGGGCCGATTGGGTACCCACCAAGCCCGTCGAGTTCGTCGTGATGGCCGGCAAGGGGGGCGGCGCCGACAACATCGCGCGCTTCATCGCCACCCTGGTGAAAAAGCACAACCTGTTTCCGGTCGAGGCGAGAGTTGTGAACATGCCGGCACAGTCGGGCAGCGAGGCGCTGTCCTACATGAAGAACAATGCCGGCAACGATCACCTGCTGATGTTCACCTTGAACAGCTTCTTCACGGTGCCATTGACCCGACCCAAGCTCGGCGTCGACATCCTCACGTTCACTCCCGTGGCGCGGCTCGGTCTCGATCCATTTCTGCTTTGGGTCCATGCTGATCGGGGCGACATCGGCTCGGTCGGCGACTTTGCAGCGGTGGTCGCCAAGGCCGACACCTGGACGATGGCCGGAACCGGCTCGATGGCCGAGGACGAGCTGCTCACCATCTTTCTGAACTCGGCCCTCCAGCTTCGCATGAAGTACCTGCCGAAGGGTGGCGGCGGCGAGGTGGCTCGCCTGCTGGCGGACGGCACCGTGCAGTCGACCGTCAACAACCCCGGAGAGATCAATACCTATCACAAGGCGCGCCTGGTGAAGCCGCTGGCCATTTTCACGCGGGAGCGGCTGCCGCGCTATCCAGATACGCCGACGTTCTGGGAGCTGGGCCTCGAGATCGAGTACCTGATGCAACGCGGGGTGGCCGGGCCCCCGCGCATGAGCGGCGACGCCGTGGATTATTACTCAGCCGTGTTCGAGCGGGTCTTCAATCTGCCGGAGTGGAAGGACTACCGGGAGAGCAACGCCCTGATGGGGGAGTTCCTCACCGGACCTCCCCTGCGCGAGTACTGGAGCAGCCAGCTCAAGCTCCACAGCTGGATGCTGGACGTCGCCCAGTCGCTGCAGAAGTGAGCAAACGGGGTCAGACCCCTCGCGCCTGAGGTCGAGTTTCATCGCGACGGTCGAGGCGAGGGGTCTGACCCCATTGGCGAGGGGTCTGACCCCTGTTGGCGCACCCGCCCCGGCAGGGCATGAATGCAAGATGCCGCTTCACAAACTCAGCATCGAGGCCGCGGATCTCGATACCGGGCGCGCGCTGGCGCAACGGCTGGAGGAGCTGGATGGCTCCGCAGCGCTGGCGGTGACGCTGTTCGAGGCCGGTGCTCCGCGGTTCCTCGTCGAGGCCTACTACGATGCGGCCCCGCCGATGCAGACCGTCGCGGAGGCGCTGGCGGGCCTTGGGGGCCTGGGGCAGCCGCGGCTCGTGCCGGTGCCGGACGAGAACTGGGTGGCCCTGTCGCAGACGTCGCTGCCGCCGGTGGCCGCCGGGCGGCTCGTCGTGCACGGCAGCCACGACCGCGCGCGCTTCGCCATGCGGCGACGTAGCGTGGAGATCGAGGCGGGCGAGGCCTTCGGCACCGGCTACAACGCGACCACGGCGCTCTGCCTGCACGCGCTGGACGGGCTGGCGAAGCGGCGTGGCTTCGCCTTCGCCCGGGTGCTGGACCTGGGCTGCGGCAGCGGCGTGCTCGCCATCGCGGCGGCGCGGCTGCTGCCGGCGGCGCGGGTGGTGGCCGTCGACAACGATCCGCGCGCCGTCGCCGTCGCCCGTGAGAATGCGCGGCTCAACCGCGTGGCAGCGCGCGTGCGCGTGCTCGAGGCGGTGGGCCTCGCGCATCCGGGCTTGCGCGGCGCGCGGCGGTTCGATCTGGTGCTGGCCAATATCCTCCCCGGACCGCTTGTCGCCCTCGCTCCGGACATGCGCCGCACGATCCGCCCGGCGGGCGTCGTCGTGCTGTCGGGCGTGCTGGACCGTCAGGCGCGGGAGGTGGCGGCGGTGTACCGGAGCGCGGGCTTCAGCGTGGTGCATCGTCTGCAGGCTCAGGGGTGGACGGCGCTTGTCCTCGCGACTCTTTTGCCCTTGCCATCGCGACGGGTCGGTAGGCAGGGTGCCGGTCCGTTAGGTGTCCGAGACCTAGCGTTCCCGTACGTGCGCCGGATCGCAGCCGGCGCACAGGAGGATGACGCCATGGACGCGACCCAGATCCAGGAATTTGCGCGCCGGCTGCGCGAGGCGCACGGCGACCGGGCCACCATCGAGGCCGCGCAGAAGGCCGTGGTCTACGAACGGGCCGGCGACCAGGCCGAGGCGGAGACGTGGCGCCGCATCGAGGCCGCCCTGCTGCGGATGCGTGGCCCACGCCAGAGCTGATGCAGGGTAGGTTGGGTCAAGCGAAACGCAGACCCAACACTCCTCAGTGTAAAAACATGTGTTGGGTCTGCGGCTTCGCCTTGACCCAACCTACGCCAATCGCCGATCACGGGCGCCAGGGACGGCGCTCCTCCGCGCCGGTCGCGGCCCGGTCGGCCGCGTCGGCCTTGGCGATCTCGTGCGCGAGTGCCGCGATCACCTCCTTCACGCCGCGTCCCGAGACCGCCGAGACGAGGTGCGGCTTCTTGCGCGCGGCGGCCCTGAGCTCGGCTGCCTTGGCCGTCAGCGTATCCTCGTCGAGCGCATCGCACTTGGAGAGCGCAACGATCTCCTTCTTCCTGTCGAGGCCGGCGCCATAGGCCTTGAGCTCGGCGCGCACGGTGCGCCAGGCGCCGGCCACGTCCTCGCTCGTGGCGTCGACGAGATGCAGGAGCACGCGGCAGCGCTCGAGATGGCCGAGGAAGCGGGTGCCGAGGCCGGCGCCCTCGTGTGCGCCCTCGATCAGGCCGGGGATGTCGGCCAGCACGAAGTCGCGGGCGGGGTCGCGCACCATGCCGAGGCCGGGGTGCAGCGTGGTGAACGGGTAATCCGCGATCTTGGGCCTGGCCGCGCTGACGGTGGCCAGGAAGGTCGACTTGCCGGCATTGGGCAGGCCGACGAGGCCGGCGTCGGCGATCAGCTTGAGGCGCAGCCACACCGTCAGCTCCTGGGCGGGCAGGCCGGGGTTGGCGTGGCGCGGCGCGCGGTTGGTCGAGGACTTGAAGTGCGCGTTGCCGAAGCCGCCGTTGCCGCCCTGAAGCAGGCGCACGCGTTGGCCCGGCTCGGTGACCTCGGCCAGCACCGTGGCCTGGTCCTCGTCGAGCACCTCCGTGCCCGGCGGCACGGCGATCACCATATCCGCGCCGGCCGCCCCGGCGCGGTTCTGCCCCATGCCGGCCTTGCCCGGCTGCGCTTTGAAGTGCTGGCGGTAGCGGTAGTCGATCAGCGTGTTGAGGTTGGCGACGCACTCGATCCACACGTCGCCGCCCCTGCCGCCGTCGCCGCCGTCGGGCCCCCCGAACTCGATGAACTTCTCGCGCCGGAACGAAACGCAGCCCGCTCCGCCGGCGCCCGAGGCGATGTAGATCTTGGCCTGGTCGAGGAACTTCATGCTCAGGTTTCAGGTTTCAGGTTTCAGGGGCCGGGCATCGATCATTTCACGCGCGCAGTGACGCCGACAAGCCGAGCTACTGAAAACCTGACCCGTGAAACCTGAAACCTGGATCAGGCGGGGCGGCCAGCCAGCCGGTTGAGCCAGGCGCGCCAGCGGGGCGCGCGCGTGGCGATCTCGAGCGGCTGTGAGACGGCGGCCCGCCTGGGCGGCAGCCAATAGGTGACGGCCTCCACATCGCAGCCACGCGCGACGCAAGCGATGGTGCCGCGCCCGACCGGCTCGAAGCCGAGCTTGCGCAGCACCGCCTCGGAAGCCTGGTTGTCCACGAAATGCGAGGAGGTGAAGCCGGGCAGGCGGCGCGCCTCGAAGCCGTAGCGGACGACGGTGCGCGTGGCCTCGGTGGCATAGCCGCAACCCCACCACGGCCGTCCCAGCCAGAAGCCGAGCTCGGCCGCGCCCGAGCGTCGCCGATAGAACCCGGCACCGCCGATCAGCTCGCCGTCCAGCTCGATGGCGAAGCGCACCTCGCCGCGCCCCGGCCTGAGCCAAGCCATGGCCTGGTGCTCGGAGAGCGGATGGGGGATGTCGCTCGTCATGGACGCCACCGCCCAGTCGCCGGCGAGGTGGGCGAAGACCGTCACATCGTTCCGCCGGAAGGGCCGCAGGAGGAGGCGTTCGGTGGTCAGGGTCACCATGCGAGGGGCGCGTCGAGTTTGTCGATCCTGCGATCGCTGCAATGAGCCATCGGGGCACAACAACAGCGCCCATCGGATATCTTCTCGCAAACCTCCACCGGGGCGCAAGCACCCTGCCGGCGCGTTGCTGGATTGCGGTTACTCGGCGGCCGTCTCGGGCGCCGCCGGCTTGATGGAGACGAACACCCGCCCGTTGCGCTTGGTGGCGAACTCGACGCTGCCCTCTTTGAGGGCGAACAGCGTGTGGTCGGTGCCCATCCCGACATTGGCGCCCGGATGCACCTTGGTGCCGCGCTGGCGCACCAGGATGTTGCCGGCGAGGACCTGCTCGCCGCCGTAGCGCTTGACGCCGAGCCTGCGTCCGGCCGTATCGCGGCCGTTGCGCGAGGAGCCGCCCGCCTTCTTGTGTGCCATGGGTCTAGTTCCTTAACCTTGTGCGCGCGCCCGCCGCCCCCAGCCGACCCGCAAGTCGACCCCCTAGTCAGGCGCCGACGATCTCCTTGATGCGAACCAGGGTCTGGTGCTGCCGGTGGCCACGCTTGCGGCGCGAGTTCTTGCGCCGGCGCTTCTTGAAGGCGATGACCTTGCGCGCCCGGCCCTGCTCCACCACCTCCGCGACCACCTTGGCGCCGGCAACGGAGGGCGCGCCGACCTTGGGCTCGCCGTTGCCGCCCACCATCAACACCTCGGTGAATTCCACCTCGGCGCCCTGCTCGCCCGCGATCTTCTCGATGGTCACCACCTCGTCGGCGGCGACACGATATTGCTTGCCGCCCGTCTTGATGACAGCGTACATCTTTGATTTTCCTTGGACTTCGCCGTAGCACAAGCCTGAAGGCAAGCGCCGCGCCACGTTCGCGGCGCACTATTGTCGAAGCACCCCCCCAAAGTCAATGTTGCTGTAGCGGAATAAATCGCCGCCCGGGCCCGTTTTCCCGGTGACCTGCGCAACCCACAAGTAGGTCATCCGGGCAAAGGCGTCTCCCCGTCGAGGCGCCTTTGCCTTCAATCTCCCCGCCACGTCACCGTTCAGCTGCAGCTCCGAGTTGGGTCAGACACCGTTCGCGCTTGGGGTCAGACCCCTTTCGACGAAGCGTCGTTCATGACATGCGGGTTGAGGAAAGGGGGGCTGACCCCATCGCGAGGCTATGTAACGAGGAGCAACAGGCCGGTTACGGCGAGCGCGAGCGTCCAGATCAGGTCGACGTTGAGCCAGGCGTGGCGCAGGACGGCAACCCCCACCCATTCGTAGACGATGCCTGCGGCCACGGCGGCTGCGGCGGCCATCGCTGCGGTGTGGAGGGCAACGGCGGCGATGGCGGCCGCCGCTGGGCCGGGCGCAGCCGCCGCGGCGCCGCCCTGGACGCACAGCGGCATCAGGGCAGGCCAGAGCATGATGCCGGCGCCGTGCGCGCTGGCCATCAGGAACGACCACGCGGCGAGGCCCAGGAGGCCCGTGCGCATGCCGAAGCGCACCCGGTGCCGGTGCCCGAAGCGCCAGTGATAGGCGGCCCATGCAACGAGGACGAGGCCACCCCCCATCCGTACGAGATCGTGCGGGACGAGGACGCCCGCAGCGATCAAAAGGCCCGCCACGCCGGCAATCGACAGGGCGTGGCCGACCGCCAGCGGCACGAGCGCGGCGTAGACGGTGGCGCGGCTCTGGCGATGCAGCCCCAGCGCCACCGCGAACAGCCAGCCCATGGCCGGGTTCAGGCCGTGGAAGGCGCCCAGGCCTGCGAACACCAGCGGTGGCCACGCGTCGGTCATGTCTCGCGCCTGCGCGAAATTGAAATCGTGAAGCGGTGAGATCGTGAAGTCGTGAAATCGACTTCAGGGTCGGCGCCATTCACCACTTCACGATTTCACGAGGCCGGGGTCAGCGCGCCGGTGCTGAACCCGACTGGTCTCACGGATAGCAATAGGAATCCGACGAGCAGTCGCCGCCTTCGAGCCGAACCTGGTGCGGGCGGTGCGGAGCCGGCCACTGCACGAAGAACCTCGGATCGAAGGCGATGCCGCCCTCCGCCTTGGCGTCGAGCTTCACCATCCAGCCCTCGATGCCGGCCGGATAGAACTGCGGGTCGATGGCGCCGTAGAGCGAGTTGGTGAAGTAGACGCGCTTGCCGTCGCGGCTGATCTCCACCATCTGCGGGCCGCCGCTCAAGGCGCCATTCTTGGCGCGCGGATGCGTGGCCTTTGAGACGATGCCGCCGATCCTGACCTTGCCGGTGAGCCTGGGGTTGAACGGGTCGGACACATCGTACTGCTGCAGGTCGCCGGTGCCCCAGCAGGCCACGTAGAGGACCTTGTCGTCCATGGAGAGATCGATGTCGGTGACGAGCGGCGGCACCGCCTTGAAGCCCTTGAGCAGCGGCGGCAGGTCGTCCTCGCTCGCCGGCTCGGCGGGGATCTCGATCACCTTCTTCACCGCCCACTTGTCGCCGTCCCTGTACCAGGTCCAGATCGAGGAGGAGAGGTTCTCCAGACTCACCACGCAGTTGACAAAGCCGTAGGCCTTGGTGGGGTCGTGCGCGGGCCTCAGCTCGAACACCAGCTGGTGCTTGTCGCCGAAGTCGATGGTCTGCAGGTGCTTGCGTCTGTGCAGGTCCCAGAAATGCAGGCGGCGGCCGTACTTGGCGCCGAGCAGCACCTCGGGGATCAGCCCGTTCTCGAAGGTGTCGGGTGTGCCCCATTCGCTGGTGACGAGGGTGTCGTGGCCGAGGTGCCACCAGGCGTCGTAGGCGAAGTGCTGGGGACCGCGGTCCATCTCCCACTGCCCCCGCACGTCGAAGGTCTCGTGGTCCATCAGGAAGATGCCGCCGGGGCCCTTGCCCTCGCGGTTGCCCAGCGCGGCGACGTAGATGCCTTCGGGCCCGCAGTGGACGGTGTGGGGCCGCGTGTAGCCGGCGCGCTCGGCCACCGTCTCGGGCTCGATGACCTTGACGATCTTGGGGTTCCTCGGGTCGGGCTTGGTGTCGAGGATGTGGATGCGCGAGGAGCGCAGGCCCGGCACGATCAGGTAGCGGCGCTCGGCATGGGCGTGCGGCGCATTGGGGCACAGGCAGGACGAGCAGGCGTTCCAGCCGAAGTGGTGCAGCTCGTCCCCCGCGTTGGGCATCGGCACGGAGCCGATGATGTGCGAGTAGTTCTGAGACTTGGGATCGACATCGACCACCGCCAGCGCGTCCGGCACCTTGCGCTCCGGATCGAAGCTGGCGACGTAGGCCAGCGTCTCCGGCGCCGCCTTCATGGCCATGCGCGGGGAGGGGTAGAAGCTGGGATCGGGTGTCCAGGTCGCCATGACCGATATTTCCTTTCTCGAGAGCGAATGCGGGGCCGGTCGCCGGCGCGAATGGCTAGCGGAAATGCAGGCGTAGGCGCTGCACGGAATAGACGCAGTACGCACGAAGGAACCCACCGCGGCGGCGCAGCGACAGGTCCCTTCTAGCACCTTCCCCCTACAATGGGGCAGGCATGTTTTTTCGCGCGCGGTGGATGCGGGGCTCGCCCGGCCGGGAGAGGAAGCTCGCGCCCACCGAATCGTAGGGCGGATTAGGGCGAAGCCCGTAATCCGCCATCTTGGCGTCACTCGGCGGATTACGGCTATCGCCTAATCCGCCCTACACCGCCAGGTTCACGGTGACGTTCTTGCGCTGGGTGAAGCTGTCGAGCATGCCTTCCAGCGAGAACTCGCGGCCGATGCCGGACTGCTTGATGCCGCCGTAGGAGTGGCCGGGGGACTGGCCCAGCCCCTGGTTCACCTGCACCCAGCCCGCCTCGATGGCGTGGGCGGCACGCAAGGCCCGGCCGATGTCGCGTGTCCACACGTAGGCGGCGAGGCCGTAGTGGGTGTCGTTGGCCATGCGGATCGCCTCCGCCTCGTCGGTCCAGCGGATCGCCACCAGCACGGGGCCGAAGATCTCCTCGCGGGCGAGGCGCCAGTCGTTGGCGGCGTTGGCGAACACGGTGGGGATGGCGTAGTAGCCCTGCGACAGCGGCCCCTCCTTGGGCGGCAGGCCGCCGAACAGAAGCTTGGCGCCCGGCTGCCTCAGGCCCTCCTCGACGTAGCCGCACACCTTGCCGAACTGTTTGGCGTTGATGATGGCGCCGATGTCGGAGGTCTCGTCCAGGGGGTTGCCGATTGCGAGCTTCTGGGTCTTCGCGGCGAGCTTGCCCAGGAAGTCGTCGAAGATGTCCGCGTGCAGGAAGAGGCGGGAGCCCGCGGTGCACGACTGGCTCTGGCGCGTGAAGCGCATGCCGGCGATGATGCCGTCCACCACCCAGTCCTCGTTGGCGTCGGGATAGACGATGGAGGGGCTCTTGCCGCCCAGCTCCAGGGACACGGGCACGATGCGGTCGGCCGCGGCGCGCATGATGAGCCTGCCGACCTCGGTGGAGCCGGTGAAGGAGAGCTTGCGCACGCCGGAATGGGCGGAGAGCGCGGCACCCGCCTCCTCGCCGTAGCCGGTGACGACGTTGAGCACGCCCTTGGGCAGGAATTCGCTGGCGATGCGCGCCACCCACAGCACGCCGAGCGGCGCATCCTCGGCCGCCTTGAGGACCAGCGTGTTGCCGGCGACCAGCGCCGGCGCGACCTTCAGGCAGCCGAGCAGCACGGGCGCGTTCCACGGGATGATGGCGCCGACCACGCCGATGGGCTCGCGCCGCGTATAGGAGAGGACGTGCTCGCCGAACGGGATGGTCTCGCCCTTCAATTCGCTGGCGAGGCCGCCGAAGTAGCGCAGGATGTCGGCGGAGAGTCTCGCCTCACCACGCGCCTGGGTGCGGATGGCGTTGCCGGTCTCCTCGGCGATGATGCGCGCCAGCTCCTCCACCCGCGCCTCCACGGCGTCGGCGATCTTCTGCAGGATGCGCCCGCGCTCGCGCGGGGGCACCTTGCTCCAGGCGGGGAAGGCCGTGGCGGCCGCCTTGACGGCGCGGTCGATATCCTGAGGTCCGCCACGCGGCACGCTGGCGACGGTCTGGCGCGTGCCCGGCGCCTCGATGGCGATGGTGCCGCCCGCGGCCGCATCCACCCACGCCCCGTCGATCAGATGCGGCACGTACCTGCCCGCCGCCCCCGCCTCCGCCTTGCTCACCGCCACTGCCATCTCCTGGTCCTCCTTTTTGTCGAGCCGCACTTGCCGGCGAGTTTACTGCAGGACGGCCGAGCGGAGTAGGGCGGATTAGGGCGAAGCCCGTAATCCGCCGTCTTTGCCGCGTCTGGGGTGCATCGGCGGATTACGCGCTATCGCGCTAATCCGCCCTACGTCCTACTCCCTCGCCGCGCTCGCCGAACGTTCCGTCGATGGCGTCCCAGTCGGTCGGGTCGAAACCCGTCGTCATGTCGCGGTGAAACGACGAGAACGGCCAATCCTCGACATTCGCAACGAGGCCGTGCTTGACCGGGTTGAAATAGCAGTAGTGGACGTGACGCATGTAGTCCTTCTCATTGCGGATCAGGTGCTCCCAATAGCGGCGCTGCCAGATGGCGCGCTCGTTCCTCGCTTTGTGCACCTCGGTGCGGGATTCAATGGCCGGCAGCGCCTTGGAAAAGTGCGCCTTGATCAGCCGCCACCGCGTCGGGAAATCGGTGTCCTCCGGCGGCAGCGTCCAGATCGCGTGCATATGGTCGGGGAGCACCACCCACGCATTGATGTCGAACGGCCGCCGCCACTTCACCTTCGCCACCGCGTCGCGCAGCGCATCGATGTGCTCCGTCAGCAGCCGGCTGCGCCGATCCTCCAGGTTGACGGTGAAGAACCAGCACCCACCTTCGACGAACACGCGTCGGTAGTTCGGCATGGCGTGATCCAGGCGGAATATCGTAGGGCGGATTAGGCGCCAGCCGTAATCCGCCGTCAACATCATAATGGGGGCAAACGGCGGATTACGGGCTGCGCCCTAATCCGCCCTACGCGTCAGAGCATGGCATCGGCCAGCTCCGCCATCGTCCCGACCGTGATATCGGGCTGGTACGGTGTGCGCTCGAACGGGCGCTCTCGCCGGTTGACGAAGGCCGTTCTCATCCCGGCCGCCTTCGCGCCGATCACGTCGAACGCATGGTTGGCGACGAACAGGATCTGGTCCATGCGGAGCCCCAGGATCTCCGCGGCTTTGGTGTAGGTCGCTACGTGCGGCTTGAAGGCGTTCGCCTCCGCCACCGAGATGACCCGGTCGAAAGGCACCTTGTGATGTTGCTTCGCGGTCTCCAGCATGTCGGGATCGCCGTTCGACAGCACCACGAGCCGGTATCTCGTCTGCAGCCTCGCAAGCGCCGCGGGCACCTCCGGGAAGCATTCGAGCTTCTCGATCTCCGAGACCAGGCCGCGAACCTCGTCATCCGTGTAGGAGATGCCGCAGCGATCCAGGACATGGCACACCGCCCGGAAGCCGATCTCGCGATACGGCGTGTGCTCCTTATGAAGGAGGGCGTCGATCATCGAGCTTTCGAAGTGGGTCCGGCGCCACCAGGTTACGAACGAGCCCGGATTGCCCTTCCACCCCTTTGCCTCCAGGTAAGGCGCGGCGATCCTGGTCAGCCCGCCCTGCATGTCCACGACCGTGCCGTACTGGTCGAACATGCACACCTTGATCGTGCTTTTCAGAGTCTGGATATCGGCCACCGTCGGCGTTCCTCGAGGACGTAGGGCGGATTAGGCGTCAGCCGTAATCCGCCGTCAACGCCATAGTGGGGTGTGAGCGGCGGATTACGGGCTGCGCCCTAATCCGCCCTACGCCTACTCCGTCCACGGCACGCCGCCGGCGTAGGTGCGGTAGCTCACCGCGGCGAGCCAGCCCGCATCCACGGGCAACAGCACGCCCGTGATGGCCCTGGCCTGATCGGAGGCGAGGAAGGCGATGGCGGCGGCGATGTCGGCGGGCTCCGGCAGATAGGGCAGGGCGTGCACCGCCATCATCTTGCCCATGTCGCGCTCGCCGGAAGCCACCTTGGCGCGCAAGGGCGGCGTCATCACGTAGGTGGGCCCCACGCTGTTGACGCGGATACCGTGGCGGCCGAGCTCGCAGGCGAGGAGCTGGGTCAGGCGCTCGATGGCGGCCTTGCCCATGTTGTAGGCCGGGATCGGCAGCGGCAGCCGGCTGTTGATCGAGCCGATGGTGACGATGGCCCCGGCCTTGCGCGGGATCATCTGGCGGGCGAACGCGCGACAGCAGTGGACGGTGCCGTTGTAGTTCACCTGCCACATGCGGTCGTGCGCGGCCATGTCCATCTCCAGGACGGACTCCGGCTTGGGGATGAGGCCGGCACAGGTGACGAGGATGCCGGCCGGCCCGAGATCCGCCTCGATCCTGGCGGCCACGGCGTCAACCGCCTGCGCATCGGCAACATCGCAGGCATAGAAGCGCGCCGCGCCGCCCATCGACGCTGCCACCGCCTCGCCGGCAGCCACGCTCTGGTCGACTATGGCGATGCTGCGGCCGCCGGCGGCGAGCCGCCGCGCCGTGGCCTCGCCGATGCCGCTCGCTCCGCCGGTTATCACTGCGACTGTGCTCGACATGGGTAAAACGTCTCCTCCTTCGATCGACCGGGGTCCGAATGCAGGTCCTGCGCGCCAGAATGATGGCAAGTCCCTCGCCCGTCGATAGATACGTTGAGGGTCTCGCAAGCGCACAACGCCGCCTGCGCCCTAATCGGGCCACTGTGAGCGTCCAGCGTTGCCCGGCAGCTCATCTCAATGCTGCGCAATCATCCAGTCCCCAGGGGGAGACACTACATGCTCGAGAAGCTCAGAGTGTTGGCTCTGCTCGCTCCGTTCGCGCTCGCCGCACCGGTGAGCGCGCAGGACGTGGCCACGTCGAAATGGGGCCCCAACGACGAGATCGGCGCGGCCAACTACATCACGCCGGAGCTCGTCGTGAAGGCGGCCCAGCTCGTCAAGCTCGGCAAGACCTACCACCTCGGCATCGAGACCAACGCCAAGACCCCGGCCTTCCCGCCGCGCTCCTTCAAGCTCACGATCGTGCAGCCGGGCCAGGCCGGCATCCCCGGGCTGGGCCCGAACAAGACGACCTACAACGACGACATCATCGACGGCTGGGTCGGCATCGGCAGCCAGCTCGACGGTCTCGGCCACATCGGCGTCGAGTACGTCTACTACAACCGCAACAAGGGCGCCGATTTCGCGGATGCAACGGGGCTCAAGAAGCTCGGCATCGAGAAGGTCCCGCCCCTGGTGGCGCGCGGCGTGCTGCTCGACATGGCCGCGCACCTCGGCACCGACGTCGTCAAGGAGGGAACCGCCTTCAACAGCAAGGAGATCGAGGCCGTCGCCAGGAAGCAGGGCGTGGAGATCCGCCAGGGCGACGTGGTGATCTTCCATACCGGCTGGGTCAGCCTGATCGGCAAGGACGACAAGCGCTACAACACCGGCGAGCCGGGCCTCGGCGTCGACGGCGCCAGGTACCTCGTCGGCAAGGGCGTGGTCGCCGTCGGCGCCGACAACTGGGGCCTCGAGGTGCTCCCCTTCGAGGGCAAGACGATCTTCGAGGTGCACCAGATCCTGCTGGCCCACAACGGCACCTACATCCTGGAGAATATGAACACGGCGGCCCTCGCCGCCGACAAGGGCTACGAGTTCCTGTTCGTCCTGGGTGCCCCGCGCATCACCGGCGCGGTGCAGGCCATCATCAACCCGATCGCCATCCGGTGAGGCGCTCGGCCCAACCCGAACGTTCGGCCACGCGCCCGTGGGTTGGCGCTCCAAACAACCCGAGGTGAAGACCCCGGCTCCGCGCGCCCGAACTTGATCCGATCAAGTCCGGACGCTCCGGCCGGGGACGCAAGGGGGAAGCCTCGTCGCATGCGTTCCCGGAAACCGAGGCCCCGACCGCCAGGTCGGGGTAGAGGTTATCCGGGATCTTCCCCGGCCCGTTTCGAGAGCTACTCCCCCGCGCGGCGCGGGCCCGGCGGCGGATGCGCGGCGGCGGCCAGCTCGTCGGCGTAGAGCCGCTGCCAGGCATCCGTCGCGGCGCTGACGAGATAGCCGCTGCGGGCGCCGCGGTAGACCTCGGCGTCCGTGACGCCGGGCGGCAGGACGCCCTCCTCGCCGAGGGCGCGGGCGGCCGCGAGAAGGCGCCGGCGCGTGCGGGTGATCATGATGTCCGACGGCGCCAGGTGCTCCCATTCGTGGTCGACGATTGGGCCCATGCTCTCGGTGATCGCCTGGTCCTGCAGGTGGATGCCGTCGATGCCCGTGTAGATCGCGTTCGAGCGCTGGGCCTCGCGGTCGATCAGCCAGTCGTTGCCCGGATGCGCCGCCATGCGCCAGCGCCCCAGCCAGTCGGTGCTGTTGGGAAGGAGCCTGTTGCCGCGGCTCGTGCCGCCCACCGGCGTGCCGTCCTTGTAGGCGGGCTGCCCCAGCGTCATGGACGACCTGCTCTTCCCCCACCAGAAATAGACGTACATGGTGTGCTCGTCGTCGAGCGGCACCCAGGCGCGCGCGTGCATGTGGCTCTTGAACTCGCCGTTCGGCGCCTGCGTCCAGAACGGAAACAGGAAGTTGGCGAAGCGCCAGTACATCTGGCCCGGCCCGCAGCCCCGATAGCCCGCATACTGCGTGCCCCACGGCGCGTCGCCGAAATGATACTGCGGGTGGCGGCTGACCACGGTGTAGCGCAACGGCTCGTCCTCCGCCAGCTCCTCGATGTCCACGTGGCCGGCGTGGAGGAAGCCGAAATGCGAGGTGTCGATCTCGCCCTCCAGCGCCTGCAGCCAGTTGCACGCGCGCATGACGAAGCCGACACGGATCTCGTCCTCGGGAAGGTCGAGCACCTCGAAGGCCGGCAGCGCCGGGGCTGCGCGCGAGCCCATGTAGACCCAGACGGCGCCGCCGCGCTCCACGGCGGGGTAGGCCCTGGCCCTGACCTTGTGCTTGAAGTCCTGGTGCGGCGGCACGCTCGGCATGTCCACGCAGTTGCCGGCCACGTCGAACTTCCAGCCGTGGTAGACGCAGCGCAGCCCGCCCTCCTCGTTGCGCCCGAGGAACAGGGAGGCGCCGCGGTGCGGGCAGCGATGGTCCATCACCCCCACCCGGCCCGCGCTGTCGCGGAACGCGATCAGCTTCTCGCCCAGGAGCTTGAGGCGCACCGGCGCTCCGTCGCGCTCGAGCTCGGAGGAGAGCGCCGCCGGAATCCAGTAGCAGCGCATCAGCTCGCCCATGACCGTTCCGGGCCCGACGCGCGTGAGCTCGGTGCCTTCTCTGGCCGTCGTCATCCGATCCTCCCCGATCCTGCGCTGCGGGCCTGCACCGCGGCAGTCGTCGCCGCCGAGGCTAGCACACCGGGGCCGGCGCCTCACGCCTGTCCGCTGTGCGGCGAGTGGCGGGCGCAACCAAAGGCGGCGCCCGTGCGTTGAGCCCGCGGGCCGCAAGTCCGGCGTCCGGCGGGACCTGGCCCGGCATGCGGCCCATCAGGGAGAATTCTATGGCGTTTGCGACGGGCGTGCGCGCAGTCACCTTGGCGCTGGCCCTCGGGGTCGCCGGAGCTGCGGCCGCGCAGGCTCCGCAGGCACCCGCCGGGGAGCAGGCGGCGCCGGTGCCCGGCCAGATCGTGACGCAGCCGCCCGAGACCATCCTCGCCAGGGACTTTCTGGGCCAGGCCGTGCTGGCGCCCGACAACTCCAGGCTCGGCGTGGTCACCGATCTGGTGCTCGCCAGGGACGGCCGGAGGGTCGAGGGCGTCGTCGTCGCCATCGGCGGCTTCCTCGGCATCGGCGAGCGCAACATCGCGCTCATGATGGACCGGCTGACGGTCACGCCCGCCCCCGACGGGGGCCTCAAGCTCGTCACTGACATGGCGCAGGAGGAGCTGGCGCGGGCTCCGACCTTCAAGCCGCGCAGGGAGTCCGAGGCCGAGCGCTCCAAGACACCCGAGCCGGGCGACGACCCCCGACGGTAGGCGGATGGGGTGCAGGTGCATCGGGCAGCGCCCCGCCCCGACCCGAGTGTGAGGCGCAACCCAGCAGGCGATGGGCGTCTGATCCCCGCTCCAGCGGAATGCCTCTGCCGCTGCGCCAGAGGGTCGCCTGAGCCCTAGTCGGGCTCGGTTGGGGGGGAAGCCATCCAAGCAGACCTGCCGCTCCTGGGCCTCCCAGGCCGTCTACGCGCGATTCCCGAGATGACACACGCGGATGGCTCGAGGCGACGTACAACCGGGGCAAACCGGGGTCGGACCCCTGGAGACCGAGGTCAGACCCTCGCCGCGAGCGCAGCAGCTGAACCTCGAACGCCGAGGCGAGGGGTCTGACCCCGCCGCCCCGGCCGCCTCAGAACTCCATGTCCAGTTCCTCGAGCTCCATCGGTTCGGCCTTGGCGGCCGCGCTCCACTCGCCCATGGCGGGCCAGTTGAGGATCGTGCGGGTGTAGGCGGCGCACTCGCGGCTGAGCCCGACATCGTAGGTGAGGAAGCGGGTGGCGACCGGGGCGTACATGGCGTCGGCCATGGTGAGGCTGGCGCCGAACAGGTAGGGCCCGCCGTAGGCCGCGAGGCACTGGCTCCAGATCGTCATGATACGGTCGATGTCGGCCTGCGCGCCGGCCCACACCTTGAAGCCCGGGTGGTGCGCCTTCAGGTTCATCGGCAGGGCCGACCGCAGATTGTAGAAGCCGGAATGCATCTCGCCGCAGACCGACCGGCAATGCGCCCGCTTGCTGCGCTCGGAGGGCAGGAGCCCCGCCTGCGGCTTCACCTCGGCGAGATACTCGCCGATGGCGAGCGTGTCCCAGACCTCGACGCCGTCGTGTGTCAGGCACGGCACCAGGAACGACGGCGACAGCTGCAGGAGCTCCGCGCGTGCGGCGGGGTCGTCGAAGGGGACGACCTCCTCGACAACCTCGAGACCTGCGAGCCGGCACATCAGCCATCCGCGCAGGCACCAGGACGAATAGTTCTTGCTGGAGATCGTGAGCAGCGTTTCGGGCATCCGGCCATCGCGTGGTGTGGAAGTTGCATCGCTCCCCGGCGCACGGTGCAACTTCCATTCCATTGCCAGGCACAGCCGGAAACCGCATGCTCTACCTCGCCTATCAGACGCACGCCGACATCATGCTGCCGGTGCGCGCCTGGGCCGAGGCCGGCTTGCGCGCGCTCACGCCGTGGACCAACGGGGACGGCCGCACGCCGCTGCGCAACCTGACCGCGGCCTACGAGCTCCTCGCCCGTGCCAGGCTCACCCATGTGCGCCCCGCCTATGGCATCGATGCGGTGCGGGTCGGCAACCGCGAGGTCGCCGTAACCGAGGAGGCGCTGGCCGCGACGCCGTTCGGGATGCTCTTGCACTTCAGGAAGGACATGGCGGCGCATCAGCCGCGGGTGCTGGTGGTGGCGCCCCTGTCCGGGCACTTCGCCACGCTTCTGCGCAGCCTCGTGCGCACCATGCTGCCGGAGCACGACGTCTGCATCACGGACTGGCACAATGCCCGCGACATCGGCACCGCCGAAGGCCGCTTCGGTTTCGACGAGTACATCGCCCACCTCATCGAGTGGCTGGAGCGGATGGGCCCGGGCACGCACGTCGTCGCCGTATGCCAGCCGTGCGTCCAGGTGCTGGCCGCTGCCGCCGTCATGGCCGAGGCCAGGAGCCCGGCGCAGCCGCGCAGCATGACGTTGATGGCCGGGCCCGTCGATGTCCGCATCAACCCCACCAGGGTCAACGAGCTGGCGACCAGCCGGCCGATCGACTGGTTCGAGCAGAACCTGATTGCCACCGTGCCCGGGCGGTTCGCCGGCACCGGGCGGAAGGTCTATCCGGGCTTCGTGCAGCTCGCCGCCTTCATGTCGATGAACATCGAGCGCCACCGGCGCGCGCATCTGGAGCTCTACGAGGCCCTCGCCAAAGGCGATGCGCGCAAGGTCGCCGCGACGAGGGCGTTCTACGACGAGTACTTCGCGGTCCTCGATCTGACCGCGGAGTTCTACCTGGAGACCGTGGCGATCGTGTTCCAGGAGGCGCTGCTGGCCCAGCGCCGCCTGACCTGGCGCGGCAGGCGTGTGGACCTGGCGGCCATCCACCGCACCGCGCTCCTCACGGTGGAGGGCGAGCACGACGACATCTGTGCGCTCGGGCAGACGGCCGCGGCGCACGACCTCTGTGCGCGCCTCAAGCCCTACATGAAGCGCCATCACATGCAGGCCGGCGTCGGCCACTATGGGGTGTTCAGCGGCAGGCGCTGGGAGCAGCAGGTCTACCCCGCCGTGCGCAATGTGATACTCGCCAACGAATAGGGATCGGGGATCAGGGATTGGGCTTTGGGAGAGTGTCCCGGCCACCCGAAAGCTGACCCCAATCCCCAAGGCCTAATCCCTAGTCCCTGGTCCCTAATCCTGAAACGGGTCTGGTCAGTCGCCAGCGGAACGGTAAGAATAGGGACGGGGCTGCCATCGATTGTCGTCAGCTGCGTTGCAACACGCTTGCCTTCAGTGCCAGGAGCCGACCGATGCGGTCCGGTGCTCACACTTTGAAAGCCACCATGAACCTTTGTTCACGCCACAGCGACGTAAGGGGTGCTGGGCGATCGATCGGGCCCGTTCAATGAACCGAGCGACCGACGATGCCGAGCTCATCCGGCGCATTGCCGCCGGGGACGAGACTGCGCTGCGCGGGCTGTTCGCCCGCCATCAGAGCAGAGTCTACCGCTTCATTCTGCGCCTCGTCGGGAACACGGCGATCGCGGAAGAGGTGACCAACGAGGTGTTCTTGGAGGTGTGGCGCAATGCCGCGAAATTCGAGGGATCATCGGCGGCGGCGACCTGGATGTTGTCGATCGCCCACCACCGGGCCGTCAGCTATCTGCGCAAGCGGCGCGAGGAGGGATGGGACGAGGATGCTGCCGGCTCGCTCCGGGACGGGGGAGACGATCCGGAGGTGGCGGCGCAGAAATCCGACAAGGGTGCAATCCTGCGGGCTTGCCTGGACAAGCTCTCGCCCGAGCACAAGGCGATCGTCGATCTCGTCTACTACCACGAGCTCTCGGTCGCCGAGGCCAGCGAGGTCCTGCAAATCCCAGAGAACACAGTGAAAACGAGGATGTTTTACGCCCGCAAGCGGCTCTCCGAGCTGCTGCAAGCCGCGGGCGTCGATCGAGGCTGGCCATGACCGAACTTACGACAGAAGAGATGGAGCGGGCGGAGATCGAGATGCTGCTGCCCTGGTACGCCACCGGCCGGCTCAGCCGCGCCGACATGGCCAAGGTGGAAAGCTATCTTGCCCGGAACCCGCAGGTGGCGCACCAGCTCGACCTGGTGCGCGACGAACAGGAGCAGACGGTGGCCGCCAACGAGGCCCTCGGCTGGCCGTCCGGGGGCGCGCTCGACCGGCTCATGGCCGGGCTGCCGGGAGCGCCTGCGGGCGGAACGCGGATGACCGCCAGTGCGCTGTTTTTCCAGCACATCCGCGACTTCTTCACGTTCCCTACCGCCGGCGGCGTGCGGTGGGCGGCGGCGGGTGTGGCAGCGCTGGTCGCGGTTCAGGCCGTCGCCATCGCGACGCTGCTCCTCGGCGATCGCGGCGGGAGCTACCAGGTGGCATCGGGCCAGCAGGCCGGCGGCGAGACCGTCTCTGCCCTTGTCGCCTTCACGGACGAGGCGACGGCGAAGAGCATCTCCAGGCTGCTGTCCGAATTCCGCGGAAAGATCGTAGACGGACCCAGGCCGGGAGGGGTATACAAGATCAGGCTGCGTCTGGAGGATCGCTCGCAGGCGGAGGCTCAGTTGAAGCGGCTGGAGGAGCGGCGCGATATCGTCCGCGCCGTGCTGCAGAGCCGGGATTGATCGGGCCGGGTTTGATCGGGCAGGCATTGATCGGCAGGGATTGCGATGGCCACAAAATCGGCGCCACGGGGCTCGGGCGATCATACCAGGCAAGGCCGTCTTCGCGGCGGCGTGGGCCGAATGGGGCTCGGGCTGGCCTGCCTCCTGCTCCTGGCGCTGATCGTCCCCGCTCCGGCCCCGGCTCAGACTCTGGCCCAGACGCTGGTGTCGGGGTTCAAGGCCGACCGCGAGACCACGACGCTGGTCGAGCTGGCGCAGCAACGCACCTACAGGAACAGGTCGTCGGCGCATCGCCACCAGACCTGGAGGAAGCACTCGAAGTCGCACTCGTCGAAGTCGTACTCGTCGTCGCGCTACCACGGCCGCCGATGGACCTCGTCGAGGTACCCGCCGCGCCGTCCGCCGCCGGTCGCGTCGGCCTATCCGCGGCCCGACGCCCACAAGCGTCCACGGCGTCCGCCGGCCGTCTACATTCCGCCCGGAGCGTACGACGATGACGACGACGACGATCCGCCGGGGCCGACCTACCACAATCCGCCTCCGGGGAATAAGCAGGCTCTGCAGCCGCCCGTGCCGCGCCGCGAGGAGCGGGCTCCGCCGGGACGGCAGCTGCAAACGCAGCGCATGGAACGCCAGATCCTCGTGCTGATCGATCAGGGCCGGTCGCCGGCGGTCTCCAGCCAGCTGGCGCAGGCCTACGGGCTGGAGGTGGTGAGCAGCCAGCAGATCGTGCTGCTCAACGCCCGGGCCACGCTGTTCCGTGTGCGCGCGGGTCGCTCGGAGGATGCCGCGCTCGCGGCTCTGCAACGTGACCCGCGGGTTCGCTCGGCGCAGTTCAACATGCGCTATCTGCACAGCGACGACAAACGCGGCGGGCCCGCGGGGATCGACCAGTATGGACCGCGCGCCGTGCGGCTCGCCGATGCCCACCGTCTGGCGCTGGGCCGCAACGTCGTCATCGCCGTCATCGATTCGGCGGTGGACGAAGCGCATCCCGATCTCCAGGGCGCGGTCGTGCAGTCGTTCGATGTCGTGGGCGGGAAGGATGCCGGCGCCGACTTCCACGGCACGGCGGTCGCGGGGATCATCCGCTCGCACGGCGTGGTCGCAGGCGTGGCGCCAAAGGCGTGGATCATGTCGGTTCGCGCCTTCAAGACCAGCAAGGCTGCACAGCCAGAGACGACGACGGCCTACCTCCTCGCCGCGGTCGACCTGGCGGTTACGAAAGGCGCCCGCATCCTCAACATGAGCTTCGTCGGCGGGCGCGACCGGCACCTGCACGAGGTCCTGCAGGCGGCCAACCGCCGGGGCATCATCCTGGTCGCCGCGGCTGGCAACGGCGGACCCAGGGCCGAACCGGCCTTCCCGGCGGCCTATCCGGAGGTGATTGCGGTGACGGCGGTCGACGAGGACGACAACCGCTACGAGCACGCCAATCGCGGCCGCTACATCGCGATTGCCGCCCCGGGCGTCGACATCCTGGCCCCGGTGCAGGGCGGCAAGCACGAGCTGGTGTCGGGCACCTCGTTCGCCACCGCCTATGTCAGCGGCATCGCCGCGCTCCTCCTGGAACGCAACCCCGGCATGGACACGGCCAGCGTTGCGAAGCTGATCGCGGCCGGGGCCGACGACCTCGGACCGGCGGGGCGCGACGACGACTTCGGCGCGGGACGCGTCAATGCGCTGAAGGCCTTGAGATCGATGCGGGAGGTCGCATCCAACTTGCACGGAAGCCAGGATGCCGGCGATCGCCGGCCGCCTCCCGATGCAAACCGGCGGCAGCCGGCGGCGGACCCCCTGCTCCCCTAGCAGATACGCGGGACCGGGCGGACGGGGCGCAAGCCGCAATCCACTGGTCCGCCCCCGGCGCGACCCCGCCGGGACATCGGGCCGGGCTCGCGCGAGGCGGCCGCCTTCAGCCGCCCGACACGCCCTGCGTGTTGACGTAGAGCGCATAGATCGACTGGCTCGACGCCATGAACAGGCGGTTGCGCTTCAAGCCCCCGAAGCAGACGTTGGCGCAGCGCTCCGGCAGCGCGATGCGGCCGATCGGCTTGCCGTCAGGCGCGATCACGAGCACCCCGTCGAGCTCGGGCGAGCCCATGCCCCAGCCGCACCACAGGTTGCCGTCGATGTCGCAGCGCATGCCGTCGGGCGTGCCGCCCGGCCCGGCATCGAACAATACACGCCTGTTGGCGAGCTTCCTGCCCCCGTCGGTCACGTCGCAGGCGAGCATCTTGCGGTTCGGCACCCCGCGGCTCTCGACGATGTAGAGCACCTTCTCGTCGGGCGAGAAGCACAGGCCGTTGGGGCCCAGCACACCCTCCGCCACCACGCTGAGCCGGCCGTTCTCGGGGTCGATGCGGTAGACGTTGGCATCGACCTCGGGCTCGGCCTTGTAGCCCTCGTAGTCGGCCAGGATGCCGAACGTGGGATCGGTGAACCACACCGAGCCGTCCGATTTCACGACCACGTCGTTGGGCGAGTTGAGGCGCTTGCCGTCGAAGCGGTCGGCCAGCACCGTAATCGAGCCGTCGTACTCGGTGCGCACGAGGCGCCGGCCGCCGTGCTCGCAGGTGACGAGCCGGCCCTGGCGGTCGCGCGTGTTGCCGTTGGCGAAATTGGAGGGCTTGCGGAAGGTGCTCACCGCGCCCGTCTCCTCCTCCCACCTCAGGATGCGGTTGTTGGGGATGTCGCTCCACAGCAGGTAGCGCCCATCGCCGTAGTACACGGGCCCCTCGGCCCAGCGGCAGCCGGTGTAGAGGCGCTCCACGCAGGACAGCTTGAGCCAGTACTTCTCGAAGGCTGGATTGAGCGCGACGATGGCCGGGTCGGGATAGCGTGTGGCCTGCTGCCAGCCGTTGGGGAAGGCGGGGACTGGCGGAGTGGATTGGGACATGTCGCGCTCTCGAACGTGAAAAAATGCGGTCTAAGGAGAAAGACGGCCCGACGGCTCAAGCCGTTTCCGTTGCAGCTCTTCTGCTCTTACGGCGCCTTCGGCTAATGAACGCGTCCAGATCGAAGGGCCTCGAAGCCCCGCTTTGCTCGCCCTCGATGATGGCCGCCCGGAGCGCCTCCAGCTTCCTCTCGTGGGCTTCGGGCAACTGGAGACTTGCCGTCTTTTCCCCTCGTCGAAGCTCAGTGATACCAGCTTTTGGCATTCGGGCGCAAAAACCAGCGGCGCGTTCGCTGGGGAGCCCTCGGTGCGGCATCACTCGTTGCGCAATCTGCGCCGGAGGTCCGCCAGCACGCCGGACTGCGCGTTTCGCTCGCCCGGCCTGATCTCGGCGAAGTCGGCCCAATGCCGGCACAAGTCGGCAAAGCGGCGCCGCGCGGCCGGAGGCAGACCGTCCACCTCCTCGCGGGTCAGGGCGCCAAAGAGGGCGGCGATCTTGTCGGCAACGGACATGGTGACGGCTCCTCGATCTGGCTGTCCTCGCACCTCGTATGCAGGCGGTTACGCTGCACACACCAGGTTACGCGCCGGCGGTGGGCGCGTCAATGCGCGACGGTTACAACCGTCGACATGACGCGCCGCAAGAAGAAGCTGGAACCGATGTCGATCCGCCTGGACCCGGACGTGAAGGCGGCCCTGCAGGGCTTCGCCGAGGAGGAGGAGCGCAGCCTCTCCTTTTACGTCAACCGGGTGCTGCGCAAGCACGTGGAGCAGCTCGAAGCCGGGAAGCAGGATACCGAGCCGCAGGAGGCGAGGAAGCAGGAGGGTAAGAAGCGCCCGCCGGACCGATCGTAGGCTGCCCGGCGTTACCTGTATCAGACAACCCCTGGTAGTGCAGAAGTTGCAGGGCTACCCGACAAGCAGCGCCGGTCCCGCATTGCAAGGCTTGGGCTTAGAACGGTGGCTTTCATGCATTAGCGTGGCTCAGCTGCCGCGACAGACCGGAATCGGGTATAGAGGCGGCCGTGCAACTAGGCATGGCATGGGGCGGACTGTAGAGTGCCTGACCACCCCGGCGCACGGGCGGGATCGCATTCGACCGCGATGACCGTCACACAACCGCAATATGACTCTGGCACGGACCAGGGTTGACTGCGCATCTGGGGGGCGGGAGGCCATATGGACGCAATTGCTCACCTGGCCGGAGCCTTCACGATATTCGCCTTCCTGACTCACGTCGCCACCATCCTGATCGCGCGGCGGCGCCTCCGGGTCCCTCCCACGGAATCGTTGCCTGACACGCAGATCCCTCCCGTCACCATCATCCGCCCGGTGTGCGGCGTGGATGCCTACGAGGAGCAGACGCTGGGCTCGACCTTCGAGCTCGACTACCCGCGCTACGAGATCCTGTTCTGCTGCGCCTCGCCCGAGGATCCGGCGGTGGCCTTGGTGCAGCGCCTGATTGCCGAGCATCCGGATGTCAACGCGCGCCTGTTGATCGGCGACGAGCGCCCCACGCAGAACCCCAAGCTCAACAACTGCCTGAAGGGCTGGCACGGCGCGGCCCACGAATGGATCGTGATCGCCGACAGCAACGTGGTAATGCCCCGCGACTACCTCCAGCGCCTGCTGGCGGCCTGGCGCCCGGACACCGGCCTCGTCAGCGCCCCACCCATCGGCCACATGCCGGGTAACGTGTGGGCGGAGCTCGAGTGCGTCTGGCTCAACACCTATCAGGCACGCTGGCAGTACACCGCCGACGCCGGTGGCGGCGGCTTTGCGCAGGGCAAGAACATGCTCTGGCGCCGCAGCGACCTGGAAGCGGCCGGAGGCATCCTGGCGCTCGCGCGCGAGCCCGCCGAGGATGCCGCGGCAACCAAGGTGGTGCGCGGCCTCGGGCTCAAGGTGCGTCTCGCCGACGGCGCCTTCGTGCAGCCGCTCGGCCGGCGCACCGCGGCCCAGGTCTGGGGCCGGCAGGTGCGCTGGGCCCGTCTGCGCCGGGCCACCTTCCCCGGCTTCTTTGCGCTCGAGATACTCTCCGGCCTGGCGGCGCCGCTCGCCTGCTTCGTGTTTGCGGCGTGGGCGCTCGAGATGGAGAGCCTCGACGTTGCGGCAGTGGTGGCCGCCTACGTCGGCGTGTGGATTGCCGCCGAGGCCTGGCTCGCCGCCACGGTCGGCTGGCACTTGAACTGGCGTTCCCCGCTGCTCTGGCTGCTGCGCGAGGCCCTGCTGCCGGTCCTCCTGGTCCAGGCTTGGCTCGGCAAGTCGCTCAGCTGGCGCGGCAACGCCATGACGAGCGCGCGCACCGATGAAGTGGAGCTGCGGCGCGGCGCGCTCGGCTCCTGAGGCACCGTCGCGGCACGCCGGCAACTGCGTTGGTGGGCAATCCTGCCCCCTGGCGCTGCTGTCCGCTGGTAAGGCGGCGCGAGCAGGGTTAGCCTGCGCCGCGCCATAGCCGAGCATCCGAGAGCCCTGCATCCGAGAGCCATGCCTCCGAGAGCCATGCGACCGACAGCCATCCTCCGCCAGCGATGAGCCTTGCCGACGCCCTGCCGAAACGGCCCGTGGCCGTGACGCCGCCGCAAACCGTGGCGCCGCTGGGCTCGCTCGGCATGTTCGCCCTCCTGTTCATGCTCGTGGGCGGCCTTGCCTGGTGGCTCGGCCCCGACCTCGTGCGCGACTGGCGCATCGCGGGCGATGCAACCCAGGCCGCCGACGTGCGCATCGAGAGCCGCCGCTGCCGCTCGCGGCTCGCCGTCTTCAACCTGTGCGATGTCACTGTGATCGATGAGCGCAGCGCCGCCGGGGCCAAGCGCACGTTCTGGTACGTCTTCATCGGCACGGGGGCCGCCGACGGCCTGGCGGCCGTGCAGCCGCTGCGCAGCGCTGCCGATCCAGGCCTCATCTCGACCACGCTCGGCCTGGGGCGGCGCACCGAGCGCTCCCTCACGCTGGCGCTCGCCGTTGCCCTGCTGGCCGCCTGCATCGCCGCCGTCGCGCGCATGGTCCAGCAGAGCCTCAGCAACCTCGGCGCCTTCCGCGGCTTGAGCGGGCAGCGCCTGGTCCCGGTGGTGGTGGACATCGAGCGCAACAACCTGGTGCCGCCGCGGCGCCGCCTGTGGGTCTACCTCTTCGACGATGGAGGCAGGCGCGAGCGGGCGTTCATCGAGCTGCCGTCGAAGCGGCGCCCCCTGTTCACGGATGCCTCGGAGAAACGCGCGCTCGCCTTGCGCGGCGAGCGCGGCGGCATCCCCCTCCTCATCGACGCAGGCCTCGAGTGTCTCGACCTGACGGCGCCCGAGAAGGAGGCCTTCTACGCCGCGTGCCGCCGCGCCTTCGCACGCCCGGACGGCTGAGCGCCGCCCGGCATGCCCCTGAGGGCGCGTCGGGGTGCGGTTCGGCTTGCGCGCCGGCCCGCGCCGTCCTTCAATGCGGGCCGGCCGGAGGGACGGCGTTCGCGCGGACGGGGCAGCCATGGCAGCCAGGGGCAGGGACAAGCTTTCCATCGCCATCGTCGGCGCCGGCATCGGCGGCCTCGCCCTCGCCGCGACCCTGCGGCGGTTCGGGTTCGAGGCGCAGGTCTACGAGCAGGCGCAGCGCTTCGCCCACATCGGCGCCGGTATCCAGATGATGCCGAACTCCATGAAGGTGCTGCGGGAGATCGGCGTGGAGGAGCGCGTGCGCCGCACCTCGTTTGCGCCCTACTCCCACCTCAATCGCATCTGGGACACGGGCGAGGTCACGCGCGAGCTGCCGATGCCGGAGGGCCTCTACGGCGCGCCCTACCTGTGCATGCACCGGGCGGACCTGCACGATGCGCTGCGCTCGGTGCTGCCCGCGGACATCTTCCACCTGGGCCGCAGGCTCGTGGGGCTCGACCACAAGGCGGGCTGCGTGGCCGTCGCGTTCGCCGACGGCAGCCGGGCTGAGGCGGATCTCGTCGTGGGTGCGGACGGCGTCCATTCCGTGGTGCGCGACATCATCGTCGGTCCCGATGCCCCGCTGCACCGGGGGCGCATCGCCTACCGCGCCGTGTTCCCGTCGGAGCTGATGGGAGGCCGCGACATCGGGCCCTCGCGCACCAAGTGGTGGGGCCCCGACCGCCATATCGTCGTCTACTACACCAGGCCCGACCGCAGCGAGGTCTACTTCGTCACCAGCGTGCCGGAGCCCGCGGGATGGGTCACGCGCGAATCGTGGTCGGCCAAGGGCGACGTGCGGGAGCTGCGCGCGGCCTACGACGGCTTCCACGCCGACGTCCGCGCCGTCCTGGACGCATGCCCCGACTGCCACAAATGGGCGATCCTGGAGCGCGAGCCGCTGCCACGGTGGAGCGACGGCCGCGTGGTGCTCCTGGGCGATGCCGCACACCCGATGACACCCTACATGGCGCAGGGCGGGGCCACGGCCATCGAGGACGCGGCGGTGCTGGCGCGCTGCCTCGCCGAGGTCGATGGCGAGGACATCGAAGGCGCGTTGCGGCGCTACGAGGCCCACCGCAAGCCTCGCACCTCCCTCGTCCAGGCCATCTCCAGCGCCAACACCTGGATGAAGGAGGGCAGCTCCGACACCGCCTGGCTCTACGGCTACGATGCGTGGAACGCCAGCCTGGACGAGCCGGCCGATTTTGCTGCGGCGAGCGTTCGCTGAGCCGGCGTTTGTGGACAGGTTTCGGGTTGCTGGGGATGAACGTTCGATGGCAGGCCCGTGCCGACCGACCTGACGACAGGGGGATCGTGCATGCTCCAGAACGTGTCCGAGAGCGAGATCGCTCGCTTCTTCGACTGCTTTGTCGAGGCCTTCGCCGCCTTTGACGGCGTTCTCGTGGGACGCCTCTTCATGGCGCCGGGTGTCGCCCTGAAGCGGGATGGGACGCTGCAGGGGTTTTCCACGCGGCAGGACGTCGAGGCCTACTATCAGGCGGCGCTCGATCGCTATCGCGCATCGGGCTGCCGGTCCTGCCGGTACTCGGACCTCGACGTGCGCTTCCTCAACGACAGCAGCGCGATCGCGACGGCGAGCTGGGACCTGCTGCGAGCGGACGGTTCGGCGATCAACCACTGGCGCCAGGCCTATTTCCTGTCGCGGCTCGGCGGCGAGTGGCGCATCTTCGGCTCCGCCTTCGTCTCGGAGTGAGCCCCGCGACGTGCATCGTTGCGCGCCGCCGATTCCCGGCATTTGGCAGGGCTCGGGTACCTGCCTAGAATGCGGGTATCAGACAGGTGGGCCACGTCAAGGGCCGACGACAGGATGGGGGAGGCAACAATGGGAAGCTCGGCCAGGGCGGTAACGACAGGGCTGTTCGCGGCGGCGCTGCTCGTGCTGGCAACGGCACTCGGCACGGCCTGGGGGCAAGGCTACCCTAACCAGCCGATCCGCTTCGTGGTGGCATTCGGCCCCGGCGGCGTCGGCGATACCACCGCCCGGCTGGTGGCGGAGAAGCTCGGCGAGAAGCTCGGCCAGCGCGTGGTGGTGGAGAACAATCCCGGCGGCGGCGGCATCGCCGCGGCGCGCGCGGTCCTGTCCGCCCCGGCCGACGGGCACACGCTGGCGCTGCTCACCAACGGCACCTCGATCAGCGTCAGCCTGTTCAAGAACCTGACCTTCGACCCGCTCGCCGATTTCGTGCCGGTCTCCAAGCTCGGCGCCTTCGAGTTCTTCATCGCCGTCGGCGCCAGCTCGCCCTACCGCACGCTGGCCGACCTCGTCGCCGCGGCGCGCGCCGATCCGAAGAAGCTCAACGTCGGCACCGTCAATCCCGGGAGCACCCAGCATCTCTCGGCCATGCTTTTGAAGTCGACGGCGGGCATCGAGTTCCAGTGGGTTCCCTTCCGCAACTCGGGCGACCTGCTGGTGGCGCTGCTGCGCGGCGATGTCGACGCGGCCGTCGATGCCTACGCGGCCATCAGGGGCAACCTCGACGACGGCAAGGTGCGGGCGCTCGCCACCTCCGCCGGCAAGCGTTTCGCGCTGCTGCCCGACGTTCCGACGGCCAAGGAGGCCGGGGCCGGCGAGTACGAGACGACAGCCTGGAACGGCCTGTTCGTGAAGGCCGGCACCCCGCCCGACATCGTCGCCAAGCTCAACAAGGCGACCGCCGAGGTGCTCTCCGACCCCGCTTTGAAGGAGCGCCTCTTGCAGATGGGCATCGTGGCCGACCCTACTTCGCCCGAGGGGATGACGACCTTCTTCAAGGCCGACATCGCCAAATGGGCCGACGTGATCGACAAGCACAAGATCGAGAAGCGGTAGCGCCTGTCAGGCGCCACTGACGGGTCGCGTGCCACAGTTGCGACCGGATTCCCCTCCCCCTTGCGGGGAGGGGCTAGGGGTGGGGGTCCTCCCGACCCCTGAACATCAGGGGCGGCGCCATGTGGGACCTGCAGACGCAGTACAAGGATTCCGCCAACCTCGACGCGCGTACCGCGATCTACCGGTTCGCGACGGGAGGTGGGTTCGGCCCGCCTCAGGTCCTGGACCTCATGCTCGCGACCATTCCGGCCGATGCCGACGTTCTGGAGGTCGGCTGCGGGCCGGGCTGGATGTGGCGGAGGCATCTCGATCGGGTGCCGGGGTCGTGGCGCGTCCTCCTCACGGACCTGACGCCCGGCATGGTCGAGGAGGCCTCCGCTGCGCTCGGCGGCGACGGGAGGTTCAGCGCGCGCCGGATGGATGTGCAGGCGCTCGATCTGCCCGACAGCAACTTCGATGCCGTGGTCGCCAACTGGATGCTCTACCACGTCGAGGACCGTCCGCGCGCCTTTGCGGAGACCCGCCGCGTGCTCAAGCCGGGCGGCGTCCTGCTCGCGGCCACCAACGGCGATCGGCATGTCGGGGAGATCGACGCCTTGGTCAACGAGTACCTCGGCGACGCGTCGCCGGTGAAGGGCGGGCTTGCCTTCTCGCTGGAGAACAGTGCGGCCCAGCTCGGCCCGTTCTTCGACGACATTGCCGTGCACCAAAGGCGCAGCAGCCTCCGCATCACCGAGACGGAATCGGTCGTGGGGTACGTGCTCTCATTCGACGAGGCGAAGCAGGCGATTGTCGGCGACCGGCTCGGCGAACTGCGCCGGCGCGTGCAGGACGAGATTGGCGCGGCCGGCGCATTCGTCGTGCGAACCCACTCGGGGCTGTTCATCGCCAGAAGGGCATGACTGCCCTTCCTCGGGCTGCCTGGAGGCCGAGGAGGAATCCGTGCATCCTGGTATGGTGTCATGCCGGGGCTTGTCCCCGGCATCCAGCCGACAGTGAGGGGCAGCGCAAGCGGCTGGATGGATTCCGGCGACAAGCGCCGGAATGACAAGGTGTACGAAGCGTCGGAGCTGCTCCGAGTACACCGCTACCCCGGGCAGGAGTGCATGCGAACCATCAACGTCCTCACCATCACGCGCCTCGGCGACGCGGAGCGCGCCAGGATCGAGGCCATCGACCCGGCGATCAGGCTGACCGATGCCGGCGGGTGGTTCGACGGCGAGATCCGGGAGACCTGGCCGGCGTTCGCCTCGCAGCGCTACCTCGGCCGCAACGCCAACGGGGCGGGGACGCGTGAGGAGCGCGACCGGCTGCTGGCCGAGGCCGAGGTGATCCTGGGCAGCTGGCCGTTCCCGCTCGATCTGCGCTCGCGCGCACCGAGGCTCCAGTGGTTCCATCAGCGGCCCGCGGGCGCCAGCAACCTGAAGCTCGGCGACCTCTGGGGCAGCGACGTGGTGGTCACCACCGCGCGCGGCCTGGGCAACGTTCTGGCGATGGCGGAGTACACTATCGGCGCCATCCTCTACTTCGCCAAGGGCCTCAACCGCGCGGGCCTCGACCGTGACGCCGAGGCGTTCGACTTCCGTGCCTACCGGCCGCTGCAGATCGAGGGCAAGACGCTGTGCGTGGTCGGCGCGGGCGGCATCGGCCACGAGGTCGGCCGGCTCGCCGCCGCGCTCGGCATGCGCATCGTCGGCACCCGGCGCAGCCCGCGTCCCGGCGACACGCTGCCCCACGGGTTCAGCGAGCTGGCGGGCCCGGCCGAGCTCGACCGCCTGCTGGGCGAGAGCCACTTCGTCGCCGTCTGCTGCCAATGGACGCCCGAGACCACCCGCCTTTTCAACGACGAGCGCTTTGCCGCCATGCGGCCGGGCAGCGTGATCGTCAACGTGGCGCGCGGTGAGATCATCGACGAGGAGGCCCTGATCTCTGCCCTGCAGCGCGAGCATCTGCGCGGCGCCGCGCTCGATGTCTACGTGGGTGAGTTCGAGGGCCCGCCAGACGCACGCTTGTGGTCGGACCCGCGCGTGCTCATCACCCCGCACATCTGCTCCGCCACCGACGAGGACCGCCATCGCGGCGTCGAATTGTTCTGTGACAATCTCGCCGCCTACGTCGCCGGCAAGCCTCTGCAGAACGTCGTCGACTGGAAGCGCGGCTACTGAGGCAGGCGCAGGCTGGAGCCGGAGATAACGTATGGCCGTTCACGCGCGAAGGACCGGATGGGTGCGCAAGGCCATGCTGGCCGGGCTGGCGCTGGTGGCGGGAGCATCCCTCGCGCTGGCCCAGCGCGATGCCATGGAGGATTGCCTCCGCAACAACGACCCCGACACCAAGATCCGGGGATGCACTACCGTCATCGATCGCGATCCGGGGGCCGTCTGGGCCTATGTCAGCCGCGGCACCACCTACATCGGCAAGAGCGAGTACGAGCCGGCCATCCGCGATCTCACCATCGCGATCGACCTCAGCCCGCCGAGCGCCGGCAACTCCTTGGCCGGCAGCTACAACAACCGTGCATGGGCCTACCTCAAGGCCGGCAAGGCGGCGCAAGGCCTGCCCGATGCCGAGCGCTCGCTGCAGCTCAATCCCGACAATACGCACGCGCTGGACACCCGCGGCCACATCCTCGAGGCGCTGGGCCGGCGCGAGGAGGCCATCGCCGATTTCCGCCGGGTGCTGGCGCTCAACCCCAACGATGCCAACGCGCCGGAGGCGCGCAAGGCGCTGGAGCGGCTCGGCGCGCAGCCGTAGGGTGCAATAAGGCGACAGCCGCATTGCACCGACTACGCCATCGAACCCGAGAAGACCGGTGCAATACGGGCTGACGCCCTGTTGCACCCCTACAGTTTGGCTACGGTTTGGCCAGCACGCCTCCGGTTACGGGAGCGGGAACGCCGGTGGTCCCGGGGAAGGTGATCGGCAGACCCTTCAGCGCGCGCACGGCCAGGTAGGCCCAGGCCTCGGCCTCCACGGCGTCGCCGTCGCAGCCGGCAGCCTCGGCGGGGGCCACGGCGCTCTCGACGCTCGCGGCGATCATGGTCATGAGGGTCTTGTTGCGGCGCCCGCCGCCGCAGATCACCCACAGCCGCGGCTCCTCGGGGAAGTGCGCACGCGCCCGGGCGATGCCGGCGGCGGTAAAGGCGGTGAGCGTAGCCGCACCGTCCGCCACGGAGAGGTGCCGGACAGGGTCGATGGCGAAGGCGTTGCGGTCGAGCGACTTGGGCGGCACGCGTCCGAAGTAGGGGCTCATGAGCAGCGCGTTGAGCGCGTCCTCGTCCACCTTGCCGTCCGCGGCGGCCCGGCCGCCGGCATCCACCGCCGTGCCGGTGTGGCGCAGCATCCAGTCGTCGATCAGCGCGTTGCCGGGCCCCGTGTCGAAGGCGATGAGCGAGCCGTCGCGCCCGATCCAGGTGACGTTGGCGACCCCCCCGATGTTGACCACGGCCACCGGCCGCTCGGGCAGCCGCGCCGCCACCGCCCGATGGTATACCGGCACCAGCGGCGCACCCTGGCCGCCGGCTGCGGCATCGGCGGCGCGCAGGTCCCAGACCACGTCGATGCCGGTCAGCGTCGCCAGGCGTCTCCCGTCGCCGAGCTGCACCGTCAGCGTGCGCACGTCATGCGCGGCCTCGGGCTCGCCTGGCGATACCTTGTGCAGCACCGTCTGACCGTGGAAGCCGACCACATCGACGGCATCAGGCGCGATCCGCTGCCCGGCCAGGAATTTCTCGACCGCGGCGGCGTGGCGCTCGGTCAGCTCGCGCTCGACATCGGCGAGGCAGCCGGGCCGCGCGTTGCGGTCGGTGAGGCCGCGTGCGTCGTCGAGGGCGGCGGCGAGGCGGGCCCGGAAATCCGGCTCGTAGGCGAACGTGGCGAAGGGACCTCGCGCCACCCGCTCCTCCCCGTCCGTGTCGATCAGGGCCACGTCGATGCCGTCCATGGAGGTGCCGCTCATCAGCCCGACGGCGCGCAGCATCCTGCTCATCGTGCACCCTCGGGCTTGCTCACGGGCCGCTTCCTCGTGCATGTTCCGCCATCCTCGCCAGACCCTAGCCGCGTTCGCGGCTTCGCTCAAACCACGGGCTGCCGTCCATGGCCAAGTTCAAGTCCGATTTTCTCAATGTGCTCGACGAGCGCGGCTTCATCCACCAGGCGTCGGACCTCGAGGGGCTGGACGCGCTCGCCGCAAAGGGCGCGGCCATCGGCTACATCGGCTTCGACTGCACGGCGCCGTCCTTCCACGTCGGCAACATGATCGTTTTGACGATGCTCGCCTGGCTGCAGCGCACCGGCAACAAGCCGATCGTGCTGATGGGGGGCGGCACCACGCGCGTCGGCGATCCCTCCGGCAAGGACGAGACGCGCAGGATTCTGCCCATCGAGCAGATCGAGGCCAACAAGGCCAGCATGCAGCGCGCCTGCGCCAAGCTTATGACGTTCGGAGAAGGCCGCACCGACGCCCTCATGCTCGACAATGCGGAGTGGCTGACCAGGCTCAACTACATCGAGATGCTGCGCGACGTCGGCCGGCACTTCTCGGTCAACCGCATGCTGACGCTGGACTCGGTCAAGAGCCGGCTCGAGCGCGACCAGGAGATGAGCTTCATCGAGTTCAACTACCAGGTGCTGCAGGCCTACGACTTCGTGGTGCTGGCCAGGGAGCGCGGCTGCAACCTGCAGATGGGCGCCTCCGACCAGTGGGGCAACATCGTCACCGGCATCGACCTCGGGCGGCGCATGGGCACGCACCAGCTCTATGCGCTCACCACGCCGCTGCTCACGACGGCGTCGGGCGCGAAGATGGGAAAGAGCGTCGCCGGGGCGGTGTGGCTCAACGAGGACATGCTGGGCGCCTACGACTTCTGGCAATACTGGCGCAATGTGGAGGACGCGGACGTAGGCCGCTTCCTGAAGCTGTTCACCACGCTGCCGATGGACGAGATCGGCAAGCTTGCCGCGCTGCAGGGCGCCGAGATCAACGACGCCAAGAAGGTGCTGGCCACCGAGGTCACGTCGATGCTGCACGGCCGCGACAAGGCGGTGCAGGCCGCCCGCACGGCCCAGGAGACCTTCGAACTGGGTGCCCTCTCCCAGGACCTCCCCAGCGTGGAGATCGCTGCCAGCGAGCTGGCGGCAGGCCTCGGCGTCCTGGCGGCGTTCGTGAAGGCCGGCCTCGTCAAGTCCAACGGCGAGGCGCGCCGCCAGATCGCCGGCGGTGGCCTGCGCGTCAACGACGCCGCCGTGGCGGACGAGAAGGCGCAACTCACCGAGGCGGACCTCGCCGGCGGCGTGATCAAGCTGTCGCTGGGCAAGAAGCGCCACGTTCTGTTGCGGCCGGTGTGAGGCTTACATCCATGAGACGCCCGTGGCTGGTTGCTCTCGCAGCTGCCCAAGCGTTCGGGGGCGTCATGGTGGACGCCACTGCTGAGGATCCGGTTTCGGAGCCGCCACTGGTGCCCGAGGTCGAGAGCGCGATGGCTGAAGGCGCGCCTCTCGTAGAGGAGTGCCGAGCGATCTTGAAGAAATCCGTGGATGGGGACCGATGGCAAGTGGGCCCGTCGCTTATCGCGAACAGCGACAAGTGGGGTGTTGTTTATCGCGCAGATTTCAAAATACCTGGTCCAGATCTTTCGCCTCTGATCAATCGATTCGTGTGCTGGCGGACGACCGGCGGTCACATCAGGATCATGATGGCTGTTGGCCAGGGTATTGCGGCCCTGGACGGCACAAAGTAGCAAAACGTAGGGTGCAATAAGCCGAAGGCGCGTTGCACCGACTCACCGGTAAGATGCGGTGCAATGCGGCTATCGCCTTATTGCACCCTACCTCTGGGTCTCGAGCCTGCGCAGCACCTGGGGCAGCGTCTCCGGCAGGTCCTCCGCGATCAGGCCGAGGCCGAAGGCGGTGGCCGCCTCCCCGTGCAGCCACACGGCCGCGCAGGCGGCCTCGAAGGCCGGCATGCGCTGCGCCAGGAGGCCCGTGACCAGGCCTGCGAGCACGTCGCCGGAGCCGGCGGTGGCGAGCCAGGGCGGGGCGTTGTCGTTGATCGCCGCCCTGCCGTCCGGTGCGGCGATCACCGTATCGGGCCCTTTCAGCACCACCACGGCGCCGCTGGCCGCGGCGGCGGCGCGCGCCCGCTCCAGCTTCGAGCCGCTCTGCAACTCCGGCAGCTCCCCGAACAGGCGCTTGAACTCGCCCTCGTGCGGCGTCAGCACCACGGGCGCTGAGCGCGCCGCGATGGCCGCGAACACGGTGTCGCGGCCGGCTTCCGGCTCGGCGCTGCGCATCAGGAAGCCGAGGCCCGCCGCCTTGACCGCTGCCTCCCCCGGTGCGAACGAGGTCAGCGCGTCGGCGTCGAGCACGGCCGCTGCCGCGGACCTGAGCACCGTCAGGACGGTCGCCGCGGTCTGCACCCCGACACCCGTACCAGGGCCGATCAGGACGGCGTTGTGGCGCTCGTCCGCGAGCAATTCGGCGAGCGCACCGTCGGAGGTCAGGGCGCGCACCATCACGGCGGTCGCATGCGTGGCGTTGACTGCCGTGGCAGCGGCGCTGCCGGCCAGTGTCACGAGCCCCGCGCCGATGCGCAGGGCGGCGCGGGCCCCGAGCCGGGCGGCGCCCGTGGCGTCGGGCGGGCCGGAGAGCACCACTGCGTGGCCGCGCGTGTACTTGTGGCCCTCGATGCGCGGCCAGGGGAAGTGCGCGGCCCATAGCGGGGTGCCGTTGCGGCGGGTGCGGGGGGCGATCTCGGCGAGCACGCCGGCGGGGATGCCGATGTCGGCGAGGACGACCCTTCCGCACCGCGCCCGCCCGGGCATCAGCACATGGCCCGGCTTGAGCCGGAAGAAGGTGACGGTCCGGGTGGCCTGCACGACCGGCCCTGGGGCGTGGCCGGTGGTGCCGTCGAGCCCGCTCGGGACGTCGACGGCGATCACCGGCTTGCCGGCTGCATGGGCGGCATTGATGGCTGCAACCGTCTCGGCGGCGGTGCCTGCGAGCGGGCGCGCGAGGCCGGCGCCGAACATCGCGTCGACGATCAGGTCCGCGCCGTCGACCGTTGCGGGAGCGAGCGGCTCGACTGCACCCTCCCACGCCCGCGCCATCTCCGCGGCATCGCCCTTCAGCTCTGCGGGCCCGCCCAGGAGGCCGATACGCACGCTGCAGCCCCGCTGGCGCAGCAGGCGCGCGGCCACGAAGCCATCGCCGCCGTTGTTGCCGGGCCCGCATGCCACCGCCACCTCGGCGCCGCCGTGCAGCAGCTCTGCCGCCGCATCGGCGACGGCACGGCCGGCGGCTTCCATCAGCGCGCGGCCGGCGACGCCGCCGGCAACCGCCAGGCGGTCGGCGCGGCCCATCTCCTCGACGGTCAGCAGCTCGTCGGACAAGGCCCTGCCTCCACAGTCGGCAGCTGGAACTTCACGCAAGTGGCACATATCATGCCCCTGCCGGCTGAAGTGCGCCAATGCCGCGAAAAACGAGGAAAACGGTGCCCCTCAGACGGTGCCGCAGGATGCTAACGACTTGTGCAGTTGCCCATTCTTTGAGCAAATTCCGCAGTTGCTCATGAGCAATGCTGCGCTGTAGAGATGATTTGGTTGGAACGAATTTCGACGGCTTTGGGCCGTGGCGCCTGCCTTGGCACGCAGCCTGCTTCATCGTTTGCAGCCCGATGTCGGGAGGTGAAGGGACGAATGAAAAAGATCGAGGCCATCATCAAGCCCTTCAAGCTCGACGAAGTGAAGGAGGCGCTGCAGGAGATTGGCCTGCAGGGCATCACCGTCATCGAGGCCAAGGGGTTCGGCCGGCAAAAGGGCCACACGGAGCTTTATCGGGGCGCGGAATACGTGGTCGATTTCCTGCCGAAGGTGAAGATCGAGGTGGTGCTGGCCGACGAGTTGCTGCCCAAGGCCCTGGAAGCGATCCAGAAGGCTGCGAAAACGGGTCGCATTGGCGATGGCAAGATATTCATTTCCACCGTCGAGGAAGCGATTCGCATTCGCACTGGTGAGACCGGGACCGACGCGATTTGAGGGAACGGGGCGCCTGACAGTTCGCTTGCGCCTCCGGGCGGGTGGCTCGAGCCGGGACCGCCGCAACCACATCAACGAACACGGCTGAGTGAAGGACAGGGGAAATAGGATGGCAGACAGACCGAAGAACGTTGGCGACGTGCTGAAGCTGATGAAGGACAGGGAAGTGAAGTTCCTCGACCTTCGCTTCACCGACACCAAGGGCAAAGTGCAGCACGTCACGGCCGACGGGTCGGTGGTCAACGAAGGCATGTTTGCCGACGGCTACCCCTTTGACGGCTCCTCGATCGCCGGCTGGAAGAGCATCGAGGCCTCCGACATGATCCTGATGCCCGATGCCACCACGGCGCATCTCGATCCGTTCTTCGCCCAGACCACGATGGCGATCTATTGCGACACGCTGGAGCCCACCACCGGCGAGATGTACGAGCGCGATCCGCGCTCGATCGCCAAGCGCGCCGAGGCCTACCTGAAGCAGACCGGCGTCGGCGACACGGCGGTATTCGGTCCCGAGGCGGAGTTCTTCATCTTCGACGACATCCGCTACACCGTCGATCCCTATAACACGGGCTTCAGGCTCGACTCGGCGGAGCTGCCCTCCAACTCCGGCACCGACTACGAGATGGGCAACCTCGGGCACCGTCCGCGCACCAAGGGCGGCTACTTCCCGGTGCCGCCGGTCGACAGCGCCCAGGACATCCGCTCCGAGATGCTTTCGGTGATGGCGGAGATGGGCGTCGTGGTCGAGAAGCACCACCACGAGGTGGCCTCCGCCCAGCACGAGCTCGGCATCAGGTTCCAGCCGATCGTGCAGTCCGCCGACAACATGCAGACTTACAAGTACGTCATCCACAACGTGGCCCAGGCCTACGGCAAGACCGCCTGCTTCATGCCCAAGCCCGTCTACGGCGACAACGGCTCGGGCATGCACGTGCACCAGTCGATCTGGAAGGGTTCCACCCCGGTGTTCGCCGGCAACAAGTACGCGGATCTTTCGGAGACCTGCCTCTTCTACATCGGCGGCATCCTCAAGCACGCCAAGACCATCAATGCCTTCACCAACCCGACCACCAACTCCTACAAGCGTCTGGTGCCGGGCTACGAGGCGCCGGTGCTCCTCGCCTACTCGGTGCGCAACCGCTCGGCCTCCTGCCGCATCCCGGTGGCGACGAGTCCGAAGGCCAAGCGCGTCGAGGTGCGCTTCCCCGACCCGGCCGCCAACCCGTATCTGGGCTTCGCCGCCATGCTGATGGCCGGTCTCGACGGCATCCAGAACAAGACCCACCCCGGCGAGGCGGTCGACAAGAACCTGTACGACTTGCCGCCGGCGGAGCTTTCCAAGATCCCGACGGTGTGCGGCAGCCTGCGCGAGGCGCTCGAGAACCTCGACAGGAACCGCGAGTTCCTCAAGAAGGGCGGCGTGTTCACCGACGACATGATCGACGCCTACCTCGAGCTCAAGATGGCCGAGGTGCAGCGCTTCGAGATGACGCCGCACCCGGTCGAGTTCGACATGTACTACTCGGTGTAGCGGCGGCTTCCCCGGTTTGGAAAGGGGCCGGACCCACGCGGGTCCGGCCGTAGTTTTTTGGCGTGCGCCCGACCTCGGCGGGCTCGACCCGCGCTACTTCGGGTCGCCGGATCTTGTCGGGTCCTGGCGGAGCGGTCCGGCGCGCAGCGACATGAGGTCGACCCAGTTGCGGCGCCATTGCTCGGCCACCTGCACCCACAGCTTGAAAGGCACGAGCGCCATCTCGCTCAGGCGCGCCATGTCCGACATGGGATCTGCAAAGGGCGAGCTGCCGGGCAGCGGCGCGCGCGGCCGCACGGCGTGCGCGATGCCCGAAACGTCGTGCACAGACTTGAGCTGCTGCTCCCAGGCGTCCATGATCTGGTCGATCATTTGGGTCTGCGCCTGGGCGGTCTTGAGCAGCGGCTCCCTGGCCGCGGCGATCACGGGCTCCGGCCAGCCGATCGCCCGCTGCGCCGCCGCCATCTGATCGACCGCCGTCGCGAGGCAGCGCTGGTTCGCGGCCGATATCTCGTCGCGCCACTGCGCCAGGGCGTCGAATGCGCCCGCCACCGCCCGGCGGGCGTCTCTGCTCGACGCGGTCTGGTTGGGTGGTTCCGAGCTGCTCTTCTGGTTGGATAGTTCCGAGGTGCTCATCATGACCGGGCCTCGTTCCCTTTGTTGCGCTGCGCCCGCGATAACAGGGGGCTTGCGGCCAGGTATATCAGGAGGAACCCTGAAAGCCGGGTTCCCCTACCCGTCATCCCAGCTTCCACCCGTCATCCCGGACGGAGCGATGCGAGCGCTTGCGCGAGCAGTGCTCCGATCCGGGACCTCGTGAGGCAGACGCCGACTCGTTCCGGGAGGTCCCGGAGAGCCTCGCCTGCGGCTCGGCTTCCGGGATGACGGGTGGGACGCAAGGATGGCGGATGGCGCAGCTCACGCCGGGGGCCAGCTGGCCCGCGTGCGCAGCGCCAGCGCCGCCTCGCGCGCCTCGCGCAGGACCTGGGCGTGGTCGAGGGCGGTGAACCGGCCTGCCTGGCGCAGGATGCGCCCGTCCACGATCACGGTGTCGATGTTGCCCGGCTGCGCGCGCGACACCAGGGCCTCGTAGGGATCGCCGAGGGGTGTCATGTTGATGTCGGCGGTGCGCACCAGCACGATGTCGGCGCGCTTGCCGGGCGTGAGCGAGCCGGTGCGTCCGGCGATGCCGAGGTCGACTGCGCCGTCGAGGGTGGCGAGCTGCACCAGGCGCTTCAGCGTGAGGGGAATCTTGGCGCCGATGCGGTGCTCGTGCAGCGCGAACAGAATGCGCATGCCGACGAACGGATCGCAGTTGTAGTTGGTGGTGTGGTCGGTCGACAGGCTGACCTTGACGCCGGCTTCCAGGAGCTCGCCGAGCTGGATGACGCCGACGCTCTGCGGGCGGCGGGCCTCTCCCGTGGGCGAGGTGGAGTAGCTGGCGCCGCGCGCCTTCAGGATGTTGCGTTCCTCCGCCGTGGTGAGCAGCGGATGGACGAGCTGCACGTCGGGGCCCAGAAGGCCGGCTTGCTCCAGCGCCATGATCGGGCTGGCACCGGAGGTGTGCATGGTGATCGGCAGTCCGAGCGCGCGCGCTCCACCCCAGTCCTGCCTGAGCATGTCGATGGTGACGACGCCCCGCGCGCCGGCGCCGCCGACGTTGAGCGTGCCGACGTTACGCGAGCAGATGCCCATGGTGAGGAGGCCGTCGCCCGGCGTCCAGGCCTTCTGGGTGCGCGCGACGGCGGCCATGTCCATCGGCTGGTCGTCGGGCATGCCCTGCACCGGGCCGTAGGCGAAGCGCCCGCGGATGCCCGAATCGCGCATGGCGGAGAGCTCGGCATCGGCGTGCCCGGAGCTGCGCACGTTGTGCGCCCAGTTGTGCACCGTGGTGACGCCGGCGCTGAGCGCCTCGGCGATACCGAGCCTGACGCTGCGGTAGCTGTCGTCCGGTGTCATGTGCGGCCCGAGCCGGCTGGTCACGGGGAAGTATCCGAAGGCGCTGGCGTCGGCCCGCACGTACGGCCGGAACAGGCTGGTCCACAGATGCCAGTGGGTGTCGACGAAGCCCGGCATGCAGATCATGCCGGCGCCGTCGATGACCTGCGCGCCGCCCGCGTCGAGCTGGCGCCCGACGGCGACGATGGCACCGTCGCGCACGTGCACGTCGCCGGGAGCGAAGTCCCCGAGGTTGGAATCCATGGTCAGCACGGTGGCGCCCCGGACGACGAAGGTTGCTCGCTGCGGCAGCGCCGCCGCCGTTCGCGCGGTCGGCCCTGCCTGTTGCGCGAAAAGTCCCCTCGATGTCGCCGCCAGCGCTCCGAGCGCGGTCGCGCCCTTGAGCCATGTGCGCCGGTTCACACGACCGTGTGTCATGGTCTCCTCCCGTGTGTATCTTTGTTCTGCGCAAGTCTCCCAGCATACCCACGGCCACGAGCTTTGGCGACGGCCGCGCGCGCACCCGTCATCCCGGCCGGAGCGATGCGAGCGGCACGCGAGCAGCGCTCCGAGCCGGGACCTCGGGAGGTGGCGCGACTCGCCCGACGAGGTCCCGGATAGCCTC
>Ga0075421_100000411_pt1 | contig 44322 bp, 40 predicted proteins | sample SoiMetdeltSBSDD5_FD_75292 | JGI IMG/M metagenome (GOLD analysis project Ga0075421, IMG submission 75292) | Bulk soil microbial communities from a Populus tree surrounding site in Tennessee, USA - Soil MetaG P. deltoides SBSDD5 | ecosystem: Environmental > Terrestrial > Soil > Tree plantation... | reverse complement strand
CATTTGAAAGCGGAGGCGTTGCCTCCGCACTCCAAAACGTACGACTCCGGTGCCTTCGGCAAGGGCTACGCGCTCGATCGCATGCTCGCTCTCACGAGCGGTGACGCGATGATCGACTTCGGCGGACAGCTCATCGTCCGCGGCAGCCGCGACGTCGCGATCGCCGATCCTGCCGATCGCGACAAGCCCGTGCTCGCGCTGACGATCGCGAATGCGTCGCTCTCCACGAGCTCGGGCTCGGAGAAACCGGGCCACATTTTCGATCCGCGCACGGGAGAAGCAGTTCCGTCGCGCGGCTCGGTCAGCGTCATCGCGGATGACGCGCTGACCGCCGACATTCTTTCCACCGCACTCTTTGTCATGGGCGAAGACGAGGGTCTTCGCTGGGCCGACGCCAACGGCGTCGCGGCCATCTTCATCAACCCCACCCACCACGTCCGGCTGTCGGCGAAGGCACGCGAACGCGCGCGCGGGCTCTCGCTGCTGGACCGGAACTTTCGACTGAAGGAATGAACATGTTGAAGCGTTTTGCTGCCTTTTTCCTCACACTCGCGATCTGCGCGAGCGCCTTTGCCCAGGATGCCAACGACCTCGATCGCCGCCTGCGTGCGCTCGAGGAAGCCATCGCCAAGTTGCAGCCGTCGAATGACGTCGTCGAGCTTCGGCGCCAGATCGAAGTCCTCGGACAAGAGATCGAAGCACTGAAGACGCGCCAGACCGACAAGGTCGTCATCGCGAACACCGAACAGTTCGGACTCGGTGCCGCCGCGTCGAAGGTCTATCGCGTCGAGTCGGGCATTTCGTTCGGCGGCTACGGCGAGATGCTCTACGAGAATTACGCAGCGAAGGCCGACAACGACGTCCGCACGACGAACAAGGACAAGTTCGACATGCTGCGCGGCGTCCTCTACACCGGCTACAAGTACAGCGATCGCGTGCTGTTCAACTCCGAGATCGAGTTCGAGCACGGCTCGACCGGTTCGGGCGGCGAGGCCTCGGTGGAGTTCGCGTACCTCGACTTTCTCGTGCGTCCGGACCTCGGCGTTCGCACGGGACTCCTTCTCGTCCCGATGGGCCTCGTGAACGAGCAGCACGAGCCGACGACGTTCCTCACCGCGCGCCGTTCCAGCGTGGAGAACGCGATCATCCCGTCGACCTGGCGCGAGATGGGCGCCGGCGTCTTCGGCGAGCACGGGCCGGTCTCGTGGCGCGCGTACGCGGTGAACAGCATCCGCGGTGATCGCTTCACCGCGGGCGGCATCCGCGGCGGACGGCAGAAGGGCGCGAATTCGCAGATCGAGGACATCGCGTTGACGGGCCGTCTCGATTACGAGCCGTTCGAAGGAGCGACCGTCGGCGGCTCGTTCTATTCGGGCAACACCGGTCAGGGGAACGTCGTCGGCGGAGAGACGGTCGAAGGCAACCTGACGATGTTCGACCTTCACGGTGAGGCGCAGTTCCGCGGCGCCACCGTTCGCGCATTGTGGGCGCAGGCGACGATCGACGACGTCGCGCAGCTCAACTCACTGCAGAGTCTCACCGGTAACAAGTCGATCGGTGAGGAGCTCGGCGGGTGGTATGTCGAAGCGGGCTACGACGTGTCGTCGCTGCTGCCGCGTTTCGGCGAAACGTCGCTGACGCCGTACTTCCGCTACGAGCAGTTCGACACGCAGCGCAGCGTCCCGACCGGCTTCGCGCGCAACCCGGCCTCGGAGCAGACGATCTTCACGTACGGCATTCAGTTCCGCCCGGTGCCGCAGACGGTCATCAAGGCGGACTACCAGGACGCGGACAACGAAGCGGGCACGGGGCTCGACCAGTGGAACATCGGCATCGGCTACATCTTTTAACGCACCCGGGGAGCGCCGCCGTCTCCTGGAGCGCCGGCGTCCCGCCGGCTGGCCGGGCGGCGTCTCGCCGCCCGGGGGCGGGCGGGGGAAGCGTGCCTCCCGCCCAGGGTGGCGGCGCGGGACGCCGCCACATCAGCCGGCGAGGACGCCAGCGCTCCACTGTTGGCGCGCTGTTCGTCATCGTCTTCGCCTTCACCGCGCAGGCGCGCGTCTTCATGACGCAGCCGCAGGCGCTCGCGAGCGCGTTTCCCGCCGGGACGAAAGTCACGCGCGAGGTGGTCTTCCTCACTCCGCAGCAGATCGACGCCGCTCGCAAGGAGAGCGGCGTCGACGTCACGGACAAGATGATCGTTCGCTACGTGAGCGCCGCCGGCGTCGCGTACTTCGACACGCACCGCGTGCGCACGCTTCCGGAGACCGTGATGATCGTCGTGACGCCGGACGGCCGCATCGACAGGATCGAGATCCTCTCTTTCGACGAACCGCCGGAGTACCTGCCCAAGCCTCGCTGGATCGAGCAGTTTCGCAAGCGCAAGCTCGACGAGGACCTATCGACCAAACGCGCCATCCGGCCGCTCTCCGGCGCAACACTGTCCGGCCGCGCGATCACGAACGCATCGCGCAAGATTCTCGCGCTGCATCGCGCAATAGGAGTGAAGTGAGCAGACTGCAATTGCTCTGGCTGCATCTGTCGGTCGCGCTCACGACGATCACCGGAGTTGTCTTCGCGGTGATGAAGTACTTCATGACCAGCGACGACGAGTTCTCGGTCGTAAATCATGCGATGCAACCGCACATGCTCGCGGCGCACGTCGTGATCGCGCCGATCCTGTTGTTCGTCCTCGGATGGACGTTCTCGAATCACATGCTGCCGAAGTATCGCTTCGGCGACGGCACGAACCTGCGCACGGGCTTTTCCGCGATGCTCCTGATCGTTCCGATGACGCTGTCCGCGTACCTCCTGCAGGTCTCGACGAACGAGACGCTGCGCGAGGTGATGGCGTGGGCGCACTGGATCAGCTCTGGGCTGTTCCTGCTGGCGTATCTGATCCACCTTCTAAACGGTCGATCAATCGCCGCAGACGCCTGAGCGTGCGGTCTTTCCCCAGCACCACCGCGACGTCGAAGATCGGCGGTGACGCGCCGCGGCCGGTGAGCGCGAGCCGCAGCGGGTGAATGAGCTTCGCCGCGCTGACGCTTTTCGATTCCGCGAGCGCACGCAGCGCGGCCTCGGTGGTCGTGACGTCGAACGGCTCGGTATTCGCGAGCACTTCGTGGAGGTCGGTCAACCGTCCCGCGAGATCGTCGCCTTTGAGATGTTTCTTCGCCGTCTCCTCGTCGTACTCGAGAGCGCCGTCGTCGACGAGATACGTCTCGAGCTGCGCGGCGATCTCCTTCAGCGTCCGCCCGCGCGCCTTGCTCAACTCGATCGCGGGCCGCAGCTCGGCAAGGGAGGTGTCGCCGGGAAGAAACGGCGCGAGGTGCGGATAGATCTCGTCCGCGCTCATGCGCATCAGGTACTGGCCGTTCATCCAGAGCAGCTTCTCCGGATCGAAGACCGCGGGCGCCTTGTTGACGTCGGAGAGGTCGAAGATCTGCGCGGCCTCGTCGCCCGAGATCAACTCGCGATCGCCGCCGGGATTCCATCCGAGAAGCGTGAGGAAGTTGAAGAGCGCCTCCGGCACGATGCCCATGTCGCGGTACTCCTCGGCCGACGTCGCGCCGGTGCGTTTGGAGAGGCGCTTGCGATCGCTGCCGAGGATGAGCGGGAGGTGCGCGAAGGTGGGAACGTTCGCGCCGAATGCGCGGAACAGGACGATGTGCTTCGGCGTATTCGAAAGGTGATCGTCGCCGCGCGCGACGTGCGTGATCTCCATGTCCACGTCGTCGACGACGACGGAGAGGTGATAGGTCGGGTTGCCGTCGGAGCGGATCAGGACGAAGTCGTCGATCAGCTCGCCCTCGAAGCGCACGTCGCCGCGAATGAGGTCGTGGAACTCGATTGGGCCGGGTCCGACTTTGCAGCGGATCACGTGCGGCGCGTCATCGGGTTGCGTGTCCCCCGACTCGGCGCGTCGGCGGCAGCGTCCCGAATAGCGATAGCCCTCGCCGGCTTTCTCCGCGGCGGTGCGCTCCGCGTCGAGCTCTTCGACGGTGCAGTAACAGCGGTAAGCCTTGCCGCTCGCGACGAGCTCCTCGGCGCGCTCGCGATAGCGCTCCAAACGATCGCTCTGGTAGATCGGCCCCTCGTCCCACTCGACGCCGAGCCACAGCAGCGACTGCAGGATCTGCTCGGCGTGATGTTGCTTCGAGCGCTCCACGTCCGTGTCCTCGATGCGCAGCAGCATCAACCCACCGTGGCGGCGCGCGTGAAGCAGGTTGAAGATCGCGGTGCGCGCCCCTCCCACGTGGAGGAAGCCGGTCGGCGACGGCGCGAAACGGAGTTTCATCGGGCGCGGAGTCTAACAAACAGTTGGCGGTTGGCAGTTGGCGGTTGGCGGGAGAACGATCACTCGCGCTCTTCACCGCCAAACGTTGGCGGTGCGACCCGCAGCCCCTGGCGCAGTGCGGCCTCGTTGAACAGTCGGAGTTCGTCCCTCGAGAGAAGAATGTGGTCGTTTGCAATCGTGAGACTGCCGATCCCGTACGACACGTACATCTGCCCGCACTCGAAGCAGATGACCATGTCTGACCACGCGATGCCGTTCCGCAGCTGCAATCCATGGCGCGGGTCAAAGCATGCGGGCCAGTCGCTCGTGCCTGTGAACACAGCCGACTTCATGCGGCTCAATAACCGCCGGCCAATCTGCGGAGACACTCGCGCTGATCCCAGGATGGTCCAGTCCCTCATCGACGCTCCGCCGGCGACGGACTCGCTTGCGGGGTCCAGAGTAACGAGCACGAACTGCGTCCGCGATGAGCTTCCCAGCATGGCAACCGCACCGGGGAAGGACCTTCGGGGTGACTGGGCTGGCAGGGAGAGCCAAATGACTGTTCCGACGGCGGCACCAATCAACACGCCAATGAGAATTCGCTTGCGCCACCGGTGAAGCATCTTTGAGTATTGGACTGGCGAGTCGAGAAAAGGGTTCCCGCCACCGCCAACCGGCAACCGCCAACTACAATGTCGTTCCATGCGCGATCAGCGCGGCTTTTCCCTCGTCGAGCTTCTCTTCGCGTTCGCGATCATCATGCTCGTGATCACGATCTCGCTGGCGGCGTTCGTCGAGCGCAACCGGCGGCTGCAGCAGGCGAGCGAGATCATCCTCGCGTCGCAGGCGTTGGCGAACGAGGCGGAGTACCGGCGTCGCATCGACTACGCCGACCTCAATGACTCCAAGCTTGCGCCGCCCGAGTTTCTCAGCAACACCGAAGTCCTCGCGCCACTCACGCCGTTCAGCACGATCGTGTCGGTGAAGGAAACGCAGCCCGGCGTGAAGAACGTGCTCATGACGATCCGCTGGCGCAACGGCGAGCGGCAGGCGAAGCTCGAGCTCGTGCGCGTCGACACCGGGGGCTCGAACTTATGGTGAAGCAGCGCGGCTACACGCTGATCGAGGTCGTCTTCGCGATGGCCATCTTCGGCATGTTCCTGGCCGTGGTGTTCCTGCTCACGGCGGAGATGCGGGATTACGAAAAGCGCTTGCCGATCAACATGCACAAGCATCCGCAGGTCATCGCCGTGCTCGCGCGCATGCGGCGCGACGTGGCCGACGCGGCCAGCCGCCAGCCGTACCAGAAGTCCTACGGCACGTACACGTCCTCGGACAAAGTGCTGATCATCAAGACCAACATGCCGAACGGCGGGGAGCAGACGGTGATCTGGGATTTCCGTACGCCAGGCGAAGTGCGGCGGCGGGCGTACAACGTCGGAGTTCCCGATGACTGGGTTGCGCGGGGATTGCCGCTCGATTTCAGCAATCTCGAGATCGATGCCGTGAAGATCACTGCGGGCTCGGCGTGGGCTACGCGCATCAAAGCAACAGACGGAAAGGGACGCATTGCGATCGACACGATCCTGCAGCCGCGCGCGACGGACTAGCGAGCGCGGATACGCGCTCATCATGGCCATCGTCGTGGCCGTGCTCTATTTCGGCCTCGTCGAGCTGATGCTCATCGACTCCGCGCGCGAGCTCGGGGAGGCACGAAGATTCCGCGCGCGCATTGTTGCGGAAACGCTAGCAGAGAACGCGGCGGAGTTCGCAGCGCAGCAAATCGTTACACACGAGGCAACCGTCCCGTTCAACATCGACACCGAGCAGGGCACGATGATCGGAAAGATGACGAAAACCGGGAGTCCGGTGGCCGGCGAGAGGAACTTCGAAATTCGCGGAGAGGGCGTGTCGGCCGGAATCACCGAATCAAGGGCGCGCGTGACCTTGCGCGGGGTGGTCGCGGGAAACCAGGTGAAGATCCGCTACGTGTTTCACGAATGACGTAGGGCGTGGCTTCAGCCCGCCTCCCCCGTGGGTGGGCGGGCTGAAGCCACGCCCTACGTTTCCCCTTACCTCGCCATGCTGCGCTTGCGCATCAGTCCCGCGCCGATGACCAGGGCCGCGAGGCCGCCGAGCACCATTCCGGGGTTCCGCTGCGCCGCACTGCGCGCCTTTCCGAGCTGACCACGCACGTCGACGTTCTTCAGGTTGCCGAGGATGCCGCCGAGTCCGCTCCGCGAGAGCCGGTCGGCCTGCGGCGTGGACCTCTCGGGCTGATACGGATGGAACTGACTGGTAGGATTCACGTTATCAACCATTCAAATCCTCCTTTCACCAGGATCCCAAACTGCGAAGCGGGTGCCAAGTCATTACGTTCCAAGCATTTACAGATGAGGTGAGAGATCGACGCGAAGAAAATCGAAGAGCAGCAATCCGATTTCGCGCGCGAGTCGTAAACTGTCCGCACACAAACAAACGAATCGATGAATACCGCCGGCGCATCCGCAGCTACGTATCTGCCCGCTGTCGCGCGAGGCAGTGTCTCCGCGTTCGAGGCGTTTTACGACCGTTACGCATCGACGGTCTACGCGCTCCTTCTGCGGATCCTCGCCAACGCCGACGACGCACAGGAAGTTCTGCAGGAGACGTTCGTCAAAGCATGGACGAACGCGAAGATGTTCGATTCGGTGCGCGGCAGCGAGATCGCGTGGCTGATCTCCATCGCCCGCAGCCGCGGCATCGACCGTCTCCGCTCGCGCAAGATCCGCAACACGCGTGAGGACGAGGCGGGACGCGAGGTCTCGATCCGCTCGTCGTTCGTCGATCACACGACCGGCGCCGATCGCGCGATCCAGTCCGAGGAGCAGAGGGCGGTGCGCAGCGCGCTCGCGGAATTGCCGGATGCACAACGCCGGGCTCTCGAGCTCGCGTATTTCGAAGGTCTCTCCCAGACCGAGATCGCCGAGCGGCTGGCCGAGCCTCTCGGCACGATCAAGACACGCATGCAGCTCGGGATGAAGAAGCTGAGGGACCGCCTGCAGGCATTTCAATGACCCACGAAGAAACCGAATCGATCGCGGCGCTCGATGCGCTCGGACTGGCCGGCGCCGGAGACGCGGTCGTCATGGCGATGCACGTGGCGAGCTGCATCCCCTGCCGCCGCGCGCGCGACGAATACCGCCGCGCGACGACGTTGCTCGCGCTCGATCTCGAGCCCGTTCCCCCTCCGCGAGAATTGCGCGAGCGCCTCGTCGAAAGTGTGAGGCGCGCCGCCACGAGGCGCCGCACCTCGTGGTGGCTCTCGGCAGCGGCGGTCTTCGCGCTGGCGCTCTTCGGCTGGCGCGAATTCAACACCCGCTCGGAGCTCACGCGATTGCAGCAGGAGAACGCGAAGCTCGTCTCCGAGATGGCCGCCCTCGGCGCCGCGGACACGCGCACGATCGCGCTCGCGGGACAGGAGATCGCGCCGCGCGCGTCGGCGAAGGTGTTCCTCGAGCCGAACCGCCGCCGTGCCGTCGTGTTCTTCCACGACCTCCCGGAGAATCCGGGCGACAAGAGCTATCAGCTCTGGATCATCCGCGCGGATCAGCCGGAGCCGATGAGCGCGGGTGTATTCGACGTGACGCGCTCCGGAGCCGCATCGATTTCGATCGAGAACCTCCCGATCGCAACGGAGATCAAAGCGCTCGCGGTGACGCTGGAACCGAAGGGCGGTGTGAAGCAGCCGACGAATACGGAGTTCTACGTGGCGGGCAACGCGCCGATGTGACGCGTTACAACCCCACGATGTTGTAGCCGCAGTCCACGAACATCACCTCGCCGGTGATGCCGCCCGACATCGGCGAAAGCAGGAACAGTCCCGTGTTGCCGATCTCCTCGAGCTCCACATTGCGGCGCAGCGGCGCGCGCTCGGCGTGGTGGTGCAGCATGGTCGTGAAGCCCTTGATGCCACGCGCGGCCAGCGTGTTCACCGGACCCGCGGACAGCGCGTTGACGCGGATGTTCTTCGGTCCGAGGTTCGCGGCGAGGTAGCGCACGCTCGCTTCGAGCGACGCCTTCGCGACGCCCATCACGTTGTAACCCTCGACGGCTTTCGTTGCGCCGAGGTAGGTCAGCGCGAGGACCGAGCCGCCGCCGGCCTTTTCGAACAGCGGCAGCGCCGCGCGGGTGAGCGCGACGAGCGAGTAGGCGGAGATGTCGTGCGCGAGCTTGAATCCTTCGCGCGACGTGTTGACGAACTCGCCCTCGAGGTCTTCCTTCGGCGCGTACGCGACCGAGTGCAGGAGCGCGTCGAGTTGGCCGAATTCCTCGCCGACGCGCGCGAAAACGCTCTCTATCTCTGCGTCGTTCGTCACGTCGCATGGCAGGAGCAGCGCACCGGGCATCGCCGCGGTGGTGAGCGCTTCCACGCTCTCCTTCAGCCGCTCGCCCTGATAGGTGAAGGCGAGGCGCATTCCTTCGCGCGCGAGGACTTGCGCGATGGCCCACGCGATCGAGCGCTTGTTGGCCACGCCGAAGACGATCCCGGTCTTCCCGTCGAGTTGTCCCATGGCGCGGATGATATCAGCGGCAGTGTTTCGCCACTTCGTCGCTCATGCGGCCGGTGAGGATCTTCCACAACATCATGTAATCCGCGGCCAGCGAGTAGAACGGGTGGCCGAACGTGGCCGGCTTGTTGTGCTCGACGAAGAAATGCGCGTACCACGCGAATGCGTAGCCGATGAGCGGCGCGCCGAGGAAGAACCAGGGGTTGACGAGGATGCCCGCGGCGATCGCGGCGAGCGCGAGCAGCGAGCCGATCGCGTGCAGCAGACGCGTCGTGGAACGCGAATGCGCGCGGACGTAATAGGGCCAGAAGTCGGCGAACGTCCTGATGTCCATGCTGCGGGCGTGATTCTCGCACGACAGACTCCGCGATGCCTCAGGATTTCGAATCGCTGGTGAAAGACCAGCTCGGCAAGCTCAGCGACGACGTCATGAAGTTGCAGCAGGAAGTGGCGGAGCTGCGCTCGCGCCTCGGCCAGATCGAGCAGGAACGCGCGCAGGTCGCTGCGGACTCGCTGGAAGCGTCGTTCTGATTGCACTCCATACATCGACGTCGATGACCAGCGCGCCTGTTTCGCCGCGGTATGCACGGCGATCGAGCACTCGCACCTGCAGGTCCGGACGGCCGAACAGCGTCTGCACGAACGGCGCGTGGCCGTCCGCGCGCAGCGCGAAGTCCCACTTCGCGGGATCGTCCGTGAGGAACACGACGCGATCGACCGGCGCCGTTCGATAGTGCTCGAGCGGCCACAACGCCTCGGAGATCTCGTACCACGTGTAGCGCATCGATCGTTGACTCACTTCCGCATTGAGCGCGAGCACGATCAGGATGGCCACCGTCAACCGGCGCCACGCGACCGATGCGCCGAGAAGCACAGCGAACGCCGCGACGAGATCGTTGTGGTAGTAGAGCTGCTCGTTGCGCCCGAGCAGCGTCGGCGCGAAGAAGAGCGCACCCCACGCCGCACAGAACACGACCAGCGCGAGCGGCGGACGCGCACGCGCGATCAGCGCGATCGCGAATGCGAAGAACGCGAGCAGCACGACACCTTCGGCGACGCGGCCGCCGCGCGAATCGTCCGCCCAGACGAGCCGCGTCACTCCACGCGCTCCCGTCCGTCCCTCGGTCTCGAACAGCGAGACATTCGCGAGCGTCGTCGCCGCCTGAATCGTCTTTCTCGCGAACACGCGCGCATCGACGCGCGGCTCGTACAGCCCGCGCCCCGGCGCAGGCGCCACCCACGCGCGGATGCCGCTGTATGCGACGACCAGCACGAGGAGCGGAATCGCGAACGGCCGCATCACGCGCCATACCTCCGCGCCGCGCGCCCATGCAAGCAGCGGCAGAAGAACGACCGCGACCGCGCCGTAGTCCTTCGAAAACACGAGGAACGCCGCGAAGAAAAGTGTGACCGCAAAATCGATCCAGCGCCGCCGTTCGAGCCAGCGGCAGAACGCGACGAACATCGACAGCGTCGCGAACAACAGCAGGATCGTGCTGAACGTCGCCACGTAGCCGATCGTCGTCAAATGCACTTTCGAGATCGCGTAGAACGCCATTGCGACACCGCGTCCGAAGCGATCCGGAACGAGGCGCAACAGCAGACGATGCAGCAGCAGTGCGTTGACCACGACGAGCGCGACGTTGCGCAGGTGATACAGCAGCGCGTCGGGCGGCACAATGAGGTTCCACGCGAGGTTCACCGCCCAGATCGACGGCCGGTAGAAGATGAGCGCATGCGGCCGCAGCAGCGCGCCGAGAAAGCTGTCCCCGGCATCGCGGTACGCGCCGAGGTAAACGAACGCCTCGGCGAAGAAGTAGGTGGTGATGCCCTTTCGCGCGAGCCACGCCACGAGCACCGCGGCGAAGGATGTCCAAAGGGCGGTTTCCCGCCACCTTCCCTGCACGAGCCGCGTTGTATCATCGACCGAGGGTGTCCACGATCGTCTTTCCTCTCACGCGACTGGAGAAGCTGCGGCGCATCGAGTCGTGGCATTTCTGGTTCGTGTCGCGGCGCGAGCTGGTCGCCTCGCTGCTGCGGCGCGAGCTCCACGCGGGCGAGACGTTGCTCGACGTGGGCTGCGGCACGGGTGCAAATCTCGCGCTCGCGTGCGACGTTCGGGGGGCCGGCGCCCTCGCCGGCCGTCCCGCTGGCCCCCCGGCCGGCGAGGGCGCCGGCGTTACGGCCGGCGAGGCGCCGGCCCCCCGATCACGCTATCTCGGCGTCGACATCCACATCGAAGAGCTCACGCGCGGCATGCTGCAGGGTGACGCGATCTCGCTGCCGCTGCAGTCCGCGAGCGTCGACGTCGTCCTCGCGCTCGACGTCCTCGAGCACGTCGACGATGACGCGATGCTCGCCGAGGTCGCGCGCGTACTGCGCGGCGGCGGACGGTTCATCGCGACCGTGCCGGCGGTGCGCGCGCTCTGGAGCGTGCGCGACGAAGCGGCCGGACATCGGCGCCGCTACAGCCGTGGGAAGCTGCGCGCTCTGCTCGGACGCCACGGATTCCGCGTCAGCGAGCTCCGCGGATTTCAGTTCGTGCTGCTGCCTCTGGTCTTCCTGTCGCGGTTCACGCGGCCGAAGAGCGTCGCGGCGCGCGATCTCGAAGACGCGCCGCCGCTCTGGTTGAACCACTTGCTTCTCGCCGTCAATCGGATCGAGCTGCGTCTGCCGCGTTTTCTTCGCCCGCCCGTCGGCTCGTCCCTGGCGCTCGTCGCCGTCAAGGAACCCTGAGTGGACCTCTACCTCTTCACCACCGATGTGGATTACGCGAGCGAGGCGCTCGCCGCCGGCATCGACGGCCTGGTCGTCGACTGGGAGCACCTCGGCAAACAACAGCGTCAGTCCGGAGCGGACACCGAAGTCAATCACGACACCGTCGAAGACCTCGTGCGCCTGCGACGTTCGATCGACGCGCCGGTGATCGTGCGCATTCACGCCGCGGGCGAAGCGAGCGGGCGCGAAGTCGAGGAGGCGATCGGCGGCGGTGCCACGGAGATCCTGCTGCCGATGGTGCGCCGCGTCGAGGACGTCGCGCGCGTGCTCGAGTTGATCGACGGACGTTGCGGTCTCGGTATCCTCATCGAGACGACGGACGCCGTACGCAGCGCCGCCGACCTCTGCTCGCTGCCGCTCTCGCGCGTGTACGTCGGACTGAACGACCTCTCGATCGATCGCGGCATCGCGAACATCTTCGCGTCCGTTGCCGACGGCACGGTGGAGGATGTGCGTCGCGCGTGCGCGAGACCATTCGGATTCGCGGGGCTGACACATCCCGACGGCGGCGCGCCGATCCCGTGCCGCCTGCTGGTGAGCGAGATGGTGCGTCTCGAGTGCGCGTTCAGTTTCGTGCGGCGCTCGTTCCGGCGTGACGCGCAGCGATACGGTGTGGCGGAGGTCGTACGCGCGCTGCGGGAGGAGATCGACGCCGCGCGCGAAAGGTCGCGCGCGGAGCTGCTCGCGAACCGCGATGCGCTCGCGTCGCTCGTCGAGGTGATGGTGTGACGCCTTTGGTGTCGGTGATCGTGCCGGTGTACGGCAACGCGTCGACGCTGCGCGAGCTCGCCGCACGCATTGCGAGAGCTCTCACCGATTACGAGCTCGTGTTCGTGAACGACGCGTCGCCCGACGATTCGGCGGAAGTGCTGGCGACGCTGGACGCCTGCGTCGTCACGCACGAGCGCAATCGCGGCCAGAACACCGCCGTGCTGACGGGATTCGCGCACGCGCGCGGCGCCACGCTGGTCGTGCTCGACGCGGACCTGCAGGATCCGCCGGAGACGATCCCGGAGTTGCTGCGGCGCAAAGCCGAGAACGGCGCGGCGATCGCGTTCGCGTCTCGCATCGGCGATTATGCGAGCGGCGGACGCATGTTCACGTCGCGTCTGTACAAGCGCATTCTGACGAGGCTCGCGTTCGTACCGCAGGGCGCGGGCTTGTTCGTCGCGCTCGATCGCGACGTCGCGATGCGCGTGGCCGCAATGGCGCCGGTCCCGTCGATCGTCGCCGCGCTCGGTCTCCTTCGCGTGAAGACGATCGCCGTGCCGGTCGCGCGCGCGACGCGGGAGGGTAGCGCGTACAGCGGCTTTGCACGGCTGCGACTCGCCTTCCGCACGCTGGCCTGGGTGCTGAGTCATCGATGAACGTCCAGCGATGAAGTTCCTGCTGATGTACGAGCCACGCGCAGAACATCTCGCGCGCCTTCAGGCTGCAGCGCCGCGTGCCGACTTCGTCGTCGCACACGATGAATCCGAAGCGCGCGCGCAGATCGCCGACGCCGACGCGGTGCTCGGCAATCGCTGGTTCTATCAGAGCGTCGACGCGGCTGCGCGGCTGCGATGGATGCAGTCGAATTCGATGGGCGTCGATCTCATCCTCGAGCGCGCCGGACATCGCGATTTCGTCCTGACGTGTACCCGCGGCGTGTACGACGCCGAGGTCGCGCAGCACGCGGTTGCGCTCGCGCTCGCGCTCGTGCGCGGCCTGCACACGTTTCGCGATGCCCAGCATCGCGCGGAATGGAACCGCACGCGCCTCCGCAATCTCGGCGACCTGGACGCGCTCGTCCTGGGCTGGGGCGGCGTCGGTCAAAGCATCGCGAAGCTGCTCGCGCCGTTCGGGACGCGCGTGCGTCCGGGACGCAGCGACGGCCGCTATTCGTACGACGTCGATCTGCTGTTTCTCGCGCTGCCCTTGACGCAGCGCACGCGACACCTCGTCGGTGCGAACGAGCTGCGGACGCTGCGCCCGGGCGCATTCGTCGTGAACGTCGGCCGCGGGGAAACGCTCGACACCGACGCGCTCCTCGCCGCACGACACCTCGGCGGTGCAGCGCTCGACGTTTTCGAAGACGAGCCGCTGCCGCCGGAGCACCCGCTCTGGTCGCGGCGCGACATTCTCATCACGCCACACGTCGCGCGCGGCATCGAAGACCCGCCGTACCGTTGGGAACCGTTGTTCGAGGAGAATGTTCGCCGCTTCGCCGCCGGCGAGCCATTGCTGCACGTGGTCGATCGCGAGAAGGGCTACTGAATGAAACCGGAAGAGATTACGCGGCACAACGACGCGCAGCTTCGCTACTTCGGCGCGCTCAAGCCGAACATGATGCCGAACGAGACGCCGTACATCCGGCGGCACGTCGCGGAAATGCTCGACTTCGCGCGGATCACGCCGGCCGACCGCGTGCTCGAAGTCGGTTGCGGCATGGGCCGCTACACGATCCCGCTGCTCAATCGAGGCGTGAACGTCGAAGGCCTCGACCTCTCGCCGTTTCTCCTCGGGAAGTTGCGCGAGGCCGCGGGCCGCGACGTGACGCTGCACGAGGCCGACATCTGGCATCCGCCCGTGCACCTCGAATCGCGCTTCGACGCCGCGATCGGCTTCTTCACGCTGCATCACCTGCATGACCTCGAGCTCTGCTTCGAGTCGATGGCCCGGCTGGTGAAGCCCGGCGGCCGCATCGTCTTCCTCGAGCCGAACGCGCTCAATCCGCTGTACTACGTTCAGGTCGCGATCACGCCCGGGATGACCTGGGAAGGCGACCGCGGCATCGTCGACATGCGCAAAGGCCGCGTCTTTCGCGCGATGCGCCACGCCGGCCTCACGAACCTGCGCGTCCATCGCTTCGGATACTTCCCGCCGTTCCTCGCAAACACGCGCGCGGGCGCGAAGGTCGAGCGCGTGATGGAGAAGATCTCGCCGCGCGCGATCCTGCCCTTCCAATTCTTCGGCGCGAACAAAATCACGTAGGGCGTGGCTTCAGCCCGCCCCTCCCGAGGGTGGGCGGGCTGAAGCCACGCCCTACGTCCTAAAACGCGTAGCCGAGGCTGATGAAGTACTGGAACGCGTCCTTCTCCCAGTCGTACCGACTGAACGGCACCGCGACGTCGACGCGCAGCGGGCCCACCGGCGAGAGGTAGCGAATGCCGACGCCCGCGCCGTAGCGGAGCTGGTCGAACTTGATGCGGCTTCCGCCGAACACGTTGCCGATGTCCGTGAACACCGCGCCGCCGACGGCGCCGAAGAGCGGGAAGCGATACTCCGCGTTCAACAGGAACAGCGCGTTGCCGCCGAGGGGGAGGACGGGTCCGGTTCGTTCGCCGGCTTCGTCGAGTGCCCTCACGAGTGTCGGCTGACAATCCTCCGGCTCATTCTCGTCCTCGCACAGATTGCCGAGGCGGTCGAGCGCGAACGCGCGGTGGGTGTTCTCGCCGCCGGCCGTGAAACGCTCGGACAACGGAACCGGCAGCATCGAGCCGTCGTCTTTGCGTCCGTACGACTGAATGAGACCGACGCGTCCCGACAACGCGATGACCGTTTTCCCGCCGACCGGCTGATACCACGCGCCCTGCACGTACTCCTTCAGGAAATGCGCTTCCGCGGAGAACGTGGGGAACGCGTACTCGATCGACGCGCTGGTGAAGAAGCCGCGGTGCGGATCGATGATGTCGTCGCGCGTGTCCCAGAAGAACGTCGGCGTGATGCTCGAGATCTGGATGTTGCGCAGCTCCGGATCGAGCGACTCCACCGGATCATCCGCGTTCAGTTGATCGCACAGCTCTCCGCCGTCGCACTTGGAGATCTTGTATTCGTAGCGCAGAGACCAGCGCGTTCTCTGCCGGGCCACCTTGCTCGCTTCGATCGAGAGGCCGCGCTGCTCGATGGTCGTGCCGGCTCGCGTGCTGTCGTCGCTCTTGAAGATCTGGAACTGCAGCGGCACGTCCCAGCGGCTGATGAACGGCTCGCGATAAGTGAGGAACGCTTCGTTTTCCTCGCGGCCGGCGACGATCTCCAGTCCGAGGTAGCGGCCCGTGCCGAAAAGATTGCGATGCGCGGCCGCGATGCTGACGCGCTCGTGGATCTCCGAGCCTCCGTTGTTCCCGCTGTCGCTCGCGTCGGGTTGGATGACGCCGGCCGTCCCGCTCGTGTCGTCCTGAGCCGCGCGCTCGAGCCGCAGACCGATCGATCCGGTGAGCGTGAGGTTCTTCCCTTCCTCCACCTGAATGACGACGTCGCGATCGGACACGCTCGTTCCCGCCTGCTCCGGCTGGATCTCGACGCGTTGGAAGATGCCGAGGCGATAGAGCTCGCGTTGCGCTTCGAGCATGCGTGTGTAGCTGAACGGGTCGCCCGGGTCGATGTCCGAGCGGCGCAGCACGACGTCGCGGTCGGTGTACGTATTGCCGCGCACGATCACCTCGTCGACTACGACGCGCGGTCCTTCCGCGACGACGTAGGTCACCGTCGCGCTGGTCTTGTCCTCGCTGATGTCGACGCGCGGCGAAACCTGCACTTCCGTATGTCCCTCGTTCGCGTAGTACGTCTGCAACGCGATGACGTCTTCGTGCAGGAGCTGCGGATTCAGCGGCTCGCCCTGCTCGAGCTTCAGCTCGGGAACTTTGCGATGAGTCTCTTCGTCGACGCCCTCCCTCTGCACGCTGGCGACGAGCGTCTGCGGTCCCTCGGTGATCGGGAACTCGACCGTCATCGTCCCCGCGGCGTCGTTCAACTTCACGACCGGCTCCGCGACCGCGGCCTCCGAGAATCCTTCCAGGCGATAGAACGACACGAGCGAGTCGGTGTCGTCGCTGATCTGCGCCCGCGTCACGCCGGTCGGACGGCGGAAGATCGTCGAGACGATCCGCCCGAACCCGCCTTTCGGCGTAGTGGCGACGACTCCGTGCAACTGCTTCTCCGGAACCTTCACGTTGCCGGTGAAGTCCACACCCGCGAGTCGATACCTCGGCCCGGCATTGACGTGGAACGTCGTCGTCCAGACGTTGTCGCGCAGCTCGCTCTCCGTGTCGACAGCGGCGTTGTAGTGACCGCGCTCTTGCAGCCCGCGCACGATGTTGTCCGCGGCCTGATCGACGGCGTCTTCGCTGTACTCCTGATTGCGTCCGAACGGCAGCCACTTGCGCACCGCGCTGCGCGAGATGCCGTCGACCTGCACCTGCACGATCGGTCCGACGTTGACGCCATAGCGCAACGTAACGCCTTTCGTCGCCGGGTCGTAGATGTTGCTGATCAGGTCCACGTCCGCGTGGCGATAGTTGCGGCGGATGAGGAAGGTCCGCATGCGGTTCGCGTCCTCGCGCGCCTCGCCGATCATGAACGTCTTGCCCGTGCCGCGCTTCATCTCGCCGATGAGCTGTGTCGCGGTGAAGGGTGCCATCTCCCCTTCGAGCACTACGTTCGCGACCTTGGCCTCCGCTCCGGCGGTGACGTGGAGCGTGACGTCGGCGATGCTGCGCTGACGGTCGAAGTTCGTTTCCGGATCGACGGTGGCCTCGAGATAGCCGTTGCGGCGGAGCAGGTCCTGCACCGCGCTGGCGCTGTCGTCGACGTCGTCGAGGGAGAGGACCTCGCCGTTGCGGACGGTGAGCTCGCGCAACGCGCGCGAGCGCTCGCCGCGCGGGATTCCTTCGAGCGCGATCTCGTCGATGCGGTAATGGAGGAAGAGCGCGAAGGTGAGAACGACGCCGCCCTGCGCGGGCGTGGCGTCGACGCGCACGTCCCGGAAGTTGCCGGTCGCGAAGAGGTTCTTGATCGACGACTGCAGCTCGCGGATCGTGACCGTCTGTCCCGGTTTGAGCGTGACTTCGCTCGCGATCGCGTTCGTGTCGAATCGCGCATCCGCGCGCAAGTCGATTCGCGTGATGAGCTGGTTGTCCGCCGCGCGCGTGTTCACGGTCGTGACGGAGGGCAATGGTAGTTGCTGCTGTTGGGGGGCCGCCGCCCCGGCGGCCGTGCCGCCGGCGCCCCGCCGGCCAGGGGCCGGCGTTACGGCCGGCGAGGCGCCGGCCCCCCGAACCATCGTCGCGGCCGACGCAAAGTCTTCGTCCTTGTCGTCGCCAAACTCCCAGTGCGCGTCGTACCTCCGCCGGAATCGCGCATCGAGTCGATACTCGTCCGCTTCGTCGCGCGTGAGCTGCAGAGTCCAGTCGCGATTGACCAGCCACTCCACGACCTGCCGGCTCTGCTGATTCTCGAGGTTGTACACGAGCAGGAAGCGGATCTTGTTCGACAGCCGCTTCTCGAACGTCACCTTCGCCCCCGCGCCCTGGCCGGTGTCGAGCGTGCCCGGGTCGTACGCGAACGAGTCGACGAACGGAAAGACGCGCGAGCCGATGAGCGAGCCGATCGACTGATACAACAGCGACTGGCCGACGAGACCCACGCCGGTCGACGTTCCCGTGCCGCCGCCGAGTCCTCCCAGGCCGAGGATCGAGAAGAGCGTGATGTCGCTCGCGGGTGGATCGCTCGTGATCGTCGGCACCATGCGATCGAGCGTGCCGGTGAGGTTGACCGTCACGTCGTACGGCCCGCTCTCCGTCTCGGTGCCGAAGCCCGAGACCGTGCCTTCGATCGTGACGTCGAGGAACGGATCGATGCGGAACGGATTCTGGAACGCGATCGTGCCGCGCACGAGGCGATAGTCGACGCCCTGGATGCGGACGCTGCCGCCCTCGTCGAGTGTGACTTCGCCGAGGATCACCGGATTCGCGACCGTGCCAGTGACGTCGAGGTCCGCGCTGCCGGTCACTTCGGCGATGTTGTTGCGGATCGCGAGCGTATCCGCGGCGCTGAGATGAATGCGTAGCGCCACGCGATCCTGCCACGTCGCGGCGGTGGTGGGCGCCACGCGCGTGCGCGACAGGATCACGTCGAGCAGCGTCTTCTGAATGTCGAAGTCGCGGAAGTAGAGCGCACGCGTGACGTCGACGTCGCCGGTGAGTGACGCGCGCTCGACATCGCCGCTGAGCAGCAGCGTGAAGTTCCCTTCGATCGTCACGCCTTCGTACGCGCGCAGCGCGACGTCCGTGCCCTGCAGCGTGATCCGCGCGCGCGCCGGCATCAGTCCGTCCAGCGTGAGGAAGCCGCCCGCGACCACCGTGCCGCCGCCGACCGTCGCGCGCAGCGATTCGATCTCGATGCGGTCGCCGCGGAAGCGCAGCGTTCCGTTGATCTCGTCGATGAGCTGCGGGAAGCCGGAGAACTTCACCTCCGCGTCGATCAGTTCCGCGCTGCCGGTGAACGTCGGCTTGGTCATCGTTCCGCCGGCGTTCATCGCGACGTCCAGGTGCCCTTCCGCGCGCACGTCGCGCATGAAGAGCTGCAGCAGCGCGGCTTCGATGCGTCCGCGCACGTCCACGTCGAGACGCTTGTCGCCGGTGATCTCCGCGAAACCGGTGACCGCGAAATCGGAGCCGGTGTGGCGAAGGGCGAAGGAATCGAATTCGATGCGTCCGTTGCGCAGAGTGATGCGCAACGGCGCCGGCGCGGTGAACTCGTGCTCGGCGAACTTGAAGTTGAACACCGGCGCCGTCGCTTCGACGACCAGCGCTTCGATCGGCGTGAGCCGTCCGCTGAGCTTCAGGTCGATCACGAGATTGCCGGCGGCGGGAAGTGACGACGTGAGCGGCGAGATCGCGACCGCACGCGCGATGTCGTGCACAGTGATGCGCACGTTGCCGTCGATGGCCATGTTTTCGCCAACCGCGCCTTCGCCTTCGATCGTGACGATGTCCGCGATTGCGCCCTTCACCACCATGCGGCCGTTGCGAATCTCGATGTGAAGCGACGGCGGCGCCGTGCCCGCGGGCAACGTGAGTCCGCGCAGCGTCGCGTTTTCGAGCTGCGCGTCCACGACGAGGTCCGGCTGCGTGAACGTGCCCGAGCCGCTCGACTTCAGCACGATCTTGCCGCCGAGGAGATCGGCGAGGCCGGCGGCGATCTTCAGCTTCGATGCGTCGATCGCGCTCGACGAGATCGTGTAGCTGAAGCGCTCGTTCGCCAGATCGAGCTCCGCTTCGCCGCGGATCTCGCCAGCGGGCGCGCGCACCAGCACGTTCGTCGCGCGCATGCGGCCCTGCGTGAAGACGATGTCCGCGGACGCGAGGTCGATCGGCTCGTCCATGATCGTGCCTTCGCGCACCGTCACCTGGCCGCTGCCTTCGAGCGCCTCCTTGCGTCCGACGATCTTCAGCGTGCCGGTGAGTTTCCCGGTGACGGGGATGTCCGCGAAGTCGAGGAACGAGGCGATGTCCGCGACCGGGAAGTTCGTCGCCGCGATGTCGAGATCGAACGAGACGTTGCCTTCACCGGGGAGCCAGTTCACGACGCCGTTCAGCGCGAGCGTGGCATCGGCGCGGAAGATCGTCACGTTCATGAACGTCGCGGCGCCGCTGTCCGGCGTGCCGTCGACGACCAGTTTGCCCAACGCGAGCCCTTCGCCGATCTTCAGGTCGAGGCCGACCGCATCGATCGCGCGTTGCGCGGGATAGTTGAGCGCGTCGGCGACGATGTGAAAACGCGGGCCGGGACCGCTGTCGGGGAACTCGATCGTGCCCGAGAGTCGGAGCTGTCCGTTGTTGTCGTCGATGAAACTGGCGCGGTTGAAGATCAGCATCGACAGATTGCCGTCGTACAAGAGATCGATGTTCGCGTTGCCGAGGAGGACTTCGTTGTATCGAGTGTTGGTACCGTTGATCCGCGCTGTCACCTGCGGCTTGTCGATCGGCCCCTGGATGCTCCCGTAGATCGAGCCGCCGCCGCCGAGTCCGAGGAGCTCGTAGTCGTCCTTTCCCGCGGAGTGCGCGAAGTTGTAGCCGATGCGATCGAGCTCGGCGAAATCGGTGCTGCGGATGTCCATTTGCAGATTGGTCACCACGCCTTCGATCTTCAGCGAGCCCGTAAGAATGATGTTCGACGCGTCGGTGTCGAGCTCCGCGTTGCGGAACGTGACCACGCCTTTGTCGAGCGTGAAGTCGGTCGTGCCGGCGATGGGAATCGGATAGCGCGCATTGGAAAACACGGTGGCGTTCTTCGTGAGCCGCGCAGTGCCCTCGCCCGCGCCTTCGAGGACTTTGTCCTTGTTCCAGTGATAGCTGAGTCGCCCCGTCGCCGCGCCGCGCAGGCCGGTGTTCTCGACGCCCCAGTCCGTGAAGAGCGGCTCGATGCCGATGTTGTAGTAGCGGAGGTCGACCTTCATCGGATACGGCTCCGCGTACTTAGCGAGCGAGTAATGCGCGCCGATCGTGCCGCCGCCGTACGACGCCTTCTCGACGTCGACGATCATGTCCTGATCGGTGATCGTGAGACGTCCCTTTGCGTTGCCGAGCGTGTACGTGTCGGCGACGATCTTCGGCGCAGTCCATCCGCCGGTCATCTCGAAGTCGCCGGCTTTCCCGCGAAGGCGCGTGTCGAGTGCGAGCGTTCCCTGGAGTGTCTGCTCGACGCGGAAGATCTCGCGCACGCGCTCGAGCTCGAGCCTCGAATCGAGACGCAGGTCGTACACGGCCTCGGTGAGCGGATCGAGTTTGCCGGAGAGGAACGCTTCGATGCCGCGTCCGCGGAATGCGACCGACTTCAGCGCGAGAACGCCGGGCGTGTAGCGGAATCCGCCGCGCATGTCGACGTCGAACGGCTCGTAGTCCTGCACGCGCACACGAGCGATGGGGCTGTCGAAGATCCCCTCGTACAAACCCTCGGCGCGAGTGATCGAAACAGTGGAGTCGATTTTCTGCGCGAGCGCGGCGATGTCGTGTTTGCGGTCGTTGAACCCGAACGCGCCGTCGTCGATGTAGAGCTTTCCGATCTCGAGATGCACGATCTCGAAGCGGCGAGGCGGAGCGGTCTTCCACTTCGGGAAGTTGTGGCGGCCGTCGGGAAAGACCTCGAACCACATCCGCGGCTCGAGCACGTCGACGCGATCGACTTTGACCGCGCGGCCCCAGAACGATTGCACGTTGCCGGTGATCTCGACCTGCCGAAACGTTGCGAAGTGCGGGGCGACGGCGCCGGGCGCGTTGGCGATGCGCAGGTCTTTGATGATGATCTTCTGCGGCCGCGAGCGAATGAACTCGACGCTGCCGATGGTGACGTCGCGGCCGAGCTTCGCTTCGAGTGTCGCTTCGATTTTCTTTCTGACGTAGTCGGCGAAGTTCGTGGTGCCGACGTACCACCAGCCGCTTCCCACCGTCAGAAAGAGAAGGACGAAGCCGATCGCGAAGAGCCAGAGGATGCCTTTCAGGCAACCCCACATCGGTCCCTTGCGCTGCCGTTCGCGCGCGGAGGTATGCCTGCCTCGGTGCGGAGGAGGCAGGAGCGGATCTGCCGGATCGTCGACGTTCATCGGATGGGCGCGTTCACCGCCACGAGGAAGAGGTCCCGCAGATTGTTCCCCGTCGGCGCAATCATAATCGGCTCACCGAGTTGCACTGCAACGGGATAGGAGTTGCTCCGCTGTAGCGCTGCTCGGAGCGCCGGCTTCCAGCCGGCCGGTCCGCCGGCTTCCAGCCGGCCCGGCAAATAGATCCCCGCCGCTCCCGAATTTCCATCCACCCCATCCGAGCTCGCAAACACGGCCTCGCACGCGCTCGACATCGCAAACCGCACCGCCAGCTCACTGCATCTCCCCCCGCGCCCGTCGCCGCGCACCACGACCGTCGGCTCCCCGCCGGCAACGAGAATCTGTCCGCGCTGCAATTGCGCCGCCCGCTCCGCAAGTACGTGTGCCGCGTCCTCCACATCGCCTTCGATCTGTTCTTCGATGACCACGGCTTCCCATGTCGGGATGACATCACCAATGATTTGCGCCGCCGCCCGGACGAGCGTCGTGTTGTCCGCGATGAGAACTGCCTCCGATCCGGGCAACGTCGGCCCGGACGCGACGTCGTGAAGTGCACCGGTCGAGACGTCGGAGTACACGAGCGTCACCGCGCGTCCTCGTACGCGCGCTGCGAGCTTCCCGCCTTTGATCGCGGACAGCGTGCGTCGCCGCGCGTTGATCTCGCCGATCGACATCCCCGACGCGATCCACTTTGCGTTCGCATTCGCGACCGTCTCTTCATCGACGAGCGGCACTTCCACGCACGCGGAGCCGCCGCCGGAAACGAGAAAGAGGATGTCCTCGTGCGCGTCGACGAAACCGAGCACCGCGCGGCCCGCGTCGAAGCTCGCGCGCGTCATGTGCGGATGTCCGCCGACGTGCACTTGCGCGCGAGTCGCGGGCAATGGGTAGCCTTCCGGAATCGCAACGAATGCATCGTCGATCTCGTGCACCGCGGCAACACCATCGAGCAACGCGCCCGCGCACTTGCCGATCGCGACGACGTTGCGCGGCATGTCGCGCGTGACGTGCGCGCGCACGAGCACCTCCGGCGCGCATCGTTCGAGGGCTGTGAGATAGATCGCTTTCAAGTCCACCGCGCCGCGATCATAATCAGTGCGCAGGGCGCAGGGGGCAGGGCGCAGGAGAAACGCATCGTTCTCCTGCCCCCTGCGCTCTGCCCCCTGCGCCCTAAAACAATGCGCCGCCAGCATCTTCGCGCGCGCGTGCTCCTCCTCACCGGGGCGTTCACGCTCGCGCTCTTCGCCATCGCCTTCGGGCTGAGCTGGCGCGCGCGTCTCGCGCAGCAGCGCTGGACGCGGCTCATCTCCATCGAAACGAAAGCCGTGACCGTGCTCGAGGAACTGGTGCGCGCGCAGAACGGATATCGCGCACGCTTCCTCGCCGGCAGCGAGACGCCGCAACGTTATCGCGTCGTCGCGCAGCTTCTCACCGACGACTCACTCGCACGCATCGACCTTGGCACGCTGCACGGCCGCGTCAAAGCATTCCGCGAGATCATTCACGAGGCGGCGCCGGAACCGGCGGACGTCGATTCGACATCCGCTGCGATCATCGCCGAGGCGCAGCGGATCATCGCGGAGCGCAAATCGGAGATCGCGCGGCAACTGCCGGCGCTCGAGCGCGAGACGTCGACGATGATGTCGACCGGTCTGGCAATCGCGTGGATCGTCGCGCTCCTCGGATTCGCCGCGGTGCAGACGACGCTGCGCAAAGTCGTCCGGCCGATCGAAGAGCTCTCGGTCGCCGCGGACAGAATCGCTGCCGGCGATCTCACCGCCCGCGCGCCCGTCGCCGGCGATCACGAGATCGCGACGCTCGGCGTCGCGTTCAATCACATGGCCGATGAACTGAAGGCCCGCGCGCGCACGGACGATCTCACCGGTCTGCCGAACTTCCGCGCGTTCAGCGAACGCATCAACGCGGAGCTCGAGCGCGCCGATCGATATCCGGAAACGTTCGGTGTTCTGGTCCTCGATCTCGATCGCTTCAAGAAATACAACGACGCCTATGGCCATCTCGCGGGCAACGACGCGCTGCGCCGCGTCGCGCAGACGATTCGCGAGACCGTGCGTACCGTTGATTTTCCCGCGCGCTACGGTGGCGAGGAGTTCGCCGTGGTCGTGCCGCAGGTCGACGCGAACGCGCTCGCTGCGATCGCCGAGCGCATTCGCGTGAACATCGAGCGTTTGCCCGCGCCGAAGGACGGCTCCGCGGTGACGGTCAGCATCGGCGCCGCGTTGTATCCGCTCGACGGCGCGGATCGCGAGGCACTGTTCCGCACCGCGGATGAGCGTCTGTACAGTGCAAAGAACGCCGGGCGCAATCGCGTGGTGTGGAGTGCGGTGCGTGACACCGTCACGAAAGCGCTTCGATGAGCCGCTCGATCGTCTTCGTCAGCGTCTGCAGTTCACGCTCGCTCAGCGCGCTTCCGCCCACCGACGCGATCCACTCCTCATAAGCCGGCCGGAGCTTCTCGACGAGTCCGCGTCCGCGCCGCGTGAGTTGGATGCGGGACGAGCGAAGATCCTGCGGGTCGTCGTTGCGCTCGGCCACGCCGAGTTGCTCGAGGCGCGCCATCATCCCGGTCATGTTCTGCTTGGTGACGCCGAGGCGCCGCGAGAGCGCCACCAGCGTCACCGGTGTCTCTTCCATCGAGAGCGCCGACAGGACGGACCACTGCTGCGGAGTGATCTTCGCCTTCTCGAAAACAGGTCCGAGGCGGCGGATGAAGAGGTTCGCGAGCTGTATGACGCCCGTGACCAGATCGCGTTCGGACTGCATGGGTGGTCAACATCTTGACCGAACGGCGGCAGGGCTGTCAATTGGCAACGTTCTTGATCTTCCGCCTCTGGAGGCATAGATGGCCACGAAAAAGAAAACACCCACGAAAAAACCTCAGGACGCGATTGCGCTCCTGAAGCAGGACCACGAGAAGGTCCGCACCCTTCTCGGATCGTTGGAAAAGGCGACCGGCGCGCGCCGCGAGAAGCTCCTCGGCCAGGTCGAGCAGGAACTGAAGATCCACACGACGATCGAGGAGGAGATCTTCTATCCCGCCTTCCGGGAAGCCGCGAAGAAGAAGGACGATCAGGTGATGATCTTCGAGGCACTCGAAGAGCACCACGTCGTCGACCTGGTGCTGCCCGAGGCGCGCGAAGGCGACAACGCCGACGACCTCGAGGCCAAGGCCAAGGTGCTGAAGGAGCTCGTCGAGCACCACGCCGATGAGGAAGAGAAAGACATGTTCCCCCGCGCGCGGAAGACCATGGACCGCGAAGAGCTGCGCGAGCTCGGCGAGCGGATGGCCGCGCGCAAGAAAGAGCTGAGTTGATCTAGGAGTGCGGTGGCGTCGAGCCACCGCTCTGGTAGGGCGGGGGAACCCCCAGCCCACGTACCAGAGCGGCGGCTTTGCCGCCGCACTCCTACATTTTCTCGTTGCCCCGACGATGCAACTCGGCGTTGAGCCGGCCGAGGAGGATGCGCACCACGCGCAGGTCGTGCCCGGCGTCGATCAGCAACAGCGTCAAATCGCCGCCGCCCCACATCAGTCCCGCCAGCACGATCAGCTGCGTGATCTCGCCGATCAGCGTCGGCAGCGCGTCCGCTGCGTCCGTCGTGAGTCCGGTGACGATCTCCGCGATCAGCATGATCACCATGATCACCGCGAGGATCTTGAACAGGAACGCGATGTAGCGCAGGGTGACGTACGGCTCGAGGTCCTGCGAGCGCACTTCCTCTTCGTCGGTCCTCTTGTCGCCCGCGCGCACCGGAGGTGCGCCGCACGTCGGGCAGACCACCGACGGGTCGGTGCGTCTGCTTTGACATTCGGGGCATTGGAATTCTGTAGTCACTGCAATCCTCCTTCGAATCAACCACTTCCAGACCCGCGCCAACGCGCGCGATAGCCGCGCACGTCGACGTGTGTGAAAGGTCCGTGCCCGCAACATGCGGGATAGACGCCGATGCCGCCCAGGAGCGAGCGATACTCGCCTTCCACGCGCTCGGCCGCACGCGCGAATCTCTCCGCGTCCGCCGTCGTGACGCGCCGGTCGCCGGTGATGTCGTCCGGCTGGCCGTCGCGGTTGTTGTCGACGTAGACGTCCGAGGCGTCGCCGTACATGTGCCGGCTGAGGTTCGCGCGGCCCGCGGTGTTGCCGCCGCTGACGTTGTAGCGCGGCGTGCGAAAGCCGCTCATCACGTGCACGTGCTCCACGCGCACACCCTCGGCCTCTAGTTCCGCGATCGTCAGCTCCAGCTTGTCGATGAGCAGCGGATCGATCAGCAGATACTTCGGCCAGACGTTGAACTGATCTTTGGTGAGGAACTGCCGCAGCCGGAAATGCTCCGAGATCTGAAAGTCCTGGTTCTCGGGCGTGACCTGAACGAAGCCGCTGGGCGCAGCGTAGCGCGGCGTTTTCGGTGTGCCGCCGCGCTCGAACGGCCATGTGCCGAGTTGGTACGTACCGATGCGTCCGGCGCGTTTCTCCGAGCGCGGCACCAGAGTGACGATGCTGATGTCTTCAATGGTGCGACGCGCGTCGTCGATCTCCACGGAGAATGGATAGATGCCCGGCTTGCGCGGCGCGGTGAAGTCGACCTGCACTCCGTCGATGACCGCAACCGCATCACCCGGCGCGGTCTGCAGGACGCGCGCGCCAGGCAACGCGGGCGCGTATCGCAGGTCGCCGCTCTCGCCGCGCAACGGATGGAGGAACCCGAGCATCGCGTCGGTGAGGTAAGTCGCCTTCGGCATCTGCGGGCCGAAGGTCGTGAGGCTTTTCGCCGGCGACGGCGGCGCCTCGGCCGGTTCTTCATGCTCACCGCCGGCGACGGCGACGGGCGTGTTGGTCACGCGCTGGATTTCCGTGATCGCTCCGACCCACAGCGTCGCGTACAGCAGCACGACGACGACGGCCATCCACGTGAAGATGTGCTCCTGCCGCTCGGTCCGCAGACCGCCATGAATGCGGTGACGCTTCGGCGCCTCCGGAAAAAGGGGTGACCCAGACTCCATTGCCCGGGGGCGCGAGGTTCACGGTTTATGCCGAGTGGTTGGCGGTTGCCGGTTGGCGGTTGGCGGGAGCTAGAAGCCGTGGGTGGGGGATCTCCCGCCAACCGCCAACTGCCAACCGCCAACCTTCACGGAAAGTACCCGCGCGGAATCCTCAGATTCTGCCCCGCGGAGGACACGATCCGCAGCGAGCGCCACTGGTCCGGCACGTCGGCCTCGGAGTGAAAGACGATCTGGTACTGCTGCCGCAGCTCCTGGGCGATGCGTGTGTAGACGCGCTCGAGCTCGCGCTCGCTCTGGATGATGAAGTACGTCGCGCCGGTGTCGTCGGCGACGCGATCGAGCTTGCGCGCCTGCAGGCGTCCGACGCCGAGCTTCATCCATCGCGACAACGATTTGTTCTTCACCACCGGATACACCGGGACGCCTGCGTAGCGCGCGTAGTGCACGAGGTGATCGAGCTTGAAGGTACTGCCTTGATCGACGCCGTCGGTGAGGACGACCAGCGCGTGGCGTCCAGGCACCTTCTGGATCTGGTAAAGCATCTCGATCACGCTGTCGTACAGGTGCGTCTCGCCGATCGGCTGCACGCGATCGACGGCCAGCGCGACGCTGTTCCAGTCGTTCGTGTAGCCGGTGAGCCAGAACGTTTTCTGATTGAAGCCGGCGACGGCGAGGCGGTCCTGCGGACGCAGCAGCGCCCGCGCGAACTGTTTCGCCGCGGCCTTCACCACCGGCAGCTCTTCGAGCATGCTCTCGGAGTAGTCGATGAGCAGGATGACGTTCAGCGGCAGATCGTTCGCGGCGACGAGAGTCTCGATCGGTCGCGGCACTCCGTTGTCGACGAGCGTGAGCTGGTCCGCGCGCAACGGCGCGTTGCCGTCGGCGACGGAGACCGGGATCTGCTGCACGGTGACGTCGGTCTGCGCGTGCGCGCGATCGCCGAAGAAGAAGACGTCGTTCGCTTCCTCGCCGCGCGTCGAGCGCGCGACGACACGCGCGTAAATCGCGCCCGGAAACTTCGACGCGTCGACGGTCGCGGTGTACGGCGGCATCGCGGCGCTGGCGATGTTCTCTTCGCCGACGTAGAAGTCGACTCCGGTGATGGAGATCTCCGCGGGCCGCAGCACGTTCGCGTGCAATTCGACGCTCCCGCTCTCGGGCCACTGCTGCGGCCCCTGCAGCCGCACGCGGAACGGCGGACGCGGATCGTTGACGACCATCTCGTCTTCGCCGGCGATGTTGCCCTGCGCGTCGTAGCCGACGGCGCGCATCCGCAGGCGGCGGATGTAGTAGCCGACGTTCACCTGCGCGGTCATCCGCTGTCCCGGCGTGGCGGTGTACTGCACGCCGTTGATGAAGAGCGCGAGCTTTTCGACGGGCGCTGTCGCCATGACGGGAACGTGCAGCGTGCCCGAGACGAGGCCGTAGGGCTTTTCGGTGATTCGAACAGTCTGCGCGCTGAGGCTCGCGGAGAGCGCCAACAGAACGATGAACGATGAACGATGAACGATGAACCTTTTCACGAGACGATAGAACAGCGGTTCATCGTTCATCGTTCCGCGTTCGTCGTTCATTTCCTGAAGACTTTGTACAGGTCCACACGTTTCGTTTTCGCGACCACCGGCTTCCAGAGATCGCCGACCTCTTCGAGGCGCGCGAGGGCGTTGTCGATGCGGAAGTCGTCGATGTCCACGCCGTTCTCGACCTCATCCCAGGTCACCGGCATCGACGCGCCGGCGAACGGCGTCGGGCGCACGGAATAGATCGACGCGAGCGTGCGGCCCCACGCGTTCTGGTTGTAGTCGACGAGCACGCGCCCGTGGGGACGTTTCGCCTTGACGTATTCGGCGGTGATGATCTTCGGATGGCGCGACTCGAGCTCGAACGCGATCGCCTTCGCGAACGTCCACACTTCTTTCTGCAGCGGTCCGCGCACGATGGGGATGTAGACGTGAATGCCGCGCGAGCCGGTGGTCTTCGGGTAGGTCGGCATCTTCAGCTGGCCGAGGATGTCGCGCACGCGCAGGGCGGTCTCGCGCACTTGCGCGAAATTTGCGCCCGGACCGGGATCGAGATCGAAGTGGAGGAAGTCGGGGCGGTCGGTGTCCTCGCAGCGCGCGTACCAGGGGTTGAGATCGATGCATCCGAGGTTGATCAGCCACAGCAGCGAAGGGAGATCTTGAATGATCGGGAAATTGATCACGCCCGCGCTGCCGTGCGAGATGTCGCAGATCTCGATCCATTTCGGGCGCGGCTCCGGCGCGCGCTTCATGTAGAAGAAGTCGCCCTCCGCGCCGTTGGGATAGCGCTTCATGACCATCGCCCGGTCTTTGAGATGCGGCAGCAGCCACGGCGAGACGTCGGCGTAGTACTGCAGGAGATCGCGCTTGGTGATGCCGAGCTTTTTCCAGAACGGCTTCTTGAGGTTCGTGAGACGCACCTCGTGCGGTCCGAACTTCAGGATCACTTCGACGAGGTCCGTGGGGATCGTGATCGACTTCATAACGTGGGCATCTTGCCCGTGGCGCCGGGCGGGCGGCGGCGGTTCGCGTCGAGCGTGACGTATTCGAGCTCGACCCCCGCGCGCGCGGCGCGGAGCATCAGGCCTCCGCGTGCCATGTCGCCGAGGCCCGCGAACGCAGACGGGAAGCGCAGCTTCTCGCCGAAGATCGGCCGCAGCACGTCGACGTACTTTCCGGTCGCGACGCTGCCCAGTAACACGACTTGCGCGTCCGGCTCCGATTCGAGCGCGCGCGCGACGAGCGTCGCGTGCTCGCGCAACGGCTTCACGTAATTGCGCGTCGCCATGTCGATGTCGATCTTGCGCATGCGCTTCATGCGTTCTTCGGTGAGCCGCCAGTCCGGCGGCACGAGTCCGTATCCCGAGGTGATGATGAAAATCCCGTCACCGCCGATGATCGGCGAAGGCACCGCGAACCGCCGCGCATACGCGATCTTGCCGCGGAAATACAACGCGCTCATGAACTCGAACGCATCCCCGACGGGCACGCCTTCTTCCGACCGATACCGCACCGCCACGTCGAACATCGCCCGCGGCGACATGATCTGCGCCGCGCGAAGGCCGTTGAGGGAGGCGGGGGAAATGAGGAAGAGTTTGGGAGGCATGGCTCACGAGCTGAGTTTTTTCGCCGCCTCGGCGACGACGCGGCGGCGGCGGTCTTTCATCGGTGCGAGTTTGGTGAGAACGGACGCGCGCACTTCATCATCCGACGGCACATCCGGGTTGTATTCGATCGCCAACCGGATCTCCTCCGCGGCACGTTGACCGTGAGTCTGTTCCGCCAGCGCGAGGGCGATGTCGATGCCGGCGGTGACGCCGCCTCCGGTGATGCGGTTGCCGCTGATGACTACGCGTTTGGCGACGGGCCAGGCGCCGAAGGGCTCGAGGAACTCCATCGATGCCCAGTGCGTCGTGGCTTCGACTCCGGCGAGGAGGCCCGCAGCGCCGAGGAGGAGCGCGCCTGTGCAGGCGGACGTCACCCACGCGGCGTGTGCGCCTTGCCGCGCGATGAACGCGAGCACGTCATCGTCGAGCATGGCGTCGTTCACGCCGGGACCGCCGGGGACGAAGAGAACGTCGCACGGCGGGCAGGTGTCGAAGGTGATGGTCGGCAGGATCGAGAGGCCGCCTTCGCTCACCACCGGATCGAGCGATGCCGCAACGAGGTCCACGGTCACACCGCGAAGGCGATGGAAGACTTCATACGGACCGGTCAGGTCGAGCTGCGTGAGGTCGGGAAACAGGACGCACGCGATCTGCACGCGTGCAGATTACTGCGAAGCGGGGAGGAATCGCGCCGCGATCGCGGCCGCCTCCTTCTCGCTGAATGGCGCGAACGAGAGGTTCGAGACGAAAGCGACTCCGACACGCTCCTTCGGATAGATCAGCACGAACGCGCGCCCGCCGGTGGACTGTCCGCCGTGATGCAGGAACGTGCGACCCCGTTCGTCCTTGGCGATGCGCCAGGCGATGCCCACGTTCGTCGGCTTGCCGTCGCTCGTTGTCTGTGTGGGTCGTGAGGATCTCCGTCGAACGGCGCGTGGTCGCGATGAGGAAGCGCGCGAGATCGCGAGCGGTGGAGAGCGCGGCACCGGCCGGGAGACGATCGGAGAGGTCGACGTCTGGCGCCACCGCCGCGCCCTCGTAGAACGTGGTCGTCTCCGCGTCGGCGACGAACGACGTTTCGCTCATCTTCACCGGTGCGAAGACCAGCGACTGCACCACCGCTTCGTACGACTTGCCGGTAACGCGCTCGATCACCGCGCCGAGGACGTTGTAGCCGTACGTCGTGTAGAAATACTTCTCGCCCGGCGGCTCGGCTGCCAAGCCAGCGCCGGGCCTCGTCAGTTGCAATAGAAAGTTAGCCGCAGTGGGTAGGGAAAAGCGTTCTCGAGTCACTCCCTGTCAAGAAGCGAGCGGATCAGCAAAATGTACTGAGATCCATGCGTGCGCTTCAGAACGGAGACAGATGGACTGGTTGAAACACGTGTTCTTGTCGGATTGGCGTAACACGCTAGAGGAGGCATTAGCGCTTGCGGCGATTATCTGGGCATACATCCACGCTCGTCACCTCAAAGAGCACACCGGTCACCTCCGGGAGCAACTTGATCGACTTGAGGAGGTGCGTCAATCTCTACCTACACAACATTTGAGTAAGTTTCCTGACTATCTTGACGACATCGTTCGACATATCGAGAGCGCGCGTAAAGAAGTAATCATCTTTTGCGACTACCCCGCTTATGGCGTTTTCTCAAATGCCGAAGCGTTCCTCAAATATACGCACGTACTCGAAGATCGTGCGAGTCGGAATGTTCGAATCACTCTCGCCTGCCTCGATGAACCGCTGCGCCACGTCAAGACGGAAGAGGAATTCTCCAAGTCCGAAGAATGGGCCAAGTGGTTGGCCGATCCCATTAATGTCGACCGAGCGCACCACTTGCTATTACGCTATCGTAGCCAAACGGATCCCGGAGCCGTAACGCGAGACGAAATCGTAGATCTCCTTGGCCGAGAAGACAAAAGAGTGCTCGCAGACACATTCGCGACAGCCGAACTGTCACTTCTTGGTACTGCTGTGCCGTTGTATTTCTGGCTGATTGACGGAAGTTACGCAATATTCGCGATACCGAGCTATCACGAGCGTGCTCTTGAGCATGGCTTCTACACGCAGGAGCCTCGTCTTATCGAGGGACTCCTCGATATACGCGATCGATATCTCGCAACCGCAACCGGCCACGCTGACGGTGCGTCCGCATAGAGACACTGGTGCTCTCGTCGGGGCTAACGCATGTTGAAGGTGCGCCCCTGCCTGTAAGTATGGAGTTGTCAAGACCAAACGAAGACATCTGTTTACCGTGTAGCTGGGTGAGAAGGGTGAGATCGCGGAACTGCGGGCGCTCATCGCTGCATGCGAAGGTGATCGAGCAGTTGCGAGCCGAGAACGATCTTCTCCGGCGATTGCTGGATGAGGAGCGTCGAAACGGAAAGCGACAGGCGGCGCCGTTCTGGAAGGAATCTCCGAAGTGCGTTCCCCGTCATGCTGTCTCAATTTTACCGACCTTCGCGCACCACGCCAATGGGCTAATCTGACAAAGTAGAATTAGTTAGCCAGCGCGGCGTCTACTCGCTGCTTTTGTCCGGGAGTCAATCTCGGAGTGCCCTCAAGGTATGCGCGGAGACGCAGTTCGGCTTCTGAACGTGGCAATGCGCGAGCTTCGGCGATAACATGCTGAACGCCAATCTCGTTAACTTGATGAATAGTGGATCGCAACGAGGAGTTCCTCTCCGAGGATAGTCCCTTTACCTCGTATGCAGCGACGAGCGCTGAAAGAACATCGGCATGCGCCGTTACGTCGAACTTGCCCCTGCCGATGTATGCCCAACCACGCCGTAGCCTCTCCTGAACACTTGTATCGGTAGCTGGAGCAGGGAGGGGCTCAATCGTCGGCGATGGATCCGCGGGCACGTCGATATGTGATGCGGCGTCCACCTCACTTTGATGTTCTTGAATCTGCTTAACCGAGCGCTCGATTTCGCTGACACGTTCCGCAATAGTCTTTTGCTGTCGGCGCAGTTCCGCGATGTCATCCCTAACGGCATTAACCGCCGTCGAATCGATGCTCAGGGCGGTGCTCGGAAGTGTCAGAAAGACGTAGCGAAATATGAGCACCGCGAGGATGCTCAAAACTCCGATGACGGCCATACCGATTGGTTCATTCCACCACACTTTTCGCGATGTCGAATTCATATTTTCACCTGCCGATGTGGTTGCAATGCCGACAATGACACAACGGCTACAAAGAGTGCAGCCCCGGTTAGGGACTCGTCCAAGCTACGCCCTGCCCAGAGCATTCCGGCCATAACGGACATCGTAATCACAACGTAAGCGAGCTTTCGCCGCCAACCGAATGAAACTGTGGCCGGCGCCGGGTCGGCCGATGAGGCGTCGCGGCCACTCGTGGTAGGCGCCGAAGCACTGGACACGAGCTCTCGGCTATGTGGTGTGCCTGTGTTAGCAAGCGTCTGCGCGATTGGCCGCAGGCGATCTTTGACAAACTCTTCATGTATCGCGGCTATGAGCTTGTCTGCTCCGTCCGCAGGAGTGATGACTTTGATCAGTACGACCATTACTTCGATTAGGACAAGCGATAGGATTATAAATCGCACCTTCCACAGAGAGGTACCACCCAACCGGTCCATCGCGTCGGATTGCGCGAAAAATGACGACTTCTTGATCGCGCCTTGCCGAGCTTTTGCTTCCTCATACTCCCGTTCGATAGCTCGTTGCCGCTCACCGAAAGTGACGTCGACAGTCGCTGCTGCTGACGCCAATCGACGTTCAGCCTCTGCCAGGGCAGACAGCGCCTGAGGCATGGCGCGGCGCAATTCCCCACAACGCTCAGCAGTACCTTGATACGCCGCCTTCTTCTCTCGGCAGACCGGACCGCAGGACTTTATCCCAGTACCGCAGGTCCCATCCGCTTCGCAAAGGTATTTTCGCTTGTCTTCAAGCAACTGGGTTTCGCACGCGTTGATTCGTGAAGCGAGCGAGTCACGCTCCCTCTGTCGCTGCTGAACCTCGCCATACTGAGGAAGCGCCGCCTTCAGCGCCAGCGTATCCTGTTTGGCACGCGCTTTCGCGTACTCCCGATTTCCGAGTAGAGCTTTCTGAGCTTCTCCTTCTTCCTCGGCGATTTTGTCCGAGATTTCAGCATGGAACATTCGAACGGTTAGCGGGTGTCCGATTGTTATTCCGATAAACGCCGCGAGAACGATGCGAATCGCAGCGTGCAGGCCTTGCCTGAAGCCACCCATGGTTTTGGGAAACGTGGTAAGCAAGAGACGGTCAAGATTTAGGATGACAAGCGCCCACAGCACACCGAACAGGATGCCGATCGGTTTCGATTTCGAGACGACATAGAAAGCGTAACCGGAAGCCATGAAAGCAAACGTACCCGTGAGCAGAACTAACGCGCCCATGCTGATGTATTTGCGCTGTTCGTTTTCTGGGCACCACGTTAGCAGTTCAGTGTCAGCGCCTGCCCAGAAATGCAGGACGCGCAGAATTGGATTCAAGCGGGGTGGACCTCCCGTCAGACAGTCGCAGCGGTAGTGGACCTTGGTCGATATCCTTCATTAGGAGTGACCGCAACGACGAAATCCCTACCCACCTTAGCCAAACCTCTTCTTTCGCATCCGGCGTGCGGGAAATGGGAGCACGTACGGCGCGTAGCGCCGGGAGGTGACATCGCGAGCCGTGTTGCGTAGCGCGTGTAGTACTTCTGCGGGATTATTGGTGCTAGTAACGCGAACCTTCCATTGCGTCGAGAGAGACTCGGACCGTAGTGGCGGATTGCGAGGGCGAAGTGGTTTTTTCGACGCATCGCGCCGGCTGGCAGCCGGCGGACCGGCCGGCCAGCGGCCGGCGCGCCAGTGCGCAAGAGCACAGCGGATTAGCGTGTCGTGCCGGCTGGAAGCCGGCGGGCCGGCCGGCTGGAAGCCGGCGCTCCGGTGGTGCCGCGTGGGCGCAGGATTTTCGCGAGGTACTCCGCTGTCGGACTGTCCTTGGCTTTGGCGATCTGCTCCGGCGTGCCCGTCGCGATGATGCGGCCGCCGCCGTCGCCGCCTTCGGGGCCGAGGTCGATGACGTGGTCGGCGGTCTTGATGACGTCGAGGTTGTGCTCGATCACCACCACCGTGTTCCCGCGCTCGACCAGGCCGTGCATGAGATGCAGGAGCTTCGACACGTCGTCGAAGTGCAGGCCGGTCGTCGGCTCGTCGAGGATGTAGAGCGTCTTGCCGGTCGCGCGCTTCGCGAGCTCCTTGGCGAGCTTTACGCGCTGCGCTTCGCCGCCGGAAAGTGTCGTCGATGACTGGCCGAGCGTGATGTAGCCGAGGCCGACTTCTTCCAGCGTGCGGAGGATGTTCGCGATGCGTGGGACGTTGCGGAACACCTCGTGCGCCGACTCGACGGTCATGGCGAGGATCTCCGCGATCGAGTAGCCCTTGTACTTCACCTCGAGCGTCTCGCGGTTGTAGCGCTTGCCGCCGCAGACGTCGCACTTCACGTAGATGTCGGGCATGAAGTGCATCTCGATCTTGATCTGCCCGTCGCCCTTGCACGCCTCGCAACGGCCGCCCTTCACGTTGAACGAAAACCGTCCCGGCCCGTAGCCGCGCATGCGCGCCTCGGGTGTCCCGGACATGAGATTGCGGATCTCGCCGAACAGTTGCGTATACGTCGCGGGATTCGAGCGCGGCGTGCGCCCGATCGGCGACTGATCGATGTCGATCACCTTGTCGATCAGCTCGAGCCCGTCGATGCGATCGTGCTCGCCGGGCGTGTCGATCGCGTCGTAGAAATGCCGCGACAGCGCCTTGTACAGAATGTCGTTGACGAGCGTCGACTTGCCGGAGCCGCTGACGCCGGTGACCGCGATGAAGACGCCCAGTGGGATCTCGACGTCGAGGTTCTTCAGATTGTTCTGCCGCGCGCCGCGGATGACGAGCTTGTTTCCATTGACCGGGCGACGCACCGCCGGAATGTCGATCTTCACCTCGCCGCGCAAATACTGCGCGGTCAGCGAGCTCGGGAAGGTCATGATCTGCGCGAGCGTCCCCTCGGCGACCACATGTCCGCCGTGCACCCCGGCGCGCGGGCCGAGGTCGATGATGTGGTCGGCGGTCTGGATCGTTTCCTCGTCGTGCTCGACGACGATGACGGTGTTGCCGAGGTCGCGGAGCTCGAGGAGCGACTCGATCAGCTTCTTGTTGTCGCGCTGATGGAGTCCGATCGACGGCTCGTCGAGGACGTACAGGACTCCCATCAGCTTGGAGCCGATCTGCGTCGCCAGGCGGATGCGCTGCGCTTCGCCGCCGGACAACGTGGCCGCGTTGCGATCGAGAGTCAGATAGCCGACGCCGACGGCGTTGAGGAAGCGGAGGCGGTCGCGGACTTCTTTGAGGATCTTGCCGGCGATCGCTTCCTCGCGCGCGGTGAGGCTCACGGTGCGGAAGAACTCGTCCGCGGAGCGGAGCTGATGCGCGACGATCTTGTCGATCGTCTGTCCCGCGACGGTCACGCTGAGCGCCTCGGGCTTGAGACGCCTGCCCTGACAGTCCGGACACTTCTTCGGCGTCATCCAGCGTTCGATCTCTTCGCGGATGTCGTCGCTGTCGGACTCGTGGTAGCGGCGCTTGAGCATCGGGATGATGCCCTCGTACTTGCCGTTGTACTCGTACGAGCTGTCTTCATTGCCGAACTCGAATTTGAACTTCTCTTCCGAGCCGTGGAGGATGCAGTTGCGTCCCTTCTCCGGCAGCTTTTCCCACGGCGTCGTGAGCTTGAACTTGTATTGGCGCGCGACGGAGTGGATCTGCTTGAGGCGCCAGTGCTCGGAGCCTTCTTTCCAGAGCGCGATCGCGCCTTCCTCGATCGACTTCGTGGGATCGGGGACGAGCTTGCGCTCGTCGATCTCGAGAAGCATGCCCAGGCCGGAGCAGCGCGGGCAGGCGCCGTAAGGCGAGTTGAAGGAGAAGAGACGCGGCGTGATCTCGCCGATGGAGACGCCGCAATCGGGACAGGCGTAGTTCTGCGACATCAGCTCTTCGCGCTTGTCGGCCTGATAGAGGATCTTCACGAGCCCCTTGGTCACGCGTGTGGCGGTCTCGAGTGAGTCGGCGAGACGCTGCGCGATCCCTTCCTTCACGACGATGCGGTCGATGCGGATGTCGATGGTGTGCTTCTTCTGCTTGTCGAGCGTGGGAGGACTGGAGAGCTCGATCTCCTCGCCGTTGACGATGGCGTGGGTGAAGCCCTCCTTCACCATCTGCAGCATCTGCTTGCGGTATTCGCCCTTCTTGCCGCGAACGTACGGCGCGAGGATGGTGAACTTCGTTCCCTGCGGGAGCGTCAGCAGGCGGTCGACCATCTGCTGGATGGTCTGCGGATGGATCTCCTGGCCGCACTGCGTGCAGTGCGGAACGCCGACCGACGCGTAGAGGAGTCGGAGGTAGTCGTAGATCTCGGTGACGGTGCCGACCGTCGAGCGCGGGTTGCGCGAGGTCGTGCGCTGCTCGATGGAGATCGCGGGCGAGAGGCCTTCGATCGAGTCGACGTCGGGCTTCTCCATCTGCTCGAGAAACTGCCGCGCGTAAGCCGACAGGGACTCGACGTAACGGCGCTGCCCCTCGGCGAAGATGGTGTCGAAGGCGAGCGAGGATTTTCCCGAACCGGAGACGCCGGTGATGACCACGAACTTGTTGCGGGGAACGACGACGTCGATGTTTTTGAGGTTGTGCTCGCGTGCGCCGCGAATGACGATTGAGTCCATGTTGAAGGAAACAATCTAACTCCGTGGGGGGCGCAGGTGTTCCCGTTCTACGAGACGTAGGGCGCGGCTTCAGCCCGCCCCTCTCGTGGGTGGGGGGTGGGGAAGCCTTGCCACCACCCACGAGGGGGCGGGCTGAAGCCGCGCCCTACGTTCCGCTCAGCAAGCGCGCCATCGCCCGGATCTGATCGGCGACGAAGTCGGGCGCGTCCAGCTGCGCGCTGTGTGAGGTCGGCGCGTCGATCCGCTTGCCGCGCGCGGAGCGGGAGACGAGCTCATCGTGCATGCGACGGATGTGCTCGCGCCAGGCGTCGAACGTTTCCTGCGACCAGCCGGAAGGCTGCGTTGCTGCGGTTGCGGTGATGATCCACAGCGGGACGCCGATCTTCCGTTGCTCCGGCGAGAGTGAGATCTTGCCGTCGGGAAGGTCGCCTTCGCCGAAGCGCGCTTCCCACCAGTTGCGCGACGGCGACTTCGCGATCAGTTTTTCGCGGAGGTCTTCCGGCAGCTCGTCCGGAAATGATTGCGGTGGCCAGTTGTCTTTCGCGCGCCACTCTTCCATCTCTTTGATTCTTCGCGTGCGATGCGCTTTGGCTGCCTCCTTGTAGGCAGGAAACGGCGCGAAGTCCGCCTCGGCGTTCGACGGATCGACACCGATGATGGCCGCGACGTCTTTCGGGTACCGCCAGTAATAGCGTTGGACGATCGTGCCTCCGAAAGAGTGCCCGACGAGGAGGAACGGCGGCTTTTCACCAGCTTTGGCGAGCAGCGTGTGCAGATCTTCGACGTAGCCGGCCACGCTGCGCGCGGGCGGCGGATCGCTCCATCCGAACCCGGCGCGATCGTACGAGCACGTTCTCATCTCGCCGCGCAGTTGCTGTTGCACCATCCACCACGTGTAGAAGCCTTCCGCGGCGCCGGACTCGAAGACCACGGTCGGCGTGCCGCTGCCCATGCAGACGATGTGGAGTTTGCGGCCGCCAATGTCGACGAGCGTGCCGATCGGCGCCTCCTCCCCGGCGAACAAAGTCGAGGCGACGAGGAGGAGCGCGAGGAACGCAAGCTTCCGCATGAATCATCTACGCCTGTGGGGCGCGGATGGTTCTGACTCGTTACACTCCGCACGCTTGGCTCTTGCGCTCTACCTGATCGTCGCCGCGATTCTCTCCACGCTGTGGAGCCGCTTCGTGCAGCGCGTGAGCGTCGGCGCGGCGATCGCGCTCGTCGCGTTGCCGCTCCTGTTCACGGGACGCGCGATGTTCACGAATCGTGTGTACGCACCGCTCGACCTGCCGTTCACGGCCGAGCCTCTGCGCGATTACGCGAGGGACTTCGGCGTCGAGAGGCCGCACGACATCGCGCTGTCGGACCTCCACTGCCAGATGATTCCGTGGCAGAAGGCGGTGCGGCACGCGCTTTCCGAGGGCGAGTGGCCGCTTTGGAATCCGTTCATCCTCAACGGCGACATCCTGGCCGCGGCGGGGCAGCCGGCCGTGTACGACCCCGTGCAATGGATCGGGTTCCTGCTGCCGTTGCCGGACGCGCTGACGTTCGGCGCGGCGATGACGTTTTTCCTCGCGGGGTTCTTCACGTTCGCATTCGCGCGTGCCAGCGGATTGAACGAGATCGCGTCGCTGGTCGCGGCGGCTGCGTTCACGTTCTGCGCGATGATGGCGTTCTTCGTCGCCTGGCCGTTGGCGCGCACGTGGGCGTATCTGCCGCTGCTCTTGTTCGGCGTGCATCGGCTCGTGCGTCCGCATGACATGAGTGGCGTTCCGATCCTCACCATCGCCTTCGTGCTCGCGATCTTCGCGGGACATCCGGAGTCGGTGCTGCACGTGGTGTTCGTGGGCGCGCTCTACGGGATCGCGCTGCGTCCGCGCGTGCGCGCAATCGCGCTCGCGATTGCGGCAGGTGTCGCAGCGTTGCTGCTTACAGCCGTGTACTTGTTGCCATTCGTGGAAGCAGCACCCGAAACACTCGACTACAAGATCCGTCGCGAGCTGTACGCGCCGAGCACTTACGATCAACTCGTCACGCCCGAGGTGCGGCGGGAGCGGATCGCGAAGACGTTCATCCCGTTCCACGCGCCGGACACCTCGAAGCCAGGATGGGATCCCCTGTCCGCACGCGTGGGCGTGATCGTCATGTTGCTCGCAGTGGCGGCGGTTGCGTTGCTCGTTCCTCGTTTCTCGTTGCTAGGAAGGCAAACACGAGCAACGAGCAACGAGCAACGAGCAACCCTCTTCTGGCTCCTGCTCGCGATCGTCGGCCTCCTCGCGACCTTCGGCACCTGGCCCGTCGCGCACGCGCTGCACGCTCTTCCTCTCTTCGACATCGCCATCAACGAGCGACTCGCATTCGCGGCGGCGTTCGCGATGGCGATGCTCGCGGGAATCGCCGTCGATCGGATGAATCCGAAGCTCGCGATTGCGCTTCTCGCGCTGGTCCTCCTCGAGCGGACGAATGAAGATGGCCACTTCTATCCCGCGCTGCCGAAAGACGTTTTCTATCCGCGAGTCCCACTGATCGCGGCGATCCCGCACGATGCGCGCATGACCGGTGTGGGCACGGCGCTCATCCCGAACAATGCGGCTGTTTATGAACTGGAAGACGCGCGCGGATACAACGCGATGACGTACCGGCGCCTCTACGAAACATACCCGCTCTGGTCCACCTATCAGCGCGCGTGGTTCAACCGCGTCGACGACCTCTCGCGGCCGTTCCTCTCGTTCCTGAACATCCGTTACGCGCTCGCGCACGAGAACGTGAACGTACCGCTGCATTGGAGTCACAAAGCCATCGACCGCCACACGCACCTGCTGGAGAACACGAATGCGCTCCCGCGCGCGTTCGTGCCGCGGCGCGTGCGTTATGTGCGCGAGAACCCCGTCGAAGAAATGAAGAGCGCCACCGACTTCGCCGACGTCGCATGGATCGAGACCGCCGCGTACGAGCCGCAGGAGGCGAGCAACGGTCCCGGCACGGTCGTGATCGAGCACGTTGGTCTCGAGTATCGACTCGACGCGACGATGTTGCGTCCGGGATGGATCGTGATCTCCGAAACGCACTGGCCCGGCTGGCGCGCGTACATCGACGGCCGCCGCGCCCGACCGCGCTTCGCGAATCACGCCTTCCTCGGCGTGCATGTGCCCGAGGGGCGGCATCGCGTGCGGGTCGTGTACCTGCCGGAGTCGTTCACGCGCGGCCGCGCGATCTCGCTGGCGACGCTCGTGCTGCTCGCGGTGGGGGGAGTGTTGTGCTATAGGTCGGGACGTTGCTCGCGCTCGTCCTTTACGTTGCGGTCACCGTCGCACTGATCGCCGTCTGGCGACGTTTCGTCCATCCCGTCAGCAACGCCGCGGCCATCGCGCTCGTGCTTCTGCCGCTGTGCTTCACCGGACGCGCGCTGCTCACCGGCCGCGTGTACGCGCCGATCGATTTGCCGTTCGAGTCCGAGCCTTTGAGCAACTACAAGGCGGATTACGGGATCGGGGCTCCGCATCACGCCGGTCTTTCCGATCTGTACATGCAGCTCATGCCGTGGCAGAGCGCCGTGCGACACGCGCTCGCGCAAGGCGAGTGGCCGGTGTGGAATCCGTACCTGCTCTGCGGAAGCATCCTCGCCGCGAACATGCAGGCCGCTCCGTACGACATTGTGCAACTCCTCGGACTCCTCCTTCCGCACGCGCAGGCGCTGACGTTCGCGGCGTCGATGACGTTTTTCCTCGCCGCGCTTTTCACGTTCGCGTTCGTACGCACGCTCGGATGCAGCGAGCCCGCAGCACTCGTTGCGGCGGCGGGCTACACGTTCTGCGCGATCCTCGCGTTCTTCGTGGGCTGGCCGCTCGGACGCGTCTGGACGTTTCTGCCGCTCGTGTTTCTCGGCGTGCGGCTCGTTGTCCATGAAACGAATCTGCGCGCGGCGGTCGTGTTGACCGCGTCGCTCGTGTTGACGATCTTCGCGGGACATCCCGAGTCGATCCTGCACATCGTCTTCTGCGGCGCAATCTACGGTCTGTACGAAGTCATCGCGACGAAGCGTCCGCGCACGATCGCGGTGGCCGCGCTTTGCGGTGTACTGGCGTTGCTCCTGACGGCGATCTCGATTCTGCCGTTCCTTTCCGTCGCGCCGCACACGGTCGAATACCACGTGCGCCGCGACCAGTACGCGACCGCGAGATTCGACATCCCGCCGGAATGGGTCACCGGACGCGCGGCCTCGACGCTCTTTCCGTTCGCCGGCGGGCGCCCCGAGGGAGGGCAGAAGACGCACGCCTGGGACGCGTCGTCGATGCGCGTGGGAAGCGTGATCCTGGTGCTTGGCGTGATCGGGGTGATCTTCGCGCGGAGGAATCGCGACCGATGGTTCTTCTTCGCGTTCGCGGCGGTGATGGCCTGTGCGGGATTGAACGGCTTTCCGATCGGCAACATCCTGCACGCGCTGCCGCTGTTCGACATCGCTCTGAACGAGAGGCTCGGTTTCGCCGCGATCTTCGCCGTCTGCGTGCTGGCCGCGTTCGCGCTCGATGCATGGCCGTCCGAGCGGAAACGAGCGTTCGTCGCGGCCGGCGTCGTGCTGACCCTCGGAATTGCGCTGGGGTTTGGTGCGAGCCTTTTGCGCGACGCTGAGGTCCGCGCCGGCACCGATCCCGCGATCATCGCGTCGCTCACGCTCGCGGAGTTGCTGCCGCTCGCGATTCTCGCGGTGTTGCTCGCGCTGCGCGTGAAGCCGCGGTTTGCGCTGCCGATCGTTCTCGCGCTCGTGCTCGTGCAGCGCGTCGTCGAAGACGGAGGGATGTATCCGGCGCTTCCGAAGAAAGCGTTCTATCCGCAGATCCCGATCCTCCGCTATCTGCAAAGCGACGCCGCGACGCCTTTCCGCGTGGCCGGTCTTTATTACGCGATGGTTCCCGACACGGCCGCGCTCTACGGTCTGGAGGATCCGCGCGGTTACGAGGCAATGACTTTCGAGCGCCTCCACGAGACGTTTCCCCTCTGGTGCGAGGCGACGCCGGTGTCGTTCAACATCATCAAGGAGAAAGAGCGGACGTTCCTCTCGTTCCTGAACGTGAAGTACGTCATCGGCTCGCGCGACGCGCAGCCGGACGCGAACTGGAAGCTGGTGATGGAGGACCGCGACAGCCGTCTGCTCGAGAACACGCGGGTGGTGCCTCGAGCGTTCATCCCGCGCCGCATCCGGTACGAGCAGCACGACGAGGCGGTGCTCACCGGCATGAAGATGACGCAGGACTTCGCGGAGACGGCATGGATCACGGTGCCGCAGTACCCGCCGCACGAGATCTTCAACGGCCCTGGGACATTGATCACGCGCCGCGAGGGACTCGCCTACGAGATCGACGCCGACCTCGGCCTCGACTCCTGGGTCGTCATCTCGGATACGAAGTGGCCCGGCTGGCGCGCATACATCGACGGCCGCCGCGTGGAGACGCACTACGCGAATCATGCGTTCATCGGACTCTTCGTGCCGAAAGGAAAGCATCACCTGCGCGTGATCTTCCAACCGGAGGCGTTCACGAGGGGTCGAAACATCACGTTGGCGACGATTGTGGTGTTGATTGGCCTCGGCACCTGGCGGCGCTTAAACCGGCGTTCCCCCGGCTGAAGCCGGGGGCTAGGTTCTCTTGCCCGCGTAGCGGGCTGCAAGGCAGGCCTTAGCCCCCGGCTTCAGCCGGTGGAACGGGGCGGTCCGGAAAAATTGAGCCCGCGTAGCGGGCGACAGGGCTTATCGAACCGACTCGAGGATCCACGCTCCGTAGGCCTCGGAGGTCTCGATCTTCATCACCACGAACTCTGGTACCTCGTACGGATGGCGCGCGAGCAACTCGGTGCGCAACTCCTCCACGCGCGATTCCGAGGTCTTGATGATCAGCAACTGCTCGGTGTCGTCGGTGACGCGTCCTTCCCAGCGATACACGGAGTGAATCGCCGGAACGATGTTTACGCAGGCCGCGAGTCGGGCTTCCACGAGGGCGTGAGCGAGTGCGCGTGCGTCGAAGTCCGCGCCGACGGTCGTGAGGACGAGGACGGGCATTACTGTGGGCGGACCACGGCCGAGACGAGCAGTCCGAGGGTGACGTCCGCGTGGCGGGTGCCGACGCTTGAAACGTAGGGCGCGGCTTCAGCCCGCCTCCCCTCGTTTGCGCGCCCCCACGGGGGAGGCGGGCTAAAGCCACGCCCTACGTCTTCGCTACCAACTCGAGGATCGCCGAGAATGTCGATGCGCGGCCGGCCCGGGGAGGGGTCGAACGCGAACGCGCTGGCAGCGATCAGGAAAAAGCTGAACATAATCAGTACGCGTTTCATACGAATTAGCCTATCCTTTATCATTGCTGAAGCGGTTCGTTCTTTTCGTTCTGCTCGCGCTCCTGGGCTGGCTCGCCTGGGAATGGATCACTTTCCCCGATGTCGCAAAGCTCGTCAAGGAGCGCCCCACGACGACGGCCTTCATGGAGCAGCGCAAGCG
>Ga0075421_100000409_pt1 | contig 44555 bp, 44 predicted proteins | sample SoiMetdeltSBSDD5_FD_75292 | JGI IMG/M metagenome (GOLD analysis project Ga0075421, IMG submission 75292) | Bulk soil microbial communities from a Populus tree surrounding site in Tennessee, USA - Soil MetaG P. deltoides SBSDD5 | ecosystem: Environmental > Terrestrial > Soil > Tree plantation... | reverse complement strand
ATTGGCGTGGGGGCACCCGAGATCCCGCGTCTACGCGCGGGATAAACTGGCTCAGCTTCATCGGTTCACCTCCATCAGAATTGCACCTTCACCGCGCGAATACGCTTCCTCGCCGTGTTGCGTGAAGTCGAGGCCGAGGCCTTCTTCACGCGGGTTCGTGCGGAGTCGCATCGCCAGCGCGATCACCTTCACGATCACGAACGTCACCACCACCGAGTACGCCAGCGTGGCGGCGATCGCCAGCGCCTGTACGCCGAGTTGGCGCGCGTTGCCGAACAGCAGGCCGTCGGCCGCGCCGTTCCAGGCCTTCTCCGCGAACACGCCAGTCAGCAGCGCGCCGGTAATGCCGCCGACACCGTGCGCGGCGACGACGTCGAGTGAGTCGTCGAGCCGCGTGCGCGCGCGGTAGAGCAGCGCGTAGTAGCTCGGCATGGCGGCGATCGCGCCGATGAGAATTGCCGAGAGCGGCGAGACGAATCCCGCCGCGGGCGTGATCGCGACGAGTCCGACGACGATGCCCGTCGCCGCGCCGATCGCCGTCACCTTCCTCGTCCGCATCAGATCGAGCAGCGTCCAGACCACGAGCGTCGCCGTCGGCGCGAGCATCGTGTTCACGAACGCGAGTGCCGCGGACGCATTCGCGCCCAGCGCGCTGCCGGCGTTGAAGCCGAACCATCCGAACCAGAGCAGTCCGGCGCCAAGCAGCGTGAACGGGACATTCTGCGGAAGGATGGCCTGGCGCGCGTAGTCCTTGCGCGAGCCCACCATCAGCGCGCACACCATCGCGGCTGCCGCGGCGTTCACGTGCACGACCGTGCCTCCCGCGAAATCGAGCGCGCCGATCTGCGCCAGCCAGCCGCCGCCCCACACCCACTTCGCCACCGGCGCGTACACCGCGAGCGACCAGATGGTAATGAACGCGACGTACGGACCGAAGCGCATCCGTTCCACGATCGCGCCGGAGATCAGCGCTGCGGTGATGATCGCGAACGTTCCCTGGTACGCGAAGAAGAGCAGGTGCGGGATCGTCCCCTGCGGCTCCAGCCCGATGCCGCGCAGGAAGACATGCGCGAGCGGCGTCTTTCCGAACGCGAGCGAGTAGCCGAGCATCGCCCACGCCAGCCCGACGAAGCCGAGCGCGGAGAAACTCATCATCAGTGTGTTGAGCGCGTTCTTTGCGCGCACCATCCCGCCGTAGAAGAAGCCGAGAGCGGGCGTCATCACGAGCACGAGCGCGGTGGAGACGAGAAGCCAGGCGGTGTCCGCCGATGAGAGCTGCATGGGCGATTGTAGCCGAGACCCTACGCGCTCCGGTTGACGCACCTCCGGAAATGCGGTTCACTGCGCCGTCCGCTTCCATGCTGCGCGAAGAAAAGTCTGAGAAAAGCCGTCGCGCAGTCCTCGATGCAGCGCTGTATCTCTTCTCGCATCAGGGCTATCGCGCCACGACCATGCGCGAGATCGCCGATCGGGCGAAAGTCTCGACGGGAAACGTTTATCACCACTTTCCCGACAAAGAGGCCATCTTCCGGGAGCTGATCGACGAGTATTTCGCGATCGCGGATACACAACGTTTCCCGTTCCGCCGCGCGCTCTACGGCTCCGACCAGTTCCCCGACAACATCGAGCAGCTCGGCTTCGCGGCGCGCGACAGCATCCGCCAGTTCCGCGAGTACCACCTCCTCATCTACGTCGACGTGATCGAGTTCGGCGGCACGCACATCCAGAAGTTCTACAGCGAGTTGGCCGATCGCTACACGCGCTTCTTCGAGGAGCAGGGCACGCTCGAAGAGATCCGGGCCCGCCTGCGCCCGACCGTCACGCCGACCTCCGCGCTGCTGCTGACCGCGCGGATGTTTTTCAACTACTTCTCGGTCGAGATCCTCTTCGGCGTGAACGCGCCGTTCGGAAAGGACTCGCGGGAAGTGGTGGAGGAGATCGCGGACGTGATTCGCAACGGCGTGTGCGTACGATAGTGGTTGACTCGTTGCTCGTTCCTCGTTACTAGTGCCTCCCGCAACCAGCAACGAGCAACGAGGAACGAGCAACGAAATGAAACGACTCGCACTGACCTTCCTCCTCGCCACCACCGCGTTCGCACAAACCGACGACCTCTACACCAAAGAGATCCACAAACACACCACCGAGCCGCGGTTCATGACCGAGCTCGTCGACCACCTGCCCGCGTCCGAGACCGTTCCCTCGCCGCTCGAGTTCCACGGCTACATCGCCGGCGCGGAAGGAAAGCTCACCTACGCCGAGGACGTGTATCGCTACATGCGCGCGCTCGAAGCCGCGTCGAAGCGCGTGAAGGTGTTCTCGATCGGGCGGACCGAGGAGGGGCGCGAGTTCATCGTCGTCGCCATTGCCAACGAAGAGACCATCGCCGGACTCGATCGCTACGCCGAGATCACGCGCAAGCTCGCCGATCCACGCAAGATCTCCGATGACGAAGCGCGGGCTCTGATCGCCAGCGGGAAACCGTTCTATTACTTCACGGGAGCGATGCACTCGCCGGAGACCGGCAGCCCGGAGATGCTGATGGAGCTGGCGTTCCGCCTCGCGGTCGAGGAGACGCCGTTCATCCGAGCGATTCGCGACAACGTGATCACGCTCCTCACACCGGTCCTCGAAGTCGACGGCCGCAATCGCCAGGTCGATCTCTGGCACTACCGCGAGGCCAATCCGACTCTGCCGACGCCGCCGCTGATGTACTGGGGCAAGTACGTCGCGCACGACAACAACCGCGACCAGATCGCGATGGCCCTCGCGCTCAGCCAGAACGCGATGAAGGCGTACTACCAGTTCCATCCCCAGGTCATGCACGACCTGCACGAGTCCGTACCGTTCCTCTACATCTCCACCGGCACGGGGCCGTTCAATCCCGCGCTCGATCCGCTGATGATCGACGAGTGGCATCGCATGGGCTTCCACGAGATGGACGAGCTGACGCGCCGCGGTCTGCCCGGCGTGTGGGTGCACGGGTTCTGGGACGGCTGGGCGCCGAACTACATGTTCTGGCTCGGCGCGGGACGCAACACGGTCGCGCGCTTCTACGAGACTTTCGGCAATCGCTGGCCGACGACGGAGAAGCGCGTCGTGCGCGGCGCCAGCGACCGCGCGTGGTTCCGCCAGAACCCCCCGCTCCCCGAAGTACGGTGGTCGCTGCGCAACAACGTCAACTATCAGCAGTCGGGCGTTCTTTTCGCGCTGCACGACATGGCCGAGAATCGCGAGCGTTTCCTCGAGCGCTTCTGGACGATGGGCAAGCGCGCGATCGCCAAAGCCGAGAACGAGGGGCCGGCCGCGTGGGTGCTCGACGCGGGGCAGAAGCGGCAGGGACAGCTCGACGATCTGCTGACGCTCCTCGAGCGGCACGGAATCGAGATCCAGGTCGCGGATGCCGCGTTCTCGATAATGACGAACTGGCCGCCAGTCAGGGCGCAGGGCGCAGGGGACAAGGCGCAGGAGAAAGACACGAAGGAGAAAGCACCGAAGAAGCCGGAGCCGGTGAAGTTCGCGAAGGGCACGTACATCATCCGCATGGACCAGCCCTATTCGCGTCTGGCCGACACGCTGCTCGACGTGCAGTTCGTCCGCGGCGACGAGCGGGTCTACGACGACACCGGCTGGACCCTCGGATACCTCTTCAATGTCGATGTCGCGCGCGTCGCGAATCCCGACGTGTTGAAGGTGAAGATGCATCCGCGCGATGGACGGGCTGAAGCCCCTCCTACGTTGAAGGACAATCACGCCGAGGCCGCGTACGTGCGTCAGCGCTTCGCCGACCCCGCGGTGAAGAAGCCGCGCATCGCGCTGATGCACACCTGGATCTCGACGCAGGACGAGGGTTGGTGGCGCCTCGGGCTGGAGTCGATGAACGTTCCGTACGACTACATCTCGGTGCAGGACGCGTCGGCGATGCCGAACCTGCGCGAGAAGTACGACGTCATTCTCTTTCCGCCCGTCGGCGGTCAACGCGCGACGCCGCAGGACATCGTGAACGGTTATCCTCCCGGCACGCCGCTGCCATGGAAGAAGAGCACGCTCACTCCGAACCTCGGAGTCGATGAAACCGACGACATGCGTCCCGGCCTCGGACTCACAGGCGTGCAGAACCTGCAGCGCTTCGTCGAGGACGGCGGCGTGCTCGTCACCGCGCGCGACACGTCGGTGTGGGCGGTCGAGTACGGCCTCGCGCGCTTCGTGCAGGTGGTCGACACGAGCAAGCTCAAAGCGCCGGGCACGATCGTGCGTGGCACGGTGACGGACAAGACGCATCCGATCGCGAAGGGCTACGACGAGATGATCCCGCTGTACTTCTCGCGCGGCCCCGTGTTCCGCGTGGGCTTCCGCGAGGAACGGGAGAACGAAACGCGTCCCAGCGGACGCGGAGGCAAGGACGATCCGGATGTCCCGCAAGGCCGCCCGTTCATCCCCATGCCGGAGCGCGCGAAGCCCGCGCCGGGCGAAGCCGGCTTCCAACTCCCCGAGGACGCACCGTGGAGCGTCGAAGCGATCATGCCGCGCCCCGAGGATCGCCCGCGCGTCGTAGTCTCGTTCGCGGAGAAGGACCTGCTCCTCTCCGGAATGCTGGAAGGCGGCGACGAGATCTCCGGCAAGCCCGCCGTGATCGACGTCCCCCGCGGCAAAGGCCACGTGATCCTGATGTCGACGAACCCGATGTGGAGGATGAACACGCCAGGGCTGTACGCGCTGGTGATGAACGCGGTGGAGATGGGGGAGGAACCTGTTGCGAACACGCGCTGACGACAAAGAGCTTCTCCGAGACGTGCGCATAGCCGTCGAGCAGATCAAGTCGGGCAAGGGCATTTCGAATCGAGAGGCCAAGGCCGAGTTGCGAAAACGTTTCGGTGGTGAGGTGGACCGCCGTGTGGAGTGCGGCGACGGCTAGTCGCCGCTGTTCTTGGCCGCAGCGTCGAGCTGCGGCCCCCCGCCCGCGGCAGCTCGACGCTGCCGCAATGGAAAGCGGCAGCAGCGCTTCGCTATGCTGCCGCACTCCACATGACTTCAGCGCGACCGCGCCTGCAAGTCTTTCGCACGACACCCGCGGGATAAAATGAGGCCTACTGCAACTGCTTCAGCTTTGCGTCGATCGAGCCTTGGATCGCGGCTCGTCGTTCCGGAGTGAGCGACTTTTCCTCCGCGAGCAGCGCGTTCGCTTTCTTCGTCAGCTCGAGTGCTTTCGCGCGGTCGCCGATGGCGACGTAGGCGTCGGCGAGGCTGTCCCAGGTGTTCGATGAGCTCGGCCACGCCTCGGTGTTGAGTGCGAGGAGTTGCAACCCCTCGGCGGCGCGTCCGCCGAAGAGCAGGTTGTAGCCGGCGAGGTTCACGACCGGCTCGGCGACGGGCGGCTCGCCGCGCGACTTCCACTCGGCGCGATACGCGGCGATCGCCGTATCCGCGCTGTCTTCGGCGAGGCCGTTCATGAACTCGGCGAGGCTGATCGGCGCGGGGAGCGCGGCGGTGCGTTTGCCGGACGTCGGCTTGTACGTCCCGCCTTTCAGATTCGCGTCGAGAAACGCGAGCGTCTCGCGGTTCCACGCGTGAAACGCGTCGGCGATCTTCGGCGCGGCATCGCCGCGCGCGCCGACGAGAGCGCTCGCGTGGCCGAGCGATTGAAAGTCCCAGTGCACGAGCGACGGCTCGTCGAACACAGCGTACGTGCGGTCCGCGTAGCGGAGCTTGTCCCACATCGCGAGATCGTCGCGCTTCGCGAAATCCGCACGTTGAAGGTGCAGGATCGGCGCGCGCACGGCGTCGAGATTGAAGTGCGGCATCGTGCGCCAGGCAGCGGTGGTCGGATCGTTGAACAGCATCACCGAATCGAGCGACACCACAGCATGCACGTCCGGATACTTCATCGCCGCGGCCAGCGCCCAACGGCCGCCGGCGCTGAAACCGATCGTGCCCATGTTGCCGAGGTCCGCTGGTGCGAAGTCGCGCATGACGTTGATCACGAAATCCATGTCGCGCAGCTTCGTCTCGAGATCGAGCGCGTCACCGCCGTCCTGCGGGAACCCCGCGGATGCGCCGAGACGCGGCGCCTGCACGACGACGTAGCCGTGGCTCGCGAGATACTCCGCGGTCGCATACACGGGCGACGGCGAGCCGAGCGAGTAGAGAATGAGCGGGAACTTTCCGTTCGCCGGTTTCGCATCGCGCACCGCGCGGCCGGACAGCGCGAGCAATTTCGCGCGCTGCGCTTCATCGAGCGTGGCGAAGGGTCGGATCAGGCCGAAAATCCCCGCTTCTTCGCCGCGCGCGTAATCGGCGAACGTCATCGGCGTTGCAGTAGACGCCTGCGCGGGATACCACACCGTCACGCGGATCGGCCTCGCCCGCTCGCCGGTGCGCGGGCGTCCGTCGAGCGTGCGCGCGGTGCGGAAAGGACGCGAGGAATCGAAGTGATCCGTTTGCCGCACGCCTACTGCGTGCGGGCCGGGCTGGAGGTTTCCCCAGAGCGAGAGAACGAGCGCGAAGACGATCATGCGCGTAGTGTCGGGACTCGCACGACGAAGCGCACGCGCTATGTCACGAGCGGCGCGCGTTACGTCGCGAGCGTGTTCACGAGGATGTCCACGAGCAACTTCGCGCCGCGACCGTCGTGGTCGTCGCGCGGGTCATAGATCGTCAGCTCCATGCCGACGGCGCGCGGGTGGTGCACGAGCGGTCGGAGAAGCGACGTCAACTCCTCCGGCGACAGACCGCCCGGCTCGGGCGAGTCGACGAACGGCATGAACGCCGGATCGAGCACGTCCGCGTCGACGTGAATGAAGAAGCTCCGATCGCCGAGGTGCGCGAGGATCTCGTCTGCGGTCGTCGCGCTTCGGAACTTCGCGTCGCCCACGTCGCGGAGTCCCACGGTCACGACGTTCTCGTCTTCGACAAAGCGATGCGCCAGCGGCGTATCGCCGCGGCCCGTGACGAGCGCGAGGTCCATCCCCGCGACGCCTCCCGTCTCGGAAGTCGCCGGCGTATTGAAATCCGAGTGCCCATCGAAAAACACCAGTCCCTCGGGACGCGTCGCGAGCAGGCAGCCGAGCAGCGTGCTGCAGTCCCCGCCGAGCACGAGAGTGAAGCCGTCGCGAGGGATTGCGCGTGCGAGTCGCTCGATGTGATCGCGCACGAGATCCTCGTTACGCACGCCGCCGCGAGGGCGGACGAAATCGCGATACGACGGGGCCGCGACGTCGCCGAGATCGCGCGCGCCCAAGCGCTCGACGATGCCGTGCTCGCGCAGACGCGCCGGACCGCGGTCCGTGTGGCGCGCGGTGCCGTCGGATTCGTAGGGACGATTGCCGAGATTCGTCGGAGCGGTGAGAAGCTGCAGGTTCACGCTTGCAGTAACACGGGCTCCACTTCGCGCGTTCGTGAAACGACGAAGTCCACCACCTCGCTGACGATGTCCGCGTCGCGGAGAATCCGCCGGTGGCCGAGTCCCGTCGTCGTCCGCATCGTCGCGTCCGGCCACGCCGCGACGATGTCCTGACTCTCGCGCCAGAACGTCTCGCGGTCGTCGCGGTCGTGCACGACCAGCAGCGGCGGCGTGTCGACCACGCGGCTCACGCTCGTGATCACGAGATCCTCCCAACGGAACTTCAGGTCGTTCTCGACGTTCGATGCGAAGCGATCGAGCACCTTCTGGCTGATGCCGAGGGCCTGGCCGAAAACCTTGCGATACGTGATCGGGCTGGTCATCGGCGCGAGGAACACCGCCACCGGAACCGTCCAACCCTTGCGCAACGCCCAGCCGACGGACGTGCATCCGCCCGAGTGCGCGATCACGCCCGCGATCGGATCCAGCGTGCGCGTGAGCTCGACCAGCGCATCTGAGAAATCGAAAAGTGTCACCTGTCGCTTGCCACGGCTGCTCGGGCCCGATGCGCCGTGCGCGGGCGCGTCGAACGCGACCGCGCGATAACCGGCGCGCACGAGCGGCTCGACGAAGCTCTCGAGTTGCGCGGCCAGTCCGCCCCATCCGTGCATGAGGATCACCGCCGGGCCTTCGCCCCAGCTCCACGTCGCAACGGCGCGGCCGTTCACGCGGATGTCGGCGCGCGTTCCTGTCCCGAGGAACGCGGCCGACGCGGGTGAGAGCCGCGAACGCGGCGGCGTGAACCACACTCGCTCCGCGGCCCTGGCGGCGAGTCCAACGGAAACCGCGGAGAGAGACCGGAAGCCGAGGCGAAACAAAGGCAGGAAAGCATCGGCTGCGGAGCGGGCCTTCAGAGCGAGTACGACACGTCGTGCGTCCATCACGCTTGGTAATCTCGGTCTTGTACTTGGAAAAGTCAAGTAAAGACTCTTTGAACCCGAGCGCGGTGCTACCATTCCGCCGTGACCGGGAAGTCCGTTGGAAAGAGCTACGAGCATTACTGCGCGGTCGCGCGCGCGCTCGACGTCATCGGCGAGCGCTGGACGCTGCTCGTGGTGCGCGAGCTGTACAGCGGTCCGAAGCGCTACACCGACCTGCTCGGGGGCATCCCCGGGATCTCGACGGACATGCTCGCCGCGCGCTTGAAGACGCTCGAGGAGAACGAGGTCGCGTTGCGCCGCGTGCTTCCGCCTCCCGCGGCGTCGACCGTGTACGAGCTGACCGAGGTCGGGCAGCGCCTCGAGCCGGTCCTGCGCGAGCTCGGAAAATGGGGCCTCGAGCTCCTCGGCAAGCGCAAAGGCGAAGCGTTCCAGATCCACTGGCTCGCCTTGCCGGTGCGCACGATGTTTCGTCCGGAGCGCGCTGCGGGCCCGCCGCTGGTCGTGCAGTTCGAGAGCGACGGCGAGGCGTTCCACGCGCGCATCGCCGACGGGAAGATCGAGACCGCCAACGGCTTCGCCGACTCGCCGGACGTCGTCTTCGCCGGCGACGTCGACACGCTCGCGCGCGCATCGAAGGATCGCGCGGTCGCGGAGGATGCGGTCGCCCGCGGGAAGATGAAGATGCGCGGGAACAAGAAGGACATCGTGCGCGTGCTGGAGATGTTGGGGATCAAGAAGACGTAAACGTAGGGCGCGGCTTCAGCCCGCCCCCTCGGTTGCACGTGCCCACGGGAGAGGCGGGCTGAAGCCGCGCCCTACGTTTATCATCGCTCCCGTGAACCGGCGTGTGGTCCTGCTCGTGATTCTCGCGTGGACGCTCGTCGCCCTCTACTTCGCCACGCAGGCGTATTTCAATCCCGCGTTCGACATGCGGCCGCCATGGCGCGACGTCCTGACCGTCAACCTCACCTACTACTACCTCTGGGGCCTGGTCACGCCGCTCGTGGCGTGGCTCGCGCGGCGTTTCCCGCTGCGCAGCGTTCGCGCGTTCGGCGTCCACGCGCTGGCGAGCATCGTGCTCACCGCGATCCTGCTCCTCATCGCCGAGTCGTTCCTCTGGAACTTCTCCTCCGTGCGCTTTCGGAGAGACTCGTTCGCCCAGAGCCTGAAGGTCGCGTTCTCCGCCAACTTTCACGGCAGCCTTCCGACGTACTTTCTGATCCTCGCCGTCTATCTCGCCTGGACGTACGCGCGCAATGCATCGCGGCTCGAGACGCAGCTCGCGCACGCGCAACTCGATGCGTTGAAGATGCAGCTCAATCCGCACTTCCTCTTCAACACGCTGAACTCCGTCTCGTCGCTGATGTACGTCGACGTCGATGCCGCAGACACGATGCTCACGCGGCTCTCCGATTTCCTGCGACTGACGCTCGAGCGTCCGATCGCGCCGAGGATCCCTCTTCGCGAGGAGATCGACTTCGTGCAGCAGTACCTCGAGATCGAGCGCATTCGCTTCGAAGAGCGATTGCGCGTGACGATCGACGTCGAGCGCAGCGCGGAAGACGTGCTCGTTCCCGCGCTCATCCTCCAGCCACTCGTCGAGAATGCGATCCATCACGGGATCGCGAATCGGACCGAGGGAGGGTCGATCGTCATTCGCGCGCGGCGTGAGGAGCGGTGGCTGCACCTCATCGTGCGCGACGACGGCGGGAGCGCCGGCGCGGTGCGCGAACGCGTCGGCCTCACGAACACCCGCGCGCGGCTCCAGGCGCTGTACGGCGGCCTCTACCGACTCGAGTACGGCGCGAAAGAAAACGGCTTCGAAGTGGAGATCGCGATTCCATGCTCCGCGCGCTGATCGTCGACGACGAGCGTCTCGCGCGCCAGAAAGTTCGCACGTTCCTCGAGGCGCGAAGCGACATCGCCATCGCCGGCGAAGCGGCGAACGTCGAGGACGCGATCGCCTTGATCGCAAACACGCGACCCGACCTGGTTCTGCTCGACATCCAGATGCCGGGCGGCGACGGCTTCGACGTCGTCCGCGCGCTTCCGGCCGGACACACACCCGCAGTGGTCTTCATCACCGCGCACGACGACTACGCGATCCGCGCGTTCGAGGTCGCGGCTGTGGACTATCTTCTCAAGCCATTCGACCGTCGCCGCTTCGATGCCGCCATCGAGCGGGCGAAGAAGAACGCGCCGCGCGACCTCCGCGCGTCGTTCTTTCCGGTGAAGAAGCGCGACCGCACGATCATCGTGCCGGTGCGCGACGTCGACTGGATCGAGGCCGAGGGGAAGTACGTGCGGCTGCACGTGGGCGAGCAGTCGTACCTCGTGCGCGACGCGATCGCCGCGGTGGAGCAGCGCCTCGACCGACGCCACTTCGTGCGCATCCACCGCAGCACGATCGTGAATCTGCGCCGCGTCGCGGAGATCCGCGACGACACGACGGTGGTGCTGCATGACGGCACGCGGCTCGCGATGAGCAGAAGGTTTCGCTCCCGCGTGCGCGCGGCGACGGGACTGGACATATAGTTCGGAGCATGTGGTCGCCCGAGCAATACGAACGCTTCGCCGTCGAGCGGCGCCAGCCTTTCGTCGACCTGCTCTCGCTCGTCGAGCAGCGCCCGGGCATGCGCGTCGTCGACCTCGGCTGCGGCACGGGGGAGCTGACGCGCGAGCTGCACGAGTCGCTGTCCGCCGAGGAGACCGTCGGCGTCGACTCCTCGGAGACCATGCTCCTCAAGGCCGGCCATTTCGGCGGCGAGATGCTCCGCTTCGAGAAAGGCGACATCGAAGCCTTCGTCACCGAGCGCCCGTACGACCTGATCTTCTCCAACGCCGCGCTGCACTGGGTGCCCGATCACGAAAAGCTGTTCGTCCGGCTGACGAACTTCCTCGCGATGGACGGCCAGATCGCGGTGCAAATGCCCGCAAATGATTCCCATCCATCGCACAGCGTCGCGGCCGAGGTGGCGAAGGAATTCGACGTCGAGCCGCGCGCGGATTTCGTGCTGCCCGTCGAGAAGTACGCGGAACTGCTGTACAGCCTCGGCTACAAACGCCAGCACGTGCGCCTGCACGTGTACGGGCACGTGCTCCCGTCGAGCGACGACGTCGTCGAATGGGTGCGCGGCGCGCTGCTGACGCACTATCAGTCGCTGCTCTCGCCCGAACGCTTCGAGGAGTTTCTCGCCGAATACCGCAAGCGCCTGCGCGGCGTGATCGGCGACGCGAGGCCGTACTTCTACACGTACAAGCGAGTGTTGATGTGGGCTTCGTTCTAGGAGTGCGGCGACGGCTCGCCTCACACGCCCAGATCGCGTCGGATGAGCAGCGCAATCTCTTCCGCACGCTGCTTGCCTATCAAAGTACTCAACATCGGGCGCAGAGCGTCGAGCAGTTTAGGCGTGTCAGGTATCTGAAGTTGATCGGGTGCAATGCCGAGTGCCTGCTTGGCAAATGTTTTCATCGCCATAGCCGCCGTATGTTGTCCGAGGTACGCAGCCAAATGCCGTGTAAAGACTGCAACAACCGGGGTTGCGTCAGACATTGGCAGCTCCCGAACGTGACGTGGCAAGCTGGGAGAATGCTGCGGCAGCGACCGCGAGACACGCCAGGAAAAGACCCGTCATCTGCGCATCGCGGATCGCCACGGCGGGAAGCAAGTCATTCGCCGCTTGATTGATCATCCAACCAATTGTCGACAGTGCGAGACAACCGTACACCCACGAAAGCTGTCCGCCGCGAAAGGCCCACAGCGTAAGAAGCAATGGCGCGACCAGGATGAAGGTCAACATATCCGCCACAGCCGATACCAGATCAGCTGTGCGTGAAAGCCGGCCGGCATCGCTCAGCCACACGTCGACGACAGTCGGCATCACGAGAGCACACGCCACCGCGATTGCCGCAAGGAACACCACGATCTTAACAACTGCAGGTCCATAGAATTGGAGTCCGGCAACTCGAAGGGCTCTGCCAAACAGCCAGAACGCTCCTATGGCTGCCACATTTGCGATGATTGTCGCCACATCCATCATCGCCGGCGACCCGATGCCAGCACGGTTCAGCACATACGAGACGGCAAGAAGCGTGTAAAACAGAAACAATAGCGTCCAGGCGCGTCCAACGTACTCGGTGAGCCAGCGAAATCGCGCCGCTACTACGCCTGCTGCGACGGCAGCAATGCCTTGCGCAAGAGCGCGCAACGCAGAATGCGCCACGTATTTGGTCGGATCCTCGAGCTGGTAGACGACGAATGCGTCCGCAACAACCAACGCCAGGACGATTGATGCGGCGATCGCTAAGGCCGTCTTCGGTTTCATGCCGGGAAGGATATCAGAAGCGGGCTCTGCTGGCTTACGCGCCGTCACGCTGTCGCATTCGATAATGCAAACGAAGCATCGATATGCCCAGAAAATGCACGTCGTGATCGCATCGCAGCGCCCCTTCGGCGTCCGTAAAAACCGTAAACTGCTCTCTCAACGTCTTCAGATAACGCACTTTGAGCCGTTCTGCGTCCAGCTCAATGGTCCGATAGAATCCCGCGTCGCCGAAACCTTTGCCGATCGACAAGAGCTGGAATTGTCCCTGCTGATCGTGTTGAGGTCGGAGCAGTACCGTGGCATTGCCTCGCGGCAACGGAAATACGACCTTGACGCACGACGACTGTGATCGGGGCGGACACACGGTTGTATAGAAGCCGGAGTAGATGATTCGGCCGCTTCCAAGAAGCCGACGCTGCCACCCCGTATGGATCGCGCGGCCATCCCTGTCGCGAAGCGGGATCACCTCGCTGGTCATGCCGCGGCTGGTTTCGAGTCCGAATATCGGGAAGTTGAGCTGATTCATGTACCGACTGACGGTCGATACGATCAGCCATAAGAAGAGTCGACCCGGAAACCGAGTCTCGGACCACACGTCGAGGTCGTAGCGCGCGGTGTGTTCGTAAAAGTGACGGACCGCGGGATCGGTCTTCGCAGGATCGAAGCTTTGTCCGGACAGCGCCTCGAAATCAGGCACGAGTCCAGCGTCAGTGGCTTCGTTATCGATGGTGAGCCCCTCGCGCTCGGCGACATCCTGGTACGGTCGATCGCCGATCTGGCCGTCATTGCCAATCGGTCCTACTAACCAGGGAACATCAACCTTTCGAACCGCACGCCCGAACACCAGAAGGTACGCGCGTATGACGCCGGCACCCAAGCGACCTAACAAGAGTTGAATTCGGTGAGGCTGGCTGGCCGTCATAGTCGTTTCAACGGGCACTGAGCCACAATGCACTAATGGCCAGGTTTCCCAGACCCAGGGTCAGCAGGATCCACAGGTACAGGCGAACGTGGCGATCGAAGGTGCCAAGGCCCAAGTCAGAGAAACCATAGTGGTGTTTCTGGCGGATCCTGTGACGCTCCTTCACTCTTGCCAGAAGCAGGAGCTCTTCCTTCATGCGCACCATCGCCGAGACGATCAAAGCGACGGCGATGAGAGGCGGCACGACCAATACCCACTTGAATTTGTCATCCGCGCGAGGGGGGCTGTCGAGATAGGGAACGATTCCCATGATTACCGCAGCGCTGGTCGTTTGAAAGAGCGTCTTCCAGCAGTGCTCGTGTCGATACTTGTATTCATCCCAGACGCGGTTGGCTTCGTCCGGGGTGTCGTCCTTGAGATGCGTCTCGTTCGCCGCCGGTGTCATCGTTGCTTCCTTTGCTTCACCATCAATCGCCCGGTCCATGCCGCTCCGCGGATACTCGCGCGATGAGTGCGTTCAGATAGTCGTGACATCGCGATGGCGGCGCGTTGAATCGCGGATGCAGCACGAGCTGGTCGAGCCGGCCGGACGACCGGATGCGGCGCAGGCGCCGGAGGTCGGTGTTCTGCACGACCGCCGTCAATGCCCACAGCGCGTGAGCAACGATCTCCGCCTCGGTCGTGGACTCGACGATGTCCAGCAGATTCGAAGCGAGCGTGCGCCGGTCCGCCGGCTCCGCGGGGTCGATCTTGCCGAGGCTGTAGGTAAGCTCGCTCACCTCGTGCAAGCGATCGAGGCGAAGGCGGCCCGGAGTCGCGGCGAGCGCGTCCCGGATCCGCTGGTGGATCACCTGCATCGCCACCCGCTTCCCCGCAGAGCCGAGCTCCTTCAGCCGGCGATGCGCCTGCCTCCGCTCGTCGAAGTCGCGCGAAGCGCAGAGTTGGATGACCTGTTGCAGTCGCACGCCAGGCGTCTTCGCCGCCCGCTCCAGCAGAGACACGAGGTCGTCCGGCTCGAACTCCAGCGTGCGAATGCCGAAACGCTCCCGCAGACGAGCCGCGCGCGCCGCGCTGAGCGTGTCGCCGATCCGCGCCGTCTCGCTGCGTTTCTTCGGGCGCTTGATCTGGAGCGTCAGATGCTCCTGTAGCGGCGACCCGAAACGTCGCACGGACGTATCGATGAGCAGATCGAAATCGAGGTCGGACAACCCGAAGCCGATGAACAGCATCCTGTAGTGCGAAAACAGATAGCTGAACATCGCCGTGTAGCTGGGAGTCTTCTCGATGAGCTCGCGATAGGCGTCGTAGTCGAAGACGATCTTCTTCCCCAGCGTGCCGTGCGCCTTGATCAGAAACTGCTTCTCGCCCATCCCTCGTACGACTTCCGCTGCGCGGGAATCGTGCTCGTTGACGGGGTCGTGGATGCTCCAACCGCGGAGCAGGCCCTCCTGCCGCAGAAAGTCTTCGTGAAAACGGTCGACGTTGACAGTGACGATGCCCCGAGGCTGCAGTGCGAGCAATGCGCGGTGTTTCTGCGCATAAGCGTCCATCACCTTGTGCGGCTGCACATCGGCCGGTTTCAGATGTTCGTCGACGAGACTCTTGAAGAGCTTCGGATCTGCCCGCCGAAGAATGGTCGCAGCCTCGATCAGATGCTCACCGCGCGGATACTCTTCCTGGAAAAACGTATCGAGAAGGTCATCGGCCGGTTCGCCGGACAGCGTCAGGAAAGTGGCGTGATTGCGCGCCAATCCTTTCCGGACCTTCTGGAGCAACGGCTTCCATCCCGGCAGGCGTTTTCGGTTGCGCCCGCGAAAATCGAAAGAGAAGCCGGCGCCGGTAAACACGACCAATTGATCCGACTCGACCATGTCGAAGAGCGGCTGTTCGTCGTCCATCCTCATGATGGCGACACCGCCCGGACTTCCGCGTCCCAGTCGATCCTCTCGCCGAAAGCCTTCTCATCGAACCGCGGAATGCGATTCTTGTAGCAGACGAGTTTCTGAAAGCCGAGATTTGCCCGGGCCTGCATGTCCTTGCGTGAGTAGCCGCCGAGAATGGTGCTGGACGCCGGCCGGAGGAGCGAAGTCATGCTCCGCAGGTGCTCGGGATACACGGGCTCCATCGACGGATTGGCTTTGGCGTAAGCGGTCATCGTGGCGTGCTCATCGCACGCGAGGAGCGCCCACGCCATAGGCGACGAGGGCCGCAGTCGGAGATGCGGAGCATGCGCGAGAACAGCCAGAACGACGGCGGGCGCCGCGCCCAACGTTTGGAGTTCTCTAGCAAGCGCGATGGGGTGCGAGTCCTCGGAAGAAACCTCGGACTCGTGATGGGGACACCTGGGATAGTCGATGTCGTGAATGCGCCCGACGACAAACCACGTGCGCTCGTCTTCGCCCAGATCACGTGCGAGCGCCGCCATGTTGTTCGCAACGTCTTCGCCGTGGACGCGCCAGTAGCCCACCGTGCAACGGCGGCCACATCGATCGGGGCCCGGACACTGACCGGAGTGCCTGTCCTGACAGACGACCGTGCCGGGCGCCAGCCACTCGTCGATCATCGCATCGACTTGCGAATCCGTTGGGGTCCAGCGGTCATCCCACGGATCGCGGCCGTTTCGGATCTCGGTTGCGATCGCGGAGACGAGCCGCTCCGCCGCTCCCCATCGTTGCAGTTTGTCCTCGAAATCGTCGTACTCGTGATTTCCCATCGGGGCGCCTCTCTCTTTTGCGTTCGTATAGGAGTGACGCTGGGAGAGCGTTTCCCTACCGTTGCGCTACCGCAGAGATCGTGGCTTTCGGCTCGTGTGCCACAGCTCGAGAATTTCCACAACGTCCTCTTCGTCGGCGATGGTGTAGTACAAATGAAACTGAACCGCCGACAATAGGATGCGTCTCAAGTCAGGAATTCGAGAATGCGCCACGCCCTCACCGGCCCGAGGAAACGAAGTAATGGCCAGGAAGCCGCGCTCGAGCTCTGACGCGTCAACGACCGCGTAACCTCAACTGACGGAGCAGGTCCGCGCCACTGATGTAGTTGCCGGAACGAATCGCATCGAGCGATTCGATCAGCGCTTCTTCCTCGGCCGACGTCAGGCCGACAGGCTCATCGGCGGTGGCTGCGAGAACGGCCACGGCGGCCCCTTCCTCGAACTCACCTTCCGGCAGCACTACCCTACCGTTCTCGACTCTTCCGGTCACGAGCTTCATCGCGAGGAGAGTGTAGCAGTCCGCCGTAAAAGCCGCGTGTCACTCCTCCGCGAGGATCGTGTGCATCGCGAGACTCACCGTCATCGTCGCCAGCACGATCAACAGCGCGAGGAACGACATCGACAGCGACTGGCCCGTGGCCATGTTCTGCACCATGCCGGTTGGGGTCAGGCCTTTCACCCAGGCCTGCACCATGTCCCACTTCCACGTCAGCAGCGCGGCCCAGCCGCCGGCGACGACGAGGTAGGCCACCAGCTGCAGGAAGTTCAGCGGGCGCGAGACGCGCGCGACGTCCGCGGAGCCCTGGAGCAACTGTGCCTTCAGCCAGACGATCTGCGGATCGGGGAGCTTGCGCTCGCGGTCGCTGATGCGCGCGAAGCGCGTCATCCACGGCGCGACCGAAGCGGTCGCGACGCAGTCCTCGCATTCCAGGAGGTGGTTGCGCAGCGAATCCGTCCAGCGATCGTCCTGCGCGGCGCGGAGCACGGCAGCTTCGAATCCGCAGCCTTCGCTCATCGCTTCACCTCCGGGGCCAGACCTTTCTTCGACAGCAGTTCGCCGAGCTTCCTGCGCGCGCGGAAGAGCAGCACCTTCACGCTCTTCGCCTTCACGCCGAGGGCCTCGCCGATGTCCTCGTGGTCCTCTTCCTCCACGTGCGCGAGCCACAACAGCGCGCGCTCGCGCGGCTTCAGCTCCGCGAAGGTCTTCATCATGTCGTGCCGCAGCACCTCGCGCGGCTCCATCGACTGCACCGCCTCGGCCATCGCGTCGAGATCGAACCGCGCACGCTCGCGCTTCGTCTCGCGGAAATGATCGAACGCGAGGTTCGTGGCCGTGCGGAAGATCCAGCGCCGCTGATGCTCCTCGCTGGCCAGAGTCGGGTTCGCGCGCAGGAAACGGAAGAACGCCTTCTGAAGAAGATCGTCCGCGGTCGCCTCATTGCCCGAGAGACGGTAGAGGTACGACCAGAGGCTTCCCGCCGTGCGGCGATAGAAGGCCTCGAATCGCGCCTCGTCCATCGGGCGAGGGCTACCGGTGCGCGTGCGCCCCTCGGATGCGAGGGGCGCCGGCAACGTCATTCCTGCGGCGAACATGGTCGTCATGCATCACGAGCGTACGGAGTCGTTGGCGGACGGATGGAGCACATCGCCGCCGAGCATGTGCGAAGACAGCCGCCACGAAACGAACGTGGCGATCAGATAGCCGACGCCGAGGCAGAAGAGGATCGCCGCCGGCACCGCGAAGTCTTCGTCGTAGAAGAACGTCAGTCCGAGGAACGCCGCGCCGAGCATCGAGAGAACGATCGAGCGGGTGAAGCCGGACAGGATCCGCTCGCGCGCGTACTGCGCGGGCGCCGATTGCACGCCGCTGACGAACTGCCGGCCGGCCGGGGACTGCAGGAAGTCGATGAGCTCCGGTGCCGAGCCGAACCGGTCGATCAGCTTGGCCTGCACCTCGGCCTGGACCTCCGCCTTGCGCTGTCTCGCGCGCGAGACGAAGTAAACGATCAGCACGACCATCGTCGAGGACGACAGGATGCCGAGGATTGGGATCAACTCCATCATGAGATTTGCCTCCGATTCTGCACCTACTACGGAGGAATGGGGGTTTGGGTTAACAGTGAATCGCGGTAAACTTCGCGCCGGGTTTCCCTCCATACAAGATGAACGACGACGTGAATGACTCGCGGCAGGGCGACCGCTATTACGCGGCCGAGCCCATCCATGGCAGTTTCAACGGGGCCGACGTATCGGTGATGAACGTGAGCCTGGGCGGCGCGCAGATCGTGCACGCGCAGCCGATCCGAATCGGAACGCGCTCGCGCCTCGCCTTCCAGAACGGCGACGTCACGGTCTCCGTGCAGGTGCAGGTGATCTGGAGCCACCTCTCGCAGACGAACGACGGCCACGCCTACCGCAGCGGCGTGCGACTCGATGCTCCCGACGTCGTCTACGCGGCGGCGATCCATGCGCTGCTGCGCATGGGCGTGGTCGAGCGCGACACGGAATCGCTCGAACGAAAACGCCAGCGGGAGATGGAGCGCGAGCTGCGACGGAAGTCGGGACCACGGTTCGTGCCCGCACCGTCGAATTAGTTGAATCCCACGAAGTTCGGTTCGGGGTGGAGCTCGACCCCGAATTTCTCGCGCACGCGATCCTGAATCATCCGCACGAGCTCCACCACCTCCGCGGCCGTTCCGCCGCCGCGGTTCACGATCGCCAGCGTGTGCTTCGTCGATAGCCCGACGTTGCCGTGCGTGAAACCCTTGCCGAAGCCCGCGCGCTCGATCAGCCACGCGGCCGAGAGCTTCACGTCATCGCCCGCGGGATAGTGCGGCGCGTCGGGCGCGGTCCTCGCGAAATCGTCGTACGCCGCGGCGCCGATCACGGGATTCATGAAGAACGAGCCATCGCTGCGCGTGTCGGGATCGTTCGGATCGAGGACCATGCCCTTGCGCATGCGGATCGCAATCACCGCGTCGCGCACACCGCGCAAGTCCGCGACCGACACGCCGCGCTCGTCGACGTATTTCTGCAGCTCGGGATAACGGATCGTCGCGCAGCCGCCGCGCTCGAGGCGGAACGTCACCGACAACACGACGTACCGCTCGCGCTCGACGTTCTTGAAGCGGCTCGCGCGATAGCCGAAGCGGCACTCCTCGTTCGTGAACCAGACCACGCGATCGGTCGCGCGATCGAGCGCCTCCACGCGCGCGATGGTCTCGCTCACGTCCTGCCCGTACGCGCCGACGTTCTGGATCGGCGTCGCGCCCGTCGAGCCGGGGATGCCGGAGAGGCACTCGATGCCGGCCCATTCGTTGTCCACCGCTTTCGCGACGAATGCGTCCCACTGCTCTCCCGCCGCAACCTTCACCATCGCGTACCGATCCTCGCTCTCGACGGTGATCCCGCGCAGATCGAGATGGATCACGAGTCCGGCGAAGCCTTTGTCGGAGATCAACAGATTGCTGCCGCCGCCGAGGAGGAACACGGGCAACAAACGATCGCTCGCCCACGCCAGCGCCTCGCGCAGTTCATCGATGGAGGTCGCGCGAAAAAAGAATCGCGCCGGACCACCAATGCCGATGGTGGTCAACGGCGCGAGAGGAACGTTCTCCTGAACCTGCATCAAACTCCGGGCATGGCTTTCTTCAAAGGACGCATCAGCACGAGCAACACGACCGCCATCGTCCACGCCATCCCCGCGAGGAGGATGAAGAAGTACGCGTGACTCCAGAGGTCCCAGTAGCCGGCAACGCCGGTGAGCTTGTTGCCGATCGCAGTCGCCGCGAACCAGCCACCCATCATCAGGCCGCGCATTCGCACGGGCGCGACCTTCGACACGAGCGAGAGACCCATCGGACTGAGCATCAACTCCCCGAGGGAGAGTACGAGGTACGCGATGATCAGCCAGTTTGCGTGGACGCGGTTCGCGGTCACGGTGCTGATCTGGCCATTGGCTTCTCCTTCGAACCGGACGAACTCTCCCTTGGCCGTTGGCCCGCCGCTGTTCGCCACGCCCCACACTTCGGTGCCGTCCGCGAGCTTCACCGGCGCAGCCTTGATCCCGAGGTGCGCACGAGCTTCAGGAGAGATTTTGACGAGCGTCTCCGTGCTGCTCGATTGCATGACCTCGAACACCGGCTTACTGAAGCCGCCCGAGTTCGCGGCGAAGTAGAGGATCGCGAACGAGACGCCGGTGAGGATCATGCCGATCATCATCTTCATCGGCGTCGAGGGCTCCAGGTTGCGCTTGTCCAGCCAGCTCCAGAATGCGGCCAGCGGCGTCGACAACAGGATGATGAAGAGCGGATTGATGCCGAACGACAGAATGCCCGGGAGCGCGCGGGAGTGGTCTTCCGCCCACCATGTGAGCGAGAGCGTGTTCTGGTGGAACACCATCCAGAAGACGATCACGATGAGGAAGATCACGATCAGGGCCATGATCCGCTTCCACTCCGGCACCGCCGCCATCGCCGTGGCCTCGGCGGTCGGAGGAAGGTCTTCGGTCACCGCGACCACTTGTTGCTCGCCGTCGCCCTGGCTCTGCTTCCGATCGGCGTGGCGCACCCATTTCTGATTCACGCCGAAGACGATCAGCGAGATCACCATGCCGATCGCGCCGTTGAAGAACGCGGGGTGGAAGCCCCATCGCGGCTGGACGAAGTTCGCCACGAGCGGCGCGAGGAGCGCGCCGACGTTGATGCCCATGTAGAAGATGAGATAGGCCTTGTCTTTGAGATGGCTGCCTTCGCGATAGAGGTTGCCGACCATCGAGGAGACGTTCGGCTTGAAGAAGCCGTTGCCGATGATGAGGAAGGTGAGCGCGAGATAGCAGATGAAGAGATTGTTCGGCACCGCCAGCAGCGCGTGGCCGATCATGAACGACACGCCGCCGATCATGATCGCCTTCCGGAAGCCGGTGAGTCGATCCGCGATCAGGCCGCCGAGGAGCGGCGTGAAGTAGATGAACATGTTGTACGTCGAGACGACGGAGGCGGAACGGGCGTTCGAGAATCCGAAGCCGTCCGTCGTGTCGCGCAGGTAGAGCGAAAGCATCGCCCCGACCGTGTAGAAGCTGAAGCGCTCCCACATCTCGGTTCCGAACAGGACGTACAGCCCCCTGGGATGTTTCTCGACCGCGGCGTTGGCCATGCTTTCCCCTCCGATGTGCGGCGCACGATACAAGAACTCTGCCGGACGGAGCCACAACTTCGCCGTTCGTTACCGGATCGGAACCACTGGTGACGTTCTCCCCGACAACCGGGCCGATAAATCCGTTACCGTGTGCGCATGAGCACGATCGCCGGCAAGCAATGGTTCGGTCATCCCCGCGGATTGTCCACGCTCTTCTTCACGGAGATGTGGGAGCGCTTCAGCTACTACGGCATGCGCGCGCTGCTGATGCTGTACATGGTCGGCTCTACACAGCAGCCGGGGCTCGGGTTCGGCGTCAAACGCGCGACCGAGATCTACGGCCTGTACACGATGTGTGTGTATCTCTCGGGAATCCCGGGCGGCTGGATCGCCGACCGATTCCTCGGTCACTATCGCGCGGTCCTCGTCGGCGGGATCGTCATCGCCGCGGGCCACTTCACCATGGCCGTTCCCGGCCTGCCTTTTTTCTTCACCGGGCTGGGGTTGATCGTGATCGGCACGGGCCTGCTGAAGCCGAACGTATCCACGATGGTGGGCTCGTTGTACACGCGCGAGGACGTGCGCCGCGACGCGGGCTTCTCGCTGTTCTACATGGGCATCAACCTCGGCGCCTTCATCGCGCCGCTCGTATGCGGATGGCTCGGACAGAAGTGGAACTGGCATTTCGGCTTTGCCGCCGCGGGTGTCGGCATGACCTTCGGTCTCATTCAGTACGTCGCAGGACGCAAGTACCTGACGCCGGTTTCGGAAGTAGCGCCGACGCCAAGCGTGAATGTAGTGGCCACGCCGGTTGCCGGCGGAAAGCTCACCGGCACGGACTGGGCTCGCATCGGTGCAATCGCGATCCTCACGCTGTTTGCCCTGCTGTTCTGGGCCGGATTCGAGCAGGCCGGCTCGAGCCTGACGCTCTTCGCAGATCGGGCCACGCGGCTCACCGTCCTGGGCTTCGACTATCCCTCGAGCTGGTTCCAGTCCGTCGAGCCGCTGTTTGTCATTCTCTTTTCGCCGGTGTTCGCGTGGATCTGGCTGCGCATGGCGAAGGCTCGTCGCGAGCCGTCGAGCCCTCTGAAGTTCACGCTCGGGCTCTTCTTCCTCAGTCTGTCGTTCGCGCTGGTCATTCCGGCCGCGAAAGCGTTCGAGTCGGCCGGCGGTCGCGTGAGCCCAATGTGGCTCATCGGTCTCTATTTCCTGCAGATGGTCGGCGAGCTCTGTCTCAGCCCCGTCGGCCTGAGCATGGTCACCAAGCTCTCGCCCGCGAAACTCGTGGGACTGATGATGGGCGTGTGGTTCTTCGCGACCGCGATGGGCAACTACGTCGCGGGATGGGTCGCGGGATTCCTGGAGAACCGGCCGTTCTCGGACGTCTTCCAGGCCGCGTTCCTGAACCTCATCGTGGCCACGGCGATCCTCGCGATCCTGATCGTGCCGATCAAGAAGATGATGCGCGGCGTGAAGTGAGTCGCGAAGCGACGCACTTCATCCCGAAGCGAAGCGAGGGATCTGGGTGGTGGCTCGTGTTCCCGCCACCCAGATCCCTCCGCTTCGCTTCGGGATTCAAGTCGTTTTGACGTCGCTTCGCTTTGTCAAAACGACTTGAACTGCGCTTCTTCGTAGGCGTCGCCGATGAACATGCGCGAGACGCCGGAGTCGCTGTAGGCCCAGTCGTGGCTGATCCCTGTGACCATCAGTGATTCATCCGGGCAGAGCTCTCCGAGGGCGAGCCCCAGCGTGTGGACGTCGGTCCGAATCTCGTTCGCGTAGAGCGACTGGATGACGAACGTCGACTCGAACGGCAACGCGACGACCGTTCCCAGACGTTGCAGCGCGTCGTGCAGCTCCGAGTAGTCCGCGCCTGGTGTGAGGCTGTGCCGCACGAGAAGGAAGTCGCGCATGGTCGTGAACTGCGAGCACGCGACGAGCAGACGCGCGTCCGCGCCGAGTTGCGCGCGCAGATACCGAACCAACGGCGCCGCATGCCGCCCCTCGGGCAGAAACACCTGCCAGCTCTGATCGAAGTTTGGTTCCGCGCCGAGGCGCCGCAGCACGTGCGAGACCTCTACGGTGAGGTCACCCTCGTAGCAAATCTGGAACAGCCTGATCTCCCCCATCGCACCCTCCCGAGCCGTTCGCGTTGTGGCGGGACTGGGAGAATCTTAAATTGAAAATGAAGAAATTGAAAATTGAAAATGCCAGCGAGCCACCCCCCGCTCTGCTTTTTCAATTTTCAATTTTCAATTTTCAATTCACTTCGCGCGCTTGCCGACGAGCAACATGAAGTCGCTTGGCAGCGGCCCGCGGTCGATCAGCGCATCCTCCGCGTCGTAAATCGCGCGCACGTACTCCGCCGCGCGCGGCGACGTGAAGTTGTGCACGATGCCGTTGTAGAGGAGATGTTGCAGCGTGCCGCCGAGGAGGCGCACTTCCACCATCTCGAAGCGCTGCCGGAACAGCGGCTCGATCTCGGCGGAGCGAATCGATTCGAACGGCGATGCCGCCACGACGTCCGCGACCGTCGGCCGTCCTTCATACGGCTTCACCGCGTTCCAGCGCAGCATCCGCAGCTCCTCGGGTAGCAGCGTCGTCAACGATTTCACCAGCTCGATCTGCAGGTCCGTCCACTGGAACTGCGTCGGCCCGACGAACTCTTCGAGGATGAACAGGCCGTCGTCCGTGAGCGCCTCGTGCACCTCGTCCATCACGTGCTCGAGTGCTTCGAAGTGATGGAAGCTGTGCGCGGAGAAGATCAGGTCGTACGCGCGCGGCTCGAGGCTGCACGCGTTGACGTCCGCGACTTCGAATTTTCCCGGCATCCGCAACCCCGCGCGCGCTCGTTCTCCCTCGGCGACGCGCTCGTCGCTGACGTCGATGCCGTTCGCCTCCAGCGTCGCGCCGGCGTTGAACACGCTGACGCTGCGCATTCCCGCGCCGCATCCGAGGTCGAGGCTGCGTCGCGCGGGTCGTCCGAGTCGCTTCGGCACCCACGACTCCCACGGCAAACCGTCGATCAACGCGCGCTCGCGGTAGTGCGCTCCGATGAGCGGATGGTCGAGCCACGCGTGCCACTCGCCCGACGCCTCGACGCGAAGGTGATCGCCCCACTTGCGGCTCTCCGCCGCGAGACGGCTTTCGTAGTCGCTCGCCATCGGTCCCGCACTCTACCGCATGCTAGGCTGCGCGGCCGTGAAGGGTGACGACTACGACGATCTCGAGCGCGAGGTCAAATACCTGCGCGCCCATTGCGCGCAGCAGGCCGAGGGGATCGCGTGGTTGCGCGCCGAGCTCGCGGAGGCGCGCGCGTCGCGGCGAAAGACATTACGCGAACGCATCCGCGACGCGGTGAAGTCGCTGCGCTTCAGAGTGCGTCCCGCGTATGTGCGGATGTACTCGCGCATCGTCATCGGTGTCGGGCGCCGGCTGCCGCAACCGCTGAAGAACCTCATCAAGAAGGCGTGGAATCCGTGGCCGACGCGGCTGAACATCGTCGACATCCCGGCCGCCGCGCCGATGCTCGATCCGCACGAGTCGACGACGTACGACGTCGTCTGCTTCTCGATCATCGGCTGGTCGTTTCGATGGCAGCGTCCGCAGCAGCTCATGTCGAAGCTCGCGGACGCGGGACATCGCGTCTTCTTCCTCAAAGTCGACTCGTTTCTCCAGCCCGGCGCGCGCATGTTCGAGGCGATCGCGCTGCGTCCCAACGTCTGGGAAATCCGGCTCGCGCCGCCGGTGCCGTTCGACGTGTACAACGGTGCAATTCCGCCGCAAACGGCGGAGTGGTTCCCGCACATGCTCGACGAGTTGCGGCGCGAATTCGGGATCGTCGCGGCGGTGTCGATCGTCCAGATCGCGACGTGGACGCGCGTGGCCGAGGCCGTGCGCGCGCGATTCGGGTGGAAGGTCGTGTACGACTGCATGGACGAGTGGAAGAACTTCCCCGGCATGCAGGCCGCGGTGACGCACGAGGAAGAACGGCTGGTCGAGCAGGCGAATGTCGTCGTGGTGTCGGCAACACGGCTGCTGGAGAAGTGGCAGCATCCTGGCCGTCACGTGGTCCTCGTCCGCAACGCCGCGGACTTCGAGTTCTACGCCTCCGCGCCGCGCGAAAACCTCCTCGACGATCTGCAGCGGCCCATCGTCGGATACTTCGGCGCGATTGCGCAGTGGCTCGACGCAGAGCTCGTCCGCCGCGTCGCACTCGAGAGGCCGCACTACACGCTCGTCCTCATCGGCGGCGTGTTCAACGTCGACATCGCGGGGCTGGAAGAACTGCCGAACGTGCGCTTCCTCGGACAACAGCCATACGCGCGCATGCCGTCGTATCTGGCGTCGTTCGACGCGTGCATGATCCCGTTCGTCGTCGACGAGGTCACGGCGGCGACCGATCCGGTGAAGTTCTACGAATACGTGAGTCTCGGCAAGCCGGTCGTCGCGACCCCGATGCCGGAGCTCGAGCCATATCGCGAGCTCCTGTACTTCGCGTCGACGCCCGCGGAATTCGCGACGCAGCTCGACGCCGCGTTGAACGAGAACGATCCCGGGCTAGTCGCGCGACGCGTGGCGCTCGCGCGGGAGAACACCTGGACTGCACGCGTGGCGACGCTGAGCGATGCGATCCGCGAGGCGCACGCGAAGGTCAGCATCATCGTCGTGACGTACGGCAACCGCGAGCTGACGCGTCTCTGTCTCGACGCTGTGTTCCGCACGACGCTCTACGCGAATTTCGAGGTGATCGTCGTCGACAACGCGTCGACGGACGGCACGCCGGAGATGCTGGAGGAGATCGCGCGGCAGAACGATCGCGTGCGCGTGATCCTCAGCCGCACGAACCTCGGCTTCGCCGCAGCGAACAACCAGGGCATTCGCGCCGCCACGGGCGACGTGCTCGTGCTGCTCAACAACGACACCGTTCCCGCGCGCGGCTGGCTGATGCGCATGCTGCGGCATCTCGAGGATCCGAAGATCGGCCTGGTCGTCGCGGTGACGAACTTCTCCGGCAACGAGTCGCGCATCGCCGTGCCCTACACGTCCCTCGACGGCATGCCGGCATTCGCGGAGGAGTACGTGCGCGCGAACGCGGGGAAGGTGTTCGACATCCACGTCGCCGCGATGTACTGCGTCGGCCTCCGCCGCAACGCGTACGAAGTCGTCGGGCCGCTCGATGAAGAATTCACGGTGGGCATGTTCGAGGACGACGACTACTCGCATCGCACGCGCCTCGCCGGCCTGCGCGTCGTGTGCGCGGAGGACGTGTTCGTCCACCACTTCGGCCAGGCGTCATTCGGGAAGCTGCCGAAGGAGGAGTACGACGCGATCTGGCGCCGAAACCAGCAGCACTACGAGCGGAAGTGGGGCATCACGTGGCACCCCCACGTGGGGCGGTAGAGCGCGCGTCAACGCGTGCGCTTGGTGTCGATCGAGATCTCCTCGCGGATCCGATCTGCGAGGAACATCTTCAACAGCGATTGATAGGGAACGTCGCGTTGATTCGCGAGCACCTTGAGCTCGGCGATCATCGATTCCGGCAGCCGGAGAGAAATCGTGCGGAGTGTCGGCCGCAGGTTCGGCAGCGTGACGCGCTTCGCCTTCGACCAGTCGATGTATTCGGTGGAGTCGGCCTTCGACCAGAACGCGCGCTCCGCGTCCTCATCCTTGAACTTCGGAATCTTCTTTCTCGTTTTCATAAAGTCTTCGCTCGCGCCCGTTCATGTCGCGAGCCGTGATCGGTCGAATCAATCGGTTGCGGACCGTGAACCCAACAAACAAGAAACGACCTCGATTTGTTTGCCCCAACGCGAAATATCGCGTTTCCTGCTGCGAGTGGGCTATGTCGGAACCAACGACCAGCGGCTGATTGAAAAAGATCTCCTCGCACTCGCCATCGGCAACGCGATGCTTCGGCCAGTTCTTGCCGATGTTGCCGTCGTCCCAGTCGAAACCCTCGCAATCGGCAAGAGGGTCGAAGCTCACCACAAGGAATGTATACGTCTGCCGTATACATTCGTCAAGAGTAGGCCGGTGTGGCGTAGGATCGCCGGCAAGTGGGGCGGTAAAGCGCGTGGCGCACGTCGGGCCTTACTAGTGGTAACATCAGGTAAGGAGACACCGATGCCGACCTCCACCATCACGAGCAAGGGACAAACGACCGTACCGAAGGAAGTACGGGACGCGCTCGACATCGGCCCCGGTGACAAGATCACGTGGGAGGTAAACGGCGGCCGCGTCTCCGTCACCACGGATCGCCCGGCCTTCTGGCGCTGGGAAGGTTTCATCAAGCACGGCCCGACCGACGTGGTGAAAGCCGTCCACGAAGCGCGGAAGCGGAGAGGGCGTATCTGACGTGCAGCGCGTCGTCGTCGATGCGAATGTCTTCCTCTCCATGCTCGTCCGCCGCAACGACGAGCAACGCGAAGCTTCGAAGGCGCTCCTGCTGAAAGCCGAAGATGGCGAGTTGGAGGTCATCCTCCCGCAGTTCGTCCTTTTCGAAATCGTCTACGTGCTCCAGAGCACGTACCGCATTCCCGGTTCCGAACTCGCCCCGATGCTCCGCGATCTCATCGCGCTACCCGGCGTGCTCGTGATCGACGAATGCCCGTGGAAACGCGTGCTGGAGTATTGGCCGGCACCGCTCCCATCCCTCGCAGATGCGGCGATCGTGGCTGTCGCCGCGAGCAAGCGATACGACGCCATCGCCACCTTCGACCAGAAGCTCTCGAAGCGTTCGAAAGACCTCGGCGTTGCCGCGTACTGGTAACCACCGCACCCGCTCACTTCGCCCGAAACTCCGGACGCAGAAAGTTGAGCATCTGGGAGCGATAGATCGCTCCCGCGCTACGAGCGGCGTCATTTCTTGCGCGCGTCGTCCGCCATCTTCTGATCGATGAAATCGCGGAGGCTCTTCGGCTTCTGACGGGGGGCCTTTCCGCTCACCAGCTCATCGATCTGCGCTTGCAGAGCTTCGGCGGCAGCCCGCTGTTCCGCGAGCTGCCGCTCCTCCGCGCTCTGCTTTTTCGGTTTTTTTCGTCGGTCGGTCCCACACGACGTGGCTCGAGTAGGCGCTCAACACGTTCGAACGAAGCCGGCGTCGCGTACCGCAGCGCCGGGTCTTTCGACAACGCGCGCATCAGAATCTTCTCGAGCGCTTCGGGATCTTCGCAGGCAGCTCCTGCGGAAGTTCGCTGCATGCCGCAAGCATCACCGCCGCGGGCGAAGCTCCTCGGAACGGCGGATACCCTGCGAGCGCGTGGAAGAGAATCGCGGCGATCGAGAAGACGTCCGACGCCGGCGTCGCGGGCTTACCGAGGATGCGCTCCGGGGCGGCGTACTGTCCGTAACGCATGCGGTCCGCGCCTCCCGGCGGAAGAACTCCCACGGCATCGTCACTGACCGCGATCGCCGACGGCCACAACTCGCCGTGAACTTCGGTCAGCGCGCGCGCAAGCTGGTGACCGATGCGCACCACCTCGTCGACCGGCATCGGCCCGGCCGCCATGCGGATCGACAGGGGATCGGACATTTGCCGGAGTCGCGCACCACGCGTGCCGCGCGAGCTACCGCTCTCGCAACCCGCAACCCGCAACCCCGAACTGAACCAGCAGCCACGCGTAATCGTGCGCGTCCTCGCGCAGCTTGTCGTAGCGTCCCGACGCGCCGCCGTGACCCGCGCCCATGTTCACGCGCAGCAACAGCACGTTCTCGTCGGTCTTGTGCGTGCGCAGCCTCGCGACCCACTTCGCGGCTTCCCAGTATCCGACCTGGCTGTCGTTGAGCGACGTGCGCACGAGCATCGCCGGATACGGCTTCCGCTCGACGTTCGAGTAGGGGTCGTAGCTCTTCATGTAGAAGTACGCGTCGCGCTCGTTCGGATTGCCCCACTCGATGTACTCCTGCGTGGTGAGCGGGAGCGTCGCATCGAGCATCGTGTTCATCACGTCGACGAACGGCACGTAGGCCATCACGGCCTTGAACAACTCGGGACGCATGTTCACGACCGCGCCGACGAGCAATCCGCCCGCGCTGCCGCCCTGGATCGCGAGTTTTTCCCGCGAGGTGTAGCCCGCGTCGATGAGGTGCTCGGCCACGGCGATGAAATCGGTGAAGGTGTTCTTCTTCTCCATCATCCGCCCCTGCTCGTGCCACTCCTTCCCCATCTCGCCGCCGCCGCGCACGTTCGCGAGCGCATACACGACGCCGCGATCGATGAGTGAGAAACGGCCGTAGCTGAAAGTCGGCGACATCGACGCGCCATACGAGCCATACCCGTACAGCAGCAACGGATTGTTCGCCCTCGGATCGACGTCTCTGCGGTGCACGAGCGCGACTGGCACTTGCGCGCCGTCCGCCGCGGTGACGAAGAAACGCTCGACGGCGTAGTTCGCCGGATCGAAGCCGCCCAATACCTCGGTGCGCTTGAGCAGCGTCTGCTCCCGCGTGTCGAGGTCGTAGTCGTACACGGACGGCGGCGTGATGAACGACTGGTACGTGTAGCGATAGACGCTCACGTCGAACTCCGCGTTCGAGTTCGGCGAGATCGCATAAGCAGCCTCGGGGAAGCTCACGCGATGCGACGTTGCGTTTGCACGAAGGTCGTAGATCTCGAGCTGCGACAAACCGCCTTCGCGCAAACGCACGACCATGTGATCGCGAAACAGATCGATCGACTCGATGCGCACCGGCGTGCGGTACGGCACGATCTCCGTCCAATTCTTCTCGGCCGGATCGGACACCGGCGCAGTGACGACGCGATAGTTGATGCCGGCGTCGTTGGTCATGACGTAGAAGCGATCGCCGCGATGATCGGGGTAGTACTTGTGATCGTTCCTGCGCGGGACCATCACGACCGGCACGACCTCGGGAGTCGCCGCGGGGATCAGACGCACTTCGTTCGTGGTCTTGCTGTCGGAGACGACGAACAGCCACTCGCCGCTGCGCGACCGATCGACGGAAACGTCGTACAGCTCGTTGTCTTCTTCGAAGACCAGGGTGTGCTCGAGTGTGCCGAGGTGGTGGCGGTAGACGCGGGACTCGCGTTTGGCGTCGTTCTCGACGCTGTAAAAGATCGTCCGGTTGTCCTGCGCCCACTCCACGCTGCCGACACCCTCGGCGAGCGAGACCGTCGTCGTGCCCGTGCGGAGGTCTTTCACGTGCAACTTGAACACGCGATAGCCGGTGTCGTCGGTGGTGTACGCGAGGAGGTTCGCGTCGTCCGAGATCTGCGCCTCACCGACGGACAGGAACTCCTTCCCCTCGGCCAGCTCATTGAGGTCGAGCAGGATCTCCTCGTCGGCGTCGAGACTTCCCTTTCGGCGCGCGTAGATCGGGTACTGCTTCCCTTCGATCGTGCGCGAGTAATAGAACCAGCCGTCCTTGCGGAATGGGACGTTCATGTCCGTCTGCTGGATGCGTCCGAGCATCTCTTCGTAGAGCTTTTGCTGCAGCTCTTCGGCCGGCTGCATGATCGCGTCGGCGTAGGCGTTCTCGGCATCGAGATACGCGAGCGTCTCGGCGCTGCTCTTGTCGCGCAGCCAGCCGTAGTCGTCGACGCGCGTGTCGTCGTGGAGAGTGAAGGTCGCCGGGAGTTTCTTCGCCACCGGTGGCTTGGAAACCTCAGACGTGGCAGGGATTTCGAGCGCGCTCAATCCCGCAGCAAAAGGACGAGCGAGGGAGGGAGAATTCCCGACGATCACACCAGCCTGTGACGTCCCCCCACGGCGCGATGGTCGCGCCGGCCGTATTCATGGACGATGCGAAAAAGCACGAGAATCCTGCTGCTCGGGACATCCGCCGGCATAGCGGCCACGGCGGCGGCCGCGTACGGACTGATCGTCCGGCCGTGGCATTTGCGTTGGGGCGCAACGCGCGAGGAGCTCACGGCGCCGATGCCGTTCGACGAGCTGATTCGCAAGGCGAATTACTTCGCCACGCGCGCCATCACCATCGAGGCGACGCCCGACGAGGTCTGGCCGTTCGTCATCGACGAGAGCGCACTGCCGCCGGGCACAGCGATCCGTCATCTCGAGGAAAAGCGCTGCGTCGTCTTCGCGCCGCCGGAGATCGAGGCCGAGGCGACTTGGGTGGTGACCCTGGAAGCGCGCGATACAGGCACGCGGCTCGTCTCGCGCAATCGCGCGCGCTTCGCCGCCTGAGCGCGGTGCTGCGGTATCTGATGGTGGATCCCGGACAGTTCGTCGTCGAGCGCAACTGGATGCTGAGCATTCAGGCGCACGCGGAACTGTCCAGGACGTTGCGACTACAGCATCAGGTGCAGGTCCCCGAACTCATGCCATAGATACTTGCGCTCGAGCGCCGCGGCATAGGCCTTCTCCACGTGCGCGCGTCCGGCGAGCGCTTCGAGCATTGCCAGGTGCGTCGCGCGCGGCTCGTGCAGTCCGGTGAGCAGGCCGTCGACGACGCGCAACCTGCGCTCCGGCGTGATCACGAGATCCGTCCAGCCGCGCGACGCGATCACGTGTCCCGCGCGATCGACGGACGACTCCAGCGCGCGCACGACGGTCGTGCCGACGGCGATGATCCGTCCGCCGCGCGCCTTCGCGCGACGCACTTCCTCCGCCGTACGCACCGGCACTTCGAACTGCTCTTCGTACGGCCGCTCATGCGATTCGAGACTGGCGACGCCCGCGTGCAGCACGAGTTTCGCCAGACGCACGCCGCGGCGTCGCAGGCAGACCAGCATTCCGCGGGTGAACGCGCGTCCCGCCGACGGCATCTCCGCCGATCCCGGCTCGTCGGCGAACACGGTCTGGTACGCGTCGATCGGAAACGAGCGGTCGATGTACGAGTACGTGATCGGGCGCCCGTAGCGCTCGAGATACGCGCGGAGATCGCTGACGCCGTCGAAGCGCGCGATCCACAAGCGCTGCGAATCGCGATACGGCGCGAGGAGCGTGACCGTGACTTCGCCGGGGAGGTGAATAATCGACTCGTGCGGTCCCCGCGGCTCGACGACCACCAGCCCGCCCGGCAGAGGAGTGGAGATGTGCAGGTTCTCGACCGCGGCGGGCAGCGTCGCCGTCGTGTTCAACACGACGAGATCGCCGGCGCGGAGGAACTTCGGGAGATCGCGGAAGTGCGCGTGGGTGACGGAATCGTCTTCGCGCGAGGTGACGAGCAGACGCACGTCATCGCGTCCGCTTCCGCGTAGCTCCGCCGGCTCGCGCGCCTCCAGGTCGCGCGGCAATACGAAGTCGTATGCGGTCACGCCGCCTCCCCAATCGCACTGTCAATCAACGACACGATGCGCGGCGCCACGGACTCGGGCGACGGCAGATGCGACACGTCGCCGCCGTTGATCGCGTCGCGGTGCATCTGCGTCGCCATCTCGCCGGGATCGACGACTTCGACGCGAACGCCAGTGCCTTCGAGCTCGACGGCGAGCGTACGCGAGATGTGTTCGAGCGCGGCCTTGCTCGCGCCATAGCCGCCCCAACCCGGATACGCGTTTGTTGCGGCGTCGGAGCTGATGTTGAGGATGAGGCCCTCGCCACGGTCTTTCATCTGCGGCAGCACGAGTTGCGTGAGATGCAGAGGCGCGACGGCGTTGACTTTGAAGACGCGCAGCAGCGCGTCCCACGGATAGTCTTCGAGCCGCGGCATCGGCAGCGGCCCGAGCTCAGAGGCGTTGTTGATGAGGACATCCACGCGCCCCGCGCGCGCAACGATCTCCTCGGCAACCTCGGACACGTCCCCCGGAATCGCGAGCGCACCGAGCTCCCACGCGATCTCCTGCAACGGCTCCGGACGACGGGCATTGAGAACGAGACGAAAGCCGCGCGAAGCCAACAGCCGCGCAAGCGCGCGACCGAGCCCCTGCGAGGCACCGGTGATCAGAACAGTTTTCATGGGATTCATGATCGGCCCGCGCGCGCGCCACGCCTTCGTTCGAAGGGGCAGCGATGACCTGTACGAAAGGACAGGTGCGTGGAGCGCTGGCGTCCCGCCGGCTGACGTGGCGGCGTCCCGCGCCGCCACCCCGGGCGGGCGGCGAGACGCCGCCCGATCAGCCGCCGAGACGGCGGCGGTCCGATGTTCTCCTCACCGCGGAACCAGTCCCCGCTCGTGCGCGATCGTCACCGCTTGTGCTCGGTTCTCGGCGCCGAGCTTGTTGAAGATTGAGGTCATGTGGAACTTCACCGTGCGCTCGGCGACGTGCAGCGCAGTGGCGATCTCCTTGTTCGATTTGCCGGCGACGACGAGGCGAAGAACGTCGCGCTCGCGCGGGGAGAGCCGCGGCGCGTGGGCGAGGGAGACGATGCGCGACGCGACGCGCGGGTCGATGTACGTCTCGCCGCGCGCGACGGTGCGAATGGCGCGCTCGATCTCCTCGATCGCCGCGCCCTTCAGCAGATAGCCGCGCGCGCCGGCGCGCAGCACGGCGTCGATCTGTTCGTCGCTCGCATATGCGGTCAGGACCAGCGCCGGAGTTCCGAGCTTCGGGAGCGCGTCGATGCCGCTGATGCCGGGAAGCTCGAGATCGAGCAGGATGACGTCCGCTTCGACGCGGGACGCGAGCAATTCCTCCGCGGAGCCGTACGACGCGACGATGGAGAAATCCTCGCGACGTGCGAGCGCGGCGACGAGCCCCTCGCGCACGACGGGATGATCGTCGACGACGATGATGCGGATCATCGCCGCGCCCCTTTGTCGGGAACGCGCGCGACCACCTTCGTCCCCGGACGCGATGTGATCCGCAGCGTCCCTCCCGCGAGGCGCGCGCGCTCGCGCATCCCGCGCAGTCCGTGCCGATCCTCGCCGACGCGGCGCGGATCGAAGCCGATGCCGTCGTCCTCGATCGTCAGCGTCGCCGCGTCCTTCGTGCAGCGCAGCGACACCGTCACGTTCTTCGCGCGCGCGTGCTGCTCGACGTTCGCGAGCGCCTGCTGCGCGATGCGATACAACTCCGCCTCCGACGCCAGCGGCAGCGCGCATTCGTTCGTATCGAGCGAGACGCGGATGCCCGACTGCGACGTGAACTCGCGCACGAGCAGCGCCAGCGCCTGCGCGAGCGGCTTGCCCGCGAGCGGCTCCGCGCGCAGGTTCATCACCGAGCGTCGCGCTTCCTCGAGTGTCGCGCGAGTCACGCGCAACGCTTCCTCGCTTTGACCCGCCTCGATCTGCAACGCGATCGCGGTGAGACCCTGCGCGATCGTGTCGTGGATCTCGCGCGCAAGCCGCGTCCGCTCGTCCGCCCGCGCATGCGTCGCGCTCTCCTCGGCGAGCCGCGCGCGCTCGATGGCTACGCCGAGCTGAAATCCGATCGTCGACAGCAGACGCAGCTCGCGCGCGGAGAGACGGCGCATCTCCGGCGCGGTGATGTTCATGATGCCGAGGGGCTTGCCCTGGAAGAACAGCGGGACGGAGGCGTGATGCGCGATGCCGAGAGTGAGGTCGTCGCGATGCTCGTTCACCGCGGGACGCAAGCGGCTGCAGCCCATGACGTCGACGTTGCGCGGCTCGAGCTCGCCGTCGCGAAATTGCTCGATGCACCAGCACGACGCGCCGGTCATCCGCACCGGCTCCTGCAGATAAGGTGGGAGATTGCGTGCGGCGGCGCTGTAGATGTGGCCCGTCTCGGGATCGACGAGCCACACCCAACCGGTGTCGAGCTTCAGCTCCCTCGCGATGACGTCGAGCGTGCGCTCGAGCGCTTCACGCACGGTCGCCGCGCTGTTCAGCGTCTCGGCGATGGCGGCGACGATCTCGAGATCGCGTTTCATGAGTTGCCCGTTGGCGATGAGCATCGCAAGAGCAAGGCCCTGCTGGCAACTGGCAACGGGTCACGGGCAACGAATTACGGCTGAACGATCCTCCACACCTGCTCGTTCATTCCCTCGGACATGTCGAGGTAGCGAACCATGAAGCCCTGCCGCTTGCGCGCGTCGAGAGCCTCGTTCGCCGCGATCACCGTTTCGAGATTGCCGAGGTCGGGCATGAAGTACCAGACCATGTGCGTCCAGTCCGCGGCGCCGGCGATGCCATGCACGGAGAGGCCCCACGGACCGACGACGCCTTTCGCGGCGAGGTCGGTGAACATCGGCTTCGCCCATTCGTTGAAAAGCTGCACCGCATCGCCGTCGCGGCCGGGCTTGATCTTGTGCGTCTCGACCATGATGTACTTCGGCGGCGCCGCCGGCGGCGTGGTTGCCTGCACGAGGTGACGCAGGATCACGTCGCGCGTGCCGCCTTCGCGGATCGACATCCCCAGCTCGCCCGTCCGCTTCATCACTGCCGGCGTCATCGCCGCCTGTGCTTTGTCGATCGCCTGATCGAGCGCTTCCGCTCCGCTCCAGTCGGGCATGGCGATGTACAGCACGTGCGTCCACGGATCGGAGTTGTGCGTGATCGGAAAAGCCAGGCCCCAATCGACGACCTTGTTCTTGGTTCGCAGGTCGTCGAGGACCGGTTTGAACGCATCATGCGCGAGACGCATGAAGTCCGCTTCCTTCCCGCGCTCGACCTGGTAATAGCGCACCCAGGTCATCTTCGGCAGCACGGGAGTCTGAGCAAACGCGCTCAGCGTGAACAACAGGGACACGAGGACAAAGACACGACGCATAGTCCCTCCAGATTTTTTGGATTACTCGACGGGATTCTACGCGCGCACCGAAAGATCGGATTTCTCTGGAGTGCGGAGGCAAACGCCTCCGCTCTCCTATCGGACCGCGACAGCAAATAAAATTGGATCTACGTAAACGGCCGCGACCGTACGGCGTCCAATCGGCGTCCCGGAAAAGAAGGAGTTGGAGATGAAGCGATTCCTCGCAGTGGCCGTGCTCTGTTCTCTCGTATCCCCCGCTCTCCTCGCTCAGCGACGACGCGCCGTTACGCCACCCCCACCACAACCACCCGCGCCTCCGGCCGCACAAGCCGGACAGCCTTTCCCTGGTCTGCCTGCATCGCTGCTAGCACTCTTCAATGCGGGACGGGACGAGTTCCGCGAAGCGGAGAACGTGGACGGCGGACTGGGACCAGTCTTCAACGACCGCGCGTGCGGCGCATGCCACAACGTTCCCGTCCTCGGTGGAGGCAGCGAACGGGCCGTCACGCGCATCGGCACGATCGTGAACGGCAGCTTCGATCCGCTGACGCGATTCGGCGGCTCGCTGCTGCAGAACCGCGCCATCGGTCCGCAGGAAGGATCGCCGCACGCGTTCCGCGGCGAGCAAGTCCCCCCCGCGGCGACGATCGTCGCGCGGCGCCGTTCCATGTCCCTGTTTGGGCTCGGGCTGGTCGACGCCACACCCGACTCGACGTTCGTCACGCTCGCTTCTCAGCAGGCGTCGCGCAATGACGGAACCGCCGGTCGCGCGGCGATGGTCGACAACCTCGCCGCGGGAATGCGGACCGTGGGCAAGTTCGGATGGAAGGCTCAGGTGCCGACTCTTTTTCAATTCGCCGGCGACGCGTACCTCAACGAGATGGGCATCACCAGCCCGTTCTTTCCGAACGAGAACTGCCCGTCCGGCAACTGCGCGGAGTTGCAGTTCAACCCGCGGCCAGGACTCAACGACGGCGGCGAAGACACGCGCGCGCTGGCGGATTTCATGACCATGCTCGCGCCACCGCAGCGCGGCGCGATCACCGCGGATGCGGCCGCGGGCGAGGCGGTGTTCAACCGCATCGGCTGCAACGCCTGTCACGTGTCGACACTTCAGACCGGTTCGCACTCGATCGCGGCGCTGAATCGCGTCAACTATCAGCCCTGGTCGGATTTTCTTCTGCACGACATGGGCGTCCTCGGCGACGGCATCGAGCAGGGGGCCGCAAACGGACGCGAGATCCGCACGGCGCCGCTATGGGGCCTGCGATTCGTGACGACGTACCTGCACGACGGGCGCGTGCGGACGTTGGAAGGGGCGATCGGCGCGCACGACGGACAGGGACGCGGGTCGAGGGATCGGTTCAACGCGCTGAATGCGACGGATCGGGCACGATTGGTGGCGTTCCTGCGATCGTTGTGATGTCTGGAGTGCGGAGGCAGCGCCTCCGCTTTCCTATCCGCGCGAATGGGAAAGCGGAGGCGTTGCCTCCGCACTCCAAATCATTTCACCTTCGCCCAAGTGTCCTTGAGCGTCGCGGTGCGATTGAACACGAGCTTCTCCTCGGTCGAATCGCGGTCGACGCAGAAATACCCGAGCCGCTCGAACTGATACCGCGTCAACGGCGCGGCTCCGCGGACCGAGGGCTCGAGCTTCGCGTTGGGGACCACCTCGAGCGAATTCGGGTTCATGTGCGCGAGGAAATCTCCGTCCTGTTCGGGGTCTTCCTCATTGAACAGGCGATCGTACAAACGCACCTCGCAGTCGAGAGCGTGCTCCGCCGACACCCAGTGCAGCGTCGCTTTCGGACGGCGTCCGTCCGGCGCGTCGCCTCCGCGCGTGGCGGGATCGTACGTCGCGCGCAGCTCCACGACATTGCCGTCGTCGTCCTTCACCACGCTCGTGCAGGTGATGAAGTACGCCGAGCGCAGACGCACCTCGCGTCCCGGAGCGAGGCGGAAGAACTTCTTCGGCGGGTCTTCCATGAAGTCGTCCTGCTCGATGTACAGCACCTTCGAGAACGGCACGCGGCGCGTTCCACTGGACGGATCCTCGGGATTGTTCGGCGTCTCGAACTCCTCGACATTCCCTGACGTGGGCCCCTCGTAGTTCTCGATCACGACCTTCAGCGGACGCAGCACGCCCATCACGCGAGGCGCGATCCTGTTCAGATCTTCGCGAACGCAGAACTCGAGCAGGCCGACGTCGATCACATTCTCGCGACGCGCGACGCCCACGCGCTCGGCGAAGTTGCGAATCGCGGCGGGCGTGTAGCCGCGTCGGCGCAACGCGGCCAGCGTCGGCATGCGCGGATCGTCCCACCCGCGCACATGCCCCTCGGTCACGAGGCGGAGGAGCTTTCGCTTCGACATCACCGTGTAGTTGAGATTCAGCCGCGCGAACTCGATCTGCCGAGGCCGCGACGGCACGGGCAGCGTCTCGACGAGCCAGTCGTACAGCGGACGATGGTCCTCGAACTCCAGCGTGCAGAGCGAGTGCGTCACGTGCTCGATTGCGTCCGAGGGGGGATGCGCGTAGTCGTACATCGGATAGATCGGCCACTCGTTGCCGGTGCGGTGATGCTCCTCGTGCCGGATGCGATAGAGCACGGGATCGCGCATGTTGATGTTCGGCGAGGCCATGTCGATCTTCGCGCGCAACACGTGCGCGCCGTCCGGAAACTCACCGGCTCTCATTCGTCGAAAGAGATCGAGGTTCTCGTCGACCCCGCGGTTGCGGTACGGCGAATCCTTTCCCGGCTCGGTGAGCGTGCCGCGGTACTCGCGCATCTCGTCGGCCGACAGCGAGTCGACGTACGCCTTGCCGTGCGTGATCAGGAACTCCGCCCAGTCGTAGAGCTGCTGGAAGTAGTCGGACGCGTGGAGCGGTTCTCCGACTTCGAATCCGAGCCAGCGGACGTCGTCGATGATCGCGCGCGCGTACTCCGCCTCTTCCTTCTCCGGATTCGTGTCGTCGAAGCGGAGGTTGCAGCGTCCGCCGTACTCGTTCGCGACGCCGAAATTGAGACAAATGGATTTCGCGTGGCCGATGTGCAGGTAGCCGTTCGGCTCCGGCGGAAAGCGCGTGACGACGGTCTGGTGCCGCCCCTGGCGAAGGTCTTCCTCCACGATCTCGCGGATGAAGTCGAGGGAACGGGTCGGGGCGGCTTCGGTCGTCATACGGAGACGTTATATATCGGGAGGCGCCGCCCGCATTCCCTCTACAATGATTCATCCCCGGAGTCTTCAATGCGGCAGCGTCTTTCTTCGGTCCTCGTGGTCGTGGCGATCGCAGTGGTGTTCCTGATCGTCGCGGTCGCGGCGGTGCGCTCGTTCTTCAGCATGCGGCCGGGGATCACACTCATTGCTCGGGATCGCCTCGCACGCGTGGAAAGCGGTAATCGCGACCTCGATCTCTCGTTCGCGCTTCTGGGATCGCCGCAAGGAATTGCCACGAACGGCCGCGACCTCCTCATCGGCAATCGCTCCGATCCGTGGGGCGCGATGCGTCTGTTTCGCAACGGCGGGACCTTCTCCGCGCGTAAAGAGCCGATCATCGAGAAGCGTTTCCAGCAGAAGATCAACCTCTCGGCGATCACCTGGAACGGGACGAACTACGTCGGCCTCACCACTGCGTCGTGGTTCAACCAGGGCGCCGAGGGAGACGTCTTCACCGTGCTTGACCCGACCACGCTGGACGTCCTCTCCATCCGTCCCGCGCCGAAGCTCCTCGGATGTCTCGCATGGGACGGAACGCAGTATTGGGCCGCGACGCGGAATCACACCGCGGATTCGCCCGAACCGGCGCTGCTCTATCGTCTCGATCGCTCGTTCAACGTTCTCGGCACGAGCGCCGCCCCCGGCGTCGGGTGTCAGGGGCTGGCGTGGGACGGGCGATATCTCTGGATCGCCGACGTCTTCGACGACTCCATTCGCGTGCTCGATGTCTCTGGCGCGGAGCCGCACGTCGTGCACCGCGCCTTCATGAACCTCGAGTACCTGAGCGGCATCGTCGCGTACGAAGGTGAGATGTGGATCACCGAGTACGAACACCACCAGCTGCACCGGGTTCGCCCGTCGTCGCGGATGGCATGGCTGCGCGGCACAAAGACCGAAGTGGTCGCGGCATCCGCGATCGCTCCCGCGACGGAGACCGTTCTCTTCACGAAACAGACGAACGAGTTTGCGAAGCGTCCCCAGGACGACACCGAGCTGCTCGACTGGTCGGCGGCGCTGCGCGACGGAAACGTAGTCGGCGAATGGCGGATCTGGTTCGGACACGATCTCTTCGTGCAGCCGCAGTTCGCGCGCTACGAGATCACCGTGATCCTGCCCGACGGCGGCAGCGTCAAGAAGGAGCTGCAGGCGTCGCCGGGCGAGAACGTGATGCGCGACGTGGTCCTCGCGCCGGCGATCGCATCCGGCGAATACCGCGTCGAAGTGTTCATGACCGCGCAGTACGTCAAGCCCGACGGGCAGGCTCAAATCCTCAATCACTGGGGCGGTCGTCTCGATCTGCGGAAGTGATCGTCATTTCTTCGTCGCCTTGTCGCACTCGAACGCGGCCACCCCCGTGAGGTCACCGAACACGATCGACGTTCCGTCGCACGTCACCGACGGCGCGGGGACGCTGTTGTTCGCGAGAAACTCGAGCAGCGACCCGTGGACCAGGCGCACGGCCTCTTCCGAATTGCCGCTGATCGTCGTGGCATCGAGTCGCGCGTTGGACGTCGAGTCGAGCGACACTCCGGGTCCGGTCGAGCCAGTGACTGCTACGCCGCTGAGCACCACGACGGACGAATGGGTCGCGCTCACGCCCGCGCGGAACGGTACGGCAGCCGCGCCGTTGTTGAGGAACTTGTGCGGTCCCTGCGCGCGCAACGTCGAGTTGAACAGCGCAGAGACCGCGTTCCGATCGTTGCCCTGGATCGTCGTCGCGCTCGCCGTCCCATCGGGCAGTAAATTGCCAAAGAGACTCGCCGTACCGCCTGTGAGGATGATGCCGCTGGCGGTGTTGTTCTCGATGAGGTTGTAGCGGCCCATCTCGAAATGCCCGCCGCTGGTGACGCTCACCCCGTTGAAGTTGTTGCGGATGATCGTCGGGCCGCCTCCGGCCGGTCCGCCGGTCCACGCTGGTTGCTGTCCGGACGTTTCGACGCGTCCGGAATCGATGAGCAGTCCGACGTTCGTGTTGTTCTCGATCGTGACGAAACCCGAGAAGAACGCCGTACACGCTTCGCAGCGCATGCCGTTCGCGGAGTTGCGGAACATGGAGGGCGCACTCGCAATCGGACCATTCACATTCACGATCGCGCCGCCGAACGCGTCGACCGCGAATCCGTTCGTCGCGTTCTCGGCGATGACGCCCATGAGCGTGACGCTCGAATGGTTTCCGATCGAGATCGCCGAGCTCGGCCCGCTGGTCGTGAGAGCGCGCAGCAGAACGTGCGCGGAGTTGCGGATGACGAACGCGGGCTGCGCGCCGCCGTTCACGGTGGCCGGGCCGTCGATGGTCAGCCGCTCGCGTTGATCGAGCAGCACGGATTCGCTGCAAGTCCCGCTCACGGTGATCGTGTGCGGCCCGTCGAGGTCGAGTGCCGCGACGGCGGCGGTAATGGTCGGATAGTCGCCGGGAGGACCTCCGGCACAACCGACGGTGACGTTGGTGGCGAGCGCAGGGAACGCGAACAGAACGGCGCAGAGAACGACTCGGAAACGCATGGGCGACCTCCTTCTCAATGCCGGGAAGATAGGTCCGTGCACACGTTCCTGCATCGTCCTCGTTACAGTCCCGCGTCATCGCTTGATCTCTGTACGTGCGGCGTTCAGGATCAGCGGCAAATGAAACCCCGTCTCTCCCTGATTGTCTTTGTCGTGGCGGTGTTCGCCCGCGCGGCCTACGCGGACTCGCTCGAGGAGGTCCGCCGTCTCGACAGCGAGATCAGCGTCGCCACGTGGTCCGGTGACGCGGTGTGGTTCGAACGGAACCTGGCCGACGACTACACGCTCATCACTCCCGGCGGCTCGATGCGCAGCAAGCGCGACGTGATCCGCGAGCTCTCCACGCCCGGCCTGAAGATGGAACCGTATGAACCGTCCGAGGTGAGCGTGCGGCTCTACGCCGACTCGGCGGTCGTCACCGGACGCATGCTCCAGCGCTTCACCCTCGGCGGCGTCCGCTACGCAAACGATCTGCGCTACACGGACGTGTACGTCCGGCGGAAGGCGCGCTGGGTGCTCGTGAGCGGGCACACGTCGCTCGTGGCGCAGAGAAGGTAGCTAGCGCGTCGCCCTTCTCTTCTCCGGCCGCACGAACGTCGTGACCAACCTCCCCCGCCCGCCCGTCGCGATCGCGAAGTTGCGCTCCATCAACATCCGCCACTCGTTCAGCTTCGCCACTTCCGCGTCCGTCGCCTCGACGCCATCCTCGGTCACGAGCACGAACGCCACGCGGAACTGCCTCTGACTGAGTGCCGTCGACGGAATGCGCGCGCCGTGCACGGCGGTGATCTGGTTGACTTGCACGTTGCGCTTCTCGCCGAACGCGACCGCGCCTTCCTGCGGCCAGTACTCGCGCGGCAGATCGGTGCCCGCGAGGTAGAACCACGGCGGCACTTCCGACGTTGCCGCGAGTCCCATCAGATACAGGTCCGTCCAGCTGTAGCCCATGTTCGCCGCGTGCGCGCGATACGAGCCGTCCGTTTGCGGCGTGAAGAACGCGCCGCCCATCACGCTCGACTCGTCGCTCCCGTACACCGTGAACGCCGCCGGCGTGTGCACATACGCCGCGGGATGCGCGCTGACCGGATTGAGCGACCGCATGGCCCCGCCGTTCTCGGCGATCGTGAAGAAGTACAGCCAGCGATGCCCGAACTCGTGCAGCATCACCTTCGACGCCGTCTGCTCCGCCGCGCTGTAGCCGTACGTGAGCTGATTCATGTGCAGCAGAGTCGGCGAGCGCGTGTTGTGCGAGCCATAGCCCGGCGAAAACTGTGCGATCCCGTCCACCTGCGGGTTCCCGCCCGTCGCGTACGCGCCGGCGTAGAAGATCATGTCCGTGAAGTACGTCTGGTACATCGCCACGCCGTCGTATTCGAAATTGCTGAGGCCATACGACGTCTGCACGAGGTCCCACACGCGATATGGATCGAACGCGCCGAGGACGAACGGCTCCGCGATCGGGACCGGGAGCTGCGCGTCTTGGTCCACCGCGGAGAGATCGCTCGCTATCGATCGCCCGGGCGGCGTGTACGGAATGCTCACAAACGACGAGTCGATGATGCGTGTCAGCGGCCGAAAGAACGTCACCACGCGCGCGGATACCTCGGCGGGAATGCGCTGCACGCCATAGATCTCGACCACGTTGCCGTTGATGTTCACGGACGCGCCGTCGTTCTCGTACCGAAGCCCCGTGAACGAGACCACGCGCGTGTTCACGCGATCGATCTCCACGGCCGCGGTCTCGTTGCCGATCGTCGCCTCATATCCGAGGACCTGTCCGTCCGCGAGCTGCGTGCGATCGATCGGGCCGGCAAGGGTGATGCGGATCGCGAAGAGATCGGAGTCCGCGAGGCGTTCGACGTCGACGCGACGCGTGTCGAGCATCGGACGAAACAACGCTGGTACGTCGGTGGTGACGTCGTTCGCGTTGTCCTGCACGGCGTTCAGCGCGGTGCGCGACACATGCTGCGGATCGAACCCCGCCGAGAGGACCGGCGTGCCCCAGCGCATCCCGAGCAGCGAGCGGTACGAGTACGTCACCGTGCCGTCGCTGGCGAGCTTCGTCTGGATGTCGTAGCCGAACGGCGCGTTCGCGGTGCTGCGCCACGTGATGATCACCGCATCGGGACGCATGTCGATGTACACGCGCGGGTAATCGAGAGCGCGCGGCTTGCTGGTCGTGATCATCAACGGCGAGAGCACGGGCGTACGATGCACGGCCGCTTCGATTGCGTCGAAGTGCGTCCCCTTCTCTTCTCCCGGCGTGTAGATGTGGATGCTGTTGAACGCGGTGATGAAGATGCGCGACACGCTCTGCCCGAACAGGGGAAACGCGAACGGCAGATCGAGTCCCATGTAGTGCCAACCCAAGTAGCCGGTCTCGGTCTGAAAATCGCGCCTCGGCTGGTTAAACGTTTCGACGTACTGCAAAGGCTCGCGGCGCATCGTGTACGCCGCGTCGCCTGCGGGCGTGAAGACGAGCGACTGCCCGGCGAGATCGAACGGCCGGTAGCCCGGCGTGATCGTGTCGTCGTTCTGGAGGTAGAACGCGCCCTCGCGCAGGGTCGCGGTGCGCGTCGATTCGGTCGCCAGCGATGCGATCCGCGCGCGCGTCCGCTCGTGGATTCTTCGAACGCGCAGGTCGTTTTCGGGACTCGTCCCGCACATCGGCTCGGCGGCGCGAGCGGTTACCGCGAACAGCAACCACAACTGCAAGGCGAGACGCATGGGGTCTTTCTCCGGGTAACCCTTGGAACGCCGCCGTCCCGGAGCTGTTGCCCAAATAGACATTAATTAGTATGACTAATTAAGGTTATACTTATCGGCGTAGAGGGACACGCCGATGATGAAGAGGCACAGCGAACCTCAACCACCACTCTTCCACTA
>Ga0075421_100000407_pt1 | contig 44644 bp, 35 predicted proteins | sample SoiMetdeltSBSDD5_FD_75292 | JGI IMG/M metagenome (GOLD analysis project Ga0075421, IMG submission 75292) | Bulk soil microbial communities from a Populus tree surrounding site in Tennessee, USA - Soil MetaG P. deltoides SBSDD5 | ecosystem: Environmental > Terrestrial > Soil > Tree plantation... | reverse complement strand
TCTCCGATGAAGGGCGCGGAATTCCGGCCGAGAAGCTCGAACTGATCTTCGAGCGGTTCAAGCAGGTGAACGCGTCGGATTCGCGCGACAAGGGCGGCTCCGGCCTCGGGCTCGCGATCTGTCGCAGCATCGTGAACGCGCACGGCGGCAGGATCTGGGCGGAGAGCCACGAACAGCGGGGAAGCACGTTCCGCTTCTCCGTTCCGCTGGCCGCGGAAGAATCGGCACAGGTCGCACCGCAGGCTTCGCCGTATGTGCTCGCCGCCGCGCTCGCAACCGCGAGCGGCGTGCGTCCGGTGTTGATCATCGAAGACGACGCGGACCTGGCGCGCGTCGTCGCGGAGTCTTTGGAGCACCAGGGACTGCGAACGATGTGGGCCGCGACGGGCAGCGACGCGATTGCGGCGTGCTCGTCCGTCGCGCCGGCGCTGGTCGTTCTCGATCTTGGACTTCCCGACGTCGACGGATTCGGCGTCGTGCAGTGGATGCGCGAACAACAACGTCTGTGCGATGTGCCCCTGCTCGTCTACAGCGCGCGCGACGTCCCGTTCGCCGATCAGGCACGGCTTCGTCTCGGGCCGACCGAGTTCCTGACCAAGAGCCGCACGCCGCTCAGCATTCTCGCGGAGCGCGTGCTGTCGCTGCTGAGGGCACGAACGACCGAGGCGATCTCGGGCGCGGCGTGAACCGAGCCCAGTTACATCCTCGTCAAAAAACTGTCGCGAAAAATCCAACTCACCGAAGTCCCGCCGACTCCCGCTGCGACAGATTCTCATCCTGTTCTAACTGCATCAACGACTTACGCGTTGACCCGAGAGATGGTCTGACCACTGCACAAGCGCCGTTCGCACCCGACAGTGTTACGTTCCGGTTAATGGCGAAAATGGAAACGCGCGGTCTGTTTTCCGGTTCTCGGCCAACCGCCTTCCCGCGGGTGTGTCCAGAGTTCTGTGGTACAACGCCTTCCAAACCCAATCGAGCTCACCCCTGCCGCCCGGGCTTCCGTGCGGCCGAATGTTCGTCGTCGTCCCAACTACGAACGCAGTGAAATGAGGAGGAGGCTACGCATGAGGAGAGGTCCTATTCACACGGTTCGAGCGGCCATGGTCGCCGCATTGGTCGTCGCCCTGATGATCGGCGTCAGCGCGTCGGCGCAGTATCAGACGGGAAACATGTACGGCAGAGCGGTCGCCAAAGACGGCACGGCATTGCCGGGCGTGACCGTCACCTTGACGGGCGTCGGCGCAGCGCAGACGACCGTCACCGATGATTCGGGCGCCTTCCGATTCATCAATCTGTCGCCGGGCACTTATGCCCTGAAAGCCGAGCTCGCGGGCATGGGATCGGCGATCCGCACCGGTGTCGGCGTCCGCGTCGGCGCGAACGTGGATATCGATCTCACGCTCACTCCGTCGATGGCAGAGGCCATCACGGTCTCGGCCGAAGCGCCGCTGCTCGACGTCCGCAAGAGCGGCACCGGAACCACGGTCGATCAGGCCGCGCTCGACTCGATCCCGACCTCGCGCGATCCGTGGATGATCCTGCAGTCCACGCCCGGCGTGTTCGTCGACCGCATCAACGTCGGCGGAACACAGAGCGGACAGCAGTCCATCTACATCTCCAAAGGCGCGCCGCGTGCCGACGGTACGTGGAACATCGACGGCGTCAACATCACCGACATGGGCGCCACCGGTTCCTCCCCCACCTATTACGACTTCGACACTTTCGAGGAAATGCAGATCACGACCGGCGGCTCGGATCCGCGCATTCAGACGTCCGGCGTGCAGATGAACATGGTCACCAAGCGCGGCACGAACGACTACAGCGGATCGGGACGCTATCTCTACGTGCCGGGCAGCTCGTCCGCCGAGGCGACGGTGCCGTCCGAAGCGGCCGGATACCTCTCCGCGACGAACAAGGTCAACTACGTCCGCGATTACGGCGGCGAAGTCGGCGGTCCGATCTGGCGCGACCGCATCTGGATCTGGGGCGCGCGTGGCGATCAGAAGATCTCCACGTGGCAGTCGATGCCGTTCCCGGCGCCGGCGTTCTTCATTCCCGACGACACGATTCTGCGCAACAAGAACCTGAAGGCCAATGCGCAGCTCTTCTCGACCAACAGCTTCGTGGCCGCGTACACGTTCGGCGACAAGTATCGCAATGCACGCGACCTTTCTCCGTCCCGTCCGTTCGAGACGGCCTTCAAACAGACCGGCCCGACCAAGGTCTATAAGCTCGAGGACACACAGCTCATCGGATCGAATCTCTATCTGACCGCGATGTGGTCGAAGGTCGACGGCGGCTTCGGTCTGTTCGGTAACGGCGGCTTTGGTCCGTCTGCGCCGTCGCTGTGGTTCGATGACGCAAACGTCGCTCACGACAACTACTACACATACTCGACCAAGCGTCCGCAGAAGCAGTATCGCCTCGACGGATCGTATTTCGTCGACATCGCCGGCGTGAACAACGAGTTCAAGTTCGGCTACGGCTTCCGCGACACGCCGGTCGACTCTGCCTCGGTGTATCCAGGCGACGCATTCGGTTACTGGGACTTCAGCTTCCCGGCCTCCGCGGAGTGCACCGGTACAGCCACGCAGGATTGTGGTGTGGCCGTCCTGCTCCGTCAGCCGACCGCTTCTTATTCGGGTGAGTACAACGAGTTTTACATTGGCGACACGATCATGTTGGGCAACATGACCATTCAGGCCGGTCTTCGTCATGACGACCAGGCTTCGAAGATCCAGCCCATGGAAGTCGGCGCGAACCCGGTGATCGGCACCGCCCTCAACCTGCCCTGCGTCACCGCGCTCAACTGTGCCGGCGGCTCGCTCAATGCACAGCTCCCCGGCCTCGACTATCCAGGTCAGAACGAAGAGTTGAACTGGACGAGCCTCTCCCCGCGCATCGGGATCACTTACGCTCTCGGCGCTGACAAAAAGACTCTGCTCCGCGCCGCGTACAACCGGTACACGAGCCAGCTGGGCTCGACGGTCTCCGGCTCCAGTCCAGTCGGGAACAGTCAGTTCACGTTCTGGGGCATCGACGCCAACGGCGATCACACCATCCAGCGCAATGAGCTGTCCAAGATCCGTAACTTCACCGGCATCAATCCGGCCAACCCGACGTCGATCACGTCCACGCGCCGTGTCGATTACGACATGAACCCGCCGACCACCGACGAGTTCCTGGTCGGTTTCGAGCGCGAGATCTGGACCGACTTCTCCGTCGGCGCCACGTTCACCCATCGCCAGAACGACGACCTCGTCGCGCTGCGGTACGAGAAGACGCAAGGCGCGGGAGACTGGTTCACGCAGGCCGACTTCGTGCAGACCGGGCTTACGCAGGCTTGCATGGTTCCGCTCGTAGGCGGGGCGTGCCCGGCCGGAAAAGACATCGCCGGTGCTCCGGTGTACGGACTGCGTCCGGGCGTGCCGAGTCCGACGTTCTCGGTCATCACGAATCGTGAGGATTACAGCCAGACCTACAATGGCATCGAGGTCACGGCCACCAAGCGCATGTCGAGCAGTTGGATGATGCGCGTCAACGCCAGCTACAACGACTACACCGAGGACTGCGGCGCCGACTCGTTCGCGAACCCGACCAAGGGTCTCGCGAGCACCGGCATCGTCAATGGTGCGGCCGTCTACGCCGGCGCTCCGGCCTGCATCGGCGGCGTGGTCTCGCCGCAGTCGGCAGGGTCAGGCGCCTTCGGGAACGTGTTCATCAACTCGCGCTACAACGCCAACATCAGCGGCGTGTACGTCGCCCCGTGGGACATCAACATCGGCGCGAACCTGCTCTTCCGCCAGGGTTACCCGGATGTGCTCCGTGCGGCCGCCGGCGCCGCCACGGTTGCCTACGAGGAGATCGGCGAGCGTCGCTTCGACAACGTCTATCAGCTCGACCTGCGCCTGGCCAGGGACTTCCGCATCATGAACCTGGCCACGTTCCAGATCTCCGCCGACGTGTTCAATGCGACGAACGAGCGCACGATCCTTCAGCGCAACGGTCTAACGACGACCGGCGCCGCCCGCCGCATTACGGAAATGCAGGCGCCGCGCGTCTATCGCCTCGGCGGCAAGATCACCTTCTAGTCGTCGAGCCCATCATCGCAGTCGAATGCCCGCCGGGAAACCGGCGGGCATTTTTCGTTTCAGCGCAATGCTTCGAGCGCGCGCTTCGCGGAGACGATGTCCGCGGCATAGCGGGCCGGTGGCGCGATTCGCACGAATTCCGCGAGCGCCTTACGCGCTTCCTCGCGATCGCCGCGTTGCGCGGCCAGAATGCCGAGGTTGTAGAGCGCGTCGTATTGATGGCGGTCGATTGCGAAAGACTGCTTCCACGCTTCTTGTGCGCGCGCGCGATCTCCCTTGCGGATGTACACGACGCCGAGCGTGTTGAGCGCGAGCGGTAATCGCGGATTCAATTGCAGCGCGCGAATCAGGTTTTCCTCAGCGCCGCGAACGTCGTTTGCGCGCAGCGCCGTAATACCGAGGTTCTGGTATGCGGGTGCATTGTTCGGATCGAGGGCAATGGCGCGTTGAAACTGAGCAACCGCCTCGCGAAGCTGTCCACTTTCCGACAACGCGATGCCGTACGCATTGAGCACGTCCGCATCGGCGTCCCCGCCCGCCAGCGGCGTCATGATCGCGAGCGCCTCGGACGCCCGTCCCGTTTCCGTCAGCAGTTTCGCGAGTTGCGTCTTCGAGGACGTCGACGCCTGGCCCGTTCTCACGAGCTCCTGCAAGATCTCGATCGCCTCGGGGACGCGCTCCGATTCCTGCAGGACAAACGCGAGCAGCTCGCGGCCGACCGCCATCCGCGGCTGCTCGCGAACGACGTCGCGCGCGAGTTGGATGGCCTGCTCCCCCTCGCCTCGCTGATGGAGCTCGATGATCTGATGAATCTTCGCGTCGATGTGCACGAGATTCTTCGGATCGTCGGCCGCGGTGACGTTCGCAGCCGAGGCGCCAATGACATATCCAAGGCTGCGCAGCCGCGCCGCTTCCTCGGCGGAAACGCTTCGGCCTTCACCCGGCGACACCTGCACTTCACGTAATGCAGCGCGGGCGGAAGTGCTTTCGCGGCGTCGTTCGGTGTAGAGATTCTTCGTCTCGCCGGGATCGCTTTTCAGGTCATACAACTCCGACAGCGGGAGATCGATGAATTTCAGATCGTCGCGAATGATTCCGGTGAGCGGCGCCCATCCGCGGTTGAGCGACGCCGACAGAGCTTCGAAATACGTATCGGCCTTCTTCAATGGATGCAGCAGCGATTGTCCTGGCAAATCGGCCGTAATGCCCGCGCGCTCGAGGAGCGTCGGCGCAATGTCGATGTGACGGGCGTATCCCGCTTCGTGACGCGGAGCGATCCCCGGACCCACGACGAGCAAGGGCACTTTCAATGTGGCCTCATACGCGAACAAACCGTGCGTCAGCTCGCCGTGATCGCCGAGGGCTTCGCCGTGATCCGAGGTCACGACGAGCGTCGTCTCGTCGTTGAGAAGGGGCGCGAGATGCAGCTGCAATGCGGTATCGACTTTCTCCACTTCGCCGAGGTACGTCGGAACGTACGGTGCGTGCGGCTCGTAGAGATGAATCCACAGAAAGCGTTTGCGACCTGCAACCGATTGCCACCAACTCGCCGCGGACTGCAGCACCGCGTCCGCGCCGCGCTCCTGAAGCGCGAAATCCGACGACGACCGGCCCTTCCCGTAGTTGTCGTCGTAAACGTCGAAGCCCTGATCGAGATTGAAGCGCGCGTCGAGCGGAAACGCCGCGACGAACGCGCCCGTCGCGTATCCCGCGGTGCGCAGCCGTTCGGCGAGCGTCTCCACCTTCTCGTCGAGCACGTATCCTGCGTTCTCGCGCACACCGTGCTGATACGGATTGAGACCGGTGAGGATGTTGACGTGCGACGGGAGCGTGATGACGTTGTGCGCGTGCGCGTTCGTGAACACCGCGCCTCGCTGCGCCAGCCCATCGAGGAACGGCGTCTTGACGCGCGCGTTGCCGGCAAATCCCGCCGAATCCGCTCGCCAGGTATCGATCGTGACGAGCACGAGATCGCCGGACGAAGAAACCGCCGTTTGTTCGCGCTCACCACACGCGGTCAACAGCGCGAGAAGAAAGACTAAGAGTGCGCAAGACCTCACTCGCGCATTTCACCATGGAACGCCGGCGTCCCCGCCGGCGTTCCGAAAAACACTACTCCTGCTGATACAGCTTCAGGACGAACGCGGCGCCGATGGCGCCGCCGGCTCCGGCCGGACCGCCCGCCCACCAGACATCGACGTAGTAGATGCCCGGCTTCACGTCGGTCGGTCCGTCGCCAATGCGCTGGAAGAAGTTCGCGCCGATCTCGTCGACGTCTCCCTCCGCCTCGATGAAGACCGCCGGACCGTAGATGCCGTAAGGCGTCTCATAGTGACCGTACATGTGTCGCGGGCCGCTGCTGCCGTCCGTCGGCGTGAGCGTCACCTGGTAGAACGTGATCGGCGACGTGCCGTACATCTGCGCGCTGCCCGTCACCGCGCTGAAGTGCGCGTTGAGGCAACCCTCCCGCAGCTCCACCTTCGTGCTCAGCACCGGGGTCTTGTCGAACCGTTTCGACTCGCCGCCGCCCGTGGCGCTGCTGAAGTTATGGGCCGTCGTCTTCACACCCTCGAAGCCGATGTCCTGCACGAGACTGATCAGTCCACGGCAACCTTCCGGCTGCGTCGGGTCATGGAAATTCGCCGCCGAATTCCCTTCCGGCACGAGGATTCCCTTCGCCTGCGCGACCAGCGGCATCGCGGTGATCATCACCGCGACCGCAACCAGAGCAACGATCCGACTCTTACGTTCATTACGCACCATTTCACCCTCCTTCGGTTTCTCGAAATACATCCGGCAGACGGACCGGTGACACCGAGGACGTGGCGACGTCGTACATGACGAGTGTCGAGAAAAGGCGCTCCCCACAGAGCTCTCGACAGAGTGTCGCTGTTCGGTTCCTGCGAATCACCGATACGCCCGGATAGAAATAGTTCCGTCTTGGCGATATGGCAAGCAGTAATTATGGGAGGCGCTACGGCAAGAATGTGATCCAGGTCACGCGGTCGCGTCGAACATCCGCCGCAGCGCGCGTTCGGCCGGCACGCGGATCTCTTCCGGCACGTGGATCTCGTAGCGAAGGTACAGCAGCGAGTCCCGCACGTCCTCGAGCGTCGTCACCTTCATGAACGCGCAGAGCTTGCAGCCCTTCAGGAACTGCTTGTCCGGAACTTCCATCGCCAGGCGATCGGACAACCCGCATTCCGTGACGACGAGAAAGCGATTCGCCGGACGCTCCTTCGCCCAGCGCACCATCCCCGAGGTCGAGAGGACCGCGTCGGCGAGCTTGGCAACGTCGGGGCGACACTCCGGATGAACGAGGATCTCGAGCTCCGGGTCGGCCTTGCGGATCCGCGAGATCTCCTCGGGCGTGATCTGCTGATGCACGTAGCAGAAGCCGTCCCACGGAATGATGTTCTTCTCCGGCACCTGCGCGGCTACGTGCTGCGCGAGGTTACGGTCGGGCACGAAAAGGATGTTCTCGTTTGGCAGCGTGCGCACGACCTTCGCCGCATTCGCCGAGGTGACGATGATGTCGGACAGCGCCTTCACGGCCGCGGTGGTGTTCACATAACTGACGACCGCGAGATCGGGATACTGCTTCTTCAACTCCTCGATCCGCACGACGAGATCCTCGGCCGGCGCGGAGTCGGCGAGCTGACACCCCGCCATCGCATTCGGCAAGAGGACGGTCTTCGTCGGATTCACGATCTTCGCCGTCTCGGCCATGAAGTGGACGCCGGCAAAGTCGATGACATCCGCGTCCTTCACCTTCGACGCCATCAGCGCGAGCTCGAGCGAGTCGCCGACGAAGTCCGCCACCTTGAGAATCTCGGGGCGGTAGTAGTTGTGCGCGACGATGACCGCGTTCCGCTCTTTCTTGAGCTTGCGGATCTCGTCATGCAGCACCTCGAACTCACGGACTTCGTCTTCCGTGTAGTCGTACGTGGTTACGCGGCTGAGCTCTTCGAAAAGCGTCGACATGTTCTCCTCTGACAACGTACAACTCGCTACTGCTGTTTCAGCGCCACGACCGTCGCGCCCCATCCCCCGCCTGATACGTCCGCATCCGTAAACCCGTCCACGAACTCCAGCGTTTGCAGAAGCGCGCGGATGCGCTCGCGCTGCACGCCGACGCCGCGCCCGTGAATGAGCCGCACCTGGCGGAAGCCGCGCGCGTGCGCCTCGATCAAGTACTCACGCGCGACGTCCTTGATCTCGCCCGGCTGAAATGGATGGAGATCGAGAGTGTCGGTGATGGGAATCTCGATCGGGTCGTCGTCGTCGGACACGCGCGCATTCTAGTAGAGGGCGGATCATGCGGTGAGTTCAGCGAGTCGTTGACCGAGGTAACATACGCAAACGATGGATGATGACTTGAAGAAACTCATCGAGAGCACGGCAGTGGAAACGCGCCGGCACTTTGACGTCGTGGCCGAGCGGCTGGAAACGAAGATGGACGCGCTCGCGTCGGACCTTCAGGCGCGCGTCGAACGACTCGAATCGTCGACTCACTGACTCGGGCCAGACCTCAACTCGGGCGAAGGTACCCCCCGGTGATGGGAATCTCGATCGGACCTTCGTCGTCGGACACGGCGCGCATTCTCTCCCGCCAACTGCCAACTGCCAACCGCCAACCGGCTGTGCGATACTTTCGCCTCCCATGGTCCTGTTCAATCATGCCACCCGCGAGATGACGGCGAAGATCGTGTACTACGGTCCCGGTCTCTGCGGCAAAACGACCAATCTGATGGTCATCTTCGACAAGCTCGACCCCAAGTCGAAGGGGAAGATGCTCTCGCTGGCCACGAAGACCGATCGCACGCTCTTCTTCGATCTCCTCCCCGTCGACATCGGCAAAGTCGGCCCGTTCAGCCTCAAGATCCAGCTCTACACCGTTCCCGGACAGGTCTTCTACAACGAGACCCGCAAGCTCGTGCTCAAGGGCGCGGACTCGGTCGTCTTCGTCGCCGACTCGCAGCCAGCCATGATCGAGGCGAACCGCGAGTCGTTCGCGAACCTGATGGAGAACCTCGAGGAGAACCAGATCGATCCGCACGACACGCCGATCGTGATCCAGTTCAACAAGCGCGATCTCCCCGGCGTGCTCCCGGTCGAAGCCCTTCAGGAAGACCTCGGATTCGAAGGCTATCCCTACACCGAGGCTTCCGCGCTCAAGGGCGAGGGCGTGATGGAGACGTTCAAGCTGATCTCGAAGATCACGGCGAAACATCTCTTCACGCGACTCAAGGGAGCCTCGGGCGCGCCACCGAAGAAGTTCGGCACGACGCCGAAGGTCGCGGTGAAAGCCGCGCCGCAGCGCGAGCCCCTTGTCGAATCTGCGGTCGAGCCCGAGCCGCTGGCGATGCTCGACAACGAGCCGCTGGCCGAGCCGCCGAATCCGTTCGAAGACTCTGTTCCGTTCGCCGACAGCGACGTTCCCGTCGAGGCCGATTACGACAAGGCCGAAGAAGTCTCGCTCGATCAGCTCCTCGCCGAAGGACGATCGCGGCCCGCGACGTTCTCCGGGAATGTGCCCGTGCCTGGGGACGAGCCGTTGCCCGTTGACGAAAACGAAGAGGTCGAGGAACTGGGCGCCGAGCATCTCGTCCAGGAGGCGCCGGTCTCGGTCGCGGTGATGGACGAAGAGCCCGCGGCAGAGGCCGAGCCGCTGGTCTTTTCCGGCTCGCGCGTGGTCGAGCTCGAGTCGCAGATCGCCATGCTCGAGCAGAAGCTGCTCATCCGTCAGACCGCGCTGGAATCGATCCTTCGCGAGCTCGACGATTTGCGCGCGCGCGTCCGCGCGCAGCTCGATTGACGGCAACGGGCAACGATCTCATCCGCACCGCGTCACTCGCTCCGAACAGACGTCACGTACAATCACCGCAACACACATCGGAGGCCGATCAACCCATGCGTCGCACTCTCATACTCATGCTCTGTCTCTCTCTCGCTCTCGTTGGGTGCAAGGCGAAGGAGCTCGCCGACAAGGCGTCGATCTCGAAAGACCTCAAGGAACGCGGCACGACCGATCTGATGAAAGAGGTCGCGAACGACTCGTACGATCCGCCGCAGGACGGACGGCTCAGCGAGGTTCAGGTCCAGATGTATCTGAAGGTGCGCGAGCACGAGAAGAAGATCGCTCAGGTCGCAAAGACCGAGTTGGAGAAGCACGCCGAAGAAGCGAAGAAGAAGGGCGACAAGTCCATCGGCGGATTCATGGAAGGGATGAAGGCCCTCGGCTCGGCCGCGGATTTCCTCACCGCCGACATCCGCGCGGCGAAGGACCTCGGCTACAACACGCAGGAATACCTCTGGGTCAAGCAGCAGATCATGGCCGCATCGACGGCGGAGATGGCCGAACAGTTCAGCAAATCCATGGCCGCGAATTTCGACAAGGCTTACGCCGAGGCGAAGAAGGCGCACGACGAAGCAACGGACGAGAGCACGAAGAAGCTCTACGCCGACGTCCTCGCCGGCTATGACAAGTCGAAGCAGGAGATGGCCTCGTCGCAGACCGAAGATCCGGCCATCGCCTACAACAAGCAGCTCCTGTCGAAGTACGAGAACGCGCTGAACGCGTTCACCCACGAGCTTTCGAAGTACGAGAACAAGCCGGGCGAAGCACAGAAGTCGGTCGAAGCGGTCCAGAAGACCAACGACCAGGCGAAGCAGCAGTGACACTGCGTTGTTCGCGTTGCGATTGGCAGTCGCCCATCGACGCGCTCTATAACCTCTGTCCGAACTGTAGCGCCCCGATTCTTGTGCACTACGAGTGGGGGGCCGGCGCCTCGCCGGCCGTTCCGCCGGCCACTGGCCGGCCCGACATGTGGCGCTATCGCGCCGTCCTCCCCGCCGTCTCCGACGACGAGATCGTCACCCTCGGCGAAGGAATCACGCCGCTCCTCCCCTCGCGCACTCAGCGCAACATCTTCATCAAAGACGAATCGAAAAACCCGACGCGCTCGTTCAAGTCGCGAGGCATGGCCGCCGCGGTGACGATGGCGCGCAAGCTCGGCGCTCGGAGTCTCGCCGCGCCGACCGCGGGAAACGCGGGAGCAGCGCTCGCCGCGTATGGCGCGCGCGCGGGCCTGCCGGTGTTCGTGGCGATGCCGAAGGACACACCGGCGTCGATCATCGACGAATGCCGCGACTACGGCGCGCAGGTGGAGCTCGTCGAAGGCATGATCACCGACGCGGCGAAGCGCGTGCAGCAGTTCATTCGCGAGAACGGCGGCTTCGATCTGTCGACGCTGAAAGAGCCGTATCGCGTCGAAGGAAAAAAGATCATGGGCTACGAGCTGCTGGACGATCTCGGCCGGCTGCCCGACGTGATCCTCTACCCGACCGGCGGCGGCACGGGTCTGATCGGGATGTGGAAGGCATTCGACGAAATGGAGCGCCTCGGCTGGGTCGACGCGCACCGCCCGAGGATGTGGAGCGTGCAGTCGAGCGGCTGCGCGCCGATCGTGCGCGCATTCGAGCAGCAGCTCGAGACGGCGCCCGAATGGGAGTCGCCGCAAACGAGCGCGTGGGGACTGCGCGTGCCGCGCGCGGTCGGCGATCGCCTGATGCTCGCTGCCCTGCGCGATTCCGGCGGCGGCGCGATCGCGGTCGAGGAATCACGCATCGAGAACGCTGCCGCGGAGCTCCGCCGCACCGAAGGAATCGACGCGGGACCGGAGACTGGAGCGGCGTGGCTCGCGCTGTCCGAGCTGCGCGCGAGCGGAGCGGTACGTGAGGAAGATGTCGTCGTGGTGTTCAACACCGGCGGCAACAAGTACCGGTAGATGGAGCGCCGGCGTCCCGCCGGCTGGCCCGGCGGCGTCCTCGCCGCCGCAGAACGCAGGCGCGGGACGCCTGCGGGCCAGCCGGCGCGGACGCCGGCGTTCCTTTGGAAGCGCGTGACCCCAGTCACGGCCCCATGTAAACGCGCGGGTTATATTGCAGTCCATTCCTTGGGTTCCTGACAACGGAGATGACGATGAAAAAGCTGCTGATGGCGGCGGTGCTCGCGCTTGCTTTCGTACAACCTGCCACCGCGATTTGTCCCGCGAGTCCGCCGACGCTCCAGGCGCCCGCGAACAACCAGCAGGTGGCGTTCGGCAACGTGACGCTCGACTGGGATCCCGTCGCGGGCGCGACGAGCTATGACCTCTGGATGGGCATCGACGGCAGCCCGACGACGTTTCAGGGCGCGACTGCCTTCACTCAGAAAATCATCTCCGTCGAGCCGGGCCGCACGATCCAATGGAAGGTCGGAGCCACCGCGCCCGCCTGTCCGACGCAATACGCCAGCTACTTCTTCTTCACCACCTCCTGTCCCACCCTCGAGCCCAATCTTCGCGATCCCGATCCCGGCGAGCGCTTCGCGACCGGCGGAGTGATCACCTTCGACTGGACCGCGACGCCCGGCGCATCGTCGTATGACGTCATCGTCACTCCCGACTTCGGCCAGACGTTCGACACCATCGCCGAGAACATCACCGCCACCGAGTTCAGCACCGACGATCTGCCCGCGGGCAACTGGGGCTGGCACGTTCGTGCGAACTTCGACGGCGATTGCGAGCCGCTGTTTTCCGAGCCGTCGTCGTTCCTCATCAGCAATTGCACGACCGCCGCACCACAGCTCCTCGCGCCGGCGGACAACAGTACCGTTCCACAGCCGATCACGTTCCAGTGGAGCAACGTCAACGCGTTGAGTTATCGCCTCTACGTGCAGCAAGGCCAGAACGCCGCGCGGCTGATCAACGAGACGGGAGGGACTTCGCTCGTCGTCGAAGATCTCGCCGCCGGTACGTACGCGTGGTGGACCGTCGCCGAATACGACGGCTGTCCCGACGTGACCTCGAACAAACGCTTCGTCACCGTGCAGCCGGACGCCGGTTGTCCGACGAATCCCGGCAAAGCCATACTCGTCGCACCCGCCGCGGGCGCAACGGGCCTCACCTCTCCCGTGACCTTCGACTGGAACGCCGTCGCGAACGCGACCGGCTATCGAGTCCTCGGCATCTTCGCCAACGATCCCGAGCCCGTGCTCCTCGGTACCACCAGCGCCAACACGACTCAACTGAGCGTGAAGCTCCCCGCCGGCAGCGGCATCTGGCTCGTGCAGACTCTCTTCGGCGAAGACTGCGCTACGACGCTCAGCGAGCGCCGCGCGTTCAACGTTACACAGGGCGCGAGCTGCAGCAACAACCAGGCACCGCAGCTCCTCTCTCCCGCGAACGGCTCGCAGACGGTCGATTCGCCGGTGACGTTCAAATGGAGCTCCGTGCCCGACGCGATCGGCTACGCGCTCTTCATCGCCATCGGCGGCAGTACCGAGTTCTCGCTCTACGGCACCACCGGCTCGGATCAGACGGAGCTCGTGCGCCTCGTTCCGAGCGGCGAGATCGATTGGTTCGTCGTGGCGCGCTACTCCGGATGTCCGGAGGTCCGCAGCAGCACGTTCACCTTCGGCAGTGCAGCCGACTGCGCGCTCGGCGCCGTCCACATCTCCTCGCCGACGGCCAACTCCGAAGTGAATTCACCGGTCACCGTGGCGTGGGGCGCGGTCGCGAACGCGCAGCAATACCGCATCACGCTCAAGACCGCGAACGGTGCGGTCGCACTGTCGTCGCGCACGACCAACACGAGCGCGAGCCTCCGACTCCCGGCCGGCACGTTCATCGTGCAGGTCGAAGCGCTGCGCGAAGGATGCGAGCCGTCGTCCGACGAGCGCGCCTTCACCGTGAAGGAAGCAGCGAATTGCGCGAGCAATCCCGCGCCGACGCTCATCTCGCCGGTAGGCACGGAGACGCAGCCCGCGCAGGCGCAGTCGCCGGTGACGTTGACCTGGAATCCGATCGCGAATGCGATCCGCTACCGCGTCTGGCTTGCACGCGACGACGAGCCGTTCGAAGACATCGCGCTCACCACCCAGACCTCCGACGAGATCAAGCTCGAGCCGGGACGCTATCGCTGGTTCCTGCAGGCGCTGTTCGAAGGCTGCGGACCGACTCGCTCGGCAACCGCGTTCTTCGACATCCCTTCCGAAATCTGCACGACCGAGGCGCCGCACGTTGTCTCTCCCGCCGAAGGCGCGCACGTCGCCTCGCCGGTGCTGTTCCAGTGGAGCGGCGTCCCGCGCGCGAAGAAGTACCGCGTCATCGCCGTCGTCGACGGCAAGCCCGCGCTCCTCGGCATCACCGAGGAGACGCATCTGGAGCGCATCCTCTTCCCGGGGGACTACACGTTCCTCGTGCAGGCCGAGTTCGAAGAGTGCGCGTCCACGGAGTCTTTGCGCACGCACTTCACGGTGAACCGCGCGCAGGCTTGTCCCATCGAGCCGGCGCAGCTCGTATCGCCGGCGAATGGCTCGACGAACACCGACCCCGAAGTCGAATTCGTGTGGGCGCCCGTGAGCGGCGCGCTCGCGTACAACGTCATCGCCAAAGTGAACGACGGAGCGGAGACGCTCCTCGGCACGACCGACGCCACGCAACTGCGGCGCAGAGTTCCTCCCGGAAAGATCACCTGGAGCGTGATCGCGATTCTGCCGGGATGCGATCCGCTGCGCGCACAGCCGTTCATCTTCACCGTGCCGCGTCCGCAGAACTGCAGCGAGCGCAAACCGGTGCTGCTCTTCCCCACCGGCGACGACGGAGAAGTTCCTTCACCGGTCGAGTTCGCGTGGCTCGGCGTGCCGAACGCGATCGAATACCGCATCTGGGTCGCGCAGGGCTCGCCGGCCATCGTCGCCACGACGACCGAGCAGCACGCGAGAGTCGAGTTGCCGCCGGGCTCGTACCGTTGGTTCGTCGAAGCGCGCTTCGCGGGCAGTTGTCCTTCGACGTTCTCGGCCGAGGGCTTCCTGATCATCGTCGAGGCGCTGCCTTGCGCGACGCCGACTCGTCCCGAAGCCAACGTGATCGGCCAGGCGCTTTCGGGCGTGGAGTATCAACTGCGCTGGACGCCGCTCTCGAACGTGTCGCAGTACGAAGTGCAAGAGTCGATGTCGCTCGACTTCGAGAACGCGTCGTCGTTCTCGACGTTCCGTCCCGCGAGGAAGTTCATGCACGAGGTCACCGGCGCGCCGGTTCAGTACCTCTATCGCGTGCGCGGCGTGAGCGACTGCAGTGACGAGCGCGGGGCGTACTCCGATGTCGTCGGCGTGTTCGTCATCGACGCGAAAACGAACAACGCGAGCTCCGAGCTCGGCACAGACACGGCGATCGTGCAGAAGGTCTTCCTCCCCGGCGGCTCGACGCCGCAGAGTTTCAGCGTGACGACGGACAAGCCGTGGCTCACGGTCACGCCGTCGAACGGCACGCTGCCGATCGAAGGACTGACCCTTCTCGTAACGGCAGATCCCGACCGCCTCGGCATCGGCACGAACACCGCGACGCTGAAGGTCACGTACGGCAGCGCAGCGAAAGGCATCTCAACGAACGACACGACGACCGTGTCGATCCCGACGTCGATCAGTCTCGTGACGCCGGTGATGCCGTCCGGCAAGGGCACCCCTCCGCCGGACGCACTGATCTTCGCCGCGGTTGGTCACGCGTCGGGCGTGAACGACTCGCTGTTCGAGTCCGACATTCGCCTGACGAACCTCAGCGCGCAGACGATGAAGTACGACCTCAATTTCACGCCGTCCGGCGTCGACGGCACGCAGACCGGCATCACCAGCACGATCGAAGTCGCGCCCGGAACGACGATGGCGCTCGACGACGTCGTTGCCAGCGCGTTCGGATCCGGCACGGTCGGCAGTTCCATCGGCATGCTCGAAGTGCGTCCGGTGACGACGCCCGAATCGAGCGGCGGCTTCTTCGGCTCGATCACCGAGAGCGCGGAGCAGCAGATCCACACCGTCGCCTCGAGCCGCACGTACAACTTCACCCCCAACGGCACGTTCGGACAGTTCATCCCGGCCACGCGCTTCGCCGACTTCGTCGGCCGCGGCTCGATCCTCTCGCTGCAGCAGGTCGCGCAGTCGACCGCGTTCCGCGCGAACTTCGGTTTCCTCGAGGCTTCCGGACAGCCGGTGGAGCTGGTTGCGCGCGTGTACGACACGTCGAACAATCTCCTCGCAACGCTGCCGGTCTCGCTCGGCGCAATGCAGCATCGCCAGCTCAACGGCATGCTGCAGAACAACGGCATCAACAACCTCACCGACGGCCGCGTGGAAGTGGAAGTGATGAGCGGCGACGGCAAGGTCACGGCGTACGTGTCGGAGGTCGACAACGCGACCAATGATCCGCTGCTGGTGTCGGCGGTGGTGAAGGGCGCGGTCCACGCGGACCGCTACATCGTTCCCGGCATGGCCTACATCAACACCGGCACCGCGTTCTGGGTCACAGACCTGCGCATCTTCAACGCGGGCACGACGGCGACGAATGCGACGATGACGTTCTATCCGTGGGGCAACCCCGGCGCCGCACTGACGCAAAACATCCAGCTGAACGCCGGCGAGATCGAAGTGCTGAACAACGTGCTCGTCAACGCGTTCGGTGTGACGACGACCATGGGCGGCTCGATCGTGATCACCACTCCCACGGAGACGTCGTTGATCGCGACCGCGCGCACTTACAACCAGACCTCGAACGGAACGTACGGGCAGTTCATCCCCGGCGTGACGGTCGCGGACTCGGTCGGACTCAATGATCGCGCGCTGCAGATCCTGCAGGTCGAGCAGTCGACGCGCATCCGTACGAACATCGGCGTGACCGAGACGACCGGCAAGCCGGCGACGGTGGAAGTCAGCCTGATCACGCCGGACTCACTCACGACGCCGGTCGTGACGATCAACCTGCAGGCCAACGAGTTCCAGCAGATCGGCCTCGCGTCTTTCGGTTTGCCGGACGCGCTGTACAACGGACGCGTGACGATCAAGGTGGTGAGCGGCGAAGGCCGTGTGACGGGATACGGAAGCGCGATCGATCAGATCACGCAAGACCCGACCTACGTACCCCCGCAGTAGTTGAGAATGTTTTGGGGGGCCGGCGGTACGGCCGGCGGGGCGCCGGCCCCCCGACCGATTTACCTCCCCGTTCTGATCAACTCCCCGTCGATCGTGCTCACGATCGCGGCACAGCCGTCGAGCGCGAAGTCGTCCTCGAAGTACACGTCCTCGCGCACCACGACCAATCCCTTGGGCGCGTCGATGTTCACCCACACGAGCTTGCCCGCGTCTTCCTCCTGCTGCAGCACGAAATAAGCGCGGCGATCGGCGATGCGGAGCGCGCCACCGGCAGTTTCGTCGATCGTCTCGTCTCCCGCATAGAGCACGCGCATCGGCGTCGCTCCATTCTTTTCGATCGCCACGATTCCGCCTTCGGTCTCGTTCCCGCCGAAGAAGACGACGGTGTTGCCGTCGACCGCGAGCAGGATCGCTGCGATCTCGTCCCCCAGCTCCGCAACCCCGCCGCCGCTCTTCGCGATGCGATAGAGGCCGGTCGTCGGATCGTCATCGGCGATCCCGGTCTCGCTGAAAAAGACGCTGTTCGCGTCGATCGTGATGGAGAGAGGACCGGAGAGGTCTTCCGCGAGCGCCTGCCGGCTCGTTCCGTTCTTCAGAACGCGCTCGATCTTTCCGTCGGACTCGAAGTGTTGGGCGGCAAAATCGATCGTGCCGGCCGCGGCCCAGTAGACATGCGTCGCGTCCGCTGCGATCGCGAACGGCGTCCTGACGTTTTCCACGAGAACCGTCGGCGCGCCGCCGCTCTTGGGCATGGTCAGAATCGCGCCGGGCGCCTTCGTGAAGAACGCGTCATCGGGCATCACGCCGAGGTAGATGTTCGTGGCGTCGACGGTCATCGAGAGCGGAAACCAATCGTCGAGCGAAAAGGCCAGAAATTCGGTATCGCCGCCGAGCTTCGGGATGCGCTGGATGCCCCCGAAACTACCGACGACGTAGACGAACTCCTCGTCGACCGCGAGCATCTCCGCGGGAGCGAAGTGCGACAGCGTGGTGAGCACGCAATGATCGGGATCGCCGGGAGTGACCGTACGGCGGCGCGCCGCAACCACCGGCATGGCGAACATCAGCAGGATCGCGCACAGCCACAGTCGTCGGGTCATGCGCCGGAGTGTACGTCCGCAAAGCGGCGCGGATACCCTGCGGGATCGCGATTGTCACCAATCCGTCGGCTTGTAGTCTTTCAGAAACTGACCCCACACGTGTTGGCCGGTGTTGATGCCGGAGAGGATCGGATCGACGATCCGCGCGGCGCCGTCGACGATGTCCAGCGGCGGATGGAAACGCTGCTCCACCGTCTTGCGCGCCGCGATCTCCGCCGGATCTTCGTCCGTCACCCAGCCCGTGTCCACGCTGTTCATGTGAATGCCGTCGCATTCGTAGTCCGCCGCGGACGTGCGCGTCATCATGTTCAGACTGGCCTTGGCCATGTTCGTGTGCGGATGCCGCGTCGTTTTCTGATTGCGATAGAACTGCCCTTCCACGGCCGAGACATTGACGATGTGCTTGTCGCGGTTCGTCGTCTTCAACATCAGCGGCTTGAGGCGCGCGTTGAGAATGAACGGCGCGACTGCATTGATAAGTTGCACCTCGAGCAGTTCGACCGAGGAGACTTCGTCCATCAACAGACGCCATGAATTTCGTCCGCGCAGGTCGATCTGCTGAAGGTCCTGATCGAGCCGTCCCTGCGGAAACAGATCTCGCTCGCCGGAGTGATCTTCCGGCAGCAGCGGCACCTGCGACAGTTGCGCGGAATGCGTAAGACCCGTGAGCACAGCCGGCGTCGTCACGTTCGCGTTTCCATCAGGCAGCATGTGATAGCCCCGCCATCCCGCGAACGCGCCCAGGAGCTTGCGCTGACCCTCGGACATCGTATGCAGCGCGGCCGTCTCGTTCTCCATCATGTGCTCGTAGAACGCGGGCGGACGGCGCACGGTCTGGCAGGCATTGTTGATGATGAAATCGAGGCGGTCGCGCGTCGCCAGCAGCTCGCGGCAGAACGTTTCCACGCTCGGCGTGTGCCGGAGATCGAGTCCGAAGATCTCCAGGCGTTCCGACCAATCCGCGAAATCGGGCTCCGCGGCATAACGCGCCGCCGAATCGCGCGGGAAACGCGTCGTGACGATGAGATGCGCACCCGCGCGCAGCAATTTCAGGCCGGCCTGATACCCGATCTTCACGCGTCCGCCGGTCAGCAGCGCCACGCGGCCTGTGAGGTCCGCCGACTCCGTGCGCTTCGCGAAATTCAGTTCCGCGCATGCGGGACAGAGCTGGTCATAGAAATGATGGACCGTCTGATAGTGCACCTTGCAGACGTAGCAGTGCCGCGACTCCGGCAGCACCCGCGCTTCTTCAACAGTCGGTTCGGAAAGAAAGTAGTTGGGTGTCGTGAACACCGGCTTCCGGCGAAGTTCGCGAATGCCGGTCGAGGAGAACACTTTCTCGGACTCCTGCGCCGCTGCCGCCTTGCGTCGCCGCGTGCTGGCCTTTACCAGTCGCCGCCGCGCGCGCGGATCGGGATCCGACACCACCCGCGTCGCATGAAGAAGGCGCTGCCGGTCGTCCGCGGGCAACTGCGCCAGCAGGCCGCGATCGGCGTCGATCGCCTCCAGCAGCTCCGCCGCCACGCGGGCGCGCTCCAGCAGGGAGGTCTCTTCCAAAGTCAAAGTCGTCATGGTGCAGAAAGGGTCAACGCGGCAGAGGCGGCGCTCTATTGCCGTCTATCAATCTTCCGCACTCGAACCGCGTTCGTCATCGACGTCTCCAGCAACCACAGATCGCCGTTCGCCGCGAACGCGCCGCCGACCGGTGACCACGGGAGGGTGGAGTCCGCGAACTTCGACACCTGTCCCGATTGCGTCACGCGCTTGACGTCGCCATTCGCGTAATCCGCGAAGTAGACGTTCTCCGCGCGGTCGGTCCAGATCCCCATGATCGCGTGCTGATACGACGCTTGTGGCCGAAGCATGCTGGTCTTGACGACATTGCGCGCGAGACGCGTCGCGCGGCCGTCCTTCACGCGCACCAGATCGCTGCCGTCGACGACGTACAGCGTCCCCGCGGGCGTCGCGTGCAGCCAACGCATCTGCTTCAGCTCCCCGACGACCCGAGTGATCGCACCGTTCGGCGCGCGCTTGCGGATCTCCCCTTTGTCGCGCTGCGCCCAGTACATGTTTCCCGCCGCGTCGCGCACGAAGCTGTAGTTCGTGAGGAATCCCTGCGTGCGCGGCTTGATCATCGACACGCGCCCCGCCGCGTCGCGCTTCCAGACGTAGTGTCCCCACTTGTCGGTTCGCTCGCCCTCGTACCAGAGGTGCTCGCCGAACAGGTTCCCCTGCGCATCGAGGTAGAGCTCGTGCGTGTGGACGTTCGGAACGGCGACGCTCTTCGTCCCGTCGGGCGCAACGCGCCAGACCTGCGAGAGATCGGAGTAGTAGATGTTCCCGCGCGCGTCGATGACGACGCTGACGGGGGGATGCGCGAGCGCGACTCCGGCCGTGAGCAAGGCGAGAACCAGAAGTGACGTTTTCATGCAGTAAGGATGCATCTGCGGGCGGTTCGTGAACCGTGCATATAATGCGCGCCGCTATGGCAGATCAGACTCAGTACGACGTCCTCATCATCGGCAGCGGTCCGGGCGGCTACGTCGCCGGCATCCGCGCCGGACAGCTCGGCCTCAAGGTCGGCGTCATCGAGAAAGACCCCTTCCTCGGCGGCACCTGTCTTCACCGCGGCTGCATCCCCACCAAATCGCTCCTCGAGAACGCGGACGTCTGGGGGAAGATCCAGAAAGCGAAGGACTTCGGCATCACCGTCGGCGACGTCACCATCAACTGGTCCGACGTCCAGAAGCGTAAGCAGGGCGTCGTCGATGCCAACGCCAAAGGCATCGAGTTCCTCTTCAAGAAGAACAAGGTCGAGCGGATCACCGGCTTCGGCAAGGTCGTCGACCGCAACACCGTGGACGTGGACGGGAAGCAGCTCAAGACGAAGAACATCATCCTGGCCATGGGCTCCGTCCCGAAAGACCTGCCGCACATCAAGGCCGACGGCGAGAAGATCATCAACTCCGATCACATCCTGAGCATCGACCGCATTCCGCAGTCGATGCTGGTCATCGGCGCCGGCGCGGTCGGCTGCGAGTTCGCGTCGATCTTCAGCCGCTTCGGCACGAAGACCACCATCGTCGAAGTGATGCCCCAGCTCCTCCCCATCGAAGACGACGAGATCTCGAAAGAGTTCACGCGCATCATGAAGAAGAAGGGCATCGACGTTCTCGTCGACGCGAAGGTGCTGTCCTGCGAAGTCACCGACGCCGGCGTGAAGTCGGTCGTCGAGGCGAAGGGCAAGCAGCAGACGATCGAAACGGAGATCGTCCTCTCCGCGACCGGCCGCGGCCCCGTCACCGCGAACTGCGGCCTCGAGAATCTGAAGGGCGTGAAGCTCGACAAGCGCGGCTTCATCGAAGTCGATCCGCTCATGCGCACGGGCGAGCCGGGCGTGTACGCAATCGGCGACATCGTCCCGACACCTGCACTCGCACATTGCGCGTCGGCCGAGGGCATTCTCGCGGTCGAGCACATCGCGGGGAAAGAAGTGCGTCCGATCAACTATGACCACGTTCCGAACGCGACTTACACCGAGCCCGAGGTGGCTTCGGTGGGGCTGACGGAGAAGAAGGCGAAGGAGCGCGGCTACGACGTGAAGGTCGGCAAGTTCCCCTTCACCGCGAACTCGAAGGGCAAGATCATCGGCGACGCGAACGGCCTGGTGAAGTACGTCGTCGACGCGAAGTACGACGAGATCCTCGGCGTCCACATCGTCGGCCCGAAAGCGACGGAGCTCATCGCCGAAGCCTGCGCCGCGCTCGAATTGGAAGCAACGGCCGAGTCGATCATGAAGACCATCCACGCGCACCCGACGCTTTCCGAGGCAATGATGGAGGCCGCGGAAGACGTGCACGGGCACGCCATTCATTACTGATTGGTTGGCGGTTGACGGTTGGCGGTTGGCGGGAGACCCGCTCCCGCCCTCGTTCCACCGCCAACCGCCAACCGACAACCGCCAACCATGAGCCTCTCAAACGACCAGCTCCTCGAAATCGACTACTACCTCCGCCTGACGCGGACGCTCGAGGAGCGCCTCGTCGCGCTCTTCCGGCAAGCGAAAGTCATCGGCGGCCTCTATCGCTCCCTCGGACAGGAAGGCGAAAGCGTCGCCGCGGCGTATGCGCTCGACTACAAACAGGGCGACGTCGTGCAGCCGCTGATCCGCAACATCGGATCGATCCTCGTTGCCGGCGCGAAGCCCGCAGACATCATCAAACAGTACATGGCCAAAGCCGACGGCCCCACGCGCGGCCGCGAGCTCAACATCCACTTCGGACATCCCGCGCGCGACGGATTCATCGGGCAGATCTCCATGCTCGGCGACATGATCCCGGTCATGGCCGGCATCGCGCTCGCCGGACGGATGCAGAAACGCAAGCTGGTCACCCTCGCCTTCATCGGCGACGGCGGCTCGTCGACCGGCGCGTTCTGGGAAGGGATGAACTTCGCGTCGGTGCAGAAGCTGCCGATGGTGGTCATCGTCGAAGACAACGGATATGCGTACTCGACGCCGACGGCGAAGCAGACCGCGGCGAAGACCCTCGCCGACAAGGCCTATGCCTTCGGCTGCGCCGGCGTGACGATCGACGGCAACGACGTGCTCGCGGTCTACGACGAAACGAAGCGCGCCGTCGAGCGCGCGCGCAACGGCGGCGGCGTCACGCTCATCGAAGTGAAGACCTTCCGCATGAAGGGACACGCGGAGCACGACAACGCGGCCTACGTGCCGAAAGAGTTGATCGCGGAGTGGGCGGAGAAGGACGCGGTCGTGCGCTTCGAGAAAATGCTCGTCGAGCGCGGCGTCGCGACGCAGGAACAACTCGCCGCGATTCAGCAGCGCGTGAAGCAGGAGATCGACGCCGCCACCGACGAAGCGGAACGATCGCCGATGCCGGATCCCGCCGACGCGGGACGCGGACTCTACATCGAGGACGGATACTGGAATGGCTGAGACGAGCTACATCGAGGCCATCACCCAGGCGATGCAGGAAGAGATGGCGCGCGACGAGCGCGTCTTCCTCATCGGCGAAGACGTCGGCTTCTACGGCGGCGCGTTCAAGACCAGCTACGGCCTCATCGACCGCTTCGGTCCCGAGCGCGTGATCGACACGCCGATCTCGGAGATCGCGATCATCGGCGCCGCGTCCGGCGCGGCGCTCATGGGCATGCGACCGATCGCGGAGATGCAGTTCATCGACTTCATCACCTGCGGCTACGACATGCTCGTCAACTTCGCGGCCATGAACAGCTATCTCTTCGGGCGCGCATGTCCGATCGTCGTGCGCGGACCGGCCGGCGGCGGCACACACGGAGGTCCGTATCACTCGCTGAATCCCGAGGCGATGTTCATGAACCGGCCGGGACTCAAGATCGTCGCGCCGGGCACCGCGTACGACGCGAAGGGGCTGCTCAAGGCCGCGATTCGCGACGACAACCCGGTGCTCTTCATCGAGCACAAGTACCTCTACCGGCGCATCAAGGAGAACCTGCCGGAGGAGGACTACATCGTTCCGATCGGCAAGGCCAACGTGCGCCGGCGCGGCAAGGACCTCTCGATCATCACCTGGGGCGCGATGATCTACCTCGCCGACGAAGTGGCGGACGAGCTGGCGAAGAACGGCGTGTCGGTCGAGATCGTCGACCTTCGCTCGATCCTGCCGTTCGACGAGGAAGCGATCCTCGAGTCGGTCGCGAAGACGAATCGCGTGATCGTCCTGCACGAAGCGCCGCTCACCGGCGGCGCGGGCGCGGAGTTCGCCGCGCGCATCGCGGAGAAAGCGTTCGACTACCTCGACGCGCCCGTGAAGCGCATCGGCGCGCTCGACGTGCCGACGCCGTACTCGCCGCCGCTCGAAGCGGCAGCGCTGCCGGACAAGGCGCGGGTGATGAAGGCTGCGCGAGAACTGCTCGACTACTAGCGTTCGTTTCTCCAGTTTATCCCGCGCGTAGACGCGGGATCTCTGGTCATACCGGCAGGCAGTCCCATCGGGGTGATCAGCGCGGGATCACCGGAGATCCCGCGTCTGCGCGCGGGATAAACTGAAGGAACCACTCGTAGTTCCTTCGCATCATCTCCCTTTGCAACTGCGGCTCGTACATCACGTGGCCGCCGCGCGGGTAGATGTCGAATTCCACGACCTTGTTCATCGCCTTCAGCGTGCGGTAGAACTTCCACGCTCCGGCGATCGGCACGCGCGGGTCGCGCTCACCGTGCTGAATGAGCAGCGGCGTCGTCACACGATCCGCGAACGTCAGCGGCGAGTGCGCGGCGTACGACTCGCGGTTCTCCCACGGCTTCTTGAAATACTCGACCATGAACTCGCCGCCGTCGGTCAGATAAAAAGGATCCGCCAGGTCGCTGATGCTCGCGCCCGCGGACGCGGCTTTGAAACGGCCCGTCTGCGTGACGATCCAGTTCGTCATGTAGCCGCCGTACGATGCGCCCATCACGCCGAGGCGCGCGGGGTCGGCGATGCCGTTGCGGATCATCGCGTCCACTCCGGCCATGATGTCGCGGTAGTCCGCCTCTCCCCACGCGTTCACGATCGAGCGTTGCCCCTTCTCGCCGTAACCCGCGCCTCCGCGGGGCATCGGAAAGAGCACCGCATACCCCGCGCTCGCAAACGCCTCGACCGGATACGGATCGATCTGTGAGACGACGTGCATGAACTGCGGGAAGAGTCCGTGCGTCACACCGCCGCCAGGACCGCCATGCACGTACACGAGCAGCGGCGTACGTTCCTTTGCATCGCGAGGACGCAACAACAGCCCGAAGATCTCCATCTGATCGAACGATTTCCACTTCACCACGCTCAACTCGCCGAGCGAGAGCTCGCGCAACTCGGGATTCACGTCCGTGATCTTCGTCGCGCGGCCGGTTGCGGTATCCATCACGTACACGTCGCCCATCGACCTTCCGGTCACGCCGCGAAACGCGGCGCGGCGGCCGTCGTTGCTGAACGTGACCGAAAACGCGAGCGGCGGCGCGGAATCGACACGAGCGGCGCGGCCGTCGGCGATCTGCATCCGTACGAGCGGCTGATCGAACATCCTCTCGCCCGATGAGAACGTGCCGTCGTTCGTCGTGACGTAGACCGACTTGCTGTCGCGCGACCACGCGATCTCGTTGATCCACGCATCGTCCATGAGAAACAGCCGCGGCGCGCCGCCCGCCGCGGGGACAACCGCGAGACTGCGCGGCGTCATGATCGACGCGCGGCCATTCGTCGAGATGAACGCGATGTGTTTCCCGTCCGGCGAGAACTGCGGACGCGTGTTCATCCCGCTGCGATCGACGACCGTTCGCGGTTCGCCGCCGCTCGCAGCGATGGCGTAGACCCGCGTGTAGTACTGCGCCGGAAAACCACTGCGGGATGACGCGGAGTACGCGAGCTCGCGGCCGTCAGGGGACCACGAGAACGCGTCGACAAAGTGCGTTGTCGGAGTCAGCGTGCGTGCCTCTCCGCCGATCGTGCGCACGACCAGCCGCGCCGGACGCTCCGGCGCGTCGACGTGAATCGCGACGGGCTTCTCGCCCGTCGCGGCGTCCCGTGTGAGGTAGGCGATGCTCTTCCCGCCGGGCGAGAGCTCGAAGCCGAACACGCCCTCGGGCGCTTCAGTGAGTTGCACCGTCGCCGATCCGTTCGCCAACGGGATCGCGAACACCTGCGGCTTGTTGTCACTCGCGAATGCGAGCAGCGCGAGCGACGCGCCGTCCGGCGACCAGCGCAGCCGCGGCGACGGCAACGGAGCGTTGAGAATGCGCACCGACTTGCCGCGCCGCTGCGCCTCCCCGCCTGCCGCGCTGACGACGTACAGCGCCACCTCGTGTTCGTTCTTCGTCACGTTCGGTGTCGAGACGACGTACGCAACGTGCTCCCCGTCCGGTGCGATGCGCACATCGACGATCGAGCGCAGCTTCATGAGATCGTCGACCGTGACCGGACGCGCGTCGATCGAACATGCGACGAGGACGAGCAGCGCGAGCTTCTTCATGAACGACGATGATAGCGATTCACTCCTTCGTCTTCGCGTCCACGCTGATCGCGCCGGAGCCGAAGGCAGCGACCATCGACAACCCGCCGAGCAGTCCGAGGTTGTTGATGAACGCGGCACGCTGCATCGCCGCGGCGTCGCCGGTGAAGGTCCAGAAGTCGTGGAAGATCAGCGTCGTCGGGACGAGGAACACGATCAGAGCGAGCGCGCCGAGCCGCGCGCGATAGCCGGCGAGCACGAACAGGCCGCCGACCACTTCGAGAACGATCGCGCCGATGAGGAACAGCGGCACGAGACGCATCCCCTCCGCGCGCATGAAGCCCGCGGTCGCCTCGAAGTCGATGATCTTCGACAGGCCACTGCGGAGAAACGGAAGTGTGAGCAGAACCCTCGCGCCGAGCGCGATGGTGTCGTTGAGTGGAGTCGCAATCGTGGTGCCTTCGTCGCTGGAAAATTCAACGGAACTGCTGGTCATCGGTGTCTCCTTTTGTCTGTCGACACGATGCCCGATCGACCCCGTTCCGCGCGTCGTCCGGTGGTACAGGCGGGACATCGTCCAAAAGGAGGAGACGCGCGCCAACTTGCCCCTGCGCTACATTTGCATGTACAAAGCGCTCGCAGTTTCAGGAGCTTAGAAATCCATGGCACATGACGTCGTGATGCCCCAGATGGGCGAGTCCATCGCCGAGGGGACCGTATCCAAGTGGCTCAAGCAGGTCGGCGACAAAGTCGATCGCGACGAGCCCCTGCTCGAAATCTCCACCGACAAAGTCGACGCCGAGATCCCCTCGCCCGCCGCGGGCACGCTCGTCGAGATCCTGGCGAAAGAAGGCGATACCGTTCCCGTGAACGCAGTCGTCGCACGCATCGCCGCGGAAGGCGAAGCCGCCGCGCCAGCGCCCGCCGCGGCGCCACAACCCGAGGCGCCTAAGGTTGAGTCGCCCAAAGCCGAGGAGCCGCCTCCCCCGCCTCCCCCGCCAACCGCCAACCGCCAACCGCCAACCGAAGACAACCTCTCCTCCCTCGACGAGCGCCGCCGCACGAAATCCTCCCCGCTCGTCCGCAAGATCGCCGCCGAGAACAACGTCGACATCTCCCAGATCGAGGGCACCGGCGTCTCCGGCCGCGTCACGAAGAACGACATCCTCGACTTCATGCAGCAACCGAAACCCGCGCCTGCCGAAAAACCTGCAGCCGCAGCAGCCGCACCCGCACAGGCCCGCGCGCCGCGACCCACTCCGCAGTTCGCCGAGGGCGCGACCGTGCGCCTCGAGCCGCTCTCGGTGATGCGCAAGCGAATCGCGCAGCACATGACCCAGTCGAAGCAGACCTCGGCGCACGTGCACACGGTCTTCGAGATCGACTTCACCGCAGTCGAGAAGCTGCGCCGCCAGAACAAAGACGCCTATGCGGAACGAGGCGTGAAGCTGACCTACATGCCCTTCATCGTGCAGGCCGTCATCGCCGGCCTCCGCGAGTTCCCGATCCTCAACGCGTCGATGGACGAGAGCAACGTCATCTATCACCGCGAGCTCAACATCGGCATCGCCGTCGCGCTCGAGTGGGGCCTGATCGTCCCGGTGCTCAAGCATGCCGACGAGCTGAACATCCTCGGCGCCTCGCGCGCGATCAACGACCTCGGCGAACGCGCGCGCACCAAGAAGCTCACGCCCGAGGACGTGCAGGGCGGGACGTTCACCATCACGAATCCCGGCGTGTTCGGCGGCCTCTTCGGCCTGCCGATCATCAATCAGCCCCAGGTCGCGATCCTCGGCGTCGGCGGAATCAAGAAGCGCGCCGTGGTCGTGGAGTCGAAAGACGGCGACTCGATCGCCATCCGCTCGATGTGCTACTTCTCCCTCGGATTCGACCATCGCCTCATCGACGGCGCCATCGCGGACCAGTTCATGGCGCTCGTGAAGGAGATCATCGAGAAGGGGCAGTTCACGATGTAATCTAGGAGTGCGGTGGCGTCGAGCCACCGCTCTGGTATGCATCGCGCAGCCATCGCGCTGTTGGTGCTCCTCGCGGCGGATCCGCTGCTCGCGCAGCGCCGCGGCGAAGGCCCGACGCGCGTCCCCGGCCGCGCAGGTCCGATCCACGGCGTCGGCGTTCCGCCGCTGGTCGTGCGCACCGAGCGTCATCAGGGCCAGCCGATCAAGCCTGGACCGATTCCTCTCCCCTCCGAGCGCCGCGCGTGGGTGCGCATCGGGACGCCGCACTTCACGATCTTCAGCAGTGCCGGCGCGCGCGTCACGCGAACGATCGCCCACGACCTCGAGCGCCTCACCGCACTGCTGCTCCGCACCAGCGACTCCTTCCATCTGCCTGAGACGCGCACGCGTGTTTTTCTCTTCGGCAATTCGCGCGACGTGCAGCCGTACTTCGACGCCGCGCGCGGCATGCGCGTCGATGCCGCGGGGCTCACCGTGCGCCACGGCGACGGCAGCACGATCCTCATCGACACCTCCGCGCGCGGCGGCGAAGCGCTGACGCCGCGTCACGAGCTCGTGCACGACCTCCTGCGCAACAACGTCCGTCCATTGCCGCTCTGGCTCGAGGAAGGACTCGCCGAGTACTACAGCAACGCCGGCCAGCCCATCCTCGAGCATGTGTCGCGGATGCGACCCGCGCGGATGCCCATCGCGCTCGATGAGTTGTTCGCCATGCGTTACGACTCGCTGCGATCCGCGTCATGGGATTTCTACGCCGAGAGCTGGGGCGCAGTGACGGCGTTGCTGCGCCGCGATCCGCACGCATTCCGCGAGCTCACTCTCGACCTCGAGCAGGGCGCCGCCGTCGCCGACACGCTGCGCGTGCGCTATCGCATGACTCCGCGCGATCTCGAGAACGCGATGCGCAAGGCCGGCGCACCCGCGAGCTCGCTCCTCTCCTCGGGCGTGACGCTGAAGCTCGAGCCGCAACCGCTCGAATACGCGGCGCTCGTGTTCGAGCTCGGCGAGCTGCTCGCGCGTCTCCCGAATCGTCTCGCCGACGCCGAGCGCCACTTCCGCGCGGCACGTCCGTATCTCCAGCTCCTGCTCGACACCGACATCGAGCGCGCGGACGCGCTCGCTCGCGAAGGAAAGCTCCTCGAAGCCGCGCAGATCCTCCGTCAGCTCGCGCCGAAGATGCCGGAAAACGCGCGGTTAAACCTCGAGGCACAGGCCGCGGGTCTGGAAGCCGCTGCCCATGCGCAGCGTTAAGCACGTCATCGTGCGCCGCGTCCTCCTGCTCCTGCTGCTCGCGACCGCCTCGGTTGCGCAGGACGTCTACGTCCCGCCGGTGCCGATCGGCATCAAGCGCGACGGCAAAGTGCGCAAGCCGAAGAGCCCGATCGCATTTCCGGAGGAGCACACGCCGTGGATCCGCGTCCGCTCCGCGCACTACGACGTCCTCAGCAACGCCGGCGACGAGCACACGCGCGACGTCGTCAGCGATCTCGAGACCCTCGCGTCGATCCTCACCAAGACCTCGACGCGCTTCCGCTCTGCGGCCGTTCCGACCACGGTGCTCGTCTTCGCCGACCGCAAGGAGAGCGAGCCCTATTTCGAATTGCTCCTCGGACGCGACAAGCCCGCGGCAACGGGCCTCTACGTCCGCCACTCCGGCGGCGGGACGATGTTCATCGACGGCTCGCGGCGCCGCCAGCGCATCGAGAAAACGGCCATGCACGAGCTCGTGCACGATCTGCTGCGGCAGAGCGACTCCAAATCGCCGCATTGGATCGAGGAAGGACTCGCCGAGTACTTCTCGACCGGCGAGATCCGCGACGGCAAGGTCACGGCCGGACTGTCGATCCGCGCGCACGCGATGCTCGTGCGCAAGTCCCTTCCGCTCTCACTCGATCAGATGTTCAGCATCCGCGCGGACACCGACGAGGCACTGACTCCCGCGTTCTACGCGCAGAGCTGGGCCTCGGTGGCGTGGCTGATGCGCACGGATCGCGATCGCTTCTTCCCGTTCCTCGACGCCCTCGAGCAAGGCACGCCGGTCGTCGATGCGCTGCGAACGCACTACGGCAAGACGCTGCGCGACATGGAGACCGGCATCCGCGCGACGGCGAATTCGGGACATCAGATCGAGCTCGCCGGCTTACGCAGCGAAGTCCCCGCGCCGACGAGCGTCGATCGCGCGACGCTGCTCTTCGAGCTCGGACGTTTCCTCTCCTACGTCGCCGGCGCGGAGGAAGACTCGCAGCGGTATTACACCGAGGCGTTGCGCTTCGATCCGAAGCACGCGCGGACGCTGGCCGCGGTCGGGCGCTTCGAAGAGGCGCTCGCCGCGGGACTCGACGACGCCGAGGTGCATCTCGCGTATGCCGAGACGCTGTTGACGACCGCGCTCGGCCCGTTCGCCGGAATCTTCGAGCCCGCCGACGGCGACACGGAGAAGTTCCGCAAGGCCCGTTCGCTCGCCGTGCGCGCACTCGCCCTCGGCGCGGACGAAGGTGCCGCGCGCGCGGCCATCGGCACGACGTACTTCGTCGAGAGCGACCTCGCACCGGGGATCGAGCAGCTCGAGCGCGCGCACGCTCTGTTCCCGAAGCGCAACGACGTCGCGTTGAATCTCTACGCGATGCTTCTCCGATCGCAGCAACTCGCGAAAGCCGAAACGCTGTACACGACCGTCCTCGCCAACTCGCGCGACAAGCAGGTCGTGTTCGCCGCGAAGAACGTCCGCCTCGTCGCCGAGACGACGCGCGCGAACACGCTCGCGAAGGCGGGCAAGCTCGACGAGGCCGCGAAGATCCTGCGCGAGCTCGCCGCCGCGACCACCGATCCGATGGGCCGCCGCGAGCTCGAAGAGCAGGCGGAGCGTCTCGAGTCCATCGGCGCCGTGAACCGCCAGATCGCGATGTACAACGACGCCGTGGCCCTCGCGAACACCGGCAAGAACCGCGACGCGCTGAAGGTGCTGGACGAGCTGCTGCTCGTCGCCAAGGACGAGCAGCTGGTGAGGGACGTGAGGAAGTTCCGGGACGAGCTGAGGAAGAGGTGACAACGTAGGGCGTGGCTTCAGCCCGCCTCCCCGTGGGCGGTGGGTACGATTCCGCCACCCACGAAGGAGGCGGGCTGAAGCCACGCCCTACGTTGGCGCCAATGGGAATGCTTCCCCTCTCCTCACGTTGTGCACCTCGAATGCGCCGTTGCGAGATCCATCGCCTGCACCTGGTCACTTACGAAAACGGCATGAAGCTCCAGCAGAAGCTGGTCGAGATGCGCCAGCGCGAGGAGATCGTCGATCAACTCCTCCTCCTCGAGCACCCACCCGTCATCACCCTCGGCCGCGGAGGCGATGAGACGAACCTTCTCGCCACGCCCGAGGCGCTCGCGCATCACGGCGTCCGGTTCTACGAGACCACCCGCGGCGGCGACATCACCTACCATGGCCCCGGACAGATCGTCGGCTACCCGATCCTCCACCTCGGCGAAGGCAACCGCGACGTGCGCCGATATGTCTCGGCCATCGAGGAAGTGTTGATCCGCACCGTCGCCGAATACGGCATCACCGCGGCGCGTGTCGACGGCAGACGCGGGATCTGGGTCGGCAACGACAAGATCGCCGCAATCGGCGTGCGCATCGCGCGCTGGGTCACCTCGCACGGCTGGGCGCTCAACGTCAGCACGAACCTCGAACACTTCCGCCTCATCACACCTTGCGGTCTGCACGGCACGGGCGTGACCTCGATCGAGCGCGAGACCGGACGCAGCGTCCCAATCGACGAAGTGCGCGAGATCCTCGCCGTCAAATTCGCCGAGGTCTTCGAGCGCGAGCTCGTGCCGCGTGCGGAGACCATCCGGCTCGTCAAAGTCCTCGTGCACGATGGCGAGCGTGTCCTGCTTCTCCATCGCAAGGCCGAGCGCGGGAACTTCTGGCAGCCGATCACCGGCGCGATCGAGAACGGCGAGTCGACGCTCGACGCCGCGCGCCGCGAGCTGCGCGAAGAGACCGGCCACGACGCCGATCCGCGCAGCCTCGATCTCACCCAGTCGTTCATGATCGAGTCGCAATACCTCGAGTCGCGCCATCCCGCGCCCGTCATCGCCAGCGAGCCGGCGTTCGAAGCGCGCGTCGACTCGCGCCTCCCCATCCGCGTCGACACGCTCGAGCACGATACGTGGGGCTGGTTTACGTTCGCCGAAGCGTATGAAAGGATTCGATGGAGCGACGATCGCGAGGCGCTCGACCGTCTCGCCATCCGCAACTCGCAACTCGCGACTCCCGCATGAACAAACGCGCAGGCATCCGTCCCGAATGGCTCAAGGTTCGCGTCCCCGGCGACCTTGCGCAGCTGCCTGTCTCGCGACTGCTCAACGACCTCGCGCTGAACACGGTCTGTCAGGAAGCGCGCTGCCCGAACATCTTCGAGTGCTGGCATGCCGGCACCGCGACGTTCATGGTCCTCGGCGAGATCTGCACGCGACGCTGCACGTTCTGCGCGGTCGGCCGCGGCGATCCTCTCACCGCGGACGCCGATGAACCGCGCCGCGTGGCCGAGGCCGTCGAGAAGATGAACGTGCGCCATGCGGTGATCACGATGGTCAACCGCGACGACATGCCCGACGGCGGTGCGGAGCACGTCGCGCAAACCGTCCTCGCGGTGCGCGAGCGCACCGGCGCCGCGGTGGAAGTGCTGATCTCCGATCTCGAGGGAAACCGCGACGCTTTGCGCGTCGTGATCGACGCGCATCCCGAGGTGCTCGCGCACAACGTCGAGACCGTGCCGCGGCTGTATTCAGCCGTGCGTCCGGTCGCGAAGTATCAGCGCTCGCTCGACGTCCTGCGCTGGGCTCACGAAGAACGCTACGTCGATAACGAACATAGGGGCATGAAGACCAAGTCGTCGATCATGCTCGGCCTCGGCGAGACGGAAGACGAGATCCTCGAGGTCGCGCGCGACCTGCGCGAGGCCGGCGTCGACATCTTCACGATGGGCCAGTATCTCGCGCCGTCGGAGAAGAACCATCCCGTGCGCCGCTACTACACGCCCGAGGAGTTCGCGGACCTCGGACAGCGCGCGCGCGAGCTCGGATTTCATCACGTCGAGAGCGCCCCACTGGTGCGGAGCTCGTACATGGCGCACCGGGCGATCTAGAGCGCAGAGCGCAGGGCGCAGGGCGCAGAAGAACCGTGCTCCTGCGCCCTGCGCCCTGTCCCCTGCGCCCTCGTATAGAATCGCTCTCCGATGCCGCGCGTGACCTTCGCTGATGCGGGAAAGAGCGGCGAGTTCCCCGCGGGCAATACATTGCTTTCCATCGCCGGGGAACTGGACATCCGCGTCAGCCAGGTCTGCGGCGGGGACGGTGCGTGCGGGACTTGCAGGATCGAAGTCGTGGAAGGATGGGACGCGCTCACGCCGCCCACGCCCGACGAGACCTACAAGGAGTTAGAAGCGCCGCACCGGCTGTCGTGCCAGGCGAAGCTGATCGGCGATGTTGTTGTGAAGGTAGCGAAGATCGAATGAAGTGCTGAGCACTCAGCACAGGAGTCATCATGACCGCAGTCGAAACACCGGCAACAGGCCTCACCCACCAGAACCTCGGCCTCCTTTTCCAGTACACGGTCGAGGTCTACAAAGTCTTCGAGAAGCTCGCGGAGAACCTGCCCAATCCGATGTCGGCGAAGGTGTTCAAGCAGTTCGCCGCCGATGAGCGCGAGAACCGCGATCTCGTCGAGATGAAGATCGCCGACACGGCCGGCAGCCACATGCGCGTGACCCTCGGCGGGGACCTGATCTTCTCCGAGATCCTCGAGGGCGAGATGTCCTACCGCGAGTCCGCCGAGTTCCTGATCTCGCGCGAGCGCACCATGCAGCGCAAGCTGCGCGAGCTCATCTCCAGCGCGACGCCGACCGACCGCAATCTCCTGATCTACTTCGAGACCGTGAAGCGCGCGCACATCGTCGAGCTCGAGCGCGATCTCGAGCTCATCAAGCACGACCCCGACTGGTGGAAGCGCGAAGACGCCCAGTGGCGCATCGTGCACGGATCACCTTCTGCATGAACATCTCCCTCACATCCGCGGCCGCAGAGCACCTCGCCGAAGATGCGGACGGCCGCATCCTGCGCATCGCGTTCACGACCGGTTGCGGCGGCTCGGGCTATCGCCTGAGCTACGCGGCCGAGGCCGCGGAAGGCGACGCGGTGACGAACGTCGACGGCGTCGCCATCGCGCTCGACTCGATGGCAGCCTCGCGCCTGGACGGCGCGGTCATTCAGTACGATCCGGAAGAGGACGGATTCCTCCTCGATCATCCGGACGCCGTGACCGCCGTCTGGTGCGGGTAAAGAAAAAAACGTAGGGCGTGGCTTCAGCCCGCCTCCCCCGGGGAGGGGCGGGCTGAAGCCACGCCCTACGTCTGGAAATTACTGGTGATCGATCGGCTCGTAGCCGAGGGCCTGCTCGTTCTTCAGCGGACCGACGCCCTCGCGTCCCGGGTGTGCGGGGATCGTGATCGTCGCCTCGCTGATGTTGTTCGTGAAGTCGGACTCCGGGAAGTTGTGACAGAGACCCGTGAGCGGGTCCTTCGCCAGCGGGCAGTTGCCCTTCTTGTCCGGCGAGTACGGCGGGTTGGCCGTCACGCGGATGATGTAGTTGCCCGGAGGAACCGGCGCCTGGCCGTCGCCGCCGTCGAGGACGAAGAACTGTCCGCCGAGGAAGAAGCGGTATGTGTCGGCCCAGCCGTGGCTGATGCCCTGGTAGCCCGGGACGCCGATCGCGCCGCAGCTGAGGAACTGCTTCGCGCGCGGCGGCTCGCTGCCGTCCGCGCGAGGAACGGGATCCGTGTCGAGCATGCAGAAGCCGCGCTTCGCGGCGCGCCATTTGTAACCCGTGCGCGGGTCGATCAGCTCGTAGATCGCGTAGTTCTTGAAGTGATAGTGATGGTGGCACTCCGCGAACTCGAAGAGATCGATGTGCTCCGGGTTGTTGGGGTCGCCGATGAAGATGTCGGCGTCGCCGATGTTGTTGATGGTGACGGTGAAGCGGACGAGGCGGCGCAGACCCGGCTCGATCCCGCCTTCGATGACGGAGCAGGCGGCCGCGGAAAGGTGCTCATCGCGAACGACCCACTGCTGGCCGAGGTTGTCGCTCAACTTCAAATCGGGCAGTCCGTCGAGATCGAGCTGGCCGTGCGGGCTATTGGTGTGTTGGGCAAACGTCGAGAACGCGAACAGCAGACACGCGAATGCGAGAAAGACACGTTTCATTCAGCACTTCCCCTTTTCCGTTATTGGAGTAGGCGGAGTCTGAGTGAGGGATGGAAGAAAGTCAAGGCGGCGAGCCGTCAGGGTTGAAACGCTGCGGCAAACTCCAGCGCGTGATAGGTGATGATCAGGTCCGCGCCGGCGCGCTTGATCGACGTCAGGATCTCGTTCATCACCCGCGGGCCGTCGATCCAGCCGCGCTCCGCGGCGGCCTTCACCATCGAGTACTCGCCGCTCACGTTGTACGCGGCGATCGGCAGAGGGAACTGATCGCGCGCCTGGCGGATGATGTCGAGGTACGACAGCGCCGGCTTGACCATCACGATGTCCGCGCCTTCCTCCACGTCGAGCGCGATCTCGCGATGCGCCTCCCGCGCGTTGGCCGGGTCCAACTGATACGTGCGGCGGTCGCCGAACTGCGGCGCCGACTCCGCGGCCTCGCGGAACGGACCGTAGAACCCCGACGCAAACTTCGCCGAGTAAGCCATGATCCCCACCTCGGGCATCCCCCGCTCGTCCAGCGCGCGCCGCATCGCGCCGATGCGGCCGTCCATCATGTCCGAGGGCGCGACGAAGTCCGCGCCCGCGGCCGCGAACGACACCGCCTGCTTGTTCAGCAGCGGCAGCGTCTGATCGTTGTCGACGTCCTTCAAGCCCTCGTGATCGACGATCACCCCGCAGTGTCCGTGATCCGTGTACTCGCAGAGACAGACGTCGGCCATGACCGTCATGCCCGGCACCTGCCGCTTGATCCCTTCGATCGCCGCCTGCACGGGACCGGACGGATCCCACGAAGACGAGCCGATGGCGTCCTTGCGCTCGGGCAGTCCGAAGAGCAGGACCGCGCGGATGCCGGCGTCGTACGCGCGGCGCGCTTCCTCCACGGCCTCGCGCACGCGCAGTTGAAACACACCCGGCATCGAGCTGATCTCCGCGCGCTGCCGCGTCGACGGCACGACGAAGAGCGGATAGATCAGGTCTTCGGGGCGCACGATGGTCTCGCGCACCAGCGCGCGGATCCCTTCGCTGCGGCGCAGACGGCGCGGCCGGCGCGTGAGGTTCGCGCTGGCGAGGGTCGGGTCAGTCGTCGGGTTCGAAGTCTTCGTCGTCGTCATCAGGCTCTCCGGTGAAGTAGTAGGCGCGGCCGCATTCGGCGGAACAGAAGCGCCGGCCGAAACCGGCGCGATGCGCGCAGTCGGGGCAGAAGAAGCGGTAGCAGACGTGACACTGCTCGAGCCGGGCCTTGGCGTCCGTATCGCCGCATCTCACGCAAACCCGCTCGCTCGTTTCGGTCATGCTCTCCCGTCCCGCGCTGCGCGAAATCATCTTGCCGCAAGCGCTGTTCAAGTGTAGTCCCGACCGCACTGAGATGCGTGCGCGGGCTCCTTGACGGTCGAGCCGGCGACCCCTACAATCCCGGTCCCTTCTCCTGGCGGTGTAGCTCAGATGGTTAGAGCGGGCGTCTCATAAGCGCTAGGTCCCTGGTTCGACTCCAGGCACCGCCACCAACACCCCTCCCACGATTCACGGCGCCGCAGTTGGCGCTCACGCGCAACTTGAACGCTGACTCGGCGACGAACGCCGTAGGCGAAGCGCGCCGCACGGGAACCGCATCTACGCTCCCGCCGCCTGCGCGGCGAGCCTTCTCAAGAACGGCATGCTCGGCGCGAAGAAGTATTCGCCACCCTTCATTTTCACGAAGTTCTCGAACGGAATCTCTTCCGACAGCTCACTCTCCCCGTATCGGGTCGGCCATCGTGTGGCCACCGCCGTTTCTTGCTGTCCGATCAGCGCGTCCCGGCCCGATTTGACGGTCTCCTGAATCACGGTCCTCTTGTTAGCCCACTCCTTCTGAATGAAGTTGAACTGGAGTTCTACGAACGACTGGAAGCACATGAACAGCAGTCCGACGCCTTCGGACGGCAAGTCATCCAGCGAACGCAGTTCACTCGCGCGCATGCGCTTTCCATACGGGATGGCCCGGCGCACGATCCGGATCCGCTTCTGGGCGGCCACTGGGATGTCTAACTCGGAGCGCGGGTTGACTTTGCGAATGTGCGCGTGGAAAGGGCACCTCGTCCCATCCTTGTCGCCGGAGTAGTCGAAATCGTTTTCCTTGATCTCGGGGAAGCCTTCGAAGGTGGCGAGAGCGAGCGGCGTTCCGTCACGATATCGGCCGATGACCATCGCCCCGGCGCGTTTTCGATCCCTTCCTTTCAGCTTCAACGCGTCCGCGAGCCGAGCCTCGGCCATCATGAAGCGGCGGACGTCCTGTTCGAGCTTGCGGTAGACGAGGAAGCTTCCGAACGCGTCGTCGTCGGGCACGGCCCCATCGCGAACGAGCGCCAGGGAGAGCGGAGCGAACGGTTTCCAGAACTCCTCCGTCTCCCCTCGCTTCTTTTCTTTGTCGAAGAAGACCGGCTGGCTCTGCGCATCGGCGAAACCGAAGTGCTCGATACCTTCGCCCCTGTCGTCGCGGAGCGCCGCTCCGTGCTCGACGATGACGACTTCTGCGAAGATCTCGATCCTGTCGATGAATTCGCGTGCTTTGCGGAGTAGGAAGTCGAGGTCGTTGTCCGCGAGGAGCAGCATCGCGTCGATTTGATCCTGATACGGCTTCTCCCACGCCTCGACCGGCGGGTCGCCGAGCTCCTGCACCGCTCGTTTCATCCCGCGCAGAAACGATGAAGCATCGTCGTACACGCACGGGCCGCTCGTGACCTCGATCGCGAGGTAGCCGGAGGCGGAGAGAAAGAAGTTTGCAAAGAGAGCGCCCGGCACCTTCAGGTCGCGGAACTGCTTGGCGGCGCGCAGCTGGGTATGCGCCGACGTCACGTGTTGCACGATCCCGCCGAGCCCCCGACGCACTTCCTCCGGCGGGTGTGTGAATCTGAAGAAGAGGAGGACCGCGTGATTGCGGCCGTGTCCTTTGAGGATGTTGCCCTGAAGATTGCGGAGAAGTGGTTCGTATCTAGGATCTTCGGGATCGATGGGCGCAGTATTCTCGAGAATATTCGTCATGTAACCTCAGCCTCCCTCGACATTCTTAGAGTGACCTGCGAGTAATTCTCACGCTCGATAATTCAGAACGGATAAACTTCTTTCACTCTCACAAGAAAATTCGCGTTTTCGTCACTCCCATCAACGCAGAGGGATGTCCATGCGCGTTCGTAACTTGTCACAGATCCGCTGGCCTGTCTGGGTCATTCTCGCGGCGTTCATCGCGGCGGGGGCGTCTCATCCATCGGCGATCCGGGCGTTCGATCCGTTTGGGCGCCTCGTTCGTGCGGCGTCGCTGACGGGACGCGAGATCGCACCGCGGCTCAGTGGTGGTTTTGCGTGGGCACCGCTCCGTATCTCTCGCCGCGGAGTCAAAAGCGAGGTATCGGACCGCTTGCCGCTGATCCGGGTTGCATACGAGCTGAAGAAAACGCGAGGCAGCGAGGGGTCGCCCGAGTCACGCCATGCACTGGCAATCTGCGATCTGCTGATCGGCGATCCGCATGAAGCGGTCAGCAAGCTGGCCGCCCTTTCCGGCGAACAGCCGCTCGCCGCGCGATGGAGCGATCTCGGCGCCGCGCAATTCGTCCTCTTCACGCGAGACGACGATCCATCCAGTCTCGCCCAGGCACTCGCCGCCGTCGACGCGGCGTTGGACGCCGATCTCTCGATGCCCGAGGCTCGGTTCAATCGCGCGCTCATTCTCGAGTCCCTCGGACTCCGCGACGAGGCCCGCACCGAATGGCAAAAATATCTCGCCCTCGATACGGGGAGCGGATGGGCGGTGGAGGCGCGTGAGCACATCGAGGCATTACCGGCCGAGGAGCCGTTCGCCGATCGCTTCGCGCGGCGGTATACGCATCTATTGACGGACGTCGGCGAGGCAACAGCGCTCGCGCGGCGCGATCCGCAGCAAGCCCGTGTCGCCGGCGAAGAGGAGATTCTCGCGTACTGGGGAAAAGCGATCCTCGCGCGAAACGAGGCCCAGGCCTCGAAACATCTGGCGCTGGCGAAACTGATCGGAAGCGAGCTTCTCATCAACGGCGGCGACGAAATGCTGCCGGAGCTCGTCGCGTCGATCGAGCGCGCGAATCCGACCCAGCGAGAGTCGCTGGCGCGCGCGCACATGCACTTTCGTGAGGGGCGGGAGCTGTACCGCGGCCGCATGCTGCCAGAGGCTGAGCACACGTTGAGAACCGCATCGACCGAGTTCGCGCAAGGCAACAGCCCGGGCGCGCTGATGGCTCGCGCCTACATGGCCAACACGATTTACGAGGAGCTCCGCGTCGCCGAGGCGAACGTGCACCTGCAGCAGGTTCTCGGCGCAGCAGGTTCGCGCTTCGCCGCGTTGCGGGCCGGTGTCTGGTGGGAGATCGGAGGCGTCGGACTCGCGTCATCGGATTGGGGCGCGAGTCTCCGCGCTTTCCAGGAAAGCCTCGCGCTCTACGAGCGGCTCGGCGAGCGGAACTACGTGGCGATCCTGCGCGGCTTCATCGCCTCCATTTACTCGCGAATCGGTCAACCCGACGAAGCGTGGAAACACCGCCTCCTGGCCTTGCGCGAACTCGGGCGGATGCCGTCTCTTCGTCAGCATCAGGCGCTCGATGCCGTGACGCAGGCCGCACTCGCGGACGAAGACTGGGCCGTCGCACTGTCGTTTCTCGGATTGGACATCAATCTCGCGGAGCGGATGAACGACCTGCAGGTGACGATCGAAGCGCGCCTTACTCGGGCGGAGCTGAACGTCGTCCGGAATCGACGCAAGGCGGCGGAGAGTGACCTGTCGGCCGCGCGGCGCGCGATCGCTCGCCTACCAAGCAAAGCCGATCGCAGCCACAACGACGAGAACGCGAATGCAATCGAGGCGATGCTCGCGCCGACTCCCGCGGTCGCCGCGGCGCTACTCACGGAGTCCATCCGATTTCACGCCACGCTCGGCCGAAGGAGGCACTTGCCGAGGTTGTTCATGCTGCGAGGCCGCGCGTACCGAACGCTGGGCGACGACGCGCTCGCCGCGAAAGACTTCGAAGCAGGCGTCGCCGAGCTCGAAGCCAATCGCGACTCGCTGGCGAACGTACAGGATCGCTGGGGCATCTTCCATGCCGCCGACGATCTTTTCGGTTCAGCAATCACGCTCGCGTTGGATCAGGACGATCCCGAACGGGCATTCGCGTACGCGGAGCGCGAACGCGCCCGCGGGTTGCTGGATGCGCTGGACACCTCGTGGCGGCCAGTCATTGCCAAGGACATCCCGGAAGACACGGTGGTCGTCGAATACGCCGTCCACGGAAACGAGCTGGTGATTTTCACGCTGCGCGCAGGGAACGGCGTGCATGCGATCAGGCAACGAGTGCCTCGAGAAATGCTACGCCGCCACATCGAGGCTCTGAACGCAGCGACCGAGTCGTCCAACGGCTCCGGGATCCGGCAGAGCGGCCATGCCCTCTACCGCCTTCTCCTCGAGCCGATCGAGCGCCAGTTCGACGGCGCGAAACAGATCGCGTTCGTTCCCGATCCGCGCCTCGTCAATCTGCCGTTTGCCGCGCTGCGCGACGGCGGCGGGCGCTATCTTGTCCAGAGTTACGCGCTCACGGTCGAGCCGAGCGCCGCGGTCTTCACGCGTCTGCGCAGAAAGGCTCTGTCGTCGGCGGCGCGCAGTGTGCTCATCGTCACCGGTTCGGACGACCTCGGCGTCCTGACGTTTGCCGACGCCGAGGCGCGAGCGATCGCGAGGACGTACGGCCAAGTCCGGCGCCTTTCCCGCGACGACGCGACGGCGGAGGTGTTCCGGCAGCACGCCCTTGCTTCAGACGTGATCCACTTTGTCGGACACGGTGTGGCGTCGACCGGACCGCGGCAATCGGGGTATTTGCTCCTGCAAGGCGACGACGCGCAGGGCCGTCTCGACGTGAAGCAGATCGCCGCATTGCGGCTGCCTCGTACGTCGCTCGTCGTGCTGGCCGGGTGCGCGACCGCTGCCGGTGAGGTCCGGTCGACCGAGGGGACGATCAGCGTCGCACGCGCGTTCCTCGCCGCGGGCGTGCCGAGCATCATCGCGACGCTCTTCTCGATCGCGGATCACGACGCGGCGCGTTTTTTCCCGCGGTTGCATCAACACATCGCTCGCGGTCTTTCGCCCGCGGAGGCGCTGCGGCAGACGCAGTTGGAATGGATTGACCAGGGTGATGACGCCACGGCCATGTGGGCCGCGGTACAAGTCATCGGGGAGTAGCTTCAAGAACGAGAGGAGACAAGTATGTCATACAAAGTGCAGTTTGTCGGTCTCGCGTGGTTTCACGAAGACCCGCCCGGCTCTGTGCGAGTGTTGTTGCCGGACGGCAGGAATTTCGGCAACAACATTCCGGCGCATACGTTTTCGATCTCCGTTGCGCCCGATCGGATCGTGGGTGCTCCCACAGGATGGAGTCCGGGCGAAATTGAGGAGGACCCTTCGCAAATGCAGTTCTGGCCGCCGCCGTCGAAGATCGCGCTTTCAGGGACGGAGACGGCAGGTCCCATCGACAGGGCGGAGCAACTCGAGCGGCTGCCGAGCCTGCGCGCGATTGTTCCTGGCGTGAAGGTCGATCCTGACAAGGCGAAACGGGTCGGGGACTTCGACATTCGACAGGGAACGTTCAAGGTTTTCCGGACGGAGACGATCCAGCCGGACGACGCGGCGGTTCTGTCGACGATGGAATTGCAGCACGACGGCAACATCACGATCACGCTCACCTCGATTGCCGATCCTTCCGATCCTAATGCCCCGGTAGGCATCGTTCGTACGATCACGCTGAAGCCCGAGACGGAGGTTGCCATCGTCAACACATCGCGCGGGGAGCCGGTGCCGGCGGATCCTGACAATCACTCGATGATCTATTCGCAACTCTGTTCCGAGGCGGTCATCGTCATCCTTCCGGTGGTCGATGCGTCGGATCTCCCCCCGCTGGTATCGACCCATCCCTTCTTCCAGACTCCTGTCGCCGCGCTCAACGGCCCGGGATGCTCCAACGTGCGGATGTGAACGATAGCGAGGCCGAGTCGCGCTCGGCCTCGCTCTTCATTCCACGATCACATCGACGTCGAGCGCCCGCAGGACGTGATCGATCGGATGGGCCCACGACCAGCCGGCGTCGAACGGGCCGCCGGAGTACGACGTCGCGAAGAGCAACCCGACCGGTTGGCGCGTGTGAGTCGTATAGATGAGCGCACCGCTGTCTCCGCCCGCAGCAAACCGACTGGCCGATGTCGCGCCAATTTGGATCACGTCGTCGAAGAAAGCCTTGATCTCGCCATAGCGCACGGGAATGTTGTCCAATTCGATCGCGGCGACGACGCCCTTGCGCGCGCCGCTGACGCAGCCGATCTTCGTCACGTCGACATGCTCGACTGCCGAAGCCACGCGCGCGACCAACATGCCGCCGTCGACGCGAGCAGGATCATAGGGAACGTGATCGTCGAGGGCGGCAAACGCGCAATCGGCATGCTTGCGACCTGCATCGCCGAGACGTGGATAACGACCATCGAGCGATCCTATGCGATTTCGGGGCGAACGTCCGCCGTTGGAGGCGGAAGGAGCGATCACGGCGTCGCCGTCGACACCACCGTCCGCGAACGCAATGACGTGGCTGCAGGAGACGATGCCACGCCTGCCCGTCGATCGCTGGACGGCGAAAAAGCCTAGAGAACCGTCGCCGCCTTTAAAGTGTCCGATCGATGCACCGAGTCCAAGCAACGCGGTCTCCGTAACGGCAGAAGCGCGCCCTGACAACTGGAACACCTCATCGAGAACTTCGACGTCCACAGCATGCCTCGCCGATCGCAGGTGCGCACGCATGCACGAGGTCTCCAGAACATGGCGATCGCGATACGTATGCAGCAGAACCGCGACGCGATAAGCCGTTCGGTTGCTCGTCATGCGGATCCCGATCGACACCGGTGGTCGCTCGTGTGAACGTCGGGCGCAGTGCCAGATCTCCTGCTTCAGTTCGCGAGCAGCGGCGAGGTTCATGGTGTATGCAATTATGATCGGGCCGACGAAGATGCTAGCAGGCGCGCGCCGCGGGCGGCGGCGTCGGTCAACCGCGATGTCGTGTTCGTCGGGCTCGAAAACTGCCGCGAGGCGTTGAACATGCACGGGCGGCGGATTACGTCAAGTGACGTTACTCCGTAGTCAACGGCTTACTTACTTAACTCACTCCCTCCGAAAGTGACGTCAGCCGTCGCATCGTCAGCGTAGTAGCTCAGATGGTTAGAGCGGGCGTCTCATAAGCGCTAGGCCCTGGTTCGACTACAGGCACCGCCACCAACCTTAGCCCTGTCAACAACTTACAACTAGGGCTCCGCGTTCCAGTCGCGATCTTGCTCGAAATGCAGCCGCTTCAGGCGCGGTCCGGTGTCGCTTGGCAATCAATGGCAACCGTCGTGGCAACCAACGCGAACCAGCCTACAAGCTGCCTGAAGCCGCGGCCAGAACTAGAAACCTCCCAGAATTTTTCCCGACCGCTTGTAGAAATCCGGTCCGGCCGTTCGTCGTCATTGTGAAGGCCGGGCAGAGAGCCCCGCCTGAAGAACGATTAAGGAGAAGAGACAATGCCGCAATATTTGGTTGCTGGTTACCTCCCCGACGACTTCGATCCGTCCCAGGTGGACGAAGCGGTGGGCCGCGAGATCCACGCGCTCAACAAAGAGATGATTGCTGCCGGTGTGAGGAAATTCGCTTGCGGCCTTGGGGCTGCGAAGTCGCTGCGAGGGCAGACCGACGGCGGAGTCCTCATCACCGACGGGCCGTACCTCGAGACCAAGGAACACATCGGCGGTTTCTGGATCCTGGAATGCGCTGACATGGACGAGGCGCTGGCGTGGGCGCGCAAAGGCGTCGCCGCCACTCGGGGGCAGGTCGAGGTGCGAGAGATCTTCTTCCAACCGTCAACCGACTAGCAACTGAGCGGGAGAAGACATGCCGCAATTTCTGGTTGCCATTCAACACCACGAAAACTACGACCCGTCGCTGGAAGGTGAAGCGATGATTCGCGACATCGGCGCACTCAACGAAGAGATGGATGCCGCTGGCGCCCGGTTCTTCGCAGGCGGTCTGGAATCGCCAAGCCACGCCAAATCGCTGCGCAAGCAGCCCGACGGGAACGTCTCCATCACCGACGGACCCTACCTCGAAGCCAAGGAACACATCGGCGGTTTCTGGATCCTCCAGTGCGCCGACATGGACGAAGCGCTGGCCTGGGGACGCAAAGCCGTCGTCGCCTGCCGGGTTCCTGTCGA
>Ga0075421_100000405_pt1 | contig 44656 bp, 37 predicted proteins | sample SoiMetdeltSBSDD5_FD_75292 | JGI IMG/M metagenome (GOLD analysis project Ga0075421, IMG submission 75292) | Bulk soil microbial communities from a Populus tree surrounding site in Tennessee, USA - Soil MetaG P. deltoides SBSDD5 | ecosystem: Environmental > Terrestrial > Soil > Tree plantation... | reverse complement strand
AGTTCCGGGACTGCATTCGTGGAAGTATCCGGTTTCCACCTCGCCTGAAGTAACTGGTTCCTGTCTTCGACAGTGGACGCCAGCGTGGGAAACGGGCACGACCGATACTCGCCGCCGCGGCCGCTCATTCCAGTCGGGTGAGATGGTGAGTTCCGGGACTGCATTCGTGGAAGTATCCGGTTTCCACCTCGCCTGAAGTAACTGGTTCCTGTCTTCGACAGTGGACGCCAGCGTGGGAAACGGGCACGACCGATACTCACCACCTCACCACTCACCATCTCACCGAGGAGCCACGATGCGCATCGGCGTGCCGAAGGAGATCAAGGTCCACGAGTACCGGGTCGGCATGACCCCGGCGAGCGTGCGCGAGGCGGTGGCGCACGGGCACGAGGTGCTGGTGGAGACGGGTGCCGCTGCGCGCCAGGGCCTCAGCGACGAAGATTACCGGCGCGCGGGCGCCACTGTGATCGGCACGGCCGCCGAGGTGTTCGCCGCGGCCGAGCTGATCGTCAAGGTCAAGGAGCCCCAGCCCGCGGAGGTCGCGATGCTGCGCCAGGGCCACACACTCTTCACCTACCTGCACCTCGCCCCCGACCCGGACCAGGCCAGGGCCCTCATGCGGTCCGGCGTGACGGCCATCGCCTACGAGACCGTGACGGGCCCGCGCGGCGGCTTGCCGCTGCTGGCACCGATGAGCGAGGTGGCGGGGCGGATGGCGATCCAGGCCGGCGCCCATTGCCTGGAGATGGAGCAGGGCGGGCGCGGCATGCTGCTCGGCGGCGTCGCCGGCGTGGCCCCGGCCAAGGTCACCGTGCTCGGCGGCGGGGTGGCCGGCGTCAACGCGGCACGCATGGCGATCGGCCTGGAGGCGATGGTCACCGTGATCGACATCAATGTCGACCGCCTCTATGCCATCGACCAGCAGTTCGGCGCCGCGGTCAACACCATCTTCTCCACCCGCCAGGCGGTGGAGGACTACGTGCTCGACGCCGACCTGGTGATCGGGGCGGTGCTGGTGCCCGGCGCCGCCGCCCCCAAGCTCGTCACGAGAGCGCACGTGGAGGCCATGCAGCGCGGCTCGGTGATCGTCGACATCTCCATCGACCAGGGCGGCTGCTGCGAGACCTCGCGGCCCACCACGCACGCGGCCCCGACCTACATCGAGGCGGGCGTCGTGCACTATTGCGTCGCCAACATGCCGGGCGCGGTGGCGCGCACCTCCACCTTCGCGCTCAACAACGCCACCCTGCCGTTCGTCCTGGCGCTGGCCGGCAAGGGCACCGAGGCGGCGCTCGGCGACGACCCGCACCTGCTCGACGGCCTCAACGTCTACCGCGGCCGCATCTCCCATCCGGCGGTGGCGGCGGCGCTGGGCGAGCCATGGGCCGACCCGCGCCGTCTCGTGAAGTAGGCTGGAGGGTAGGGCGGGCGTTTCCGCCGGGCTCAGGCCGCCTCGAGCCGCGCCAGCTCCGCCTCGAACTCGCGCCTGAGCTTCGCGCCCTCCTCGTCCGGGAGCCAGCCGGCGAGCTGCGGGAAGAGCACGCGATAGAGCCTGGCATTGAGCGGCGGCCACGGCATGGCCCGGGCCGCGCGCGCCTCGGCGAGCAGGCCCTCGAGCAGCGCCCGCATCTTGTCCGGGTCGTCGGCACTGTCGACCGCCGGCATTCCGCCGGGCAGCCGGGGTCGGCCTGTCTTCGCCGCGTGCATCGTCTCGTCTTGCGCCATGAGACCCCTCCGCAAGATCGCGAATCGGCGCAAGCATGGTCGATTCGCGCAACCTGCGCGATAGCGGCCGGATTTCATTCCCCGTGAATGAGACGCGCCCTGCGTAGGTTGGGTGCGGTGTTGCGCCGAGCCTCTGGTCGACTCCCGTGGGCAAGATCGATCATGGATTGCTCGTGGCCCTGACGGTGAGCTTGCCCCTGGCTCGCCGGCGCGAAGCACTCTTGACGGTGATTTCCACGTCCTGGCCGAGTGAGGTGAGGAAGCGAAACAGCTGATCGCTGGAGAAGCCGTAGAGCTCACCACGGACCAACTTGGACACCTTGGGCTGATCAATGCCGAGGATCTCGGCCGCCTCCAGCTGTGTGAGCTTCTGCGCCTTCAGTGCCACGGTGATGCGGAGGGCCAATTCCGCCTTGGCGAGCAACTCGTCGGCGTTCTTGAGCCCTAGATCGGCAAATACGTTGCCGCTGCCTACGGTTACCTTGGTTTCCTTGGTCATGATCACTCCTGCTCTCGCTGCGCTGCCAGCCACTGCGCATGTATTGCTTGTGCCGTCTTGAGGCGGGCCTCGATGCGGTTGAGGTCCGCCTGCGGGGTTGCAATCCCGCGCTTCGATTTCTTCTGAAACACGTGAAGCACGTGCTGACCACCCGAAGGCGTCAAAGGTGTGGTCGCCCCTGCAGCCTCTCCGCCTTCTGAAACAACTCCTCTATGAATCTGTAATGATTGTCATAGGCCTCCTCTGCGCCCGTCTGATTCTCGCCTCGAGCCACATTGCGGACCTCGCAGCCCAGCTGCTCTGAAACCAGCTTTAAGACAGCGTCTTCGAGGTCAGCGGAACGCTGCGTCGGAGGCGGGCTCATGAGGCTGGCCCCGTACCTGCCCTTTGCGGGTGGAAGCGCATGGAACTTGATAATACGCCGCTGCTGGTCAAGAGCAAAAATAAGAACATCAAAGATGAACACGCCGCGTTCCCGCTGGATACGAGCCTGATTGAGCACGTCGAATCCCCGCTCCCTCAAGAATTTCTCGATTGCGTTCTCAAGCATCGACTGGATGTTATGGTTACAGGTGAAGACGACAGCTAAGTCTGACGTAGCCAGGCGGGGTGACTGCCCGCGCCCACTGTGGGCTGGCCAACCAACTGCTACCGCGATACACAGAACGGCAACCCGCCACGTCATCGGCTCATTTCTCCTCAGTAAAATATATCTGCCATGCAACCCACCCATCCGCACACATACCGTTGTTGAGCTGATCCGAAACACCGGCAGCGCTTTTTGTGTCGTCGATCAGGATGCCATGGTCAGCGGTTGGCGCGCGACGAGCCGCTCGAAGATGTGCGCCGCGATCCGGCCGACCATGATGCCATCTCTCCGACAGTCCTAACCCAGCCCCTTCGCGCGCGGGTCGCGCCGCGCCAGGCGGGCCAGGAGGTAGGCGACCTCGGCGCGGGCGGTGGGCGAGAGGGCGCTCGCCGGCTTGCGCTGGGCGTCGGACAGGATGGCGCCGCGCTGCTTGAGGATGAGCTTGCGCACGGCGAGGCCGGGACCCGGCTGCTGCTCGTAGCGCAGGAGGGGCAGGTGGGCATCGAAGAGGTCGTGCGCCGCCTCGCGCTCGCCCGCCTTCTGCAGCCGCACCAGGTCGACCAGCATCTCGGGGAAGGCATAGCCGGTCATGGCGCCGTCCGCCCCGCGCTCCAGCTCGAAGTCGAGGAAGATGCCGCCGTTGCCGGTGAGCACCGACACCCGGCGCATGGCGCCCTCCTGCATCAGGCTCCGCACCGCGCCGAGCTTCTCCAGGCCCGGCCACTCCTCGTGCTTCAGCATGAAGCAGGAGGCATGCGCCTCCACGACGCGGCGGATCGCCGGCACCGACATGACGACGCCGGTGCCGTAGGGGTAGTCCTGGATCACGAACGGCACGTCGCCGCCGATCGCCTCCACGGCCTGCGCATAGTAGCCGACCACCTGATCGTCCGTGCGCACGCTCGCGGGAGGGGCGATCATCACCCCCGCGGCGCCTGCGTCCATCACGCTGCGCGCCAGCGCCCGCATGGCCGCAAAGCCCGGCGCCGACACGCCGACGATCACCGGCAGGTCGGCCGCCGCGGCAATGACACGGCGCGAGAAGCCGACCGCCTCCGCGGTGTCGAGCTTGGTCGCCTCCCCCATCACGCCGAGGATGGTCATGCCGGAGATGCCGCAGCGCCGGTAGAACTCGACCATGCGCTCAGCGGAGTCGTCGTCGAGCCGCCCGTCGTCGTGGAACGGCGTGACGGCAATCGTGTAGACGCCTGAGGCTTCGCGCACGGGCAGCTCCATGTTGTCATGCCGGGGCTCGCCTGCACCGGCGGAGGCCGGTGTCCCCGGCATCCACCCCGCCGCGAGCGCCGAAGCAAGTGGCGGGGTGGATTCCGGCGACAAGCGCCGGAATGACACGCCACTCTAACGGCACGGCACGTTGAAATCGACGTGGTAGTGGTCCTCGTGCGGCCACCAGGCCTGCTTCGAATTGAAGGCCATCCGGCTCATGGCGAGCGCCCCGGACTTGCTCGCCCTGAGCCTGGGCTGCAGGCGCGTATCGAAGATGACGAGGCGGATCGAGATGCCGCGGGCACGCACCGCCTTGTCCAGCGCCAGGAGGTGCTGTCCCATCGCTTCAAAGTCGAGCTGGTAGGAGGAGCCGGACTTTCCGTTGTTGTCGAAGCGCGTCCAGTAGCCGAACAGATGGAACGGCGAGGTCGGCACCTCCGTCACCTGGCCCTCCAGCGTCCGCACGGGAACGTGAAAATCCACCGACGTGCCGTTGGCGTGGGTCCTGTGGGGCGCGAAGCTGCCGCCCCACGGCCATCCCGTCTCGGCGTAGATAAAGCGCAGCTCGGGGTTGGACTTCTTCAACTCCGCATAGGCGTCGCGCATGGCATCGCGCACGGTGCCGTGCACGAAGGTGCGCCCCGCCATGAAGCCCAGCAGGCTGTAGGCGCGGTAGTTGTCACCCCAGGCGGGCAACCTGCGCCCCCCCTCGAGCCGCCCCTTGGCCGGAGTGCCATGGCATGCGCTGGGCGCGCCGCCGTCGATGCCCAGCCACGCAATGTAGGCGGCAAATCCGCCAACGGACGCGACCGCCACCAGGCCGATCGCAAGCAGGACACGACCAATCCTCATGGCGGCGACTTCGCGATGTCCCCCGGAACGCCCGGCAACGGCGTCCATCCCTCGTAGCCGCTCCGCGGCGCACGTACCAGCAAAATTCGAAGGTCAGAATCGCACGTTGTGCCGTCGACGCAGCCCCGGCAATGCTTCATCATGGCCAAAATGCTGGCGAGGGAACGTGCATGCCAAGAGTTCGAGCCGAGCGCCTGACCGAGATCGGCGCTGCCCTCCTGCGCGCCGCCGGCGCGTCCGGGGAGGAGGCCGAGGCCGTGGCGGTGGGCTGCGTCAATGCCAACCTCGCGGGCCACGACTCGCACGGCATCATCGCCGTCCCGACCTACATCGACCGCATCAAGGCCGGCCACATCGTGCCCGGTGCGCCGTGGACCATCGTGCAGGAGTCGCCGGCAACCACGGTGATCGACGGGCACTGGGGCTTCGGCTTCCACGTCAACGCCAAGGCGATGCAGCTGACGATCGAGAAGGCGCGCACGGCCAACGTGGCGGCGTGCACCGTGTTCCGCCAGAGCCATGTGGGCCGGCTCGCAGCCTATCCTCTGATGGCGGCGAAGGAGGGCATGATCGGCATCGCCACGGCCGATTCCGGTCGCTCGCCCAAGTTGGTGGCCCCATTCGGCGGCCGCGAGGCGCGGCTCGGCACCAACCCGATCGCGATCGCTGTGCCGTCGGACCTCCAGGGTCCCTTCTGTCTCGACATGGCAACGTCGGCGGTCGCCGCCGGCAAGGTGATGCTGCATGCGGCGCGTGGCGAGGAAATTCCGAGGGGCTGGGTGGTCGCCGGCGACGGCAAGCTCACCACCGATCCCACCCAGCTCAAGAAGGGCGGCGCGCTGCTGCCGCTCGGCGGTACAGAGGGCTACAAGGGGAGCGGCCTTGCCGCCATGGTGGAGGTCCTGTGCGGGCTGCTCACCGGCCTCGGCTTCGGCGTCGAGCCGACGGGGCGGCACAACGACGGCTGCTTCATGGCGGTGTTCCGGGTCGAGGCCTTCCGCCCGCTCGCGGAGTTCAAGAATGAGGTGGCCGAGTTCGCGCGCTACCTGAAGGCCACCCCGCCCTCGGAGGGCAGCTCCGGCGTGCTCTATCCGGGCGAAATCGAGCACCTCACCGAGCAGGAGCGGAGCAGGTCGGGCATCGACGTGGAAGATGCAACCTGGAGCAAGCTCGTCGCCCTCGCCGCCGAATACGGCCTGGCCGCCGAGCTCGCGTTGGAGCAGCCAGCCAAAGGGTAGACCGTGGCAGCAGACCCGAGGCTCCAGCCACAGGGCAACCGCTCCCGAAGGCCGGCCGCAGCCTGCCGTAGAATGCCCGCCAGAGCGCCCAGGAGGGCCGCTGAGTGGCCCTCCGCCGATCGGGGCACCTCGGGTACCCCTGGACCGGCGTGCGTGCCAGCGGGCAGATTTGTCTGAGACATGCAACCGTTGACGGCGGTCGCCGACGACCGCTCGAGGCTGACTGGGAACTCCGGGAGGAGACACATGGCACGGCAGATGGTGATGGTCGGCTTCCTGCAGGCGCAGAACTGCACGAACCTGCCCTGCTCCTGGCGCCACCCCGAGTCGCGCGACGACGCCCATTCGGCCGCCTACTACCAGGAGATCGCCCGCGTCCTGGAGGCCGGCAAGTTCCACATGGCGTTCTTCGATGACCGCTTGGCGATGCCGGACCGCCTGGGCAACGACCACGCCGCCACCGTCGAGTACGGCGTCCGCGCCACCAAGATGGATCCGCTGATCGTGCTGATGACGATGGGCGCGGTGACCACGAGGCTGGGGCTCGCCTCGACCTGCTCCACCACCTACTTCGAGCCGTTCGATCTCGCGCGCCGCTTCGCCACGCTCGACCTGATGACCGGCGGCCGGGCCGGCTGGAACGTCGTCACCTCCGTCAACGACGGCGAGGCGCTCAACATGGGGCGCGAGCAGCACCTGGCGCACGACCTGCGCTACGACCGCGCCGACGAGTTCATGGAGGTGGTGCTGGGCCACTGGGACACCTGGGACGACGGCGCCATCATCGTCGACAAGAAGACCGGGCGCTACGCCGATCCGGCCAAGGTGAAGCGGCTCGACCACAAGGGCCGTTTCTTCGCTTCGCGCGGGCCGTTCACGGTGCCGCGCTCGCCGCAGGGGTATCCGGTGATCGTCCAGGCCGGCGCCAGCGGGCGCGGGCACCGCTTCGCCGGACGCTGGGGCGAGGTGATCTTCGCCGCCGGGCGCGACACGCAGATGGCCAGGGAGAGCTATCAGGCGGTCAAGAGCGAGGCGGCGCGGCTCGGCCGCGACCCGGACCACATGTCCATCTGCAACATCCTGATGCCCGTGTCCGGCGCCAGCAAGGCCGAGGCCGAGGACAAGATGGCCGTCATCTCCAAGCTACCGATGGAGATCGATGCGCTGGCGCTGCTGGCCGAGGCGCTCAACTTCGATTTCGCCTCCAAGGGCGTCGACGAGCCGTTCACGACCGAGGAGCTCGCTGGCATGCAGGGCATGCTCGGCATCCGCGACAGCGTGCTGAAACGCTCTGGCAAGTCCAATCCAAGCGCGCGCGACTTCATCGAAGTGAGCGGCCGCGGGCTGGTGAAGGACGCCATCGTCGGCGGGCCCAAGGAGATCGCCGACCGGATGGAGGACATGTTCGTGAACGTCGGCTGCGACGGCTTCGTGGTGGCGGCTACCCACGTGCCAGGCGCCTACGCCGACTTCGTCACCCACGTGATCCCCGAGCTGCAGCGCCGCGGCCTCTACCACACCGACTACACGGGCATGACCCTGCGCGAGAACCTGGGCCTGCCACGCCCGCCGGTGGGGGCGTGGAAGCTCCCTCCGACCGGCGGACGCTAGCGCTGCGCCCCGCCACAGCGGCGCCCGGACCCTTCCGCTTGCCCAGGAGCCCAATACGCGGCGGGCTCCGGACGTGGCACGACCCGGGCGGAGCCACAGTAAGACGACGCGTGGCGGTGCCGGGGCAACGCGATCCCTCGATCCTGCTCAATAATGCTCCAAGGCAAGCAAGACCCTGCGCTCCTCATCAGTGAGATAAGTTCCAAAGTCAAAGAGCAGGCCATCGTCCAAATATTTCTGCATGAACTTGCTTGAAGATGTCAGATGAACGATTGCAATCGGGCGATAGGGCGGGTAGGCAATGACGACACGCCCATCTTCTGCCCTCCTGGCACATCCATCATGCAGAGTGTAGTTATAAATAGGATCAATGATGATAAATTTATCGTAAGAATAGGAAACATAATTCAAGCAAGTTTGCTCCGCCAGGTGCAGTACCAATCGATCCGACACCTTCTTCTTCAGAGCGGCCCGAATCTCATTCTCCCACGCGCGCCAGATGGGTGAACCACCACGCATACAAAAGACACCAGAGTTCAATATGGCTTTATTGCAGAACTCACGCGCAATCGTCTCCCCATACAGCTGCTTATACCACCAACCCGCCCACTCGACAGGTCCTCCCCACTGATCACGGAAAACCCTATATGAAAAATCGACTTGTGGAACCAGCGCAATGTCGACACTTTCGTTCTCCGCAACCGCGGAGCGGAGCATCCTGATCGCTGAGCTGTCTTGCACCCAGGTATCAGCGTCGAGCCAGACATAGTAGTCGAAGCCTTCGATCACCCTGGGTAGGAGCGGCCGCACGAATTGCGCTAGCCTGTATTGGTCGCCACGCCACGCCTTATGCGTGTGGAACAACTGCTCCCAACTGAACCTGACCGGCACTACCCCCTGCTGCCGAAGCCAGGCCCTCGAGGTCTCCGAGAGACCGATATCGATGCAAAATATGCTCGCAAAATCAGTCGCTTCCCTCAAGCTGAGCACCAGTCCCTTCGCGAGCGGCATGAACTTCTCATCGCAGGAGAAGATCACACTGGTATCGTTATGTTCCTTCCCATGATTCGTCTCGCTCAATGGCGCTGCAGCTGTTGCGGTCATGACCGTATCCCCCTTTTGCGACCGACAAGTTTCTTGAAGGGCAGCTTCCGGACGACAGGGTGGTAGTTGAGAGCAAACAGCAGCTTTGACGAGCATGCATATGCTTCCCGCACTGCCGCAAACTTCCTGCCGTACCTCCATCGTTCTCTCTTCTTGATCAGATACCTGATCAGAGCGTGATATCTGTCTCTCGGGTACACCAGGAATTGCTGCTCGCACTCGAGGAGCTTGTCGAGCATAATTCGATGCAGCCGAGCATTGATCGCATCCAGCGAGGGCGGCAAGGAATTCTCGCCCCCCAATACGACCGCCCTAGCGAAATTGTTCGACCCATGTATGCGGTAATACGTTAGCGGTTTTGGAATAATCAAACTGCCCGACAGGCCGTGCGCCAGCACGTAATAATAATAGTCAGCGCAAATCTTTTCCTTGAATGGGGGATTTGCCATTTCGAGAAATGGGCGACGAAACATCAGGCAGGAGCCAGTTGCCACGTGATATCCATGGTATTCGGCGGGAACGTAATATAGATCATAGTGTTCAGCGCTCTTAGACCCACTGGCTTCGCCATTCCGTTCGTGGGGAAAGAGGGGATAGAGTGGGGTACCCATCACATATTCGGGAGAGCGGCAGCAAACGTTCGGCTTCTTGAAAAACCATTGGGTACCCTCCAGAACGACACCGTCGGCATTTATCTGGCAGCTATCGCTGCCGGATACAGTCGCCGAGCGAAGTCCGTTCAGGTGGGCGGCGACGTGCTCTTCGACGAATTCGGGAAACAGAATGTCGTCAGCATCCAGGCAACATACGAATGGACCTGTGCTATTCTCGAGGCCTACGCGGATAGCGCCGAATTGCCCTATATTCTTGGGTGTCTTCAAGGCGCGGAGGCGGCTGTCATTGAGTTTGCAGAGGTAGGCTTGTATTGCTTCGTAGGAACCGTCTGAAGACGAATCGTCCACGATGACGCACTCGATCGGACTGTAGGTTTGATGCGCTACCGAGTTGATCGCCTGGGGGACGTACTTGGCGTAGTTGTGGTTTGTGATAATGACCGAAACCAGGGGGAGCTGGACAGCGGTCCTTCTCGATCGCAGACGATGTTGTTGGAGAATGGGGTGGAGAGCCCCATCGATCGATATCTGAGCTCTTGCATTCATGGGTCAGTACCGTTTGATGGAGGGAAGCGGCAATTTTGTGCTTGTTAGCTGCTTGGCATGCTTGAGAGCATTCCGAATGCCAGTCTTTGAAGCAGGGTGCGGCTGAGGGGGATTGTCCGGAGCGTGTGAGGGTCCGTGGGTGTCGCGACATGCGAGCGGAGTGGGCCTGGCGCACCGCGTGTGAGGTCGTGCCACTCCCCAGAGAGAACGGCACCCGGGCCCTCAGCGCTCGGCGATTGTTCCTTTCGGCGGTAGAAGGCGGATTTCGAGAACCCTTGCGGGACGTAGTGCCCGAAAGGCTGGTTCGGCGGTTCCTGCAGCCGACAACAGACGTCGAAGCGGTTGGTCTTGGGAAGTGGATGAGGCACGGCAGGTGGTGTGCCATTCATACGATACCCCCGTCGCTTCACGAGCTCGTCTTATAGGGCAGCCAAATGCGGGGTGTACATAGTCTCAGTACAACTACCTGAGGATGAGCGACGCTGAATTGTGGAAGAGACGGCCCTTGATGGGTCTCATCAACCAGGCGCCGATGCGTCGGGTGAGCGGCAGCGCCCGATCCGTTCGGCCCGTCGGCCATAGGCGATGCCGTACCCCCTTCTCGTGCGGCACGTTCCCGAGAGGAAGACCAGGTAGGAACCGGGTCAGGGTCAGCGGCGCCGCGACGGCCTCAGGATGAGGATGTGCAGGTCCTGGTCGGGCGAGAAGTCCTCCCTGCGCACCTCGATCTGGGTGGGCGTGATCGTCCTGGCATCCGCGCCGCAGAAGCTCACGAGGCTTCCCGACTCGCCCTTGTCGACCACGAGGCGGAACCGGCCGATCGGTCGCGCCCAGTTGGCCCCGGTGGTGAGACGATAGGAGATGCGCTGCTCGGAGAACGGTGCGCCGTATTTCATGCCGGCTGCCTTGCGGGCGCGCTCGACCGCCGCGGTAAGCTCCCCGTCGATGCAGTACCTGGCCGCGTAGGCTTCGAACCAGGCCTCTTTCATGGCCTCGGGATCGCCCAGCATGGTCTGGGCCGAACGGCCGATGCTCGGCTTGTAGCGGTGCTCGACGGCGATCTCCCTGCCGGCCGGAAATGTCTGTTCCCAGTAGTAGGTGGTCTGCAGGGTCCAGCGCGGCGAGGGACGCGCCTTGCGCATGCTGCGGCCGGCGCTGTACTCCTCGGCGTCGGCAAGGCCGAGCAGCCTCAGCTCGTCCCAGGCGACGCGCGGCAGCTTCTCGATCGCCTTGTCGGTGGAGCGCAGGTGCGGCGCCAGCGGCACCTTCAACCGCTCCAGATCGGCCGTCCGGTCGATGCCCGCCCGCGTCAGCACCTTCTGCAGGATGGTGGCCTTGACCGGGGCGCCGTCCACCGTGGTGGAGAAGCCCAGCAGGTTCTGCGGGTCGCTGGTCGGAACCGTCACGCTGGTGCCGACATCGGCAACGGTGACGTCGGGCATCGGGAAGGCGACGAGCGTCGTCACGTCCGTGGGCGAGGCGTTGTAGAAGAGATAGCTCACCCGGATCTCGCGGGGCGAGATGTAGAGATCCTCCGAGCGCATCTCGATGTCGTGGCTCTTGGTGAGCATGAGGCCGCCGGTGGTCAGCTCGGCCGTCGAGTCGTTTCCCGCAGCAGAGCCGCACGCGGTAGCGAGGGCAAGCAACGCGAGGCGTGCGACTGGCGCACGCAGCCTCCTGCGCAGGCGCAACGCGCCCTGGACGTCGCCCACTCGGCACCTCCTCGATGAACGACAGACTGTCAGTCCGGCGCCTGCGCTGAAGACCGCGACACAGACGACCGCGCAATGTTGTGGCGACGTTTTAGGCAGGCTCGTCCGTGCCGCTCCATCGGGCGATACCCCGATCGCGCGAGGGAAGACTCGGGCTTGGTGAACGCAATGATGGGGGTCGGCGCGGTGTCGTCTCCCGGCGGTCGAGGATGGCCACTCCGCGCCCGCCGGTGCGCCGTGCGCCTGACGAAGCGGCTCGAGCCTGCTCAGGCCCGCTCGACGACCAGAGGGTCGCGGCCGGGCGCGGCGCCGGCGCCCGACCAGGGCCGCCGGTTCACGGCAATCACCCGCCACAGGCCCGCGCCGCCGCCGGCGGAGAGGTGGTCGACCCGCGTGAGCGAGCAGTTGTCGGCGGCAAACGCCAGCGCCGCCTGCGGGTCGAGCCCGAGCGCCAGTCCCAGCGCCGCGCGGATGGTGCCGCCGTGCGTCACCGCCACGATATCCTTGCCCTGGTGCTCCGCGGTGAGGCGCTCGATTGCCGGGGCGACGCGCTCCACGAGGTCGGCGAAGCTCTCGCCTCCCGGCGCCCGCTCGTCGGCGGGCGCGAACCACAAGGTGCGGGTGCCGACGCCGCGCGAGGCGTAGAAGCCCTTGCGCTCGAGCCCCTGCCATGCGCCCAGGTGCTGCTCGGCGAGGTCGGCGACGGCACGCGGCTCGACGCCGGCGAACTTGGCGGGATCCGCGGCGACGATGGCCGCCGCCGTCTCGATGGTGCGCCTGAGGTTGCTCGTCACCCACACGGCGGGCACCGGCAGCTCCCGGGCCAGCACGGCGAACGCGGCCGCGTCGCTGCAGTCGCAGGACAGGTCGCGCTGCCCGTAGATGCGCCCGCCGTCCGGCACCGGCGCATGCCTGATCCACCACCAGCGCGTCACCACCGACATGTGTCCCTCGTCCCCCTTGTCCGCGCCAGGCCCGGTTCAATCCATGGTCACGACGATCTTGCCCATGGCGCTGCGCGATGCCAGCCTGGCGATGGCCTCGCCAGCCCGCGCCAGAGGATAGCGCTCGGAGATCACAGGTTTTATGGCACCCTTGGCGTAGAGCTCCATCAGCTCGGCGATGTTGGCCGCGTTGCCTGCAGGATTGCGGCGGGTGAAGTCGCCCCAGAACACGCCCACCACCTGGCAGCCCTTGAGCAGCGTGAGGTTGAGCGGCAGCCTGGGGATGCCGGCCGGGAACCCGACCACCAGGAAGCGCCCCTCCCACGCGATCGATCTCAGCGCCGCCTCGGAATAGTCCCCGCCGACCGGGTCGTAGATCACGTCGGCGCTTTTTTCCCCGCAGGCGCCCTTGAAGAGGTCGGCGAGCGCCCTGGCGCCGGCCTTGTCGAACGGCCCTGCCGGATAGACCACGCCGCCGTCGGCGCCATGCGCCTTGGCAAGCGCCAGCTTCTCCTCCGAGGAGGCCGCGGCGATGACGCGTGCGCCGAACGCCTTGCCGAGCTCGACCGCGGAGATGCCCACGCCGCCGGCCGCCCCCAGGACCAGCAGGGTTTCGCCCTTCTGGAGCTTGGCGCGGTCCTTCAGGGCGTGGATCGACGTGCCGTAGGTCAGCACCAGCGCGCTCGCCTCGTCGAACGGCATCGCTGCCGGCATGGCGATGCAGCGCTCGGCCCGCAGCACGAGCTTCTCGGCCATGCCCCCGGCGGTGGACAAGCCGATCACGCGATCGCCGGGCTGCAGGCCGGTAACGCCCGCTCCGACGCTCTCCACCACCCCGGCCACCTCGCCGCCGGGCGCGAACGGCCGCGGCGGCTTGAACTGGTAGCGGTCCTCGATGATGAGCACGTCGGGATAGTTGACGCCGCACGCCTTGACGGAAACGAGCACCTCGCCCGCGCCGGGCGCCGGGTCGGGCAAGTCCTCCAGCACGAGCGTATCCGGGCCGCCCACCGCCTTGCTCAGCATCGCCTTCATGCGCCGGTTGCCTCCCTCGCTGGCTCAATCCAAGGTCGAGTTAACAGACAGCCGGCGCGCCGTCGATCACCTCCGTGCGCCCGCCCGGGGCGCGGCTTCGGCAGAGGGGAGGGCGGCGTCGGTTGCATGGAACCGCCGCCTTGGTGTTTATAGGGGCGATTCTGCCGACCGACAGGAGGTCAAACCGATGCGCACCAGCTTGATCGTGGCGTTCTGCCTGTGCGCTCTCGCGGGCACGGTCGTCGCCCAAACTGTGCCTCCGTCCTCCTCCGGGCCCGCCGCGAAGAAGGGCAAGGCGAAACCCGGCGAGACGACCGAGAAGACGCCTGCTGCGGAGATTGAGGGCAAGGGCACCTTCAACTGGTATGCCGATTGCCTGAAGCTGTGGGAGCCGGCCACGCACATGAGCCGCAAGGAATGGGACCGCGCCTGCCGGCGTGCCGCCGCGTACCAGAAGGAGGTCGACGACATGGGGCTCTCCAAGAAGTAGCCCCGGATGGGTCGGACCCGCGTCTGACCCGATGGCGCAGACCCCACCGCGGCTGCTCCTCGCGATGCCCATCGTCGTCGCCGGACCGTACCGTATTGTCGCTGTACTTCCTTCCACCACGCGTCGCCAGACAACGCACTCCGGCTGGCGAAACGGCGGACGCCGTGCCAGTCTGGAGGGGTCTTCGGCATGGAACGGAGCTTCCCGTGCTGCTGATTTTCTCCGGTCTGCCCGGAGCCGGAAAGAGCACGATCGCCCGCGCGCTGGCTCACGAGCTGGGCGCCCTTTGGCTGCGCATCGATACCATCGAGCACGGCATCTCCACATCGCACGCGGGCCGCGCCATCTCCGATCTCTACGACATGGGCTATTGCGCCGCCTACGCCCTCGCCGAGGAAAATCTGCGCCTCGGGCGGACGGTGGTAGGGGACAGCGTCAATCCGCTGCGCATCACGCGCGACGCCTGGCACCGGGCGGCGCAACGCGCCGGCACCGCCTTCGTCGACATCGTCGTCGTCTGCTCCGACGCGGCGGAGCACCGGCGCCGCGTCGAGACCCGCGCCGCCGGGTTCCGCCTTGTCACCTGGCAGGACGTCCTCGACCGCGAGTACGAGGCGTGGGACAGCGACCACATCCTCCTGGATACCGCCGGCCGGAGCATCGAAGAGAGCGTCGCGGCAGCGCAGGCGGCTCTGCGATCGCACATGCCGATCTAGCCCGCGGGCGGCAATAGGTGCCCGTTCGCGCTGCGGTTGCAGGCCTCGCGCAATGCAAACGCAGACAACGCACTTCCGACTGGCGAAACAACGGATGCTGTGCCAATCTGCAAGAGGCGCCAGCGTCTGCCAGGCATGGATCGGGGGGCGGCGGCACGGGGGCGCTGCGTGGACGAGCCGAAACGATCCGGGCAGCCGCCGCGGCAGCCTCAGGTCAACGTGTTTCGGTGCCGTCGCCTTTTGTAAAGTGTCATTCGGGGGAAATGCCGCGACCGTCCTGGTGCAAGCCTCTCGTATCGGCGAGAGACGGCATTTGCTCCCACAGCCTCGGGGTGCGTAGATGCACAGCACCGTGCGATCTGTGGCCGTCGGAACGCGGGCGACCCGCCGCCCTTCGAGGCCGGCAGGCCGGCGACCGCCCGACCGTTGGTGGCACGCCCTGCCCCTCGCCGTTGTGCTGGCTGCGCCACTGGCCCTGCTGCTGCCCGTGCCCCCGGCGGCGGGCCAGACACCGGGCACCCCGCGGCTCGAGGTCGTCAAGGTCCTGATCGTCGACCCCGGCAAGGAGGTGCCCTTGTCGCTGCAGGTGAAGACCTCGGGTCCCCTGCCCAAGCAGAGCTTCATCCGGATCAGGGGGCTGCCTCAGGCCACTTCCCTGTCGGAGGGCCACTTCGTCCAACCCGGCGTGTGGGCCATCCCGCTCTCCGCGCTGTCCACGGTCACGATCTCGGTGCCGGCGGGACAATCGGGGCAGTCGCAGCTCACCATCAGCCTGGTCTCCGTCGACAACATCGTATTGGCCGAGACCAAGACGACCTTGGTGGTCGGGACCGCCTCGCTGTTCGAGAAGCGACCCCCCGCCCCGGTCCCGGCGGCGAAGGAGAAGGAATCCAAGACCGCCCAGGCGAAGACCGACGGTCCCGAGGTGACGCTGCGCATGCGGGGCGGCGGCTTCGAGCTGAAGGGCAGGCTCAAATCGTTCGACGGCGGGCGCTATGTCATCGACAACCGCGTGTTCGGCACCATGACGCTCGACGCGGCCAACATGGAGTGCATCGGCTCCGGCTGCCCTGGCGCGTCCGGGCCCGTGGTCGCCGCTGCCCCGCCCCCCACCTTGCCCCCCGGCCTGCGCTCGAGGCTCGTCGGCGTGCACGGCTCGACCGTCGTCGGCTGGGAGCTGATGCCGGCGCTGATCAAGGCCTATGCGGCCAGCCTCAACTCGCCGCTGGTGACCAACGCCGGCGCCAATCCCCTGGAGGAGCTCTATCGGCTGAAGGATTCGGGCGGTGCCGAGGCCGCGGTTTTCGATCTCAAGCGCTACGGCAGCAACAGCGCATTCACCTCGCTGGAGGACGGCTCGGCGCAGATCGGCATGTCGTCCCGCCCGATCACCGACGAGGAGGCGGCGCGGCTCGCCAAGGCCGGCACGCCCAATGTGCGCTCTCCGCAGCACGAGCACGTGCTGGCGCTCGACGGCCTCCTGGTGATCGTCGCCCAGGACAGCCCTGCCGTGTCGCTTTCCATCGACAGCATCGCCAAGATCTTCTCCGGCCAGATCACCGACTGGTCCGAAGTCGGCCTGCCGCCCGCCAAGATCAACGTCTACTCGCCGAGCAAGCAGTCCGGCACTTTCAGCGCCTTCAACTCGCTGCTCCTGCAGCCGCGCAACCTCGCGCTGGCGTCCTCCACCAAGCTCCTGTTGTCCAACGCCGAGGTCTCCGATGCGGTCGCGGCCGACCCGAACGGCATCGGCCTTGCCTCCTTTGCTTTCCTGCGCAGCGCCAAGGCGCTCAATGTCGAGAGCTCGTGCGGCCTCATCACGCGGCCGTCGGTGTTCACGGTGAAGACCGAGGAGTATCCCCTGACCCGCCGGCTCTATCTCTATACGACGGCGAAGCCGGCTCATCCGCACGCCACGGGGCTGCTGGCCTTCGCGCTCTCCAAGCAGGCGCAGGCGGTGATCGCCGAGGCCAACTTCGTCGACCAGACCCCGGATTCGCTGGGCTTCGACGACCAGGGCGGACGCATCGCCTACGCGCTCAACGCCCCCAACGAGGACTTCGACATCGCCCAGATGCGGCAGCTGATCGCCGACATGAACGGCGCCCGGCGGCTTTCAATCACGTTCCGCTTCAGGACCGGGGCGTTCGAGCTCGACGCCAAGGCGCGCGCCGACATCGACCGCCTCGCCGAGCTCATTCGAACGCCGGACATGCGCGGCAAGGAGGTGCTGCTCCTGGGATATGCCGACGCCGTCGGCCCCTATCTGGCCAACAGCCAGCTCTCCGTGCGCCGGGCGACCCAGGTGCGCGACACGCTGCTGGCGGTCGCCAAGGGAAGCATCAATCCCTCGCTCGTGGTGCAGAAGGGGTACAGCGAGCTGGCGCCGGTTGCCTGCAACGACCTGCTGGAAGGCCGCAACCTCAACCGGCGCGTCGAGGCCTGGGTGCGCGAGTAGAGGAGGCAGTCTCTTTCGCACCCGGCTCGGCGTCCTTGTCCTGTCTCTCCTCACCGACGTGGCTGCCGACCATCACCACCAACTGTCCGCCACAAAGTCGATCAATCGTCCGGAAGCTCCGCCATGCGTCATCTCTGTCGCCGTTTCCTGCAGGCCGGCTTGCTGCCCGCCCTGGCGTCGATGCTGGCGGGCGCCGACACTCCGGCCCGAGCCCAGGCTCAGTGGCAGCCGAGCAAGCCGATCGAGTTCGTCATCATGGCCGGCAAAGGCGGCGGTGCGGACCTGATCGTGCGCAACATGGCGGAGATCATCGTCAAGCACAAATTGACCCCCGTGCCGATCAGCCCGGTCAACATCGCCGGCGGCTCCGGCGCCGACGCGCTCGTGCACCTCAAGAAGCGGGCCGGCGACGACCACCTGCTCCTGTTCACGCTCAACAGCTTCTACACCACGCCGCTGAAGCGGCCCGACCTCGGCATCGACATCGCCAGCTTCGCGCCGATCGGCAGGATGGCCGAGGATGCGTTCCTGCTCTGGGTGCACTCCGACCGCACCGACATCAAGACGCTCGACGACTTCGTCAAGGCGGCCAGGGCCAAGGGCGACAAGTGGATCATGGCCGGCACCGGCGTCGGCCAGGAGGACAGCATGCTTACCGACTTCCTCAACTCCACCTATGGCCTCAACATGAGCTACAAGGCTTTCGAAGGCGGCGGCGAGGTTGCCAAGGAGCTGGCGGAGAAGCGGGCTGATTCCACGGTCAACAACCCCTCCGAGCAGAACAAGTTCTTCCCCAAGGGCATGACCAAGCCGATCGCGGCGTTCACGCCGCAGCGGCTGGAGATGCACCTGCGCATCCCGACCTTCCGCGAGACCGGCATGGACTTCACCTACTTCATGCAGCGCTCGGTGGTGGGCGCGCCGGGCATGAGCCCGCCGGCCCAGGCCTACTACATGAACCTGTTCAAGCGGGTGTTCGCGACGCCCGAATGGCAGGACTACATGAGGAAGAACAGCCTGCGCGGCGACTTCCTGGCCGGACCCCAGCTGATGAGCTACTGGCTCAAGGAGCGGGAGAAGCACGAGCGCTGGGACATGGCCGTGCAGGCGATGAAGCGCGTTCCCGTCAAGCGCGGCAACCAGGGCATCCGCTAGCAGTCGGTTCCTCGGTCTTCTCGCGGTTAGCCGACCTGTGAGAACGGCTTCGCATCCTGGGTGCTGCGAAGAGGCAGCCGTCGCACTTCACCCGATGGCGAGGATGTGCTAGAGTTGCAGACGGAAGATCTAACCATGCACGAAACGCTCACCAAATTGCCGTCAACCATGACGGTCGCGCGGTTTCTCGCCTGGCCGGGAGACGGCACCGGCCGCAGGTTCCGGCTTGTGGAGGGGAGCTGCGGGCCATGTCACCCGGCAGCGCGACGCACGGGACGATCCAGATCACGCTCGGGCGTTTGATCGGCAATGCCTTGATCGACGCCAAGAGTCATTGCCGGGTCGTCGGCGAGCCTGGCGTCATCACGCGTATTCGTTCGCATTTGAACATGCGGGTCCCCGATCTCGGCATCAGTTGCACTGCCGACGCTCCGGGGCAGCAGACGTTGCCGGACCCCATCGCGCTCATCAAGATCCTGTCGCCCAGCAACGCGTCCGATACCTGGGACAACGTCTGGGCCTACACCACCATCCCCAGCGTTCTCGAGATCCTGGTTGTGCACTCGACGCGCGTGCTGGCCGAGCTCCTGCGGCGCGGTGCCGACGGCCATTGGCCGGAGGAGCCGGAGGAAATCGGGGCTGACGGCACCCTGCGCCTGGAAAGCATCGGCTTCGCCTGCGGATTGCGGGAGGCCTACGTCCAGACGCATCTGGCCTGACCCTCGGGCGGGGGGCTGGCGGCGCGGCCGCGGCGACCACGCGCCGCATACGAACGCGCGCGAAACCAAGCCAAGACAGCGGGCATGGCGCAGCAGACGGCATTGCCGGAGTCCCCCGGTGCGGCGGCGCACCGGACGAGCCCGGCGGCAGCCAGGCTCGAGCCGGTACGCGTGTGGCTCTACCTGGTTGCCGCGCTCGTGCTGCTGATGGTGAGCGTCGGCGGCGCCACGCGCCTGACCGGCTCGGGCCTCTCCATCACGGAATGGCAGCCGATCATGGGCGCCGTCCCGCCCTTCTCCGAGGCGGCCTGGCAGGAGGCGTTCGAGAAGTACCGCCAGATCCCCCAGTACCGGCTGATCAACCGGGGCATGAGCCTCTCCGCCTTCAAGGCGATCTACTGGTGGGAGTGGACGCACCGCTTCCTGGCGCGCCTGGTAGGCGCCGCCTTCCTGCTCCCGTTCCTCTACTTCCTGGCCACGGGGCGGCTCGCGCGCTCGCTGATGCCGAAGCTCGCCGCCATCTTCGCCCTGGGCGGGCTCCAGGGGTTCATCGGCTGGTACATGGTATCCTCGGGCCTCGTTCACCGCACCGAGGTCAGCCAGTATCGCCTCGCCCTGCATCTCTCGCTGGCCGTGGCGATCTTCGGCGCCGTCCTGTGGGTGGCGCTCTCGCTCGGCCCGCGCCGCGCGGCGGCGCCGTCCTCGCCGTGGCAGCGCGCCGGTGCCGCCTCCATTGCCGCCCTGGTGTTCGTGCAGATCGTAGCCGGGGGCTTCGTGGCGGGGCTCAAGGCGGGGTTCGGCTACAACACCTGGCCACTGATTGAGGGCCGGCTGGTCCCGCACGGCCTGGGCGCCATGTCGCCGTGGTGGGCGAACCTGTTCGAGAACGCGCTGACCGTGCAGTTCAACCACCGCCTGCTCGCCTACGCGATTGCCCTCATCGTCTTCTGGCACGTGTCGGTGCTCATGCGAGGCGCATCCGCCAACGCTGCGCGGGTCTCCGGCCTGGCCCTCGCCTGGGCCGTGCTCGCCCAGATCGGGCTCGGCATCTGGACCCTGCTCGCGCACGTGCCGCTGGCGCTCGGGCTCGCGCACCAGGCCGTGGCGGTGGCGCTCCTCGGCATCGCCCTGTGGCACTGGCACCGGCTACGGCCGGCGCCGGGTTGACCCAACCTGCGCCTCGGCGGCACAGTCCGGCGCATGACCACTGCACCTGCCACCGACCGCGTCCCCGATGCGCCGCCGGGCAACTGGGTGGACCGGCTGGCGCCGGCGGCGGTGAAGCCCTATCTGCGGCTCGCCCGCTTCGACCGGCCGATCGGGGCCTGGCTCCTCCTGTTCCCGGCCTGGTGGAGCCAGGCGCTGGCGGAGCTGTCGCTGGGCCGGCCCTGGCCCAGCCCCTGGTACCTGCTCCTGTTTCTCGTCGGCGCCTTCGTCATGCGCGGCGCCGGGTGCACCTATAACGACATCGTCGACCGCGACTTCGACGCCCGGGTGGCGCGCACCTCCTCCCGGCCCATCCCCTCCGGCCAGGTCGGCGTCTTCCAGGCCTTCGCCTTCATGGCCGCGCTCTGCGTTCTCGGCCTCGCCGTCCTCCTGCAGTTCAACCCGTTCACGGTCGTGCTGGGCGCCTCCTCGCTCCTGCTGATCGCCGTCTATCCGTTTGCCAAGCGCTTCACGTTCTGGCCGCAGCTGGTGCTCGGGCTCACCTTCAAGTGGGGCGCTCTCGTCGGCTGGGCCGCGGTGACGGGCTCGCTGGCACTCCCCGCCTTGCTGCTCTACGCCGGCTCGGTGCTGTGGACCATCGGCTACGACACGATCTACGCCCATCAGGACAAGGAGGACGACGCCCTCGTGGGGCTCAAATCGACGGCGCTCCGCTTCGGCGACGCCACGCAACCCTGGCTCGCCGCCTTCTACGCCGGCGCCGTGCTGTTGTGGGGCGCGGCCGGCCTCATGGCAGGTGCGCGCCTCGCCTTCCTGCTGGCGCTGGCGCTCGCCGCGGTGCAGCTCGCCTGGCAGGTGGCGACGCTCGACACCGGCGATGCCGGCAACTGCCTCGTGCGCTTCAAGTCGAACCGGTGGGTCGGCTGGCTCCTGCTCCTGGGGCTAGCGGGCGACATGGGGCTCGCGGCGCTGTTCTTCCTCGATCCGTGAGCTGGTGTCAGACCCTGCGGGTCTGACACCATCGCACGAACCGCCGAAGCCGGTTGCCGCGGCGGCGCTCCAGGCGGAAGCTCCCCTGGCGGTTGACAAAAGGGGGCCGAGCCGCTGGTAGCATGGCGATGGGCTGGCGCGAGAACGGTCAGGAACGGAGATAGCGGGTGATGGGCAATCGGGATGTGCCTGTGGGGTCAGACCCGCAGGGTCTGACCCCGTCCGGCGGCGATGGAACGCGCCCTGCCAAGCAGCTCCTGCACCTCGTGTTCGGCGGCGAGCTGAAGGCACTCGATGCTGTCGAGTTCGCGGATGTCGCGGCGCTCGACATCGTCGGCATCTATCCCAACTACGCGCAAGCCTACAACGCCTGGAAGGCCGCGGCGCAGAGGACGGTCGACAACGCCCAGATGCGCTATTTCATCGTCCACATGCACCGCCTGCTCGATCCGGAGCTGACGGGGCCGCCGGGCTCGTGACACTTTGGCTCGGACACGGCCGGCCTTTCCGGTGCCGCACGGTAGCCCCGGCGCGTGGAGGCTGCTAGTAGGGACGCACCGGTTCCGGCCCGTATGGAGGAGCCTTGGGGGACACCGCACAAACGCCGGCAGCGAATGCCAAGACGAAGACCAAGGTCCGCTGGGACGGCCGGGCGCGCGGACTGCTGCGCCGCCTCGTCCAGGACTGGATCTGGCCGCGCCGCGCCGAGATCGCCGTCGCTCTCGTCTGGACGACCTGTCTCGCCGCTGCAACGGCCGGCTACCCGGCCCTCATCAGGCTCGCCTTCGACGCCCTCTCCAACCCGGGCAGCGTCTCGCTCGCCTGGATCCCGGCCGGCATCGTCGCCATCACCGCCGCCCGCGCGCTCTTCATCTTCCTGCACCAGGTGACGGCGGCGCGGGTCGTCACGCGCATGGTCACGGACATGCAGAAGGCGACCTTCGCCCATCTCATGAACGCCGACTTCGCCCAGATCAAGCGGGAGACCACCGGCCAGCTCGTCTCGCGCCTCACCAACGACCTCGCCGCCGTCCAGCTCGCCGCGCAGACGGCGCTCATCGCCTTCGTCCGCGACGCGCTGATCGTCACCGCCCTCGTCGCCTACATGCTCTACCTCGACTGGGCGATGACGCTGGCCCTGATCGTGGTCGGCCCGGCCGCGGTGGTGCCCCTGCGCTACCTCGCCACCAGGCTGAGGTCGCTCGCCCGGCGCACGCAGACCGAGCTCGGCGGCATGACCTCGCTGCTGACGGAGAAGTTCTCCGGCGCGCGCCTGATCAAGGCGCTGAGACTCGAAGCCTACGCCATCGACCGCCTCAACGCCAACTTCGAGCGGGTGTTCGGCCTCAGGATGAAGGCCGTGCATGCGCGCGCCCGCACGCTTTCCCTGGTCGAGGTGCTCGCCGGGCTGGTCATCGCCGGCGCCATCGCGCTCGCGTACTGGCGGGTCGGCGCCGACCTGAGCAAGGTCGGCATGCTCGTGGCCTATGTGGGGTGCCTCGTCATCGCCGGGCAGGGGCTGCGCTCGTTCGGCAACATCGCCAACGCCACCTCCGAGGGCCTGGCCGCCGCCGAGCGGGTCTACGAGGTGCTCGACGAGAAGCCCGGCATCGTGGACCGGCCCGGCGCGCGCCCGCTGGCCGTTGCCAGCGGCGGCATCGTGTTCGACAACGTCTCCTTCAACTACCCGGCGGCCTCCGAAAAGCCCGCGGTGCGCAACCTTTCCCTCACCGTGCCGGGCGGCGCGACGGTGGCGCTGGTGGGCCGCTCGGGGGCGGGCAAGTCGACCGTCATCAACCTGGTGGCGCGCCTGTTCGACGTGGAGACCGGCTGCATTTCGATCGACGGGCAGGACCTGCGCGATGTGACGCTCGCCAGCCTGCGCGGGTCGATGGCGATCGTGAGCCAGGAGATCACGCTGTTCGACGACACCATCGCCGCCAACATCGCCCTGGGCCGGCTGGGCGCCAGCCAGGAGGAGATTGCCGCCGCCGCCGAGGCGGCTGCCGCGCACGAGTTCATCGTCGCGCAACCACAGGGCTATGCCACCATGATCGGCGAGGGCGGGCTCAAGCTCTCCGGCGGGCAGCGCCAGCGCCTGGCGCTCGCGCGCGCGATCCTCAAGGACGCGCCGATCCTGCTGCTCGACGAGGCGACGAGCGCGCTGGATACGGAGTCCGAGGGTCTCGTGCAGGAGGCGCTGGCGCGCTTCACCCGCAACCGCACGACGCTCGTCATCGCGCACCGGCTCTCCACGGTGCAGCGCGCCGACCTGATCTGCCTCATGGAGGACGGGCGGTTGGCGGAGACCGGGACGCACGCCGAGCTCATCGCCCGCAACGGCGCCTACGCGCGGCTGTGCCGCTCGCAGAGCCTCATCGTCGATGCGGATGGCGTGGCTCCCGTGGCGACGCCGACCGAGGCGGCGTGAGCCTCCCCTGCCGTTGCGCATTGCTGGGAGAAGCGGCCACTACCACGGCCGTGGGCCGCGATGACGACACGGCTAAGTTGTGCCAAGATCGTGCAGTATTGATCGTTTTCCTCTCTCCGTCAGTTGCGGTGCAGACAATGAGTAATCCATCGGTTTCGGTAACGGCGATGACTTACCGCGATTTCTTCATCTCCAGGGCGGGAGAAGACGCTGAATTCGCGAAATGGATCGGCAGACTGATCGCGGCGCAGGGCAAAAGCTACATCCTGCAGGACGAGCACTTCGGCCACGAGGATTTCATGGTCGCGATGCACAAGGCACTGTCCTCGGATGCCCGGGTCGTTGCGCTCTATTCGCAGGCTTACCTCAATAGCAAATATTGCCTCAGAGAGGCGACCGAGACACTGAAAGACGACCCCGCCAACGAGCGGCGGCGTCTTGTCCCGCTGCGCATCGAGCCGTGCGCTCCATCGGGCATGCTGAACGTCACCTACACCGACCTTCGCGCGGAGCGGCGGCAGGCGGATGCCAAGGGGCTGGCCCTCAAGATCCTGGACGCACTGGGCTTCGACAACCCCAGCCTCGCGGGCATCCCGCCGCCACCGGAGGGGGCGCTCGAAAGGCAGGCGCAGATCACGCCTGAGGAGTTCCGGCTCAAGACTGATCACCTCGCGCCGCGCGACGCCCTGATCGCCGGCATTGCCAAGGCGATGCACGAACCGGCGCCCGCACGCGGCGCGCGCACGGCCGCCGTCACCAACTCGCGCATGCTGGCGGTCCATGGGATACCCGGCGTCGGCAAGACCGTGCTGGCGCTGGCGTATGCGCGCAGGCACGCGGGCGACTACCACGGCATCGGCTGGATCAGGGCCGAGACCCGTCAAGGCCTTCTGCAGGGCCTGGCCGAGCTGGGCGCGCGCATCGAGCCTGGCATTGCCGCGATGAAGGAGATCGAGAAGGCGGCAGCGCGCACCCTGGCGGTCATCGAGCAGGGCAGTTTCGCCAAGCCGTGGCTCATCATCTACGACAACGTCGAGAAGCCGGGCGACCTCGACAAGCTCACGCCGGCCGACGGAGCGCACATGCTGATCACCACCCGCTGGAGTGAGTGGTACGGTCTTGCCGGCAAGATCGATGTCCGCGTGTTCAGCCCGGAGCAGGCGGTTGAGTTCCTCTGCGAGCGGGCGGGGAGCAGCGACCGGGAGGGTGCGGCGGCGCTGGCCGAGGCGTTGGGCTACCTGCCGCTGGCCCTCGACCATGCGGCCTCCTACTGCCGCACCCGGCAGCGGCCGTTCGCCACCTACCTCGACGACGTCGCCCGCCTCATCAAGCAGGCGCCGACGAGCGGGGCGAGCTTCGTGCAGTACCCCGGCAGCGTCTACGGCACGTTCCGGCTGGCGCTGGAGCGCATCATTGCAGGAGACGAGGAGCGCGGCATCGCACCCGTGCCGGAGGCGGGCATCATCATGGGGATTTCCGCCTATCTCGCACCCGACGCGGTCCCGCGCGCGCTGCTGGACCGCCTCGACGCGCCGTCGGCCGGCATCGACGACGCCCTGGCGGGGCTGTCGGAGGTGTCGCTGGTCACGCTGGGCCGAACCGAGCGTGGCACACCGGCGTTCAGCGTCCACCGTCTCGTCCAACTGGTGGCGGCCGACCTCATCAGCGTCGGCGAGGGCGAGGATCGGCAGCAGTTTCTCGATACAATCGTCGGCATTGTGGATGACGCGTTTCCCTGGGCGTCGTGGGACTGGATCAACAGAGCGGCCAGCGACGAGGTCAGGCTGCACGCCGAGGCCGCCCTGGGCCACGCGCGCGCGGCTGGCGTCGAGACCCCGACTGTGGCCATGCTTGCGCAGAAGCTCGCCAATCTGCTGCAGGCGCGGGCGCAGTTCGCGGCGGCGCGGCGGCTGCTCGAGGAGGCCTTGCAGATCGCGGACGCAACCGACGGCGCGGAGAGCGAGGCGGCAAGCTCCATCCTGCACGACCTGGCGGTCGCCTACCAGAATGAGGGCCGGTATGCCGAGGCCGAGCCGCTCCTCGAGCGCGCGCTTGCGATCTGCAAGCAAACGGTTGGGCCTGAGCATCTCAACACATCGGGGACAATGCGCACGCTGGGGGGCCTCTATCAGGCTCGGGGCCGCTACAGCGAGGCCGAGCCGCTGCTCAAGCGCGCCCTGGCCATCACTGAGGAAAGCCTCGGCGCAGAGGCTCCCGACACGTCGGCAGCGCTGCACGGACTGGCGAGCCTCTATCAGGCCCAGGGCCGCTACAGCGAGGCCGAGCCGCTGCTCAAGAAAGCGCTGGGGATCGCCGAGAAAACCTTCGGACCAGCGCATCCGAACACGTCGGCAGCGCTGCACGGGCTGGCGAGCCTCCATCAGGCCCAGGGCCGCTACAACGAGGCCGAGCCGCTCCTGACGCGCTCGCTCGCGATCAAAGAGGGGACCCTTGGCGCGGAGCATCCCGACACGTCGGGGACGCTGCACGCCCTGGCTGGCCTCTATCAGGATCAGGGCCGCTACAGCGAGGCGGAGCCGCTGCTCAAGCGCGCTCTGGCGATGACTGAGAGAAGCCTAGGGGTGGAGCATCCCGACACGTCAGCCACTCTGCACGGGCTGGCGAGCCTCTATCAGGATCAGGGCCGCTACAGCCAGGCCGAGCCACTGCTCAAGCGTTCCCTGGCGATGACTGAGAAAGCCTTCGGGGCGGAGCATCCCAACACGGTGGCAGCGTTGCACGGTCTGGCCAGGCTTTGTCGGGCCCAGGGACGCTACTCCGAGGCGGAGCCCCTCTTCGAACGGTCGCTGGCGATCAGAGAGAAGACCGTCGGGCCGAAGCATCCCGATACGGCGGCGACGCTGCATGAGCTTGCGTACCTCTTTCGGGAGATGCGGCGCACCGCGGAGGCCGAGCCGCTGATCAACCGCGCGCTCTCGATCTACGAGAAATCGATCGGGCCGGAGCATCCCACCACGGCAATGGCGCTGGACGAGCTTGCCCGCCTGCACCTCGCCCACGGCCGTGTCTCGGAGGCAGAGTTGCTGCTCAAGCGCGCGCTGCCGATCTGCGAGAGAGCCGGCGGGGTCCACTATATGGGGTGGATTCTCGATCTCGCCGTACTCGTGGGCCTCAGTACGGGGCAACCGGCGCAGGCCGAGGCGGCCGCACAACGCGCTCTCGCCCTGCGCTGCGCGAATCTGCCCGCCGACCACCCGGAGATTGCCCGGAGCCGCTGGACGCTGGCGCGCGTGCTGATAGCCAGGGGGGAGGCGGTGCAAGCTGAACCGCTTCTGCGGCAGGCGATCGCCGCGCTGGAGGCCAAAGTCGCCGAGGGACACGCCTATCTCGAGGATGCCAGGCAGACGCTCGCCGGGCTGCACAGGGCAGCCAGCCCATCCCGGACGGCGCAGGCGGCCGCTCCCGAGAAGCGGCGGTGGCGCCTGTTCCGCCGGAGCGGCGAGAGCACGTAGCCGCTGCGCCCGGTTGTGCGGTCGCTGCCAGCGCCCGCGGCGCGGGCGCAAAGCACGCCGGCGCAAGGGCATCTCGCGCCGAATCGCCGCTTTCGATATGCCACCCGCATCGGTTATAGAGACGGCCTCGCGGGAATCGGCGATTGGTGGTCAGTGATCGGGGCCCGATCGCCAGATATGCTGCGCCCCGGTCGACCCCGACCTCTGAAATCCGGCCCCTGACCCTGAAACCCGACCTCAGAAGCCCGAAACCCGAACCGCAGGTGCGCCGGGACATGGAGAATGCGGAGCCCAAGCCCAGGCTCGCCCATGCCGTGGCCGGGGCGTTGCTCGCCCGCTACATCCGCCTCGTCGGCGCCTCGGCGCGCCAGACCGCGGCGATGACGGAGACCCTCGAGGCGCACGTACACCACCACCCCTGCATCATCACCATGTGGCACGGCCAGTTCCTGCTGCTGCCGCTGTGCGAGCATCCGGGCTTCGAGGTCGACGTCATGCTGGCGCGGCACCGCGACGCCGAGGTGATGGGCGGCGTGCTGCGGCGGTTCGGGCTGGGCCTCATCCGCGGCGCGGGCGCCGGCGGGCGGCGCAAGGACCGCGGTGGCGTGCACGCCTTCCGCGCCGCGCTGCAGGCGTTGCGCGAGGGCCGCACCGTGGCCATGACGGCCGACGTGCCGGGCAGCGAGGCGAGGCGCGCCGGGCTCGGCATCGTCACCATCGCGCGCCATTCCGGCCGCCCGGTGGTGCCGCTGGCGATCGCCACCTCGCGCTACCTGGCGCTCGACACCTGGAGCCGCATGACCATCAATCTGCCGTGGTCGAACCTCGGCTTTGCGGTGGGCGAGGCCGTCTACGTGCCGCGCGACGCGCGCGGCGAGGATCTGGAAACCTATCGCCTGGCTGTCGAGGCCTCGCTCAACGCGGCCACCGAGCAGGCCTACGCCCGCGCCGGAGCCGACCCCGCGCGCGCCACGCCGGGCGCGGCCAAGGCCCCGGGCCTGCGGCTGAAGGCTTACCGGGCGTTGACCTCGCTCGCCCGCCCGCTGGTACCCCTGCTCCTGCGCCGGCGCGAGCGCCGGGGAAAGGAGGACCCGGCCCGTCGATCGGAGCGTCTGGGCCGCGCAAGCGCCCCCAGGCCCACGGGGCAGCTCGCCTGGTTCCATGCGGCGAGCGTCGGCGAGACCCTGTCGATCCTGCCGCTGATGGCGGCGCTGGCCGAGGAGCGCGAGGCCCTCTCGCTCTTGCTGACCACGGGCACCGTCACCTCCGCCATGGTGGCGCGCGAGCGCCTGGGCCCGCGCGCCCTGCACCAGTATGCGCCGCTCGACGTGCCGCAATACGTGGGGCGCTTTCTCGACCATTGGCGGCCCGACCTCGGCGTCTTCGCGGAATCGGAGATCTGGCCCAACCTGATCCTGGAGAGCGCCCGGCGCCGCATCCCGCTGGCCCTCGTCAATGCCCGCATGACGAAGCGCTCCTACCGGCGCTGGCGCTCCAACCGCGCCATGGCGCGGCCCCTGTTCGGCCGCTTCTCCGCGGTGCTGGCCCAGAACGAGTTGCTGGCGCGCCGCTTCAAGTCGCTGGGGGCCGCCAATGTGGTCGCCGCCGGCAACCTCAAGATCGACACGCCGGCACCGCCGGTCGATGCCGCCGAGCTCGAGCGGCTCGAGGCCGCGGTGGGCGGGCGCCCGCTGCTCGTCGCAGCCTGCACCCACGCGGGCGAGGAGCCCATGGTCGCCGAGGCGCACCTGCGCCTGCGCGAGCGCCTGCCCGGCCTCCTCACCGTCATCGCCCCCCGCCACCCGGAGCGCGGGCCGGCGATCGCCGGGGAGCTGCAGGCGGCGGGCCTCCGCGTCGCGCGGCGCGCGCTGGGGGCGCTGCCCGATCCGGCCTGCGATGTCTATGTCGCCGACACCATCGGCGAGCTCGGCATGCTTTACAGGCTGGCGCCCGTCGCCTTCATCGGCGGCTCCCTGGTCGACCGCGGCGGCCACAACCCGATCGAGGCCGTGCGCCACGCCGCGGTGGTGCTGACCGGACCGCACTGGCACAACTTCGGGGACACCTACGCCGCCCTGGTGGGCCAGCGCGCGGTCGCCGTGGTGCACTCCGCGGCGGAGCTCGCCGAAGCGGCGGGCCGGCTCATCGTCGACGTCGGCGAGCGGGGCGGCATGCGCGCCCGCGCCGAGGAGGCGCTGGCCGGCCTTACCGGCGCACTGCCGCGCACGGTCGAGGCCCTGCTGCGCTACCTGCCGCGGGAGGACGGCCTTGCGCGTGCCTCTTGACGAGCCGGCCTGGTGGTACCGCCGGCCCGGCGCGGCCGCCGCCTGCCTGGCGCCGGCGGCCGTCCTCTACGGGCGCGTGGCGATGGCGCGCTATGCCCGCGTCACGCCCTGGCGCTCGCGCCTGCCGGTCCTGTGCGTCGGCAACCTGGTCGCCGGCGGCACCGGCAAGACGCCGCTCGTCCTCCACCTCTGCCGTCACCTCGCCGGCGCCGGGCGGCGCCCCGCAGTGCTGACGCGCGGCTACGGCGGGCGCCGGGCCGGCCCGCACTGGGTGGCCGCCGCCGACACCGCCGCCGGCGTGGGCGACGAGGCCCTCCTGCTCGCGCGCAGCGCCCCGACGCTCGTCTGCCGCGACCGCGCCGCGGGCGCCCGCGCCATCGAGGCCGGCGAGGCCCCTCGGGCCTCCGGGGCCGCCCCGGCCGATGTCATCGTCATGGACGACGGGCTGCAGAACCCGCAGCTCGCCAAGACGCTCACCCTCGCCGTGGTCGACGGCATCCGCGGTATCGGCAACGGCCGGGTGCTGCCGGCAGGCCCGCTCAGGGCGCCGCTCGGCTTCCAGCTCGCCCTCGTCGATGCGCTCGTCGTCAACACGGCCGACCCGGAGGCCGGTGCCGCCACCGCCGCGTCGCTGCGCCGGCGCTTCGACGGGCCTGTCCTCACTTGTGCCACCGAGATCGCCGGCGACGGCGCCTGGCTCGCAGGGCAACGCGTGGTGGCGTGGGCGGGCATAGGTGCGCCCGAGCGCTTCTTTGCGCTCCTCCGGGGGCTGAGCGCCGAGGTCGCCGCGGCGGTCGCCTTTCGCGACCACGAGGTGCCGGGTACCGCGGCCGCCCGTCGCCTCCTGGCCCTGGCCGAGGCGCACCGCGCCCTTCTCGTCAGCACGGAGAAGGACCTGGCCCGCCTTCAGGGCGCCGCCGGCGTCCTCGCCGACCTCGCCGCCGCCACGCGCCCGCTGCCGATCGCGCTCGTCTTCGCCGAGCCCGACGCCCGGCGCCTGGCGGCTCTGGTGGCGAGTGCCCTCGAGAGCGCAGGAGGCACTACGCATGGGGGATAGCATCGAGGCGCTCCTCTTCGACCTGGGAAGCGTCGTCATCGACCTCGACGTCGCACGCGCGCATGCGCGATGGGCGGCCCTGGCGGGCGTGCCCGTCGCCGACATCGTCGAACGGTCGCGGGCCCGCATCTCCGGAAGCGAGGCCTTCCACCGTCACGAGCGCGGCGAGATGGCCGATACGGAGTTCTTCGCGCACCTTCGCCGCGCGCTCGAGATCGACCTGACGGACAAGCAGATCGAGGACGGCTGGAACGCGATGTTCGTCGGCGAGATGCCCGGCATCCGCCGCATCTTGTCCCGCGCCCGGCAAGCCCTGCCGCTCTACGCCTTCTCCAATACCAATGCTGCACATCAGGCGTGCTGGTCGGCGCGTTTCGCGGATCTGCTCGCGCCCTTTCGGCGGATCTATGTCTCCAACGAGATCGGCGCCCGCAAGCCGGAGGTGGCGGCCTACCGGGCCGTGGTCGCCGACATGGGCGTGCGGCCCCAGCGGATCCTGTTCTTCGACGACAAGGCGGAGAACGTCGCCGGCGCCAGAGCCAGCGGCCTCGAGGCCGTGCAGGTGACCTCCGCCGCAGATATCGCCCGCGCCCTCAGCGCTCTCGCGATCGACCTCGGCCCCCACTCAGATCGCTGAAGCCCGCGCCAGCCCGGGGCGTTGCGGGCGACGAGGGGGACAGAAGGTGCGGGCCGCGCCACGGCACCGCCGGCAAGGTACTTGGGGACCGCAGGGGGGGAGGGAATCCGGGCGCGCAAGCGGAGGGCCCACCGGCTGCACCTGGTGGGAGCAGGTGGAGCGCGGCGTGAGCCGCGGCGGCCGTCTATTCACGATGTCAAAGAGCCCGGGCCTGCCGGCCGGGTTGCCTGGCGATGGGTGCCGGGCAACGAGCGAATTATGCGCCGGCGCGCAGTGGGCGGGCGAAATTCGCCGGGTGCGATCGATGGGTTTGCCTAACGAAGGATGAATGACGCGTGGGCCTCGCCTCCTCCATTGCTGGGGTGAGGGCAAGCGCGCGCCGCGTGCTGCTCCCCTCCCCTTGTGGGCAGGGGACGGGGGTGAGGGTCGCAAGGCTCGAGGTCACCGCTCTTGGACCCCCACCCGCTAACCCTGCCCGCAGGGGCTAAGGTATTCACACAAGTCGGCCGGGACGCCCAAAATGCGGCAAACCATGTCATTGCGGGGCTTGTCCCCGCAATCCAACCAACCCAGGCTCCGGAGCCTGCCTGGCGCTGGATCGCGGCAACACCGGCCTTCGCCGGTGCAGGCAAGTGCCGCGATGACAGGTTGAGGATGCGGCGCCGGGAGCGGCCCATCAAATCCATGCCTTCCCAATGCAGGATGTGTGAATGCCGTAGCCGCAGGGGGGAGTGGAATCCGGTCGCGTCCGTTTGTCGGTTCGCGTCGAGCCCGTGATAGATCCGGCAGCCAGCCAACATTCATGACTGACCAGTCAGTCACAACTCTGTGAGGGCGGGTTGTGCTCGCGCCGGCGCGCGGCTAGGTTGGCAGCGTATGACTGACTGGTCAGTCATGGCCTGGAGGCCGTCGCTATGAAGCGGATTCGACGAAAGAAGGCAGCCGGGACGGTGGCCAAGCGCAAACGCCGGGGCGCCGAGGCCGGCGCTGCACCGGCGCATGCGTCGGCGGGCGGGACCGCCAGGAAGGCGGCACGGGGCGGGCGCGAGGCGGCGCCGCGCGAGTCCGGAGCCGGCGAGCGCAGGCCGAGGATGGAGCCCGCCGCCCGGCGGCAGGCGATCCTGGATGCCGCGCTCGTGGTGTTCGCCGAGCACGGCTTCGAGGCGGCGCGGCTCGACGAGGTGGCGGCGCGCGCGGGCGTGGCCAAGGGCACGCTCTACCTCTATTTCAAGGACAAGCAGGCGCTGTTCGAGAGCCTGGTGCGCAGCGCCGTCGATCCGATCGTCGAGCGCGTCGCGGCGCTCTCGTCCGTGCCCGACCTGCCCCTCCCGCAGGTGCTCCAGGTCCTCTTCGCGGTGTTCCGCTCGCAGATCCTGGAGACCGACCGCAAGCTCATGCTCCGCCTCGTCATCGCCGAGGGCCCGCGCTTTCCGGCGATTGCGGAGTTCTACTACCGCAACGTGGTGGCGCGCATGCTGCCCCTGATCCGCACGATTGCCGAGCGCGCCGTCGAGCGCGGCGAGCTGCCCAACGACGCGCTGGCGCGCTTCCCGCAGCTCGCCGCCGGGCCGTTGCTGCTGGCCGTGCTCTGGGACGCGATGTTCACCAGGATCGATCCCCTCGACGCGGGACGCTATCTCGAGGCCTTCGGCGACATGCTGACGGCCGGCGCACGGAGGCCGGCGCCATGAGCACCATCGTACGACGCATTGCCATCGTCGCCGTCCTCGCCGTTTCGGCCGCCGCGATCGCCCTGGCGCTCTGGCGCCCCGGCTCCGCCGAGCCACAGTTCCAGGGCTGGGTGGAGGCGCAGCTGATCTTCGTGAGCCCCGACGAGATCGGCCGCATCGAGACCCTCGGCGTGCGCGAGGGCGACGCGGTCGAGGCCGGCGCGCTCCTGTTCGCGCTCGACGCCGACCTGCAGCGCGCCGCGGCCGCGGAGGCGGACGCGGCGGTAGTGAACGCCCGCCAGGCCTACGTGCGCGCCAAGACCCTGCTCGGGGCGACGGTGGTCACGCAGAAGGCCTTCGACGACGCCGAGGCGGCCCTGCGCACAGCGGAGGCGCGCCTCGTCTCGGCACGGACGCGGCTCGACCGGCGGCGCGTCGTGAGCCCCGTGTCGGGGGTGGTGCAGGAGGTCTATTTCCGGGCCGGCGAGCAGGTGCAGCCGGGCCGGCCGATCCTCTCGCTGCTGCCGCCCGGCAACGTCAGGGTGCGCTTCTTCGTGCCCCAGGCCGAGTTGCCCAGGCTGAAGCTCGGCGAGCGCATCGGGGTCAGGTGCGACGGCTGCGCCGGCGATCTGGTTGCGCGCGTCGATTTCATCTCGGCGCAGGCGGAGTTCACGCCGCCGGTCATCTTCAGCCAGGAGGAGCGCGCCCGCCTCGTGTTCCGCGTCGAGGCGGCGCCCGAGCGCCCGGCCGACCTGCGCGTCGGCCAGCCGGTGACGGTGGCCCTCGAGATCGCGGCGGCGGCCAGCCATGCCCAGCGCTAGCGAGGCCGGGTCGAGCACGCGGAGCGCGGACTCCCTCTCCCCGCAAGCGGGGAGAGGGGACCGAGCGGCCCTTGTGGCTTGTGGCCGCCCTCCTCCCGCTTCCGACCCGGGAGCTTCTTGAATGGGCGGGAACGCCGGCATCACAGAGAGTGGCGTGGCAGTGGAGGTCGAAGGGCTCACCAAGTCCTTCGGCGGCAAGACCGTGGTGCGCAACCTGTCGCTCAGCGTCAGGCGCGGCCAGATCTACGGCTTCCTCGGCCCCAACGGTTCCGGCAAGACCACCACGCTGCGCATGATGTGCGGGCTGCTCACCCCCGACGGCGGCAGAGGCACCACGCTCGGCTACGACATCCTCACCGAGCGCGACAGGATCAAGCGCCACGTCGGCTACATGACCCAGAGGTTCAGTCTCTATGCCGACCTCTCGATCCAGGAGAACCTCGAGTTCGTGGCGCGCGTCTACGGGCTCGCGGCGCCGGCGCGGGAGGCGCGCCTGGCGGTCGAGCGGCTGGGGCTGCAGGGGCGCGAGCGGCAGCTCGCCGGCACGCTGTCGGGCGGCTGGAAGCAGCGGCTGGCGCTTGGCGCCTGCATTCTGCCGCGGCCCGAGCTCCTGCTGCTCGACGAGCCCACCGCCGGCGTCGATCCCAAGGCGCGGCGCGAGTTCTGGGGCGAGATCCACAAGCTCGCCGCCGACGGCATGACGGTGCTGGTCTCCACCCACTACATGGACGAGGCCGAGCGCTGTCACGAGATCGCCTACATCGCCTACGGCGAGCTGCTCGCGCAGGGAACCATCGCGGAGGTGGTGGGAGGGTCGGGGCTCAGGACCTACACGGTGAGCGGGCCCGGCCTCGCCGCGCTCGCCGACCGGCTCGCCGGCGCCGCCGGCATCGACATGGTGGCCCCGTTCGGGGGGACCCTGCACGTCGCCGGCCGCGATGCGGCGGCCCTCGATGCGGCCGTGGCCCGCTTCGGCGCCGAGCCGGGGCTCGTCTGGGAGCTGTCGCAGCCCTCGCTCGAGGATGTCTTCATCGATCTGATGAGCCGCTCAACGGACAACTTCCAATGACGCTGTCGCGCACGTTCGCCATGTTCGTCAAGGAGTTGGTGCAGCTGCGCCGCGACCGGCTGACGTTCGCGACCATCATCGCCCTGCCGGCCATGCAGCTTCTGCTGTTCGGCTACGCCATCAACACCAATCCGCGCCATCTGCCCACCGCGCTGCTCATGCACGAGGAAAGCGACCTCTCCCGCTCGATCCTCGCCGCTCTGGGCAATACCTCCTATTTCCGGGTGACACGGCTCGCGCGCAGCGAGGCGGAGATGGACCGCTGGATCAGGTCCGGGGAGGTGCAGTTCGCCGTCGAGATCCCCGCGGGCTTCGAGCGCAGGGTGCGGCGCGGCGACCGCCCGGCGATCCTGGTGGTCGCCGATGCCACCGACCCGGTGGCCTCGGGTACCGCGCTGGCGGCGCTGGAAGGGGTCGTGCGCAGCGCGCTGGCGCGCGACCGCGGCCTCCCCGACACGACCGCGCCGCCGGCGGCCTTCGAGATCCGCCAGCACCGGCGCTACAACCCGGCGGCGGTGACGAGCCTCAACATCGTGCCCGGCCTGCTCGGCATCATCCTCACCATGACCATGCTGATCTTCACCGCGCTCTCCGTGACGCGCGAGCTGGAGCGCGGCACCATGGAGAACCTGCTCGCCATGCCGATCGAGCCGCTGGAGATCATGCTCGGCAAGATCGCGCCCTACATCGTCATCGGCTTCGTGCAGGCGGTGCTGATCGTCGGCCTCGGTGCCCTGCTCTTCGCGGTGCCGGTGGTCGGCAGCCTCTGGCTGCTGGCGGGTGCCAGCACGCTCTTCATCGCCGCCAACCTGTCGATCGGATACACCTTCTCGACGGTGGCGCAGAACCAGCTGCAGGCCGTGCAGATGTCGTTCATGTTCTTCCTGCCCAACATCCTGCTGTCGGGCTTCATGTTCCCGTTCGCGGGCATGCCGGGATGGGCGCAGTGGATCGGCGAGATGCTGCCGCTCACGCACTACATCCGCATCGTGCGCGGCATCATGCTGAAGGGCGCCATGCTCGGCGACATCCAGGGCGATGCGCTGGCCCTCCTCGCCCTCATGCTGGTCGCCATGACCGTCGCGGTCCGCCGCTTCCGGCGCACGCTCGACTGAGCCGCGGGCGTGCGTGGGCCCGCGCCGGCTTAGCGGTTTGTTTAGCGATCGTCGGAGACGATCAGGCAGCGCCCAATCGACCCACCCTAACGGGAGCACGATGCGCCACGTTGTATGCGGTCTCGCTGCGGCTGCGCTGGCATCCGCGGCCATGGCACAGCCGCCGGATCTTTTCGAGCGCCACTTCGGGCCCCCCGGGCGCGACGGGGTGAGCGGCTTCCGACCCGGCGAGCGGCTGGCGCTTCTCGGCAAGACGCTCTTCTTCGACGCACGCTTGTCCGGAACCGGAAACACGGCCTGTGCCAGTTGTCACGATCCGCGCCACGCTTTCGCGGAGCCCCGCCGGATCGCCATCTCCGACAATGGCCGGCCCGGGCGGCGCAATTCCCCCTCGCTGCTGGATGTCGCCTTTCGCCCGAGGCTCATGTGGGACGGAAGATTTCGCACGCTCGAGGAGCAGGCCCTGGCCCCGTTCCAGCAGGGGGAGATGGGTATCGGCGTGGATCTGGCCCTGCGGCGGGTGCGCTCGGATCGCCGGTACGTGCATATGTTCCGCGCGGCTCTGGGCCAGAGGCCCACCGCCCAGGGCATGGCACGTGCGCTGGCTGCGTTCCAGCGGACCTTGATGTCGGGAGCGAGCCGCGTAGACCGGTTCCTTCTGCAGAAAGAGCCCGTTCTGACCCCCCTGGAACTCGACGGGTTCCAGATCTTCAACGGCGAGGCCGGCTGCAGCAACTGCCATCGGCCGTTCCCGCTGCGGCGCGATGGCCGGGTGCACGGCCGGCCATTGTTCACCGATTTCCAGTTCCACAATCTGGGTGTCGGCGTCAGGCCCGACGGGTTTGCCGATCCGGGTCGCATCGCGCTTACGGGGATCGACGCCGAGTGGGGCGCGTTTCGCACGCCGTCCCTGCGCAACGTTGCGATGGCGCCCCCGTACATGCACGACGGAAGCCTCGCCACGCTCGAGGAGGTCGTGGAGTTCTACAATGCCGGCGGACGGCCCAATCCCAACCTGTCGCCGCTGATCAGGCCGCTGTTCCTCGACGGCTACGAGAAGGCGGCGCTGGTGGCCTTTCTGCGCGCCTTGGCCGACGAGGGCTACGAGGACTGAACGGTCCAGGCCCAGGCTTTCGCGCGCGCGGCCGGTCCGGGACCGGACCACGCCGCGAGGCAGTGCTCGAGCCGCTCGGTCGATGCAGCTGCCGCTTTGTGCATTGCAGCATCAACGCGAGTTTGCCGCCGGGATGTCACTTTTGCGACACAGCGCCGCTTCCGCCCGCTGCCCGGCCACCGCCAGTCCAGTGGCGCGGCCGGGAGTCCGTCGAGCGGTGGCTGTGGGCGGGCGCCGGCGGCACGATCAGGCGCAGGTCGGCGGCGCCCGCCTCGATCTCGAGCGGGGTGGCGCCGAAGGCATCGCCGTCGATCTGGGTGGGCACCGGGTGCTGCGCGGACACCGTGGCGCGCAGGCAGGGGAGCATCTCGACATCGCCGTGGCTCGCCGAGCGGTCGTCGAGCGTACCCATGGCGAGCGCCATCAGCTGCCCCACCAGCACCGCCCGGTTCTTGGCCTTGAACAGGATCGCCTGCAGCCCGCGCTCCCGGATGCCGGTGCCGCGCGCCATCACAAAATGGCCGCCGTAGTGGCTGGCGTTGGCGATCACCGCCCAGCTCGCCTCGTGGCGGCGGCCGTCGACGCTGACAGTAAGCGTATCCACGGGGTGGGCGAGCGCGCCGAGCATGGGGCCCGCGTACGCCACCTTGCCCACATGGCTCTTGAGGCGATGGTCGAGGGCGGCGATCACGCGCCCGTCGAAGCCGGCGCCCGCCATCAGCAGAAACGGCACGCCGTTGGCGCGGGCGCACACGGCGTCCACGACGGGGCCGTCGAGCAACATGCGCACCACCGCAGCGCTCTGATGTGCAAGGCCGATCTCGTGTGCCAGCACGTTGCCGGTCCCCACCGGGACGATGCCGAGCGGCGTCCCGGTGCCGATCAGCGTGGCCGCCACCTGGCGGATGGTGCCGTCGCCGCCGGCCGCCAGGATGGCGTCGTAGCGGCCGCTCCCCGCCGCCTCTCGCGCCTGGGCCCGGCCGGTCTCGATGTCGGCGGGCTGCGTCAGGGTCAGCTCCACGCCGGCGCGCAGGAGGGCGCTCACCACCTCCTCGACGAGCGGGGAGCCGTTGAGCCCGGCGCCCCGGTTGGCAATCAGGTAGAAGCGGCGGCGCGTGGGGCGCATCGAAATAACACCAGAGCGACCGGACGCGCGAAGAGCGACCGGAGATTATCGGGCCGGATGGCGTGGGCAGGTATCGTGGAACGCAGGGCGGGCGTCAATGTGCAGTGCGGCGAAGGCTGGGGGATCTTGGCGGGTGGCGGCGGCTTCCGCATAATCGCCCGCGGCTCGGTGGAAGCCATCAGTCTTGCCATGGGGGATCGGGGCGGTGCACACGCGGATTCTTGCAACTCTGCTGGCTCTGGCCGTTTGCTGCGGCGGCGCCGGCGCCCAGGACTTGGTTACGCACTGGCCGCAGCGGACGGTCACCATCGTGGTGCCCTTCAGTGCCGGCTCGACGCCGGACTCGATCGCACGGGTGGTGGCGGACCGCCTGGGGGCGCGGCTCGGCCAGCCGGTGCTGGTGGAGAATCGGCCCGGTGCCAGCGGCAACACGGGTACCGCCGCCGTCGCCAAGGCGGCGCCAGACGGCTACACGCTGGGCGTCAGCATCGTCGGGCCGCTGGTCATCAATGCGATCCTGTTTCCGAAGATGCCCTACGATACGGCAAAGGAGATCGCGCCGGTCACCATCCTGGCCTCGCAGCCCAGCGTGCTCGTCGCCCATCCCGGTGTCGCCGCCACCGGCGTGCCTGAGCTGCTGGACCTCCTGAAGAAGGACGCAGGCAAGTTCACCTACGGCTCGATCGGGCGCGGCTCGCTCTCGCATCTCGCCATGGAGTCGCTCGCCAGCAAGGCGGGGGTGAAGCTCGTGCACCTGCCCTTCCAGGGCTCGCCGGCGGCGGCCACCGCGCTCCTGCGCGGGGACGTGCAACTTGCCGTGCTGCCGGCGGCCTCGGTGGTGCCGCTGGGCCGCGCCGGCAAGCTCAAGCTGCTCGCTGTCACCTCGCCGAAGCGCTCGCCGCTGTTGGCCGATCTGCCGACGCTCGGCGAGCACGCCATTGCCGGCGTCGAGGCCGATGCCTGGGTCGGCCTGATCGCCCCGGCGGGGACGCCGGAGCCGGTGCTCGCCCGGCTCCACAGGGAGGCCGTGGCCGTACTCGCCGAGCCCGAGGTGGTGGCGAAGCTCGCCCAGCAGTTCGTAGTGCCGATCGCCAACACGCCCGCCGAGTTCCGCGCCGTCCTGAAGGAGGAGCGCGACCGCTGGGCCCCGATCATCGCCGCCGCCGGCATCAAGATGGAGTAACCGGCCGGCGAGTCGCTCGCGATGGGCAAGCCGCGTCGATGACCATCCCGGTCAATCGAACGGCTTGAATCCCGTGGACTTCACCACATCCGCCCAGCGCCGCGTGTCGGCGGCAATGATCCTCGCAAATTCGGCCGGCGAGCTTTGCGACGGGTCGAAGCCCAGCCGGATCAGCGCCGCCTTCAGCGCGTCGGTGGCGACGGCGGTGCGGATCGCCCCGTTGAGAGCGGTCACGGTCGCAGCGGGCGTACGCGCCGGCACCAGCACGCCGAGACGCTCCACCCCCATCTCCGCCAGCGCGGGATAGCCGGCCTCGCCGACCGATGGCACACCGGGCAGCGTGGCGCTGCGGGTCGGCGCAGTGGTGGCCAGCGCCCGCAGCGGCACCGGCTGGCCGGGCTGCAGGTGCGGCACCAGGCTGCCGATGTTGCTGATGACGCCCGAGACGTGCCCGCCGATCATGTCCTGAATGCTCATCGCCGCGCCCTTGTAGGGCACGTGGACCAGCTCGGCGCCGGCGAGGCGCGCGAAGGTGAGCAGGATGAAGTGGGGCAGCGTGGCGACGCCCGCCGTCCCGATCGAGGCCTGTCCAGGGTTGGCCTTGGCCCAGGCGGCGAAATCGGCGAGCGACCTCACCTCCGCCGGCACCCTGGGGCCGACCGCCAGCACGAACTGGAACGAGGCGACCACGCCGACGGGGGCATAGTCGTCGAGCGGCCGATAGTTCAGGCGGCGGTAGATGTGCGGATAGAGGGAGAGCTGGTCGGCCGGCACGAGCCCCATCACCGCGCCGTCCGGCTCGGCGGCCTTGAGCGTCTCCAGCGCGAGGCGCCCGCCAGCCCCCGTGCGGTTCTCCACGATCAGCGACGGTGCGTAGCCCTTGATGTGCTCCGCGAGCAGCCGCGCGACTGCGTCGATGCCGCCACCGGCCGCGAAGCCGCAGAGCATGCGCGCCGGCCTGGCGACAGTCTGGGCGGATGCGCGCTGCGCGAGAATGAGGGGATGAGCGGCGGCCCCGGCCCCCGCAGCTGCCGCAATGAAGTGGCGGCGGCTCAGCATGGCGATAACCTCCCCGCGACGTTGCTGACATTTACGTCCGCCGCCTAGCGTCGCGGCGTTGCAGCGCAGCCACAATTCAACTCTTCGATATTGTTTCATCCCGATACGCAGCAAAACCGCACAATGGTTTGATACCCCATCGAGTTCGCCCATCCGCATGGCAGGAGTGCCAGGCGCGGGCGGCGTGCGCGGCCGGGCAGATTGGGGCAGGCCCCGCGCCGCCCGCGTGGAACGAGATCTCTCGACTCCCAAATTCACGAGCGCGTGAGGATCGCGGCCGGCTTCGTGGCTTCCGACTGCACGACGCACATTGGCCGCCCGCCGACTCTGCTCTATGACGGCGCATGGCCAAGGAGGGACAGGTCAGAGTCGGTGTCGGCGGCTGGACGTTCGAGCCGTGGCGCGGCACCTTCTATCCGAAGGGCCTGGCGCATGCGCGCGAGCTCCAGTACGCAAGCCAGCACCTCACCTCCATCGAGATCAACGGCACCTTCTACCGCACGCAGACGCCCGCCACCTTCGCCAAGTGGCGCGCCGAGACGCCGGAGGGGTTCGTGTTCTCGGTCAAGGGCCCGCGCTATGCCGTGAACCGCAGCGTGCTGGGGGAGGCGGGCGATGCCATCAAGCGGTTCCTCGACTCCGGCGTCACCGAGCTCGGCCCCCGCCTCGGCCCGATCCTGTGGCAGCTGGCGCCCACCAAGAAGTTCGACGCAGCCGACCTCGGCGCCTTCCTGGAATTGCTCCCGCCCAGGCTCGGCGACGTGAAGCTGCGCCACGTGCTGGAGCCGCGCCACGCCTCGTTCCTGACGCCCGGGTTCATTGCGCTCCTGCGCCGGTTCGCCATCCCGGCGGTCTATGCCGAGCACGCCAGCTATCCCGCCGTACCCGACCCGGTCGGCGACTTCGTCTATGCCCGCCTGCAGAAGGGCCGCGACGACATCGACACCGCCTATCCGCCCGCCGAGATCGACGCGTGGGCGGCGCGTGCACGGACCTGGGCCAAGGGCGGCGCGCCCAAGGACCTCGCCCTGGTCGAGCCGGCCAAAAAGGCCAAGGCGCAACCCCGCGACGTGTTCGTGTACTTCATCCACGAGGGTAAGGTGCGCGCGCCCGCCGCCGCGATGGCCCTGATCGAGCGGCTGAGGGGGTGAGGGGTGGCAGCCGCCGGCCGTCTGCAACCGACCCTCGGCGCCAAGCGGTTGCAGTGAAGCGACCGCTCTCCTGTCATGCTGGGGCTTGCCTGCACCGGCGAAGGCCAGTGTCCCCGGCATCCACCCAAACGCTGCTTCGGCCTTCGTTTTGCGCTGGATCCCGGCAACAAGTGCCGGGATGACGCGCGTTTCGTTTCGGACCTGCGGGCAGTAGCAGGCGGTGGTAGGGGCGTCGCCTCGGACACTCCGCCATACTGTTGCAGGCATCTCGCGAATTCGTGTTCGCTGCCCCTGATCCGCAGCGACGCCGGGTTGCGTAGTCGCGGGCACTGGCACTTGGACCACCCTTCGAGCAACGCGAGGTTTCCGCCATGACGCGCGCATTTGCCCGGCCGGCGCTGATTGCCGGCCTTCTCCTGGGGGCCGCCGGCCTCGCCACCGTCGCGGCCACGGCCCCGGTTACGGCCCAGGACAGCGGCGGGCTTGTCACCTACAAGAACGACCGCCACGGCTTCACCCTGGCCTATCCCTCGGCCCGGCTCATCGCCTTCCCCCCGGCCACGCCGGATGGGCTGCAGTTCGTCTCCAGGGACGGCAAGGCACGCATGCTGGTCGGCACGCTCGCCAACTTCGACGGCAGGAGCCTCGCGGACTACCGCACCTACCTGCTCAACGAAGGCTATCCGGGCGCCAAGGTCACCTACGCGCCGGTGCGCGACACCTGGTTCGTGGTATCGGGCGTCAAGAGCGACGGCGTCACCGCCTTCTATCAGCGCGTCAACTTCGTGTGCGGGGGCAAGAACATCAACAGCTGGACCGTAACCTTTCCGGACGCCGAGAAGAAGGACGTGTACTCCCCGCTGATCGAGCAGGTGCACCGCGACTATCGCCTCGGCAACGGCAATTGCGCCAACACGAGCGCCAAGCAGGCGAGCGCCACCAAGTAGGAGGGTGGCGGCACCCGAGCGCCCGCCCGTCCCGAGACTGCCGAGCCGCCAGGGAGGTGCCGGGCACGCGCTCTGCGCCTCTCCTTCGTTTTCGGAGCCTCGTTGGGCTGCTGCGGCGGGATGGCATGCCGTATCGAGTCGAATCGCGATGTGTCCAACTTGCCACGCGTCATCCCTTCCGTGCACGACAGAGGCGCCGGCGCCGATTGTCCACAGCTCTGGCCCGCTAACGCGTTGATCGTCCGTGCTGACCTTTCCACAACCAAACTTGTGAACGATACCCGCTATCCCGCATGCGCTATCGTTCTATAACCGGGGCGGCGGGGGTTGATGTGCCCATCCGGATCGCAGCGGGGAATCCGGATGGGCGCGCCTCTTCCAGAGAGGGCGTCTCCAGAGAGGCGGGGGCAAGGATGAACGACCAGCCAGCCAGGATGTCGGACGGGCAGATGGGTGTCTGCGCCCTGCTCGTGGACGTGCTGATCGAAAAGGGCATCGTCACGCAGCGCGAGCTCCTCGATCGCCTCCGGCAGGCGCAAGCCGCCTCGGGCCGCGGGGCTGGTGGCCTCGGCGCGGCGCACGCGCTGGCCGACGTGGTCGCTCGTCTGGTGCCGGAGGAGCGCAGCGCCGCGGCGCCCCAGCGCCTGGACGGTGAGACCGTGCTGGTGGTCGAGGAGGATCCCTCCATGGCCGACCGCATGATGGCCATCCTGGAGCGGGCCGGTGCCGAGGTGCTGGTGGCGCACGGGGCCGAGGAGGCGCTGTCGCGTCTGGCGCAGTTCGATTTCTCCGCCGCCGTTGTCGACTGGCGCCCCGAGCGCTACGCGCACCGCGCCGTGACACGATGGTTGCGCGAGGACGGCGTGCGCATCCTGTTCCACGCCGCGTATCCTCCTGAGGAGGTGCTCTCGGCCTGCGGAGATCCCATCCTCGTGAAGCAGGCACCGGCAGCCGAGATCGTCGGCGCGCTGGCGCGGCTCACCGGTACCATCGCCATCGACCGCGCCGCCGGGTAGGCCGCGTCGCGGTTCTCCCACCCCGAGCCCGCCTGCTCGAAGCAGGGGTTCGGCGTCGCAACCTCCGCGTTTGTGGCTCCAGGATTCTGGGCTACTCGGCGACGGCGTTGGCGCCGGTAACGTCCGGGGCCAGCAGGGCCGAGATGCGGTCGTACCGGTTCGGTCTGATGGTGTTGAGCGGCACCCTGAACCTGCAGGAGAAACCGCCAGGCTCGAAGGCGATCACGGGCGCCGCTGACGGGTTCGTCGCCATCGCCCCGATGAGCGACAGGCCGAACCCGCGGTAGGAGGCGGGCCCCACCGGCGGACCGCCGCGCTCCTGCCAGGAGAATTCCATGTATCGATCGGCGCCGCCGCCGCCCAGCGTCCACTCGGCGACGACCTCGCCCGTTGCATTGGAGAGCGCGCCGTACTTGGCGGCGTTGGTGCACAGCTCGTGCACGATGAGCGCGAACGTCTGCACGCCCGAGGGCCCCAGCGCGACGGGCGGGCCCGAGATCCGCACGCGCTCGGAGAAGCCGGCAATCTCCGCCTTCACCACATCGCGCAGCTCCGCGCCCTGCCAGCTCGCCTCGGTCAGGAGCTCGTGCGCGTGGCCCAGGGACTGCAGGCGCCCCATCAGGACCTCGTGCGCCTCCTCGAGCGAGCGCCCGCCCGTCAGGGTGCGCGAGGTGATGGATTGGAACACCGAGAGGAGGTTCTTGACCCGGTGCGTCAGCTCCTGCACCAGGATCACGAGGCGCTCCTCCGCCTGCCGGCGCTCGCGCACCTCGGCGCGCAGCTGCTCCGCGGTCTGCTCCAGCTCCGCCGTCCGGTCGGCGACGCGCCGCTCCAGCAGGGCATGCGAGCACGCAAGCTCGGCGCGCATGCGATAGAGCTCGACGAACACCTTGACCTTGGCGCGCAGGATCTCCGGCACGATCGGGATGAGGATGTAGTCTACCGCCCCCAGCGCATAGCCTTCGGCGGTCTGCACGTCGTCAGCGAACGCGGTGACGAAGATGATCGGCGTATGCCGGGTTCGCCTGCGGGCGCGGATCGCGGCGGCGGTCTCGAGGCCGGACATCCCGGGCATGTTGACGTCGAGCAGGATGACGGCGAACTCGCGCTC